>Ga0182030_10010316_pt1 | contig 19002 bp, 17 predicted proteins | sample 812S3MmetaG_FD_121299 | JGI IMG/M metagenome (GOLD analysis project Ga0182030, IMG submission 121299) | Permafrost microbial communities from Stordalen Mire, Sweden - 812S3M metaG (Illumina Assembly) | ecosystem: Environmental > Terrestrial > Soil > Wetlands > Permafrost | place: Sweden...
AACTTCCTACAACTCGAGCCCAATATCGGAACGGGGTCCGCAATGGATCACATTCCAAATGCTCAGGAAAAAACCACATTGGATGTTGAGGGGCATATTGGACTTCGAGACCCGAAGAAAGCTGAGATTGGAGGCAGCGACAAGATCGCGGTGCCCCTCGGATTATGTACGCTTCAGCAGACCATAGTCCCAGATGTGAAACAGAAGTGTAGGCAGGGCATGGAAGACACGACACTTGCTAAAATCCCTACAAAAGAAGACGACGAATCCCGGAACACCGCTTTGGTAAAGTGGGTGGAGATGATGTGGCCCGAGCTTGAGGATGAAGAGGTGATTTGGGACGATATTGAGGATCATTATAAGGAAGACGAACTAAAATCAGTACTGCAGAATGCTCATGACTTGTTGGGGAATTTGCAGCTTATGAAAGGGAAACGAGAAATCGAACTCCGGGAGAGGACCGCCATCGAGGACGAACTCAAAAGCAGAAACGACGCGCTGGCACGTCTAAGAACCAAGCTGGACGAGGCTGATAGCAACGACAGGACGCCGTCGAGAAAAACAAAAGTTTGAATTCGGAACTTGTCAAATGCCAGCAACAGTTGAAAGAAATCCAAGTCGAGCGAGACGAACTAGCCCACAAAAGAGAGCTAACCGCGACTTTAAGTCAGTTTGCCCTGCAACAAGTAAAATCCGAAGCTATGCAACTAAAGGAAGACAAGCAAGCCCTGGAGGCGAAATATGATTCCGATGTCGACTTTTTTGAGTCAAGATGTCGAGACAACATGATCTCTCGACATAAACTTGAAATGGACCACCTCCAGGCTATCGCCGCCAGCAGAATCCAGGCCCGGGAAAGTCAGAACCAGATAAGGGTCCTCAGGTCAAAGCTTCTGAAGGCGCAGACTGCTCTGGAAAAGGTGGAACTTGAGAACGACAAGTTGGGGGAATTTGTGCTTAATGAGCTACCATTTGTGCGACTATATCAACGTACTAGATCTTTAGGGAGTGCATATCGATGCTAAAGCCATAGATAGGGAGGAGTCTCAGGGCTGAGTACACGATTGGGATAGGTTGAGCAATGGAGGCACAAGTATCCAAGGCTAGGCCTAGTACCTAATAAGAGGCAAGGCGTTCATTCTTTCAGGTTGTCAGACACTTTCAGAGTTTTCTCTATATTATCTATGCTGGAGAATTACTCGCACCTTGACTCAGCACCTCTGCAGCAGCTCTCTCCTTCTGTGCCTGTCTTGCAGCTTTCTTCATCTGCCTCTTGCTCATCCCAATAACTTCTCCCTCAGCATCTTCCTTCCTCTCATTCCCTTTCCTGACCTTAACCTGCCACTCCTTCCTCGCCCTTTCTTCGTCCTCTGTGGTCCATTCCTGAGGCAGAATTGCAAACACCAAATAACTCGTATGCGTCTTGACTTCCTGCTCCGTCCTATGTACTAATCTCCCCTCTTTATACACCTTCCTCTCGACTAAGCTCTCGATAATCTTTTCCCTATTATTCGGATTCTGCTTATCCTTCCTCTTGGTCTCAGACTTCTCACCACTTTCATGGAAGGCTTCAAACGTTCCTTGCACTTCGAGTAAGCGCTGCACAGCTTCGTCGACAGATGCGGGAGTTGTTTGAAGACCTCGCTGGGCACCGTTGTCGATTCCTATTCGTTCACGGCGGACCTCGAATCGTTTTTGGGAGATTTCGACCATAGAAATATCCGTCCAACCTAACTGACGCATCGTTGAAACCGTTCGTTGGACTTGCTCGATGCATGGCGAGAATGTGCAGATATGTACAGGCGCGGAGGGATTAAGGGGTGAGATGAACGGTTTCCTAGATGATTTTCCATTGGAGGGGCTTGATCCTGCTGAGTCCTCTGACTTCGAAGGGGGAAGTTTTGATCTTGTGAGATGTCGTAAAGCAACCCATGGGGCTGGAAGATCTAGAAAGATAGCTTCGGCATCAGGGCTCTCCCCATTGACCAGAAATCCTTCCTCGCAAACATCCCGATGTGTAATCTCAACGATGTCTTCCAATTCGTGATCACGGATCTCCTGTTGCAACTTCTCATGCCTTTGCTCGTGGAATTCGAAACTCCAAACTTTCCCAATCTTCCGCTTCTTTGTAGGTGAACCAATGTCCTCCTTTGTCTCAGCATGACCATTATATATAGCCCTTGCAGATGCATGTGTGAAGGATCCACTCCCAGCTCCAGCTTCAATTATGCTCGTTCCGGGCCGCGCTCGTAATCGATGTAGAATGTAGCTATAATCTGGGCTATAAACGACTTGGGTTCGATGGGGCAACGAGCTTGTCCAATTCTCGGGTGTGGGAGGTAATAGATGGATAAACCCCGTTGACGCAGCTACAGCCTCTGTCTCTTCCCTCGGTGTACTCGTTGCTGCAACATCTCCCTCATCGTCATTGCCGTCGCCCAACCTAGGTCTTTTATTGGGAACGTCAGCAGCCTCGGACACTTCTCGATTTCGCTTTTTGTCTTGCCCTTTCGGTCTTCGCCCTCGCGACCCTGTATCCACCTTCGAAGCTCTCACTTGACTCCCCCATGGTAATCCAATCAATGTTCTATGCGGGAAAGAGCCGAATCGAGTATTGACCACTTTCCCCTCGGAATAGCCTTCATCGTCCTCGTCGTGTTCTCGAAGGACTGTAGGTACCTGTAGGTCTCTTTTCAAATGTATGATGGACAATTTATCTGCCGTCGATACGGGACCAGGATACAGAAATGGCGAACGCTTTGATGTCATGATGAGCCTTTATGTTACGAGAATCGTTTTGACCTGGAATAAACTGAAATTTTAGACAAGGCTGACAAAAATTGGCGGGCGGTGAGATTCTGCCGGTGCTTCCATTCGTGGCCTTATGAGAAATGTGAGTCAAATCATCTTCTCAGCCTCTGCTCTACATGTGACATGCGCAACGGCTGAATGATTCATTTCCCTCGTTTCCCTCGTCTCTTCTCTCCCAAGACATCCTCTATTGTTGTTCTCCGAAAATACAAGACGACATCTACCGCGACCATGGCTCAATTAAAGGTCCACAACTCCCTTAAACCAGGAGCCCCAGTTCCTTTTGTGCCAATTGAGGAGGGGAAAGTTTCTTGGTATGTCTGTGGACCGACAGTGTATGATCATTCGCATCTGGGACACGCAAGGAATTATGTTTCAACGGATATCATACGAAGGATCATGATCCATTACTTTGGGTTCAATGTTAAATTTGTTATGAATATAACGGATGTAGATGACAAGGTGAGAGCTGGAAGAAGCCTTTCGAGACGAGTATCGCTGAGATTTGCAGATTATCTTGAAAGCAAGGAGACAGAAGCTCCTAGAAATCGAGAAATCCAAGAAGTACTCCGACTCCGAATTGTCGAAGCTTGCAGCGACAGCGTTTCAATCATACGCCGAAGGAAACCTCCCAGAGTTATTAGGCTCTTCTGATGGATCTACGCTGAGTCCAAGCAATTATACCACGAGGAGAGATGCAGTATATGGGGAAATACTGGCTGGTTCGACGTTGACGGGTGAAGGAAAGCCAGGAGATGCTGAAGCCAAGATGAAGATGCACCTTAGCAACCTCACTGCTGCCGCCGATGCCATACAAGCAAACAAGGTGTTTGAAGGGGCGGACGAGATATTGTTACCATACCTCGACTCTCTATATAAGGGGACAGTAGATGCGAAAGACCATAAGACATGGACGGACGTTACAGAATACTGGGAAAACCAATTCATGGAGGATATGGATGCATTGAATGTTATGAGGGCAGATGTCATTACAAGAGTCACAACCTACGTGCCGCAAATCGCACTTTTCGTTGAAAAGATCATCCAGAAAGGCTTTGCATACGAAGCAGCCGGTTCCGTATATTTTGATATTGCGGCGTTCGAGAAAGCGGGAAATCCATACGCTCGATTACGACCAGAAAGTCGAAATGACAAGGCGCTACAAGAGGAGGGAGAAGGTTCGTTAGGAAAGAGCTTAGGAGGAAAGCGAGGAGCGGGCGACTTTGCTCTCTGGAAGAAATCGAAAGCAGGGGAACCCAGCTGGCCAAGTCCCTGGGGCGAGGGCCGACCTGGTTGGCATATTGAGTGCTCTGTCATGGCATCTGATGTCTTGGGATCACAAATGGACATCCATTCTGGAGGCGTCGATCTTGCCTTTCCTCATCACGACAACGAATTAGCTCAGAGCGAAGCTTACTATTGCGAGCATGGCCATGAGCACATCTGGGTCAAGTATTTCATGCACATGGGCCATTTATCCATCTCGGGGTCTAAAATGTCCAAATCTCTAAAGAATTTCCAGACCATCCGAGATGCATTGACAAACGACTACACTCCGAGAGGGATGAGAATCGTTTTCCTAATGGGACGATGGAATGACGGTGTTGAAATATCGCCGGATATGAGGTTGATGGCTGAAAGTTGGGAATCTGGCGTCAACGTGAGTTGCCTAGGCATAATTACCAATACACCGGACTAATCAAAACCTAGAACTTTTTCATCAACGTCAAATCACATATACTAGCTTCTGATCTGACTGGCCTGAACTCACTATCTATTAATAGTAGCTCGGAAACATTGGACTTAGATGCATTTCTAGAGAAGGCGCAATCAGAAATGACGATCGCCCTTTCGGATTCGTTCGATACACCACGAGCACTGCGTATCATTGACCAGCTGATAAAGCAGGCCAACATTCATATGCAAGCAGCTAAATCGGCGCTAGATGTCCGAGGGCTTGAGAGAATAGGCCGCTGGATCACAAAGATGGTTGGAATTTTTGGTCTTGATTCAAATGCTACTCCGCCATACAATGGATTAGGATGGGCATCCAGTGCGACAAATACTAGCCTAACCCCTGAGCAACGAGTCGCCTCATACGCCGATGTCCATAAAAGAGTGAAGGATCAAGTCGAAGCACTGGGCTTGCATTCCGAGGCGCTCAACAAGCTACTCTCTGCCAATGTAGACAGCGAGTTCGCAGCTCGAGTATCGAATGGAATCAGTGATACAGAGGCTCTGGCAATGCCATATATCCGAGGAGTCTCGAGAATACGAGACGAATTGCGGAAACTTGCTCCATCTTTACCGTCCAAAAAAGCAATTTTAGCTCTCTCAGATCAAATCCGAGATACTGACCTCACAAATCTCGGAGTGTACCTGGACGATGGTGCCGTAGGGGCAGACGAAGGCGCGTTCATCAAGTTCATTCCCAAAGAAGAGCTCCTTGCACAGAAGGAAGAGAAGGCATCAAAGGAGCGAGAGAAGGTTGCTCAGAAAGAAGCTGCTAGGTTAGAGAGGGAAAGGCTAGAGGCAGAGAAGTTAGAGAAGGCGAAGGTGCCCCACACTGAGATGTTCAAAGATGAGAGATATAGTGCTTGGGATGACAAAGGCATACCCACAAAGACAAAGAATGGGGAGGATGTCCCGAAAGGTCAGTTGAAGAAGATAAAGAAGGAATGGGAAAAGCAAAGGAAGCTACACGAAGAATGGAAGACAGGAGTGAAATCGTGATGGAGTTTTAGCATTCTAGCTTTACCAGACGTGATCAGACAATCCAACGTGTTGACCTAAATATACTATCCTCTTTCGTCCCCCCAATATTCTGATTTGATTGCTCTTCTAAAGCGACAATTAAACGCGTTGGATGCCCCATTCCTTGTCTACAAAAAAGTAGACATTCGAGCAGCAGTTAGATCCCAAATCCATGGTACACTATTCTCCCCCTCCATCCACCAAGTCAAATTCCTAGTCAGTATCTCACCTGTATTGTTCAAGCTTCCAACAAAGTTGTCACATTAGTAGCCCTATACGAAGAAATTCGGGTCTACTCCCGTATATAGCCGTTATGGATATTCTCCGATCGGCTGTGTTTCGGCAGCCACTCTCGCCAGCGCGGGGTGGCTTGACCGCACCAGTACCGTACTAGTACCGTCCATCTCGGTTGACCTGCAAGGCCCCTGGCCGCACTTGTTTCTCACCGCCTCAGCCCCTCCAGGTATCTTTCCACCCTGCTAGTTTGTACTACATTGCGTACTGCTTATTCGAACCGCTTCGTTGCCCTTGCCCTGCGAACGTCGTTCGTCTACGTACGTTCCACCTCATCGGGTTCCATGGCATTGGCGCTATTGGCGTGATCCATAACCATGGAGATGAGTGGTACTAGTAGTCGGGACATTGGCGGCACTGGACCGGAGAGAAGAACCAGTAGCGGCAAGGGGTCCACTAAGCGCCTGCCGAAGGAATCCAAACCCAAGCTCACATCAAATCCTCCCGGTGCACGATTTCAGTGTCCTCGTTGTCCTAAGAATTTCAGCCGCATTGAAAACCTGACCCGCCATCAAGCTAATCGTAAGTCACAGCTGTCCTTCCATCGGTCTTATCACAGACGACAGGATGCAAACTAGTTGATGCACCGCTTGAGTTGAACTGACATGACATGACTAGACGAGGATATGGGGAAGTTCGCTTGTGTCATATGCAGGAAGAGGTTTACTCGCAGTGATTTGCTGAATCGACATCGCCGTATTCATGGCAACCAACCTGAATCATCCAAGGGACACGTGACCCAGCAAGCAGACTACTCCGAAGCAGATCCCTCGCGGCATGAGGGGTTTACCAATCTAGCCCACAGGAATGATCGTCGGTCGGTCCCACACGCAGGATCCTCTGATCAGTCTACTGCCTCTCCTCCTTACCCAAGCCACATGCTGCATCCTCTTTACTCGGATCAAATACGAGAGGGATACCAGCAGCTTGTACCACACAATGTCTTACCTGGATACGAAACCACAATGCTCCAACCCCATTCAGCTCAATCTCAGGGTCTCACTAACTTGATGGAGGCAGCACTGGCTCCTCATGAGACATTTTACTTCACCCCTGTTGAGAATATTAACCCCTCATTATGGGATGGGTTCATGCTGTTTGGAGACAATGTGAATACATATATGGGATCTTACGATGCGGATATCTCTTGGACTTTGAACAAAATCCAGCCTGACTCTTCACTAGACTATTCCCCAGACTACGACATGCTGGGAACGGAGTTCGTGGATACCTTCCAACGGCCCATTCCAGCCTACCACCCACCCGAGGAAAGTCGGATTGGAGGTGCAGATGCAGAGGACGAGGACATCAATGACTGGCCAGATAAGACGGCTCGGCCTGGGACTCCACGCCGTGCACCACGTATCGTGCCACTCCAGTTCCTCCCAAATTCATGGCAACTTGTGATAGATGAAGCCCGAATCAGTGGTCTCTCAGCTGCGACAATAAGACCAAACCAACATGTTTGCGATCGATTACGACAATCTCTGATTTCCGCAATGAACGTTCCGCCAAAATCTGAAATCAGCGATGCCATGTTCCCCCCGACTGAAGCTCTCGACTACTTCCTCCGCCTGTACATAAAATATCTCCAACCACGATTCCCAATACTGCACCTGGCAACCTTCAACTTGTATAGAGCACCGCCACTACTTCTTATTGTGATGATGTTTCTTGGATCCAGCCATTCTGCAGCTGACCAAGGACGCTTTTGTCACATTTTTCATCCTCACTGCCGGCTGGCGTGTCTTCGGATGCATGAGGCCGATGTCACTTTTGTATGTGTCCTGCTCTGACTTTTCCTAAATTTTGCTAATTTATTTTAGCTAAGATCTCCCGAACACCTTTTGACATTCTTCCTGCTTTGTTTAGCTGGGACATGGAGCGGCAGCAAACAGTTATTCGCCTTTGCGGAAGCTGCACGTGGTATCATAGTTACTGCATGCAGACGAGGGAGATTGTTAGATTGCCGGCCGAGTTCGGCAATGAATGTGGAGAGGTTTCAAAGGCCTGGTGTCAGTCATATTGAGGCTACTTGGCTGGCTTGGATCGAGACAGAGAAGAGGAAGAGGTTGGGATTGTCCATTTATGTGAGCACTGCTGTCCCCTCAACTTGGTAGGTGTACGTCCGCTGACTAAAATTCAGCTATTTGACTCTCAATACCCGGCTCTCTTCAACAGCCAACCCTATGTCAGTAAAGCCGAAACTACGAACTGCATCTTCCCATGCCCTGAAGAATATTGGGAAGCCATAACGGCAGATCAATGGAAAATGCTTGTCGGTCCAGCAGACATGCCTCCATCAACGTAAGATTTCCCCTCTCTCCTTCCAAATCTCACTGACATCTCTTAGATACTATCTTCACGCTTTGAATTGCTGTCTCCTACGCCAAAAAACCAACACGCCATCACCCATTCCCAAAACTAACGAATTTGGCAAAATAGTCATCATGTACGCCATCCTCACACAAATCTTCGAATGGCGTCAATCAACATCAATGCTCAACCCCACCGGTCTCATGGGTACATTCGACAATACTGCCGCACATGACATGGGCGAAGACCTCAAGGCTCGCCGACGATGGCTGGTTGATTCCCTCGATTCATGGAGCGAATGCTATCAAACTCCAAATACGACCACTGCTGCCAGCTTATTACATCATCTAGGCTACATATCCCTAGATGTCTCACTATCAGATATGCATCTCGCAGCCGGTCGTTCGCACAACAAAAACGACGGGAACTTCGCTGAAGAAAACTTGAAGTTCTGGGCCAATTCCCAAATCTCCGATTCCACAATGCGTCACATATTCTCGATGCTCAATCTCTGCCATCACGTCATTGCGATGGGTGCACAAGTTGATGCAAGCTACGAGGTAACAGTGTGTTTATTCACAGGCGGGATAGTATGTTGGGCGTTTGCAAAACTGAGGGATGGGTTCACGAGGGAGAGGAAGGCGCAGTATATGGAGCAGGTTAGTAGGGCTGCGAAGGCGTTGATGGGGATGGGATGTTGGAGGATGACGAGTATGTTTGGGAGGATATTAATGGGGTTTGAGGAGGTGAAGGCATTGGGTGTTCAATAGAGAGAGGAGGGAGTTCTTCATACGTGGGGTAATGAGTAACGCGTAATGACTGGCAGGGGCTACAAGGTAACTTTATAAATATAAACCTAAAAGTATTTGCCACCGCACTTTTTTTTTAGTTTTCTTTCATGTTCCTCAATTATTTGGCATGGATATGAAGTCTAATATTTAAGTTCAAGCCTCATGCCCTCCTGTATCTTAGAATTCTTGGAATAACAAAGATACCCCCGACTCATCCCGGTGCAGCTATATCCCATTCATCTTAAAATACACCGCATATCTTCAACTATGGGATATACGAAAAGGTTGATTGTGCTCAACACTCAACTCAATCACAAATAATACATTGCACAGCCTACCACGTCTACACAACCCCAACTCCAAGTCCAGCTATATCCTAGAAACAAACCATATCTTTAAACTAGTTATCATTTATCTAAAATATGTTTATAACTTACAAACCTTACTTCACCTTCCAATCACAAATTAAATTTTACTATCAGTTGCCTCAATCCTGTGCCTCCCAACACCATCGTCAGTCTCAAACTACCTGCAGACCCAGATTTACATTATTATGCATTATTTTGTGCATTTGGCGGGCCAGATATCAGTTTATTTCTATCTATCGGTGGGGGTAAACAGATGGCATTGTATTAAAATATTTTGGTGTATTATGTGCAGTTGGTGTACTAGATATGTCAAGGATTTCTTGCTTTATTTCTATGGATAGGTGGGGGTGCATTGCTGTCATTGAATTGTTTTGGGTTGTTGTGTTTCCTTGGTGGACCAGATAAGTCTGGGCTTTCTTGGCCTATTTCACATCATTGGTGACATAGATATGTCAGAGCTTTCCTTCCCTCTTATATTAATTGGCTGAAGCCATCCTATTGACATTACCGCGCCTCTATCTACACTCACATAACATCAACATCTGCAGGAATAAAGACTGATCTAAGCGCATAGCTCCCAATTCTGCTCTCCCTCCTCCAGTATCCAATACAACACGAGCTACCCTTGCTGCTCTGGCACTTACCGCACCTGGACTCCAACCAACTACAGCCTCTGCTGTCTTAATGGCACCTGCCACCGTTGCACAAGTAGCTACAATTCCCCCATTCTCCCACGCTGGCCAACCTAGAGCACAGGTCATCTATGGCCAATGGTATTATCCCTGATCCAGAGAGCATAAAAAAATGATTCCCGCATCTCAATTTCGGTAAAAAGCCAGTGGCTACCGTCATAAAATTTGCATTCCTCACATGTGATTGATTGCTTCAACAATTGGGCTCTCTGTTGTTGGCATGGATGAATGTGGGTTTGAGAACTGGTAATTTTAAAAATAGCTTAAGCAGTCACATAATTGAAACACATCCTTATGAAACTGAAGAAATCTGTATTTTTCTTGCAATTTGCGAAGTGTTTCCTTTCCAACACAAATATTTTCTTCTCATCAGGACTGATCCATGTTCTGTATCGGTGCGGTACATTTTTGCTCTCTGATTTTTGCTTTTACATAAACAAGCAAATCATTTCTGAATGTTAGAGTATTTTATTTTTTATTTATAGTTTCAAATAATTTACTTGGTTAAATCTTTTATATACATTGGGAGTAGTCAGTAGAACCCAAGATCTCTCCAGTGTGATTCTGAGCAAGAGGTTGGAGGATAAAACTTTTTGTTTGGTTGCTCATGAAAGATCACCTTCGTTATTGCGGATACACAGGGGTATTAGGAAGTTGGTGTGGAGATGTTTTATTACTGTGCTAATTATATTTCGGGATTCCTACCCCAACTGTATATCCCTTCTCAGTTGGGGTAGTAGAACATCAGGTGCTGAGGGGATAGTTGAAAGAAGGACAATCACTGTTGTCATTTACCTCTCCGCTGTCATTCCTAATCAAATTCTTGTATATTCCGAAATTCATGTTTTGCTGCACTCAAATTCTCTTAACTCCTCTACTGGTGCGTAACCACAACTAGAAAATGCAGAGGTCAACTGCGCGGCGCAGTTGAAAAGAAATAGACTAACTAGTTAACTAGTCTAATCAATCAGCCTAGTCTAATGTACCTGAGGCATTACCTAGTCTAGTCTACCCCCTACTAGCTAACTATTTATGCACTAATAGTTAACTAGTGGGACTAGTTGTTGCGACGCTGACCGCGCCTCAGGCATCACAAGGTGGGGGTTCCCTCACTAAATCTAGTGATTTAATGGCCGAGAATCTGGTGACACATTCTGAAGATCTGTTTCAAGTGAGCCTAGCTACATTAATAATCATTAATATTACTAGAACTCTCTTCAGGAATCAGTCTTTTCATTAATTAAGCAATGGCCCATACAAAGAATGTCTTTACTTAGTATGTATATTGCAAAAATTTGATGCCAAAATGCCCCACGTAAATCCACATTCAGCTCATTTTGTGCACAGACATATTTTGCATGTAGAAGGGGATGCTTAATTAAAAACAAATTGCCTCTGTTGGTGTCACCAGGGATACCCACCGTGGTAGGTCAAATACAAAGTCCACTTATTGTGGTGTCTGTGTCAGGAAGTTGATTCAATTCTAAGTGCTAGAACTAGGCTTATATGGCCCTATAGCAAAGACCTCCCAACTGGGCCCAGTGCCTTCCCTTTGTCGTATGTCCCTTGTCTAGAAACGCGACTAGGCAGCTAAATACTAGGCACCTACAGTACGATACAGCGTACCGTCAGCCTCATTAAAAGAACCCTCTACAGGAGGGATGTAGTAGAGACCGAGATTGTAAATTTTGCAACCCATCTTACTTTTTAGTGATAAGATCTTCTCTACGATCTTACTGCTGTCAATGAATAATAATTGGTCCTTCCGACTTTGTTCACTATTACTTCACAGTCAAGAAAAGCAAATATTCTAGGGAAGTAAGTGTCTTACTATTTTTAAATAGTATTTTAGAAGTAAATTATTATTTTCAAACATAATTGTTGGCTACCAATTTTTGCGTGACGAAAATAAAACAAACCCCTATATAGAATATTACCTAGAAATAGTAGCACACTTGTTTTTCTACGACACTTGCTTTCGCCAGTTGTGGAGCGGTAGCGTGCCTAACCGCATGTTAGTGCTTACGTGGGGGATCCTGCCCAATACAAAGAGTGCGGCGAAGTCTCCGGTATCTACAAGTAAACCTGTAACAGAAGTAAGCACTAAAGCTTCCTGTGCCGCTGGCTCGCTAAGATATCGTGCATGCGCCGCAAGTTTGTGGTTTCATTGTACGGAGCTCGTGAAATGTTGCTAGGATTAAAAATTATCCTTAGCATAGTCTAGCAAAGAAAGACTTATACCCAATCGTTTGATAAGTGAAGAAAAATATATATTAGCTTTTATTAGACGGAAAATACTCTTAAATCGGCCTAGTCATATCCTACTAGCCTTAGTCTAGTCATAGCCTACTTAGCATTAGTTTGAATGGACCATTGACACAATCTGGCTAGATCGTCTTTCGATACCCTTAGGGGTAGTGCTCTTCCTAGGAGCCCCCGGATCTTCCCCGTAGTGAAGAACACTTCCAATAGTGCGGCGAAGCTTCCACCCTGTCAGCCGGGTCGCTAGTCTCAAAGCTAGCTTTATGGCACCCCCTGGTGAAGGAGCAGTGGCTGAGGAAGGATTTGCCCCTGACGGAGCAGCGGTAGTACGTCAAAAAGTATCTTTTCTGAGGAACCCCTGGTGAAGGAGTGGTGGCGGCAATGTTGAAATATTGCTTTTCTTGTAGAAATTTGAGAAAGGAACGGTGGCTCAGTCAAAATGTTGCTTTTATTAGAAACCCGTGATGGGGGAATCGGGGCTCAATCAGTTGAAACGTCGCCTTTCACACAGAAACCCTTGGTGAATCTGGTGAAGGAGCGGCGGCTCAATGGAATGTTTCCTTTCCCTAGAAACCAAGTTAATAATAGAAGCCTCAGCCTCCCCTTAAGCCAGAGATGAAAACATATAAAGCATCGTGAAGCCGATTCTGTATTCCTCTCTCCATTAACTCACTCAACAATCAAATAACCACTACTGTTTACCTTTACTAGCATTTACCTTTTATTTTCATCGCCCGAGACCCAACCTATCTATTCCAGGTTCAAATATCAAAATGGTTAACTTCAAGACTACCATTTTACTTGGATCTCTCGCTTCCTATGCAACTGCCATTCCCATCAATGACTTGCAAAATACCGACGTCGGAACTCGCAGCTTGAATGACGCCTTTAATATGGCAGATGTTTATGCTCGCGATGGTAGTGACAAACACGAAGTGTTCACTCGCTCAGTCCAGCTCAAGCACGAAGCACTTCAACGCAGAGCAGGTGAAAAGAAGAAGTCTAAGGGAAGAAAGTCTAGCGGGAATCAAGGGGGCGGTGGCGGAGGGAGTTCCCAACAACAGGGGACAATCCAAGGCGGCTATTTCGATGGATGGACAGCAGACCAAGTCCGCAGGTATTATGAAGAGCACCCAGAAACTCCTCAGGAGTACTCACCATTCAACCCAAGCACCCCTCAGTACGTGTTTAAATTCCTCAAATATTGATAAATTATCTATTAACAAACCTCTAGGCCATCGGGTGGTGGTTCTTCGACGACTAGTTCATCCGCCCCAGGCTATGGTCCCGAAACCCAACACTATACTGACGCCACTCATTATGGAGCCCATGCAGCGACCTAGTACGTGTCTAAATTCCCAAAATACTGATAAAAATTCTACTAACGAACCTCTAGCGGATTTAACTCGGACGCCTTGCCTCAAGACCAAGACATGCAGCCCAATGAGTTAGTGCAGCATCAGGCAGTCACGGAAGGAGGCTGGGCCGGCTCCCACGGCGCAAGCAGCTACGGCAACAGCGCCTATGGAAACCCCCCCATAGATCGTAACCCAAGACATCAAGACGACAGATACTCTGACGAAACCGGCCACGATGCCCAAGCTTCTGGTTCTAGCCACGGTGCAGATAGCACAGACCACCCCAGAAATAACCCCCAGGCGAATAGGCAAGGGGGGTACTGAGGAAGACGTTGCGACAGAGAGAAGGAGTTTAAGATTGCGGAGATAGAATTTGCGCGCTCGCTTTGCACCTTTGGGTCAAGTTTGTATCTTTTCGGAGTTAAGGCGTCGGCGTCGGGGCATTTTGTATCTAGGTTTGTATATTTGCGGAGTTTAGGGTCAGGCATCAGCGTTTTGTATCTAGGTTTGTATGTTCGGAGTTCAGGCGCTGAGGCGTTCTCAAAAGTTATGCTAGGTTGGAAGCCAGCGGGAAAATTTAGATTCAAAAGGATAAATAACTATAGAATATTTCAAAAAACTCCGCCGCGTTACCAGGGGAACTACTGAGGTAAATAAAATTCTTGCGTGATATATGTTCGGATTTGGAGACATTTCATAGAAGCCTGGCTATTCAGCTCAGTCTTTTATTGTATAATCACGCATGATTTGTGCAAGCAACTAAAGCTCATATAATTTACGAGGTGGAACTTGGGAACACTTGGATTTGATGTTTATTTCATTCTTCATTTATATTTATAGTTAAGAAAAGAAACCGTTGACCTACCGACCAGGTATAGCATCGCCAGCAATACTATCTCATTTAAAAAACCATTTAAAAAAATACATTCTGAATAATCTCAAGCCAAATCCAAGGAGCAACCATCTGAATGATTATCGCCGCACAAACCAACGCGCAAATCTTAGTCAACCACCCCGCTTCGCGCAAATGGCGTATTCTCTCCCTAATATCCTGTTCACTAGACGGCAGCATCTCAGCAACCATCTCCATACTAATACCAAATGCCAGCAAAACCAAATAAAAGAAAAACGTACCAACCAATTGGAGCTGTCCAGTAAACGTCCAAGTGGGAAGCGGACCAAACACCTCATCTGTCATGGCCTGCATGATGAAAGTTTCGGCTTGGTCTACATCCAAGTAGGGTCTTCGGCATAGGGGACAAGCGTCGGAGTATTCGAAAGCGTCGCGTAGACACTGGTATCCGAAGATGTGGCTGCAGGGGAGTTGTTTTGCGGCCCCACCTGTACAGAATATCGTCACCTGTTTCTACGAAAGATCCACGGCAGAACGCACAAATGTCTTGATTCTCAGGAATATCCGTTGGGTGGACGATGGGGAGGAGAGAGCATGAGATTATTGTTGAATCACCTTTGTAGGTGTTTTCGAAATAGCGTAGGTGCCAGCTTCTTCGCGCTGCCCAGAGTTCCTGCGGGGTTGAGTATGTCTTGCATGACTCGATTTGTGAGAGTGGGGATCGGAGGGTTAGAATGCCTGTGTGTCCAGCACATAGGTATCCTTCCTCAGTGACTTCTTCCCAGAGGAGTTGGGTGTTTTGATGGCCAACTACGCACCTGATGCATTTTTGGTCGAATTTATAGTTTAATTTGCTTTGTGTGAGGGAGCAGCTGGGATTAAGAGATGGGAGCTTGTAGGAGCGAGAGTGTCCACACCTCCAATAAAAAACTTCTAGAGATAATCTGCACATAACTGGAAATTTAAGAGTGTTTGAAATCTGAATACGAGGAATGGGATAATTTTACGACAGGAAAGGCAAAAGAATGAGTATTGACAAGTTTTGGGAGGCCATGGTCATGCCATTTAATATATTGAACAATGGACAAAGGGCTGATCAATCAACCATTTAATTGTGTGAATATCATTGTCAGTAACAATGACCGTTGTTCTTGATAGGGATCCGCAGACAAAGATCCTTGAGGGATAAAGGAGATCTGACTGACACATATTACAAAGAAACAAGGGAAGATACACATTCATGGATAAAGAGAACTGGTAACAGATTGGAAGTCATGCATTCTCTTTCATCATGTATGTTCCATTCCATCCAACAAAACGTCAACGTTCTAAATAGATTGAGCAGGCTGATATACATTTGATTCCTCCATGCCTTCCCTTATACTCCATTAGGAGTCATGATAGAAATATTGCTCAACGCCGGAACTCTTACTGGCCCAGCACCTGCCCTAATTTTCAAGCGGGATCTACTTTTGAATTAGCATTGATCACAAAGAATGAAGTTGAGGATCCCCAAGCAAATTAATAAATCAATAACATACAAACCAATCAGCTCCGTTACTACCAAGTGGAACATGATCCCATTCTCCGCACTTGTACCCACATTGTTCGCAACAATTGCATTGCCGACCAGAACGCAAGTACGTTCTATTAGGACAATATAGACACATGTGCCAAAAGTGATCGGGAGGATCAGGAGGTTGAATCGGGATATAAATGTTCCTCAATCTTGGGCTCCAAGGGGCTTGTGAGCCTGGACCGTGAAACACACACTTTGTTCTGCATCGGCAGCACCCTTGACTATTCTTCCAGTGATCCCAGGGGATCATTCTCTCACATTTCAAGCACGGAATTCCCTTGGTAAGATCGAGTCCGTGTATTTTGCATTCTCCTCCACATGATTGACAGCAACCTTTGTCTCCCCGGGGTTTTTGATGTGGCCATTGCAAGGAATAAGGGCAGTTTTGGCAGGGGAACCGATCAGGAGGATCAGGGGCTTCTGTATCGTCTGTTTCTATCCCTTTTAACAGGGGACCCCCATTTACCCCTATTATGACTGCTCTGCAAGCAGGACAAGTTGGACAAGTCTCGTACTTTCCAATGATCCACTCGCAGATGCATTCTAGGTCAAACTCGTGATTGCAGGGTTGGATGGTAACTCGATCGGTGAGCGGCAGGCGACAGATGCCGCAAGTCTCAGCCCCGGAGGTTGCATCAGGAGCTGCTGTTCTTGGGCCCACGTCAGACATTGTGTCGAATGAATTGTTTTGATCTATTTCAGAGATGACCTTTTTTTTGTTAGCACTGGCTTGGGTTTGAAGGCGCACTTATATAAATGAACAATTGCGCTGTGAATCAACAGTCTAATTTTGCGTGAATCATCGAGCTTCATTGACACTTTTGAATCATTCCCAATCAGGAAGGGCCGTCTTAGGATACCCAGGATTCCATTCTTGGTTGTTCATTTCATTTCAGCACCCTCCCCTCCAGACCAGCTCCCTCATCTCAGCCAGAACTCATCGCAAGGTGAGGAATTCCACCAAATCTCGCAACAGTACACAAACGCATCATGATTCTCACTCCTACAATTGTACTCCATGAATGTCCCTTTAATTTTCTTAAATTCCCCAAAAGTGCCATCACTATCAGCATCCATCCCGTGCTCCCCCAATTCAAGCACCGAAACCTCCCAGAAGCCGTCTTTGGTCTTTTTGGGGACGTAATATCTCATGTCCATGATCTCGGAAGGTGTGTGATTCACGGGATTTCGTCGACGTTTCGTGACCACTATTGTGTAAGGGAAGGATTTAGAGAATGTGGGGTCGTTCGTCAAGGTGAGATCTGCCTGCTGCAGGTTCCGAGAACTCATGAAACCCATGAAGTGGCAGATGTAGGGCAAGCAGTTACCCCCACCCATTGAAGTCATGTAGAAGGTTATTTTGGTGCAACAGAAGGGTCGTCGGTCTGGGGCGGTTGGAAGGCCGGACATGGTTCGTGAGGGGGTTGTAAGTTGAGTTGCAGGGGGATGGGGGCTGGTTTCTGATTGATATACTCTAGGCGCTCAAAGAATCTTTGAATAAAGCTTCTTTTTGATGTAATGGTCTCCAGAAAGATCATTATCTCCTGGGAGACTCAATGAAAGAAAAGATATCACGGTGCTCAGGATGCTATTTGAAGACGGCTAAGACAATGGGAATTCCTTGTCCTACTCCTTGAGTGCTTGCTTTTGTCCTGCCCATTCCATCATTCCATCACGATCCGCACAATCAGACGATGAGAAAGGAGGAGGGTATGCATGGGTACTAAGGGTGATAGCTGCAACGGAAGTCTCCCACAATTTCAAGTTCATTGGGCCATGTGAAAGGCTGATGGAAGCCCGGTGGACTTCAAGAGAGCATGCACTTGCACTCAACAGGGAAATAACTGCTAGATAATGAACATATTTGAAAATGATATTCTATTATGCGATAATCCATCTAAATCCCAACAACGCAAAAACACTCGCCGCCATGACACCCCAGCCGCCGCCCATCCTCATAGAAGCCGCTATACCCGTATTGTTATAGAGCAGTGCCGGTGTTCCCGTGGTAATGACATGTTCATCCACACCACAAACCACCTTGCACCCATTCCCACCCTTCCTCTTCTCCAGCACACCGCCAGCGCCAACCTCATCCCTCTTCCTGCCTCCCATGCCCGCATACGGGCCCGAAGTATTATAAACCACCTCAATCCACTGAATCTGCAAAAACGCCTCATCATGCAGACTCATATTCCCCGTCCAACTCCCCCCATCACTCCACATATTAAAATTCAACCCGCTCGGATCCCTCGGCGCTTGAAATGTAATATTAGCTACACTCTCGCCATTTACATACCAGCTGGTCTGTCCTGGCATCCAATCTAATCTATACACCGCCCATTGTGTCCAATCCTGATTTCCTGGATTCGTGCCGTTGATCGTAGCCTGCGGCACCACGTTTCCTTGCTTATCCGTGCTCGGCTGGTTGGTGTATTGTACCTTGTCCCTTGGATCTTTGGTCAAGATCTCGATATCTGCTTCTTGTACGGATTGTGGGTCGTCAGATGGGAGGACATATGTAAAGAGGCCGGCACAGGCGCCTGGGGAACCAGTCACACGGGCGAGGAAGCGCGCGGAGAGGTATTGGAAGTTTTGCTCGGCGGAGTCGATTTCAGCGGCAGATTGAAAGCCGGGAAGACGGGCGGTACGGAGGGTAAGGTAGGTAGAGTATTCTGTGGAAGGGTCTGTCGATGTTTCTGTTGGGGTTAGCATGGCACGAGAAGAGGGGTGCATGGGCTGACCAATGTAGACGTTATTTAGGGAATTAATCATCAATACTGTAGCATCGGAGCCGATGTTACCAGTAGCTGTCTTATCGCTGTTATTCCAGCTCTGCATTCGCCAATCATTCGTGAAGGATTCATTGGCGAAGAAGATGGACGTCGCGCAGGCAGTGGACGTAGCATTGGCCTTTGAGATGA
>Ga0182030_10010317_pt1 | contig 19002 bp, 25 predicted proteins | sample 812S3MmetaG_FD_121299 | JGI IMG/M metagenome (GOLD analysis project Ga0182030, IMG submission 121299) | Permafrost microbial communities from Stordalen Mire, Sweden - 812S3M metaG (Illumina Assembly) | ecosystem: Environmental > Terrestrial > Soil > Wetlands > Permafrost | place: Sweden...
GGCGGCGGCGCCCGGCATGAGCGTCAAGCCGCCGGCGAGAAGCGCCAGCGTGCAGCCGGCGAGGATGTTCCTCATCATGACCTACCTTGCGTGTCGAGCCATGCATCGAGTGCCTCACGACATTGCGCGGCGCTCTTGAACTGAATACCCCGGAATCCGTGCCGCGTGGCGGCCTGCACATTCGGCTCGAGGTCATCGATGAACGCGGTCGCGCTCGGCGCGAGTGCGTAGGTCCTCGAAATGTGCTCGAAGATGCGCGGATCCGGCTTCACCAGCTTGACGTGACCGGAGATGACGATGCCGCGGAACACATCCCAGATCGCATGCCGATGTTTGAGGTGCGCGAACATCGAGCTCGACATGTTGGACAGTCCATACACGGGAATCCCGGCCTGCGCCAATCCGTTCACCAGATCGAGCGAGGCCTGCAGGGGCACCAGGTGGTCCCGCACGCGCTCGAAGAGATTCCGCATCTCGGCCGCCGGACGCTGCATGCGCAGGGCGAAACGCTGCACGGCCTCGGCATCCTCCAAAGTGCCCCGGTCCATCTCCAGCCAGTCGGGATGCTGGAACACCTGTTCGCGCAGCCGCACGCGCAGCTCCTCGTCGGGGTAGAAATCATCGATGATCTGCTGCGGCTTCCAGCGCACCAGAACCCCGCCGAAATCGAAAATGACGTTCTGGGTCGAGGATGACATCGCCGAATTATAGGCGGTCGGCGAGGCGCGGCGCGATCCCGAGGATCGCCGCCACCGCAACGGGTGCACAGGGTGTGCTCGGTAGTGCAGCCGTCCTCAAGACCCCATGCAATTGATCTTCATGCCCCTGTCACAGCGTATCATTCGAGCGGATGCCAGACTCGATCGCTCACCAAGCGGCGCCGGCTTCGATCGAGGTTCGCTCGATCGACTACGTGCCCGATGCGGAACGCCACGGCGGGCTTGCCAGCCAGTTCACGCTGTGGCTCGCCGCCAACTTGCAGATCACCGCGATCGTCACGGGCGCCCTCGCCGTGGTGTTCGGCGGCGACGTGTTCTGGTCACTGGTGGCGCTCCTGTTCGGGCAGCTGATCGGCGGCACCGTCATGGCGCTGCACGCCGCACAGGGCCCGCAGCTCGGCTTGCCGCAGATGATTTCCTGCCGCGTGCAGTTCGGCGTCTATGGCGCCGTCATTCCGATCGTGGCGGTCTGCCTCATGTACATCGGCTTCTCGGCGAGCGGCTGCGTGCTGGCCGGGCAGGCGGTGGGCCAACTCCTGCGGGTCGACGATGGCATCGGCATCGCGATTTTCAGCTGCTTCATCGTGATCGTGACGCTGCTTGGATACCGATTCATCCATTTGCTCGGGCGCATCGCGAGCGTCGTCGGCATCGCCGCCTTCTTATATATGTTCAGCAGACTGTTCGCGTCCCAAGACCTGTCGGTGCTGCTCGCCAACCGGCACTTCTCGCTCGGCCAATTCTTGCTGGCGATGTCCCTGTCGGCGTCTTGGCAGATCGCCTACGGACCGTACGTGGCGGACTATTCGCGCTATCTGCCGCGAGACACCTCGGTGGCCGGGGTGTTCACGGCCGTGGGGCTCGGGTCGGTCATCGGATCGCAGGTGTCGATGACCTTCGGGGTACTCGCGGCGGCGCTCCCCGGCAAGCAATTCGAGCATCACGAGGTGGCTTACATCGTGAGTCTCGGTTCCACCGGCGCGGCGGCGGGACTGCTGTTCTTCAGCATTGCGTTCGGCAAGCTCACCGTCACGTCGCTGAACGCCTATGGCAGCTTCATGTCGATGGCGACGGTGGTGAGCGGCTTTCGGCGCGGGCTGAAAATCCGGGTGGCGCACCGCTTCCTCTATATCGTCGCGATGGTCGGCGTCTCGGCGCTGCTCGCGCTGACCGGCCGTCACTCCTTCCTCAAGGCGTTCGAGTCCTTCATCCTGTGCCTGCTCGCGGTGTTCACGCCGTGGAGCGCCATCAACCTGATCGACTTCTATTGCTTCACCCGCTCGCGCTACGACGTCCCTGCGCTGTCCGATCCCGATGGCCGCTATGGCCGATGGAACACCACCGGCATCGTCATCTACCTGATCGGCATCCTGGTTCAGATCCCCTTTCTCGCCACCACGTTCTACACCGGCCCGCTGGTCGAGCCGCTGGGTGGAGTCGACATCTCGTGGATCGTGGGTCTGCTCGTCCCGGGCTTGCTCTATTACGCATTCGGGCGCGCGTCGGCTCGGCGCGCACCCGCGCAGCTCATCCTGCCCCGTCTCGAGTGAGCCGAAGGGCGCTCAAGCCGGCGCCGCCGCGGCCTTGATGAAATCGACGAACGCGCGCAACGGGCTCGGCAGCAGGCGGCGGCCGGAATAATAGAGAAAGGGTCCGGGGAAACTCTGCCACCAGGGCTTGAGGAGGGGTTCGAGCGCGCCGCTATCGAAGTGCGGCTCGAGCCAATCCTCGAACAGATACACGATGCCGCTGCCGCCGATGGCCGCCTCGACCGACAGTTCGGTAGCCCCGCCCGCCTGCACGATGAGCGGGCCCGTGGGATCGACTTGGACCACTTCGCCGTTGCGTTCGAACTCCCAAGGCGGCATGGAGCCACTCGCAAAGCGCGCACGCAGGCACGCGTGGGCGAGCAGGTCGCGCGGGTGTGCCGGCCGACCCTGCCTGGCGAGATAGGCGGGGGATGCGGCCGTCGCGAAACGCTGCACCCGCGGACCGATCGGCACCGCGATCATGTCCTTCTCCAGACGTTCGTCGTAGCGGATGCCGGCATCGCAGCCGGCCGCCAGCACGTCGACGAAGTTTTCGTCGGCGATCACTTCCAATCGGATTTCTGGGTATGCGGCGAGGAACGGCGAAACGATCGCGGGCAGCGCCAAGCGTGCGGCGCTGACCGGGACATTCAGGCGCAAAGTCCCGGCGGGCCGGTTGCGAAAGCCATTCATGGCGTCGAGCGCGGCCTCCACTTCGTTCAGCGCGGGTCCGAGCCGTTCGATGAGTCGTTGTCCCGCTTCGGTCAAGGTCACGCTGCGGGTCGTGCGATGCAGCAGCCTCACCCCGAGCCGGGTTTCGAGCCGGCGCACCGCTTCGCTCAATCCGGACGCACTGCCGCCGCTCGCCCGCGCGCCATCGCGAAACCCTCGGGCGCGAGCCACGGCGAGGAAGGCATTCAGGTCGCCGAGATTAAGATCCATTGTTCGTAATTTCGCACAGTTTGTATTGATTATATAGGATTGTCGAACGATGGGCGGGCGCCTAGCATGGATTCACGCCACAGGAGTTCCCGTCATGTCCATCCATCAATCCGGTACGTTCGAGCTCGGCCATCGTCCCGTGAAGCGCCTCGGGTATGGCGCGATGCAACTCGCGGGGCGCGGCGTGTTCGGTCCGCCCAAGGATCGAGCCGCGGCCTTGGCCCTGCTGCGCGAAGCGATCGCGAGCGGTGTCGACCATATCGACACGGCCGACTTCTACGGCCCGCACATCACCAATCAGATCATCCGCGAAGCGCTCCACCCTTACCCGTCCGATCTCGTGATCGTCACCAAGGTGAGCGTGCGGCGCGGCGCCGACGGCGCCTGGATCCCGGCGTTCTCGCGCGAGGAGCTGACGCAGGCGGTGCACGACAATCTGCGGCATCTCGGCCTGGAGACCCTCGAGGTCGTGAACCTGCGCAGCATGTTCGACGTGCATCATCCCGCCGAGGGCTCGCTCGAGGCGCCGCTGACCGTGCTCGCCGAGCTGCAGCGTCGAGGCCTGGTGCGGCACATCGGGCTGAGCAACGTCACCGCCGCGCAGGTCGCGGAAGGACGGCGGATTTGTCCGATCGCGTGCGTGCAGAATTACTACAATCTGGCGCACCGGGACGATGACGCCTTGATCGACGAGCTCTCCCGCGCGGGCATCCCCTACGTGCCGTTCTTCCCGCTCGGCGGATTCACGCCGCTGCAGTCGAGCGCGTTGTCGGACGTGGCGCAGCGCCTCGCGGCCACGCCGATGCAGGTTGCGCTCGCCTGGCTCCTCAAACGTTCACCGAATATCTTGCTGATCCCGGGCACCTCCTCGGTGGCCCACCTGCGCGAGAACCTCGCCGCTCCCGGACTCACTCTTCCCGACCATGAGCTGCGCGCGCTCGAGAACCTCTGACTTCAGCGCAGTTCCACGTTCATCAAAAGGTCCGATCGCAGCCGGTAGTTGATCCGCGCCTCGACGTGCGGCTCCTGATCGGAGAGCGGGGTGAGCTTGAAGTGACGCGACATGACGGCGAGGTGGGTCGCAAGCTCGTACATCGCGAGACTTTCGCCGATGCAATGCCGCGGGCCCACGCCGAAGGGAATGTACGCGAAGCGGTTGCGTGCCGCATTGGCCGCCTCGTTGAAGCGATGCGGATCGAAACGCTCCGGGTCCGACCAATGCGCCGGGTGACGGTGGATGAAGAAGGGGCTGATGAACACGTCGGTCCCGGCGGCAATCCGCTGACCGCGCAGCACGTCGGGCTCGAGAGAGCGGCGGGTCATGAGCCATCCCGGCGGACAGAGCCGCAGGCTCTCCTTGACCACCTGTTGACCGCAGGTCCAGCCTTCGATCGCATCGATGCCAAGCACCGTGTCCGGCGGCAGCTCGCGCGCCGAGGCGGCAAGTTCCTCCTGGATCGCGGGATGTTTGCCGAGCAGGTACCAGACCCAGGTGAGCGCGGTCGCTGTCGTCTCGTGGCCGGCGACCACTAGCGTCAACACCTCGTCGATGAGCTGCTTCTCGGTCATGGTCTCGCCGGTTTCCTTGTCGCGCGCGCCGAGGGCCATGCCGAAAAAGTCGAAATGCTCCTCCGCCGGATGCGAGCGGCGGCGGGCGATGAGCTCTCGAACGATGCCCGCAAGCGAGCGGATGCGATACGCGAATTTCAGGTCGCGATTGCTGTCGGTGTGAACGATGGAGAAGGGATTGGCGCCGAAGCGCTCGCGAATGACGGCAAGGTCGGTGCCGAAAATCGCGCGCAGATTGATGTCGAGGGTGAGCTCGCTCGCCGCCTCGGTGATGTTGACCGGGGCGCCGCGTTGGACGAGTTCCCGCCAACGCTGCGCGTATTGCGCGGTCACGCCGGCGATCAGGGACCCGAACAAATCGATGACGCGCCGGTGGAACGCGGGCTGCAGCATCCGGCGCTGACGCTGCCAGAGCGCGCCTTCGCTGGTCATGATGCCGCGACCGAGCAGAATGGCAATCTGATCGGTACCCACACCCTTGGTGTAATTGCGGTGATTGGTGAGCAGCACCCGCTTGATTGCCTCGGGGTGGTTCACGACGTAGGTGAAGGAGCCGCGTCGCGGGGAGAACACCCGGAAGAAATCGCCGTAATCGCGCAGGTACCCGCGCAGCTGTTCCAGCGATTCCTCCGTGTCGCCCAGATCGAAGGGCTCGGCGGGGCCGGGAACTTGGCCGAGTGCGGGTTCTAGCCGGGGAATCATGGATCGTTCACGCGTAACCTTCGTGCGGCGATTGTGTCCCCACCGCCGTTGCCTGCGATATACGTAGTTTTCACGGCGCCCGAGGGATGGCGCCCGCAGCCGGCCGGGTGTATCCATGCGCCATGGTCGACGTGACGTTCATCGATGCCGAGGGTGTGCCCTTTGCGGTCCATGCGCCGGAGGGCACCACCCTGATGGAGGCCGCCATCGTGAACGATGTGCCGAGCATCGTCGGTTTCTGCGGGGGGCAGTGCGCGTGTGGAACCTGTCACTGCTATCCCGCTCCCGAGTGGGTAAGCCGCCTGCCGGCCGTGTCGGACAACGAACAGGACACGCTCAAGCGCGTGCTCGAGCGGCGCAGCGTCAGCCGTCTGGCGTGCCAGATCCGGCTCGATGGTCGCCTCGACGGGCTCGTCGTGCACCTGCCGGCGCGCCAGCGCACCCCCTGACTCCCGGCGAGACGCACGCGCGGGCGCCGTCGATGGCGGTGTTGCGCCGGGTGAAGTCGCTGCGCCAATGAGCGCCGCGGCTCTCTTCGCGCCGAAGCGCCGCGGCGACCATGGCTTCGGCCAGGTTGAGCCGCGAGAGCATGCTGATTTCTTCCGGCGCGAGGCCGCTCTTCAGCCGGCTGATCTCGGCCACGGCCGCTTTAAGTCCGGCACCGGCCCCATCGCAGTCCACATGAGCGCGCGCAACCGCGTCGCAAAGCCCGGGGGCACCGGCGCCGACCACGACGACGTGAGCGTCACGCGACTGCATGCAGATCGGCGCCCTAGACGTCCAGCATGCGCCGAACGGCACGGCGCGCGCGGCCGGCTATCTCCGGGGCGATCTCGATCTCATTGCAGCCATCCTCGAGCGAGCGCGCCACGCCGAACAGCGTGATCGACTTCATGTAGGAGCACAGATTGCAGGGGCGCAGAAACTCGATGTCGGGCAGATCGATGGAAATGTTGTCCGCCATGGAGCGGTCAGCAGCAGCACCTGGCGCGGACGCCGCTTGCGCAGGTATTGGATCATCGCGGACGTCGATCCGACGAAATCGGCGCGTTGCTGGACATCCTCCGAGCGGAATTGCGCGATCTGCGCACCCGAGAACTTGGCCGTGGACTTCGCACTCCCCGCCGCTGTTCACCACGTCGATGCCGGTTTTGCGCGTGACATAACCCGCCACGTGACGGTCCGGCACCAGGATGAGGCGCGGGCACTCCCAGGCGCCGCGCCGCCTCGACCGCATTGGCCGAGGTGCAGCAGATGTCGGACTCGGCCTTGACCTCGGCAGACGTATTTACGTAGGCAACCACCGGTAAATCCGGATAGGCAACCCGCAGCGCCCGCACGTAGTCTGCGTTGATCGAATCCGCCAACGAGCAGCGCGCGTTCAGATTCGGCAGCAGCCCGCGTTTGTCCGGGCAGAGCTCGATCTTCATCGCCAGGATCTGCTCGAGAACGGGCCAATTCGCCAGGATCTCGGGCTCCGGCATGACCGGAGCGAGGCGATGAATGAGCGCGTCGAGGGCGGCTTCCGATGGGGAGGTGGCTACGGGTGAACTCATGATCGGTGCCGTCACAGAAAAATGGGCCGGGGTAGGCAGCCTACGACCACGCAAACGCCCGATGTCTGATCTGGGTCAGTTTCCAAGGGCTGCCGGGTTTACGCTGCGCGTGCATACTCGGTCGGTTCAGGCTCGGGTGCCTGGATGATGCCTGAGGGAAAGCGCGTGGGATGCGAGCTGTGCGGCCTGTGGCGGATGTGCTTCCCGGGTCGCCTGGCGAACGCCAGCGAGCGGATGCGGCGCGGGCTGCGCATCAGGCGCATGCGGATCCCGCGCGGCATGATGCTGTACCGATCCGGAGAGCGGGTGGAATCGCTCTACATGGTCCGCAGCGGCTGCATCAAGGAATTGGACGACACCGGCGGCCGTCACGGCTCGGTGATCAATTTCTCCTTTCCGGGCGAGATGTTGAGCCTGCAGTGCCTGGGCGTGCCGGTGAGCACCACCACCGGTGTCGCAGTCGAGCCTTCGTTCATCTGCGCGGTGCCCCTGGGTGCGTTCAGCCAGATGTGCGCCACTTCCTCCGCCGCCACCATCGAGCTCACGCGATTGATCGCGAAGGCCGGCGCGGCCGCGCGGGACTCGCTCACCTTGATTCGCGACAAGGAAGCGCACGAACGGGTCGCCGGATTTCTGTTGAACGTTTGCGGGCGTCTGCAATTGCGCGGCGCCCGCGGACGCGAGCTGCGCCTCGGCATGAACCGCGATGACATTGCGGATTACCTGGGGCTGCGCAGCGAGACGGTGAGTCGCTGCTTCAGCGAATTGGCGCGGCGACAGCTGATCAAGGTGCGGGCCAAGCGGGTCGAGATCGTGCAGATTGCCGAGTTGCGGAGGGTATTCCATGGAGCAGCGCATGCCGAAAGACGTCCTGCCGATTGAGGTCGAAAGCGCCGACGCCCTCATCATCGGCGCCGGCCCCGCAGGCCTTTGCTGTGCGTTGCGACTCGCCGGTCAGGGGCTTCGAGTCTGCGTGGTCGAGCGCCAGACGGAACGTTCGATCGCGGAGCCGGACTTCGACGGACGGGAAATAGCCCTGACGCACCGTTCGGTGCAGACGCTGCAACGGATCGGCGTGTGGGCTCGCATCTCGGCCGAGGAGATTTCGCCGCTCGAGAATGCACTGGTGATGACCGGCCGTTCGCCCCACCGGCTGCATTTCGATCGGCAGAGCGGTGCGAGCGGCGTCCTGGGATTTTTAGTTCCCAATCAGGCGATCCGGCGCGCCGCGCATCGGCAGGCCGCCGCGAATCCGCACATCCAGCTGAGGTACGAGCGTCAGGTCGCGGATGTGCGGACCACCCCCGCCGGTGTGAGCGTGCGCTTATCGCAGGGCGCCGTGCAGGCATCGCAGGGCACCTTGCAGGCATCGCAGGGCGCCGTGCAGGCGCGATTGCTCATCGCCGCGGACAGCCGCTTTTCCGACACCCGGCGCGCCGTCGGCATCGCGGCCGACATGCTCGATTTCGGCAAGACCATGCTGGTCTGCCGCATGCGTCATGCGGTGCCCCATGAGCAGACCGCCTGGGAGTGGTTCCAGGACCGCAGCACGCTCGCGCTCCTGCCGTTGAACGATCGAACCTCCTCGATCGTCATCACCGTCCCGGCGGCCGAGGCGCGCCGCTTGATGGAGATCGACCCGCAGGCCTTCGAGCGGGACGTGGAGGCGCGATTCGACCGCCGGCTGGGCGCGATGCAGCTTTGCAGCTCCAGACATAGCTATCCGCTGGTGGCCGTGTATGCGCGCCACTTTGCCGCCGAGCGCTGCGCACTGATCGGCGATGCAGCCATCGGAATGCACCCGGTCACGGCCCATGGCTTCAATCTCGGACTGCAAAGTCTGGAACGACTCGCGGCGGAGCTCGGCCGGGCTGCGGGTGCCGGGCTCGACATCGGTTCGCTCGCCGTGCTGCGACGCTACGAAGCAGCGCACCACCGGAGCGCGCGCCCGCTGTACCTTGCGACCAATGCCGTGGTGCGCCTCTATACCGACGCCCGTCCGCTGCACACCTTGGTTCGCACCGTGGGCCTCAGGCTGGCCGATCGACTGCCGCCCTTCAAGCGCGCGATCGTCGCTTCCTTGACGAACGTCGCCGGCTGATCGCAGGAGGTTTGCCGCGCCGTATCCCGCCGCGGGAGGGTGCTAGACTGGCGGGGTGAAGTCGCTGGGTACACGTGCCGAGGGTGCGCGCCTCGAACGCATGCAGGCGTCGCCGCTTTGGGTGAACGATCGCTTTCAGAATCTGCATCCGATTCTGCCGCATTTGCGCGATCCGTCGGTGCCCATGCCCTCCATCAAGGATTTCATGTTCGGCGGCGAACGGCGCGTGCCGCCGGGACCGTTGCCCTCGATGAGCCCGCTCGGCACCTGGGCCAAGCAGCCGCAAAGCGGCCTGCGAGTCACCTGGCTCGGACACTCCACGATGTTGATCGAGATCGACGGTGTGCGCCTGCTCACCGATCCCGTCTGGGGGCCGCGTGCCTCGCCCTCCGCGCTGGTCGGACCGAAGCGATTTCAGCCCGTTCCCGTCACGCTGCGTGAGATGCCGCCCGTCGATGTGGTGGTGATCTCGCACGACCACTACGATCATCTCGACTACCCCACGATCCGCGCACTGGCCAAGACCCGCGTGCCGTTCGTGACCTCGCTCGGCGTCGGTGCTCACCTCGAGTATTGGGGGGTGCAGCCCGAGCGCATCACCGAGTTGGAGTGGTGGGAATCTTGCCCGGTGCCGAATTCCGACGTGATCCTGACCGCCGCGCCTTCGCAACACTTTTCCGGACGTGGGTTCAAGGATCGCAATGCGACTTTGTGGTCATCGATTTCGATCCGCTCGCCGAAGCACGCCGTGTTATTCAGCGGCGATACGGGACTCACGACGGAGTATCGATCGATTCGCGACAAGCTCGGACCCTTCGATGTGGTGATGCTGGAAATCGGAGCGTTTCATCCCAGCTGGGGCGATATTCACCTGGGACCGGAGAATGCGCTGCAGGCGCACGCCATGTTGGGCGGCAAGTTCATGCCGGTACACTGGGGTACGTTTGCGCTGGCGATGCACGCCTGGGACCAGCCGGCGGAACACCTGCTGGAATGCGCGCCGCGAACCGGCGCGCAGTTGCTCATGCCCCGGCTCGGCGAGCCGGTGGAACCGGCGCACGCCGAATCCGTCGAGCCCTGGTGGCGCAACGTCGAGCACACGGGCGCCGCGCCCGAGCCGGGGGCGGGAGAGGCCATCACCCTGCCCGCCTCGGCCGAGTGGCCGCTGGACTAGGCGCGCGCCGGAAACCCGCGCGCCCGCACTCGGTGCGGGCAACCGGAGTCAGCCGCTCATGCGCTGCATCACGGCATCCCGGTCGATGAAGCGGTGTTTCAGCGCCGCCGCGATGTGGCCTGCGACGAGTACGGCCAGGATGATTGCTCCGCTGTCATGGATCGTGTCGGTCAGAAGCCGCAGCGCTTCGTTCTTGCCGATCAATGCAGGCAGATTGAACAGTCCGAAGAAACTCACCGGATGGCCCCCCGCCATTCGATGCACGTAGCCCGAGATCGGTTGCAGAAAAAGCAGCCCGTACAGCGTCCAGTGCAAGCCGTGGGCGGCGGCTCGCTGCGCCCTCGAGATACTCTCGGGCAAGGGCGGCGGTCGGTGGGTGAGCCGCCAGCCGAGCCTGATGATGGCCAACGTCAAGATCAGAATGCCGACCGACGCATGGTAGAACAGCACGTTGTTTCGCTGCGGGCTCGGATTGGCAAAGGATTCCATGAAAAAGCCCACCGATAGGTTCAGCAGAATCAAAACCGCCATCCCCCAATGCAGGAGCATGGCGACCTTCGTGTAGGTCAGCGGCGTGGATTGGGACGATTGCCGCTCGTCCAAGGCCATCGAGCCAGGAATGCTGATTTGAGAAGATCGCAGCATCTGTTCTTCCGACATGGTTTTCTCCTTCGTTACCGTGCAGGAGAGGAGACTTCCGGTCGGAGCGATTTATTCCACTGTCATTCGCGATTGTCGTGGGCGTCGAAATTCTGCAACAGCCGCACCAATCGATCGAGCTCGTCCCAGCCGGTATCCGAGACCGCGCAATAGACGAGATTCCCCGCGCTCCAGCAAGACAGGTGATAACCATCGCGGGTGATGTGCTTGGGCCGCCCGCCCTTGGCGCCAGCCCAGCTGAAGACATTGATGACATGCGCGCCATGCCGGTAAACCACCACCGCGGCGCGTTGATGATCGAGGTAATCCGTGCGGCCGCCGACCAGCGGATAACCCTGATCTGCGAAATCGGCAACCACCGGCGATACGTCGGCATGCCCGGCAAACCACGGCTTGACGGTATGCTGGTCGGTGGAGGCCACATCGATCAGATGATCCGGCATCAACGAGCGCACGTGAGCACTCACCAGGTCATCGGCAGGAAAATTGGGGAAGGGCGATGCCAGGAAAAACAGTGCAAAGCCGGCGGCGATCGCGGCGGCGCCCAGGGCGCTGAACGCGCCCTTCCAGAACGTCCGCGGGCGCCAGTCCGCAAGCTCTTTTCCCGCCAAGGAGCGCGGTCCTGCGCTTTCCCCATCGAGGGCCTGCATGATCCGCGCGCGCAGCGCCGGCGGCGTGGTTGCGTAGCTCGAAACCTGACGCAGCGCGCTGCGCACCTGTTCGAGGTCCTTCAACAGCTCGCGGCATTCGGCGCACGCCTCCGCATGGCGCTCCACATCGGCGGACGATAGCGCATCCAGTTCCCCGTCGAAGTAAGCCTGCACGCGCAGCGATTCAGCGCACCGCATTCGGTTCTCCTGCAGTGTCCTTGAGCCATCGCGCCCTGAGCGCTGCCCGGGCCCGCGCCAAACGCGACATCACGGTGCCGATCGGTATGTTGATGACCGCCGCAATTTCGCGATAGTCCAGCTCCTCGATCTCGCGGAGCATCAAGATTTCGCGCTGCTCCTGCGGCAACGCTGCCAGCAACCGATCGAGCGTTCGCTGCTCGTCGCCTTGAATCGACGTGCTCTCGGGGTCCGGCGTGTCCGCCACCAGGGCGCGGCCGTCCTCCCCATCGTGCTCATCCGGCAGCGGCACCGAGGCACGCCGCCGTTGCTGCTGAAGCGCCGTCGAGTGGCAATTGCGCACGATCGCCAGCAGCCACGCCTTCGCATCGGACCCCCGAAGGGTGTCAAAGCCACGAAACGCGCGCAATATCGCCTCCTGAAGGATGTCATCCGCGTCGGCGGATGAATGCGACAACCAGCGTGCGAATCGGTACGCGGCGTCCAGATGCGGCAATACCCGTGCCTCGAACAGGCGTCGCCGCTCATCCATGGAGAGGCTTGCACATCGGATTCACGACACGAGCCTTCACCCTGGTAAGACCCGCCAGGGAGCAGGTTTATTCCCTTGACCGAGGCTGAAGCTCTGAACGCAGAATCTCTTCCCGGACGCGAGCTCGATCATCGTGGAATCGACCGCCGCGAAACCCGCCTGCGCCGCCGCATGGGCGAGGGTCTCTGGTTCCACGAGGGTCATGGCAGAGGCGAGGCTTGTCAGTGACCAGTACGGCGAGGATGAAACCGCCGGGATGGTCGAGTGAGGGAGTTGCAACACCGTCGTCAGAACTGCATCGGGCCGAGAGTTCCGCTTCAGAGTATTCAGGGTCGATGACACCTCGACGTACTCGAACAGCAAGGCCGCATACGTGAAGTCCACCGGGCCGTAGGCCAGCGACTGGGATTGCACATCGGCGCAGATGAGCTCGAGGCCGGCCAAGCAGCGTGCATGCCGAATTCGGGCCTGTTCGAGGTAATCCGGATTTACATCCACGGCCACGACCTGGGTGATCGCGCGGCCTCGGATTCTATCGAATCCGTTACCCCCGGCACATCCAATGACTGCGACACTCGCCGGCGCCGTGCGCGCCAACGCACGATCAAACTGATCCGCGATCATCTGCGCCTGCCCGACCGCGGGCAGCGACATGTGCCGCTCGTAGTCCTCCAGCGGAATGCTTAGCCACGGATTGCTCATTGCGCTCTGGAAGAATCCGGCGGTGAGCGCGTGATCACTTAAGGCTACTTCGCGCTGTCCGCACAAATGGACTCACCCTTGTCGAACACGATGCGCCAGGTATCGGGCGCCTCCAGTCGCCAAATCGAATTGAAGCGACCCACGACACGGTCATTCACAAGCACAGGGCCGGTGCTGAACGCCAGTTTGCCGGACAGAAGCACTTCGACATGATCCGGCATCCACGAAAACGGTGCCTTCGGTCCGCGGAATAGCGGTTTCCACGCCGCTGACACCTCTGCCGTGCCGTGTTCCACTTTGGTGCCATCGAAGAACACCGCCTCGGCCGAGACGTGACTGACAAACGCGTCGAAATCCCGATCTGCCATTGTTTTGGCAAAGGCCAATTCGGTGCGGCGCACCGCCTGCTCTGCGTGTTCGACCGCCGCGCTCGGGGGCGGGCTTCTGGCAACACACCCACTGAAAATAGACAGCGACACGATCACCAGAGCGCTGGCCGGAATATGAGTCATACGTTCTCCCAAGGCAGCAACACCAGCTTGCCGCCGAGTCCCCCTTTGTCGATGCGGGCATGCACCTCGCTCGCCGCTGCAAGCGGCAGTCGCTCGATCACGACCGGCCGAATGGCGCCGACCCGCAACAGCTCGAACAGCGTCGCCATGTCGGTCATAAATTCTTCCGGCTGAGCGGCTCGACGCGCGGTGACGCTATAGAAGACGCCGCTACGGCCGCCCAACAAAAAACTCAGGGTGCTCCACAGCTTGAGACGAGCCAAGCCGAGGCCTGCGGCAAGCAGGCTCTCGCGGCCCGCTCCCATCGTTTGCGACCCGTACCCCACCAGAAGTCCACCCGGTGCGAGGCATGCAAACGACCGTTTGAAGTGTGCTCCTCCGATTGCATCAAAGGCAATCGCAACCCCCTCACCGCCCGGGGTCAGTCGGCGCACGCAAGTCACGAAGTCACCTGCACGATAGTCGAGCGCCGCTGCGCCGTATCGCTCGACCAGCGCGAGATTCGCCGCGGAACACGTGCCGATTGCCTTCAGATCGAGGTGGCGTGCGAGATCGAGCAGCGCCGTGCCGACGGTGCCCGACGCGCCGATGACGAGAATTGACGCGCCGGGCGTGAGCTCGCGACAGCGAGTCAGCATCTGAAAGGCCGTGAGATAAGCAAGGGGGATGCAAACGGCCTCGGCCGGATCGATGCCGTCGGGAACGTTCACCAGAAAGCGCGATGGCCGGATCGCATACTGCGCATAACCGCCGACGACACCCAGATCGGCCACCCTCGCGCCCACTCGGGGCGCTGACACCCCGGCACCGATCTTCTCGACGTCGCCGACGATCTCGCAGCCGGGCGTAAACGGCAAGGGCCCCTTGAAATCCGGATATCGGCCGCGCCTGATCATGGTGTCGGTAAATCCTGTGCCGGCGGCGAGCACCTTGATGCGCACCTCACCGGCGCCTGGCTCAGGAATCGCCGACTCCTCCACCACCTGCAGCACCTCGGGACCGCCAAATCGCGAAATACGCACGTGTTGCCAAGGCATGGGAGCAGCATAAGCACATCGTCGTCGAGCGTCGAGAGTAGCGCGGGGGGCGTCGAGCGCAGCGCGGGGGCGTCGAGAGTAGCGCGGGGGGCGTCGAGCGCAGCGCGGGGGCGTCAAGCGCAGCGCGGGCGTCGAGCACGGTACGGAACGCTGGTACCGGCCGTCTACCGCTTAAAGGCTCCTGCCATCCACCTTTCTAACCTTGAGAGTGTCCAGGTCAATGCCATCCAGGCAGCGCACATTGATGGCCGCCATTTTTGCGCCAGACTTCGGGTGCGTCCCCAGGGCGAATGACTGAATGCCACAGGTTGAGCAGAATTGGTGCTGAATCAGGTGCTTGTTGAATTCGAATTTCGTCAGATCGGCCTCACCGGAGCGAAGCTTGAATTGGGATGCCGGTGCGAACGCGAGCAGCGACCCCAGCCGCCCGCAGCGCGAGCAGTTACACGCAAGCACCTCGCCCAGATCCATTTGCACCTCGTACCGCACCTTGCCGCACTGACAACCGCCGGAATACGTCTGCGTCATGACTGCAACCTCCCGCGTCTATTTTGAAGCCCGATCGAAAGTAATCATCCGCCCGCAGAACCATGCGCGCCGACCCGTACGCATATCAAGGTTACTGCGGCAGGGCATAGGGTTGACCGAAATGCTCCGTTTGAAACAACCGGTATGTGACGGCTGAATCCTTTGCAAATGGGTAGCGCTGATAGAAACCGTCAACGTATCGATCAAACTCTTGCCTTCCGTCAAGGTAGAATCGCCAAGGGGTCGGCTCCCCATGGCAATCTATTCCGAAGTGACCGATGTAAACCACTTCACCCGCCGCTACGTTAAATGAACCACCGACCGGCTTTCCATCCACGATCAGCTTGGACGGGTCTCCCTCAGTCTTCCTTACATCGGAGATGGACGACGCAACCTTAAATAGGTATCCGCTCAGCGCATATTCTCCGGGATCCAATAGCACGACGTATGGCTCAAATGATGGCTGCACAAGAAGCGTAGATGCAGGGGAGAGTTCCCAATCCTTATCGGTGGCTGACGCATTCTCGCTCAGTCTTCGGAACGCGAGTCGTTGAAGTTGGGCATTTTGATACCGCCCGCACCTCCAATACCTCCCCCAATTGACTTGAAGGATGACAACTCCCTTGGCTGACTTTGACTCCTTGTACGCCTGCTCGGACAGCGGCACTTGCGCTGCAACGGGTAGCGCCGCGAGAAGCAGCAACGCCAAGAAACTACACTGGCGGTAGATCGTACCTTTCCTAAAGGTCGGATTCGCATCCATTGACACTTCTGCACTCCTTGTGCGGTGGCTGGCACCGTCACTTTATCGCAAGTTCCGAACGGCCGATTCGGTGCAATCCGCTTCATGCGCCCAATGCCGCGTTTGGCCGCGTGCGGCCCATCCCCCTAAAAAACAGCCCTGCTTCCGCCTTCGGCCCGCTGAATCCTCTATGAGCGTCAGTCTTCAGGAATGCGGAATGCAGCGCGCGATAGTAGGCTCAACGCTCATATTCGATCTTGAGAGCACAATAAAGCGTACGATAACCACGCCTGAGTTTGCGCATTTTTCCAGCGATTGGCACTTGTCACCCGTCCTTGATACCGGTGACTTTGTCTTCTTCTCCGGAATCACTGGTACGCACCCCGATCTATCAGTCGCCAGTGATCCCCTTGTGCAGTTTCGCGATACCTTCAGATTTTTGCTCGCCAATCTGCGTGTCGCTGGACTTACATTCGATCACATTGGACCGCAATCGGGGTATCGGAGCTGATCACAAAAGGTACGCTCGTAGAGATCCGCGCCATCGCCAAACGGTCTTGAATTCCTCAGTCTGGGTGGTCCGATTTGAATCCTTCCCGACCGCCGCGAATTGCGGTAAGGGAGTCGATTATTCGATACGGGATCCTTTTATCGAGTGTTTGTCAGCTCGCGACAGAATTCCGGCAATGACGATACTAAAGCCCCGATTGCGCACTGACCGCTTTGCCGAAGGCACGATCTTCGCAAATCGGTGTCGGATGGTAATCCTTTGCGCCGCCATGATGTCGGTCCTAAACTCGTCCATTTATCGGGGCAGGTTTAAACATCGGATTTGACAATCGAAGTCCCGCGGGAGAAAAGTGTGCAACCGTGCCGGCCGGCATGGCATCGTTGCCGGTATCGGTAACAACGAACAGGAGCGGACCATGGGCAATGAAAAGGTCTACAAAGGCGGCTGCTTTTGTGGGGAGGTGCAATTCGAGGTTTCGGGTCAGCCGACGGCGATGGGGTACTGTCACTGCGAATCGTGCCGTCATTGGTCTGCAGGACCGGTCAACGCGTTCACTTTGTGGAAGCCGGAGGCACTGAAAGTAACGCACGGTGCCGCGAGCATTGGTACTTACAACAAGACGCCCATCAGCTATCGCAAGTGGTGCAAGCATTGCGGTGGGCATCTGTTCACGGACCATCCGACCATGGGCCTTGTGGACATATACGCTGCGATGATTCCACGGCTGGCATTTGCGCCGGAGGTGCACGTGAACTACCAGGAAACCGTTCTGCACATTCACGATGGCATGCCGAAAATGAAGGATTTTCCCAAAGAAATGGGAGGCTCTGGAGTTACTCTCCCGGACTAGCGACGTATGCGGTAACCACGCGGCGTCCTTCTCACCGGCGTAGTAATCTGGAAGATGCGGCGGTTTCGGGCGCCAGGCTGGCGCAAGATTCTCGAGCGCTTCGAGGGATAGTGGAATCAACACTTCGCTGCAACCCTCTGCGCTCCGACATCCAGGATTTTCCAATCTAACGTTCTATCCAATCATGAAGCTCCACACTGTAAATGCTGACTCCGCCCCGCAGGCGGCGGGGGGCTACTCTCAAGCGGTTGCCATATCGGGTGCCGAGCGGCTGCTCTTCATTAGCGGCCAAATTCCGGAAACCACGGCGGGGGATGTGCCTAGGGAGTTTTCGGAGCAAGCACGCTTGGTTTGGCGCAATGTCTTTGCGCAGCTCGGCGCCGCAGGCATGACCTTCGAGAATCTGGTCAAAGTCACGATCTTCTTGTCTTCGAGGGAGTATGCAGTACATAACCGAGACGTACGGCGAGAGGTGCTCGGTACCCATAGCCCGGCGCTGACCGTGATCATTACCGGTATCTTCGATGAGAAATGGCTGCTCGAAATCGAAGCCATCGCGGCAGAATAGAGGTATCGCCACTCAACCGTTTGGGGAAATCAAGGACGTCATTTGCTTACCGGGCCCGCGATTAATGCACCTCTGTTTTGCGTGACATGCTGGATGCATGCCTCAGCCCTAAGTTATTTTGCAAGTTGACGAAGTACATCATTTATTTGCTGGTGAAGTTCACGCCCTTTCATGTGGGCAAGAGCGTTGAGCGAGTGATGTCGCGCCAAATCTTGCGCCACGAGATAACCTACGTAGTACCCGCTACGCCATGGTAAGCCGCGGTGCGCCACTTCTTGGTTTCCATAGGTAAAGTAGGTGGTGAAAACAGCAGTGTTCACTTCATCAAGATGCAGTAAGAGATCACCAACCAGCGATGGCAACATGGGCGCCGCCCGTTGCTCCAGGTCGGCCGGCAACATCAGTGCTTCGCCGACTGTCGCCCCGGGCGTTAGGGCTTGGCTCGCGTAGGTCGCCAGCCCCTCGACCCACGTCACTTGCCAGATTGGCTGCTTATCTGCCAGATCGTCGCTGTATCCGGCGGCTTGATAGTGATACCGATGAAACATTTCGTGCATGATGAAGGTGGACAAGGAAATAGAGGACTGCTCCGCGTCCAGGTTTCCGACGCCGAGCACGAGTGAGTGCCGCCCATCGACAACCCGCCCAGCGCCGTCAAGTTGACCAAGCGTGTCGGCCAGGTAGATCGGGAAATCACAGTGGAAGTCGGAGAACGCTGCAAGCATCTTCGTCGCTCGATCAATTTCAATCCGCAATCGCCCTGCTAATTGCCGGCTGGTGTGGCTTTCGCGAGCTGCCGCCAGTGCGACATGCACGGCGGAATCTTGCCGCGCGCCCGCACGGAGGCCCAACACGGATTCAGCGTACAACCCCGGAAAACGATCGCTTACCTTTAGTTGAAATGCACGCAGCTCCTCTTCGGGGGACGCCTCGCTCGTAGTGGCTGCCGTATTTGCCCTGTTCGAATAGGCGTCGATTATTTTGCAGGCCGGTGCGGGTGCCGAGCATACTGACAGCCACGCGGACATCAAAAGAACGATCTTATGTAAGGGGCGCTGTCTACTTGCAACACTATGTGGCATAGGATCAACGGTACATTCGCGATTGAATGTCGTATGAATTAGCAGCAACACATGAATCGGGTAGTGCCGCTAAACGCGTTAGCGCGAGGTACTTGGTGTCGATTGTCTTTTTGATCTGGCAGCATGGATCATGACGTA
>Ga0182030_10010318_pt1 | contig 19001 bp, 18 predicted proteins | sample 812S3MmetaG_FD_121299 | JGI IMG/M metagenome (GOLD analysis project Ga0182030, IMG submission 121299) | Permafrost microbial communities from Stordalen Mire, Sweden - 812S3M metaG (Illumina Assembly) | ecosystem: Environmental > Terrestrial > Soil > Wetlands > Permafrost | place: Sweden...
CAAAGCGGCCGCGCGGAAGTCGTCGGCCGGCCGGCGCTTTACAGCACCACGCCGCTGTTCCTGGAATATTTTGGTCTGCGCGGCCTGGAAGATTTGCCGGCGGCGGATGAATTGCGCCGGATCAAAATCGAGCGTCCGATCGCACCGGTCACCGTGGATGCCGGCCTGGCCACCGCGCCGCCCGAGCAGCTTCAATTGAATGAAGAAGTAAAAATGAAGAATGAAGAAACAACGGCCCCGGCTTCCACCGAAACGCCCGGCTGAAATTCTTCATTCTGCATTCATTCTTCTGCCTTGCCCGCCTCACGGCGTCGAGAGCCTGTAAAAACGGACCTTATTCGTTTGGGCGATGTTGGTGTCGGTGAAGAACCAGAGCCCGTTTGCCGCCATCACGTTGGTCGCGATCACGCTCCAGAAACTGGCGCTCGCCAGATTTGTGGCGGCCCACAGCCGGTTCGTGCTGCTGGCGCTGTTGGTTAGCGTGAGCGCGAAGCTGCCGCTGCCAGAATTAAAGCTATAGTTTAAAATCGCTGGCTGTCCCGAAGGCGTCGCGATGGTGACCACGGTCAAGGTAACCACGCTGCTGGTGGCCCGGCCGTAAGTATTCGTGACAATCATCAGGTAGGTGCCGGCGAGACTGTTGCTGGCGCTGGGGAAATTCAACGTGCTGTTGGTGGCCCCGGCGAGCACCGTGTTGGTGTTGAAATACCATTGGTAATTGAGAACGCTGGCGCCGACGGCGACGGCAGTGAAGGTCACCGGATTGCCGTTGGTGACGGTCGCGTTTTGCGGCTGCCCGGTGATGATGGGATTGGTAATCACCGTGAGCAAGGCGGCGGGCGTGCTGGTGACGCTGCCGAGCGTGTTCGTGACCACCACGGAATAATAGCCATTGCTGGTGACCGCAACGGTGAACGTCAACAGGGTGTTAGTCTGGCTGTTGAGCGCAACGCCGAGAAGCGCCGGCCGGTTAAGGTTGGAATTGAAATACCACTGGTATTTGAGCGGACTGCGGCCGCTGGCGGCAACGGTGAAACTGGCCGCACTACCGCTCCCGACGGCCAACGACTGCGGCAACACCGTGATGATCGGCGGGGTCGTTGCCGTGATCACTTTGAGCAAGGCTGGACTGCTGGTGACCGTACCACCCGGATTGGCGACAACCACAGAATAGTAGCCGGCAGTGTTCGAAGTGCTGGTGAAAGCCACCGTGCTGTTGGTCTGGCTGGCCAGCGCCGTGTTGGTGTTGAAATACCATTGGTAACTGAGCGGACTTTGTCCGCCGGCAGTGACCGAGAAATTGGCCGTGAAGCCATTGGTAATGGATAGCGCTTGCGGCTGGGTGGTGATGCTGGGCGGAGCAATCAAAATGACGACTGTGAGCAAGGCCGGGCTGCTGGTCACCGCCCCGCCCGCATTGGTAATGATCACCGAATAATAGCCGCCGCTGTTGGCGGCGCTAGTGAACGTCAGCACGCTGTTGGTCTGGCCGGCGAGGAGCGTGTTGGTATTGAAATACCATTGGTAATAAAACGGTGTTTGCCCGGCTGGTGTGACGGTGAAGCTGGCGGTGTTGCCATTCGTGACCGTCAGATTCTGCGGCTGTATCGTGATGCTGGGCGGCGCCACGCCCGCAGTCACCGTGAGCAACGCCGGACTGCTGGTCACCGCCCCAAAATTATCGGCGACCGCCACGGTGTAATATCCGGCGCTGAGCGAGGTGACTCCGGCCAAGTTGAGTGCGCTGTTGGTCTGGCCCGTGAGCAGCGTGTTGGTGTTAAAATACCATTGATATTGGATGGTGCTGACATCCGTGGCGGTGACTGAGAAACCGGCGGCACTGCCGCTTTGAACGGTGATGTTTTGCGGTTGGACGGTGATGGCCGGTGAAAACAGCAGGCTGAAAAGGGTGCCGTCCGCACTGCCTAGCTGGGAAGCGGTGCCGAACAGTGTGCCGGCATTCCAAACCAAAGCGGCCTCCGGCGTGCCGCCGTCGCTGGCGTTGTTTAAATTTTTCACCACTGCAAACCCGGTGCCATTGGGGCTCAACTGGAAAATCGTGCCGCCACCGCCGCTGCCAGCGCTGCTCGTAACGCCGTAAAGCAGACCGCCGTTGAACACCAGGCCCGCATTGGGATAGCCGCCGTCACTGTTGGCGGCGTCCCCGGTGGACCCTTTGAAACTATGCAGCACGGCATAGCCACTGCCATTGTTGTTGGTCGAGAGCATGAATACGGCTCCTTGGTTGGAGTTGCCGCCAGAAAAACTGGTGCCATAAAGAATGTTGCTCACCAACAGCAATCTTCCATAGGGATTCACCGCGTCCGGTGCATTGGAAAAATTATAGATCACCGAAAAGTTCTGACCATTGGTAGCCAGCTTGAAGACCGTGCCATGACTATAGATCCCGCCGTAAACCGTCGTGCCATACAGCGTGCCGGCATTCAAAACTAGGCCGGCATAGGGATAATATCCGTCCGGCGTGTTGGTGAAGGTATGCAGGATCGTGTACCCTGCGCCATTCGTGTCCATGCGAAAAACAATGCCCCCGTTGATGCTGCCACCACCGTATTTCGTGGTCCCATACAGCAGGTTGCCGTCGGTCACCAAGCCACCGTAAGGAGTCGCCCCGTCCGGCGTGTTGGTAAAGAGATGCAAGATCGCGTAACCAGTGCCGTTGGTGGCGACCTTGAAAACCACGCCCAAACTGTTCGTGCCGCCAGCCACCGTCGTCCCATAAAGCGTATTGCTGCTCAACAGCAATTCGTTCGGCTGCGCCCCGTCCGGCATGTTGGTGAAGCTGTGCAGAATAACCTGCCCGCCATTGGTGCTGTAGGCATACACCGAGCCATAGCTATAGAAACCACCCGCTGTGGTCACGCCAATCAACGTGCTGCCGCTCAATAAAACGCCGCCCGGATACGCCCCGTCTGCGGGCGTGCCGGTAAAATTGTGCAACACGGTAAAACTTTGCGCCTTCAGCGGCGCCGTTGCGGCAAACGCCAACCAGCTAGCAATTATCAGGATGACAACAGGTTTTATTTTCATGAATGAAATTTAACTGGCTCCCGCACCCGCCAGCACCATCGCGGCCAGCGACTACCTTGAGACATATTTCGCTAGGATGCCATAACGCAAGCCCGGTGGAAACAGAGAATTTTCGCAGGCCGTTGATCGCATTGGTTTTGTTTTTGCCGCTTAACCCTGGTCAGCGAATCGTTTGCAGTTTGAACTTTGCTGACACCGACGGCAATGGGGCAAACACCTTATGCGATTCAGGCTTGCACCTTCGCGCGAAACGGTTCACGACAAGCTGACCGGATCAATGTCCACCGCCAGCGTCACCTCCGCCGGCAGTGCAAGGGCTTGGATGATATGCGCCAGTTCGCGGCTCAACGCGCTCATCCCCCGCGTGCGCAGCATGATTTGGTAGCGATAAAAATTTTCCGTCCGCAGCAGCGGGGCCGGGGCCGGACCGGCGATGACCAGATCGGAAAATAATTTATTCCGAGAAACCGGCGCGGCCGGCGAATCGAATTTTATATCCACGCCAAACAATTCAGCGGCGTCAGCATCCTCGCCACCGGCGACAGCCTGAACCGCGGTGCCCAGCAGTTTTTTTTCCAGCTCGCGCTTCAGGTGCTCGGCGGAAAATTTCACTTTCTCCTCGTTGCGGCCTTTGAGCGTGATCAACGCCACGCGGCTCGCCGGCGGATATTTTAATTGTTCGCGAAATTCGATTTCCTGTTCGTAAAAACCCACAAAATCATGTCGGCGCGCAAATTGGATCGCCGGATGAAACGGCGTGAACGCCTGCACAAAAACCTCGCCCTCCACATCGCCGCGGCCCGCGCGACCGGCCACTTGCGTGAGCAGTTGAAAGGTCCGTTCGCCCGCGCGAAAATCCGGCTGGTGCAGCGCCATGTCCGCATAAATGATGCCGACGAGCGTGACGTTCGGAAAATGCAGTCCCTTCGCGATCATCTGCGTGCCAACCAAGATATCAATTTTGCCCACGCGGAAATCGCCGAGCACGTTGCGGTAATCGTCCTTGCGCTTCATCGTATCCGCATCCATCCGCTTCACGCGCGCCGTCGGAAATAATTTCGTCAACACCTCTTCAACTTTTTGCGTGCCGGTGCCGGCAAACCGGATCGCCGGATTTTTGCACTTCGGTTCCGGGCAAACGACGGGAACTTTTTCCACGTGGCCACAAATGTGACACGATAAACGCTGGTCAATGCGATGGTAAGTGAGCGTGATGCTGCAATTCGGACAGTTTGCGACAAAGCCGCATTTCGGACATTGCAGCGACGTCGAGTAGCCGCGCCGATTCAAAAACAAAATCGTCTGCTCCTTGCGCTCGAGCCGCTGATGAATCGCCTCTTTGAGCTGTGGTGAAAATATTGGAATCCCTTTTTCACCGCGCGCCGCCTGGCGCATGTCCACCACGCGGACGTGCGGCATTTTTTGATTGTCCACGCGCTCCGGCAAATCGAGCAGCGTGAACTTGCCGCGCTTGCAATTGTAAAAACTTTCCAGCGACGGCGTCGCCGAGCCGAGCACGACGACCGCGCCTTCCATCTGGCCGCGCATGATCGCCACGTCACGCGCATGATAGCGCGGGGCTTCCTCCTGTTTGTAAGTGTGCTCGTGTTCCTCGTCCACGATGATGAGACCGAGCGGTTCGACCGGCGCGAAAATCGCCGAACGCGCACCGATGACGATGCGTGCCCTGCCCTGCCGAATCTTGTGCCATTCGTCGTGCCGCTCGCCCGCGCTCAAATGCGAATGCAAAACGGCGACCAGCGTCTGCAATTTTCCCGAGCTGAACCGCGCCTTGAATCGTTCCACGGTCTGCGGCGTCAGTGAAATTTCCGGCACCAGCACAATCGCGCCTTTGCCTTGTTCGAGCGCGTGCGCGATGGCCTGCAAATAAATCTCCGTCTTGCCGGAACCGGTCACGCCGTGCAGAAGAAAGGTTGAAGGTTGAAGGTTGAAGGTTGAAAGCGGTTTGTCCATCGCCGCTTGGATTTTTTCGAGCGCGACGGCTTGCGCTGGATTTAGAACAATGGCTTGCGTCGGCAAGATGGTTTCGCGCGCATACGGATCACGCTCGGAAATCTGCGACGCGATTTCCACCAGGTTTGCATCTTCAAGTTTTCGCACCGTCGCCGCCGTGGTATTGGCAAGCACGAGCAGCTCGGCCAGCGAAATTTCGCGCCGCTCCTCAACTATGTTCCAGACATCCTGCTGCCGTTTTGGCAGCTTCGGAAATTCGCCGCTGAACTCCAGCGCGCGGACGAAAAGACGTTCGCGCCAGCCCGCATCTTCCTTGCGCACCGCTTCAGGCAAAACTGATTTCAGCGCGGTCTCCGGCGCACAGCAGTAATATTCGCCGATCCACCGCGCCAGCTGCAGCACCTTCGCCGTCACCAGCGTTTGCGCACCGATGACTTTGATTATGGGTTTGAGATTGAGGTGGCCGGATTCTTCGGCGAGCGCGGTGACACAGCCGAGAATTTTCCGCGCGCCGAACGGCACCTGCACGCGGCTGCCAACCTCAATTTGCCCCGCGAGCTCCGCCGGAATCAAATAATCAAATTCTTTTCGCAGCGCGATTTCCAGACTGACGCGGGCAATCATTTTTCAATCGCGCGAAATCGCGCGGAGTTCCGCCTGCAAATCCTGCCGCAGCTTTTCGCGTTCCTCATCGCTGGCTTCGCGCGGCACATGTATCAGGCGCCCGGCCGTGACTTCGCAGCGCGCAAACGGTAGCGGAATCTGAAAACCATCCCAGCTTTTCAAGGTGATTTTCCAATTAAGGTGATAGGCCGCCGGAACGAGCGGCAAGCCCGTGATTTGCGCCAGCGCCACCGCGCCATCGGCCACGACGTAGCGCGGTCCGCGCGGCCCGTCCGGCGTGATGGAAAGATCGTAGCCGCGTTCGCCCCAGGTCGTCAGCTCGCGCAACGCCTGCGCCCCGCGCCGACTGCTGGAACCGCGCACCGGCTGGATGCCAAAACTCTCAAAAATTTTTGCCAGCAGCGCGCCGTCTTTACTGGCACTGACGAGCCCGGCCAGACCGGGCGCCCCCCCGCGGCGCTTCCCAAACAGGAAATAAATTTTCGCCGCGAGCGCGACCCGGTTGTGCCAGACACAGTAAATTGCCTGTTTAATATCTTTGCGCTGGAGAAAACCGTGCGGATCATTAAGGCGATAGCGCAGCGTGAGTGAAACCAGGCTCACGAGCGACCAGATCAAGAAGGCGACGACGCGCTGCAGCCCATTGGCTGAATGCGGAACGACGACGCCAGACTTGGGATCACGTCCGGCTGATTTTGAATGTGCCGCCGCCATCACGCTCCCTTTTTCAGACACGCGCGCACCAATTGTTCCACCGTCACCGTTGCGCCCAACATCGTCTGCGCCGCGCGCACGGCGTCGTGGGCCTCGACCTGTTTGAAACCCAGCGCCATGAGCGCGAGCACGGCGTCGTTGATTTTCTGGTCATCCGGCGACAAGGCATTTTTCGCGCTCGCGGCTTCCCACGCGCCGGCTGCGCCGATTTTATCGCGCAATTCCACGACGATACGCTCGGCAGTTTTTTTGCCGACGCCGGAAATTTGTGAAAGTGATTTCACATCGCTGCTGGCAACCGCGCCGCGAAATGCCGTCACCGAAATGCCGCTCAAAATATTCAGCGCTGTTTTTGGCCCGATGCCACTTACGCTGTGCACCAGCAGTTTGAACAAATCACGCTCCGCCGCCGTGGCGAAGCCGTAAAGGATATGCGCGTCTTCGCGCACCACCAGTTGCGTGAGCAGCTTCACCGGCTGGCCGGGCGCGGGAATTTTGTCAAACGACGACAACGGGATCAGCACTTCGTAGCCGATACCATTCACGTCCACGACGACTTGCGTTGGCAGCGCCTCGACGAGTTTGCCTTGGAGAAAAGTAATCATTTTAAATGTGCAGTCCGCTTCCACCTTCGTGCGGGCCAAGGTCTTTTAATTGTTGACCAAAATCTTTCGCCAGCTTTTCTTCCTTGTCCATCTCCTGTTTCCTAAAAGTTTTTTCGGCATCGGTCATCCAAAACTCTTTCGGCAACGGCTTTTCGCAAACGCCGCAAATTTTCATCTTGCGACTGTAAATCGGCGACTGGCAATTGGGACAACGAAATTCCATAAGCTTAAATTTTCTTCGGCGGCGTAAAATTATGCCGCGCGTTTTCCTGCGCGTGCACGATGGCCAGCGCCAGCGCGTCCGCCGCGTCGGGCGCGGGCAGTTCGGCGAGGTTCAGCATCCGCTGCACCATTTTGGCAACGGCGAGTTTTTGCGCCGCGCCATAGCCGACGATGGCCTGTTTCACTTTGCGCGTGGCAATCTCAAAAATATCCAAGCCAGCCTCGGCAATCACCGCCATCGCCGCTCCGCGCGCCTCACCCATGATGAGCGCCGTCTGCAGATTTTGCGCGAAGAAAAGTCCTTCCACCACGCAAACCGTCGGCTGCTGTTCGCGCACAACCTCGCGCAGCGTCCGCGAAATGCTGGCAAGGCAGCGCGAGCGCTCCCATTTCGGCGGACAAACAATCGTGCCTTGGGCGAGCACGGAAAGGTTAGATTTGTCCGCGCGAATGACGCCGAAACCGGTGCCGCGCAGCGACGGATCAACCCCGAGAATGATCTGGCTCGCGGCGAGCGGCGAGCGGCGCGGCGCGGCGACAGCAACGTCCCCGCGCGACCGCCTGCCGCCAAGGCGCGCTTTCATCTGCTCGAATTGTTGCAGGGAAATTCCCACGCGAAAAGGTTGCCAGCGGAAGCGGGAGCGCAAAAGAAAAAACGCCGCAAGGTTTGCTTGCGGCGTTGCTGGAAAAATCGCTTCAACGATTTTGTCTGTCCTTGTCCGACCCGCCGGAATTTTGGCCGGAACTGCGCGGCTGGTTTTGCACCGGCGCCGGATTTTCCGTCCGGGGTGGCGTGGCAGCATGCGGCTCGCTTGGCGGGATGACTTGATGCGACTCCACTTGCGGGCTGGAACGCTCCGGGGCCGGCGCGGTGATGGCCGGTTCATTAAATTCCCGGGCAGGTCGCATGTTTTCCGGCGGCGTGGCACGAACCGGTGCCACCGGTGTGATTGTGGCGGGCCGCTCGGCCATCGGCGAATTAAAATTGCGGTTATTGACCGGTTCCGCCGCCGGCGGGCGGACTGCTGAATTTATATTTTCATTCCGGCCGGGCACCGGGTTCGCCTGGTTAAAATTTTGCCGGTTGTTCACGTTGATTTCGTTGTTGCGATTCACACCGGGATTTTGCCGCTGAGGCTGGCTGTAAACAGCCCTCGCCGCCCGGTCTGCCGGCGTCACTGGTCCGCGCCAGCCTGCGCGTTCCGCATTGCGGATGGCGCCGACATGCACGGGCGTGATGGTGCGATGGGTGACAGCACTAATGCGGTCCACGGAAATGCCACCGTTGAAGATGGTCGAACGGTTGATGTTGTAATTATTGATGACGGTCGCCTGCCGGAAAATTTCCCGGCCACGCTCTGGTTCGACGCGGAACGAACGCACTTGGCGATCGCAAAAATTTCCGACGGGCACGAACGTGAAAAAATCGGCGCCCAGCCCAAAATCAAAACCAACCGCCACACTCGCGCCGCGATAAAAAAAGCCGAGCCCCGGACGAAACTCCGCAAAGGGCGGCAGCGGTGCCCAGCCGCAGTAGGCGTCGGATTGGCGCCACGTCACCCACGACGGCGCCCAGACGGTGTCCGGCCACCAGCACCAGCCAAAGCGGTCGTGATGAAACCAGCGGCCATAATGAAACGTGACGCCCCACGAATAATCCGAGTCCCAATACCAGCCGCAGTCGCTGTAAACCCAGTGGCCGCGGTTGCAATACGGCTGCCAGCTGGCGTCGTAAATCACCGTCGTCGGCCGCCAACAACGGCCATAACCATCCACATCCACCCAGCTGCCATAGGGCGAGAGCGTGTCGTTGAAATAATTCACATCCACTTCCGTGGGCGGCGCGGCGGTGGCACTGTCGTCCACCGCAACCGGCGGCGCAGCCATCGGCGGCGGTGCGACGGCCGTGGCGACACCGGCAAGATTTTTGTCGTGCTCCATCATCGCGTTAACGAGATCTGACGAAACGCCGAGGTCGGTGAGCGAAATAATTTCATCCGCGTCGAGATTGAACGGGCCGGCCGCGTTGGCGATGTAGGTTTTGATGATACCGACGTCCACGCCCACTTGCACGAGCTTGACCACTTCCGCGAGCGGTGTGCCCGGCACAATGTTCGGCGGCAACGCCACCGACGAACCCGGCGCTGCCGGTTGCGCCTGAGCGCTGGCCATCGTGCCCGCCAAACAAACCGCCGCCACTGCCGAGGCAAAAAACCAGCCTCCCAATATCTTGTTTTTCATAGGTTAAACTTATTTAGGTGTTCCAATTATGCTAACATTGCATTGACCCAATTGTTGCAGAAATCGTTCAGCCATTATTTTCCGCTGGAATGCAACAGCTTACACTGAAAAACGGTCTTGTCGCCAATTTTATTTCCGGCGAAATCCTTAGAAAAGCGGCTGCCGCCAACCCGATTGATCCGGTTTGAGCTGGAATTAATTTTCAGCCCGCAATTGTGAAATTTCCGCGACCACCGCCGCAGCCGTTTCCGGACGCAAGCCGTCGAAATAAATGCGGACGCGCCCGTGCCGGTCCACCACGGCGATGCGCTCGGTGCCGGTGAAATTGCCGGGCATGGAATTGAACGGGTCGCCCGCGTCGCGTGCGAGGAAACTCGTGCCGATGATTTTATACAACGCCGCCTTGTCGCCCGTGAGCATGAACCAGCGGTTTGTATCCAGACCGTAACGCGCGCCGAATTTCGCCAGCGCCGGCGGCGTGTCGGTGCGCGGATCCACCGTGAGCGATACGAGCCGGACATCCGACTGACCGGCGGTGAGCGTTTGGATTTCCGCCATGCGGCGGCTCACCTCGGGACAAGTCAGCGCGCAGCCGGTGAACAAAAAGCTGACGGCGAGGATTTTCCCGTCCAAGTCCGCGCGCGTCACTTCACGCCCGGTGCCGTCGGTCAACGAAAAATTAATCAGCCGCCGCGCCTGGTCCGGCGGAAGGCCGCGATTTTTTTCGTGATGCGACAACAAGCCGATGGCCAGCCAGCTGCCGAAGCCGACGAACAGCGCCAGCGCAATGACGAGGCCGAGAATCAGCTTCTCCTCATTGCGCGGGCCGCTTGATTTTTCTATCGCCGGCGTCACTTCTTTAGCTTGGCCACGGCATCGGCCAGCTTCTTCATATATTTGTCCGGCGCCTTGTCGAACAGCTCTTTTTCGGACGAGTCGCACAGTTTGATTTCCTGGCCTTGGTAAACAAACACAAACGGTTTGCCGCCCATCATGCCGAGTTCCATGCTGCAAACCAGGCAGGTCTTGAGCGGATATGGTTTGGGTTTTTGATCATCGGCCCGGCTGGTGATGGCACCGGCCAGGACGAATGCCGTCAGAACGATTCCCAGAATGAATTTTAGTTTTTTCATATTGCTTTCAATTTGCGATACCGATCAAAACATATAGCTCAAGCTCAACTTAAACAACACCGGCGCGACCAATTGATTGCCGGTGGTGTGTGCAAACACGGGCACTTCCACGTCCGCGTAAAATTTCACCGGGTGCAGGTGGAATTCGATTCCGGGTGAAAGCAGCACGCGGGTGTAACCGGAGTTCGGCGAATTGGCCGCCGCGCCATAATCCGCCGTCCGTTCGGAAGCGATGATCTGCGCCACCGGCGAAATCAGCGTGCGCCCAACCGACCAGCCCTTGTAGTCAATCCCGGCGGCGGCATCCAACTCGATGCCCGGCCGATAATCGCCCTGCGTCAACGTCGGCACATCCAGTTCCGCCTGCGCGAACCAGTCCCATTTTTCGTCCTGCGTCAGATTGCCGCGATGAAAGCCGCCGAGCAGAATGTCGGTGCTGCCGGTGCCGATTTCCGAATCGCGATCCACGTCGTCATAGGCGTTTTCGTGCGTGTAGCTGCCGGTCGGCAGTTTCAAGCCGAAGGTCAGCCCGCTGGACAAGTCCGCCGCAAACCCGGTGTAAACGCCCTTGATGCGGATGTCGCCGAGCGTCGCCCAATTGACCGAGGTGGTGGTATTGTCGGGCACATTGGGATTGGCCGTGATGGTTTTGAAGTTGCGGTAGGCAAACGGGATTTCCGTTTCCACGCCCCAACTGCGGTTGAACATGTATTGCAGTCCGGGCGTGATGAAGGACGTGCGGATTTCCTTGTCGCCATTGTTGGCCGCCGGTGCCTTGGAACTGTCGCTCCAATTTTGGTTCTGATCCTGAAAGGCGTAATTCAGGAATGCCATCCCGCCTTCGCTCGACGGAAACATGGCGCTGGTGCCCACGTCAAAAACGCCGCAGCCGCACGCGCAGGCAAACGCCGCGCTCGGCACAAAAATGCCCGCCACCAAACCGACTCCGACATTTTTTAACTGTGAATTCAAACTATTTTTTTTCATTTTCAAATTTTTAAATTGTGAAACGCCGCGATAAGCGGGTTTCAGGTTAAAGGGGAAAACTGTCCGCCCAAGCCAACACAGCCCGGGCAACGGAAACTAACGGCTAGGTTTCAAACGCCGAAGGCTCGCGGCGGGGGCAGCGGCGGTTTTTGAAAAAAAGAATCGGCGGAAAGTTGTGCCTGTGAAAAGGCCGAAATCGGGGCCGGCGTAATGAGGACAAAGTTTTCCGGTGCGGGCGGAAATTCCATTTTCAAAGCCGGCGCGATCGCCTCGGCTTTTTGCTGGGATTTTTTGGCGGCAGCGATGGCCCGACAAATCGGACAGGCATGCTGGCCATCAAAAGTGTTCGATACGGCTTCGGAAACGGATTGCGTGCAGAGGTTGCCCGCGAGCATCGTCGTCCACGCGACTGTTTGGAGCGCGGCCCAGTGCAAGCCCGTCGTCAGGACGAGCGCAACCACCACCAGAAGTTTTCCGCAACGCACGAACACGCGCTTAAATTAAACCGCCGCCGCCGAAGCGCAAGCGCGTAAAACTTGGGTGGCAGCCGAGGTGACGGGGCTCATTGCTCTCGATTGACGAGGCGGGGCTGAATCGCGCGTGATTCGCAAATTAAAAATCGCATTTGCAAATCTCGTCAGAGCCTCCTCACGCCGGCTGCTGCGTTTATTTGTCCGCAATCCAAACCAGCGTGCCGCTGGGCAGCAAATCGAACAGCGAAATTAAATCCGCGTCGGCCAGATGGATGCAGCCGTGCGACGCCGGCCGGCCGATGGATGCCTGGTCGCCGGTGCCGTGGATGTAAATGTAGCGGTCGTGCGTGTCCACGTCGCCGCCCTGGTTGAAGCCCGGCTCCAAGCCTTCGAGCCACAGGATGCGCGTGGTGATTTTGGCGTCCGCAAATTCCGGCTGCGCCGTGTGCCCAATGATTTCCCGCGCCTTGAAAACGGTGCCCGCCGGCTCGCCCGCGCCGATCTTTTCCGCGATGCTGTGCAGGCCAAGCGGCGTGCAGTTCGAGCCTTCCATCTGGCCGATGCCGAAGCGCGAGGTGGAACAGGAATACTGCTTCAAATTGACCATCTTTAAACAGCGAAACCGTCTGCTGCGAAATATTGACCGTCAAAATAAATTTCGTCGGTTCAACTTTCAACCGCCCGCACGTCGCCAGGCAGGCTTCGGGAATTTTGTGTTCGGCATTCATGAAACGCAGGCAGGCGCAACCGGGCGTCAGGAGAACCGCCGCGCTCATCAATAAAATGAGAACGCGCCAGTTCATCGCCTCACCCCTTGATTAATTTTTTTACCAGCACCTTCGAGTTGCGCCCGCTCTGGTCGTATTTCTCGCGCCGCGCAGGCGGCAGATCGTCCGGCGTGCCTTCAGCGAAACCGCCTTTCGATTGAAAATAGGTGAACGCCTGCGTCGAGAGCGTGAGCAGTTCGCTCAAGCCCATTTCGCGCGCCTTGTTCTCGACGAACTGAATCAGCTTTTTCCCGATGCCGTGATTCTCATGCGCCGGGTTGACGTAAAGACACGCCAGCTCGCCTTTTTTCTGTTCCGGAAAAACATGCAGCGCCACGCAGGCCACGGGGTTCTTATCAATTTCAAAAATAAAATAATCGCCCAGATGCTTTTCGATCATCGCCCGCGTCCGCTTCACCAGTTCCTCGGATTCAACCGCCGCTTTCGTCAAAATCTGGATCGCCCGCACGTCTTTTTTCAGCGCGCGCCGGATCTGCTGATATTCGTTGGCGTAAATCAGCGTGCCGATGCCGTCGTTGGAAAACACCTCGGCCAGCAGACCTTCGTCCACCTTGCCGTTGATGACGTGGACGCGCGGAATACCCGCCTTGCAGCCGCTGACCGTATGCAGCGCCTTGGAAAGCTGTTCCGGCGCGATGTCGCTTTTTTGCATCGCCAACACCGATTCAAAATCCGCCAGCAACATCTGCCGGATGAGCCGGCCTTGAACTAAAATACCGTCGTGCGACGTGATGAACATCAGCTTCACCGCCTTCAACGCTTCGGCCACCGCCACCGCCATGCTGTCGGAATTCACGCGATACGTTTTGCCATCACCGTCGAAACCGAGCGGCGGGATGACCGGAATGATGCCCTGCGCGAGTAATGTTTGGAGCAATTCCACATCCACGCGCTCGACCTTGCCGGTGAACAAATGATCCACTCCTTGGATAATGCCCAAGGGATGCGCGATGATGGCGTTCGGACAAGCGGCGCGCAAATCATTCGCCGAGAGACCTTCGAGAATTTCGTGCGTCAGCCGGTTCGCCGCGTCCATGGCGAGCTGCAATGTCGGGGCGTCCGTGATGCCCGCGCCATCGGCGTTCGAGGCCTTAAGCCCGGATTTTTCTGCGAGCGCCTTGATCTGTGCCGACGCGCCGTGGACCAGCACCACGCGAATGCTCAGCGATCGCAGCACCGCCACGTCGAGCAACAACGTGGTGAAATTTTCGTCGGTGACGATCGCGCCGTCAATCGCGAGCACGAACGTCTTCTCGCGGAATTGCGGAATGTATTGCAGGATGCCCCGCAGGTCGGTTGGTTTCACGTTGGCTTGTCAGATTGGTTTCAGCGCAGAATAAGTAATCAGTTTCCGGCGCGATTCAAACAATTATTTCTGGCCCAAAGCCATTTTCAATGCGGCAAGGCACCGCTCATTTTCCTTGGGCGTGCCGACCGAAATGCGGATCCATTCCGGCAATTGATAGCCCGCCATCGGGCGCGTGATGACGCCCTGCGCCTGCATCGCTTCAAAAACTTTTTGGCCGGCGCCGACGCGGACGAGGATGAAATTCGCGGCGGAGACGACGTATTCCAGTTTCAGCGCCCGGAACGCGCGGTGGAAAAATTCCAGGCCGGCAAAATTATTCGCGCGCGTTTTCTGCACGTGCTCGTCGTCGTCCAGCGCGGCGAGCGCGGCGGTCTGCGCAAGCAGGTTCGCATTGAACGGCTGCCGGATTTTTTCCAGCGTGGCGATGAATTCCGGATGGCCGATGCCGTAACCAATCCGCAAACCGGCGAGGCCGTAAATCTTCGAGAACGTCCGCATCAAAATCAAATTGGGCCGCACGCCGGAACACACGAGCGCCGACAAGTCCACCGGGTCGTCCAAAAACTCGATGTAAGCCTCGTCCATCACCAGCAGCACGTGATCGGGAACTTCGTTGACGAAATGGATCACCTCTTCACGTGACGCCAGCGTGCCGGTCGGGTTGTTCGGGTTCGCGACAAAAACAATCCGCGTCTTCGGCGTGATAGCTTTGAGCATCGCCGGCAGGTCGTGGCCATAATTCACCGCCGGCACCGTGATCACCTCCGCGCCGAACATCTTGGCGACGATGGGATAAATCGCGAAACAGTATTGCGACACGACCACATTGTCGCCCGGTGCGAGCAGCGCGTGCGCGACAAACTCGATGATTTCATTCGAGCCGTTGCCCAAAACCAAGTTCGCGGTTTCCACGCCCAGCTTGGCCGCGAGCTTTTGTTTCAGGTAAAACGCATTGCCGTCGGGATAAACGCTCAGGCCGGGCAGCGCCTTTTGCATCGCGGCCAGCGCGAGCGGCGAGGGGCCGAACGGATTTTCGTTCGACGCCACTTTGATGATGCTCGCAGCGGGCAAGCCCAACTCGCGCGCCACTTCTTCGATCGGCCGGCCGGGTTGATACGTCGGCAGCGTTTTCAGAAACGGATTGGTCTTCAAAGGGAATCGATGATTTTTTTGACGTTGATGTGTTTGGCGACGATGTCGCGGATGAGGGAAATTTTTTCCGCGTCGGCCGGACGCGTCTTGACGATGAGGTTGTGGACTTTCGAGGCGACTTGATAGCTGTCGGCTTTGGCCAGCAGCACCGGAACCGGCAAGGTTTGCAAGGCTTTCATAATGCTGTCGCCGGGGCGCAAGCCGCCGGTGAGCACAATGCCCGCCATGTTGTCGGGGCTGTTGGGCAACGTCATCGCGCCGGCGGCGAGCAAAATGTCTTCGCGGTCGCCGGGCGTGATGAGCAGCACGCCGCGCTTAAAAAATTGCATGGCGTTCTGCGCGCCCATCGCGCCGATTACCACATCGTCCACGAGCGTGTTCAAATCGCCGGGCCGATTGAGCATCTCGGCGCGCAATTCCTCGCAGACCAGGCCGACCGTCGGATTGCAGAGAATTTGTTCGTGCGGCAAAACGCCGAGCAGATCAAGTCCCTTGCGTTTCAGGCCGCGCCGGACGAACTGGGTGATCTCCGGAATTTTCGATTCGTGAACTTTGTTGATGATGACGCCGATGATCTCGACGCCTTCCTTTTCGAACAACGCCTGATTCAAAGACACTTCGTCAATGGGTTTGCCGATGCCGCCCTGCGAAACAATAATGACCTTGCAGCCGAGCGTCTTCGCCACCTGCGCGTTGGACAAATCAAACACCGAGCCGACACCGGCGTGGCCGCTGCCTTCGCACAGCACAAAATCTTTTTCCCACGCGACGCGGTCGAAGGAACCGGTGATTTTTTTGACCAGCGCCTCGTTGTTTGCCGACTGGAGGTATTTGCGGGTGAAGGCCGGCTCGACGGCGATGGGACTCATGTCCACGAGCGGACAGTTCAGCCGGAACACGGCGTCCATCAGCACCGAATCCTCGTCAATTTTCTGCTCCTCGATTTCCACGAAGCGCTGGCCGACGGGCTTGATGTAGCCGATGCGCGGAAAATATTTTTGCAGCGCCGCAATGAGCCCAAGCGAGGCCGTGGTTTTGCCATCATTCTGGCGCGTGGCGGCGATGAATACGCGCGGCGTCGTGGTGTTCATGAAATTATTCGCCCGGCAGATGCTTGTCCGCGCCCGGATACAATTTCAAATAATCTGTCGCCTGCACCGCCACAATCGCCGCGACGCCGAGGATGTCATGCGCGCTCGAACCGCGCGAGACATCGGCGGCAGGCCGGTTAAGGCCGAGCAAAACCTGGCCGTAACAGCTCGCACGGCTGACCAACCCGACCAGCTTGCTGGCGATGTTGCCGGAATTCAGGTCGGGAAAAATCAGCACATTGGCGCGGCCGGCGACCTTGCTGTCGGACAATTTTCTTTGCGCGATCTCCGGCACGAGCGCCGCATCCACCTGCAGTTCGCCGTCGAAATCCGCCTCGACGTTCAGATGCTCTGCCTTGCGTCGAGCCTGCGCGGTCGCCGCCTGCATTTTGCCGATGGACGGATGCGACGCGCTGCCCTTGGTTGAAAACGAAAGCATCGCCACGCGCGGCCGCGTGCCGAGCATGTGCCGCGCGAGCCGTGCCGTGGAAACCGCGATGTCGGCCAGTTGGTCCACGGTCGGGTCAGGAATCACGCCGCAGTCAGCCATGAATAAGACGCCGTTCTCGCCGATGCGCGTGTCCTCGACTTCCATCACCATGCAGCTCGATACCGCCGCGATGTCCGGCGCCGCCTTGACGATTTGAAACAGCGGCCGCAGCACGCTGCCGGTGATGTGCGAGGCGCCGGAAATCAGGCCGTCGGCCTGGTGCATCGCCAGCATCATTGCGCCGTAAAAATTCGTCTGCATCATCGCGTCGCGCGCCTCGGCCGGGCGCAGCCCTTTTTCGCGCCGGACGCGATACAACCGGTTGGCAAAGTTATCCAGGTCCTCGCTGGTCGCGGGCGTGATGATGCGAATGCCGTCGAGCGGGATTTTCAGAGCCTCGGCGACCTCCTTGATTTTGACAGTATCGCCCAGCACGATGGGCGCGCCCAGCCGCAGCGCCTGGAACTGCCGCGCCGCCTGCAAAATGCGCGGTTCCTCGCCTTCGGGGAACACCACGCGCTTGGGATGCCGCTGCAGTTTTTCGATGACATTGCCGATGAAACGCATGGGCGTAAGTTAGCGGCGAAATGTGAAACTGCAAAATGAATTTGCCGCGGAATATTTTCGCGCACCGACCGCCAGGCCGGCGCAGAAGCCAGATTATTCCACTTCATTTTTCTTTGTGCCGACGCGCGACAACCCTCTGTTTATTTTTCCGCGCATTGACTTGGGTTGTTTCGGCAGCTAGCCTTTAAGCCGAATGCAGCAAATTATCGAGAAGCTTCTCATTTTGCAGGATCGCGACCGGAAACTCCTCCGCGTCACTCAGGAACTCGCCCACATCGGCCCTGAACGCGAATCGCTCAAGTCCAAGGCCGCCAGCACGCAAGGCTCGCTGGACGCCGCCAAATTGCGCGTCAAACAAATCGAGTCCGAGCGCAAACGGCTGGAGCTGGACGTCGAGGCGAAGAAAACGCAGATCGAAAAATACGCGAATCAACAATTACTGACGCGCAAAAACGAGGAATACAAAGCGCTCGCCCACGAAATCGAGATGGCCAAGGACGGCATCAACAAAATCGAGGATCAGGAAATCGTGTTGATGGAACAGGCCGAGGCCGCGCAAAAGGAAGTGGTCCGCGCCACCGCCGAAGCCGCCGCCGCGAAAAAACTCGTGGATGACCAGATCGGCGTCATCAACGACCGCGAAGTGGCTTTGAAGAAAGAGCAGGCCGAATTGCAAACCGGCCGCGAGCAACTGGCGTCCGCCGTGGATGAATCCACGCGCAACCGCTACGAACGGATTTTGAAAAGCAAGGGCGAGAATGTGGTGGTGGGCATCGAACACAGCTCCTGCGGCGGCTGCCACATGCGGCTGCCCGCGCAGATCGTCACGAGTTGCCGCGGCGAAGCCGAAATCGTCACCTGCTCCAACTGCGGCCGGATTCTGTATTTCTCGCGCGACATGGATTTGCAGGGCGGGGATTGACGAATCGCTGAAATTTAAAGGCACGCGGGCCAAAAACCTGCGTGCCTTTTTTTTATTTTGATGTAAGCTTCCAGTGGTTTTGGAAGGGCGGAGAATCGCTGTTGACGAAAGTCGGCAGAGGAAAGTCCGAACACCGCAGGGCGCGATGCCGCGTAACTCAAGTCTGTTCGATTGAGATACACGCGGGCGGGCCGTTGGAAGACGGCTCGACGGAAAGTGCCACAGAAAATCAGACCGCCATCGGCGCAAGCCGGTGGTAAGGGTGAAAAGGTGGTGTAAGAGACCACCGCGCGAAGCGCAAGCGACGCGGCACGGAAAACCCCATCGGGTGCAAGGCCAAATAGGAAACCGAGGAGCGGCTCGTTCCGCGTTTTCGTGAAAGCGAAACAGGTTTCGGGTATCGGCTGCGCAGACAAATGATTCTCTCCGTCCGCAAGGGCGCAGACAGAAATCGGCTTACAGCCCTTCCAAAACCAATTCAAACGAAGGCGGAAGGATGAAGGCAGAATGAAGAAACATCTTCGTCGAGCGCAGGTCTTTTTCATTACGGCTCATTTTTATTCGCACCTTGGCGAAACGGCGGGACCATTTAGAATAAAAGATGCCGCATGAAACGCGCGTTCACCTTGATTGAACTGCTGGTGGTCATCGCCATCATCGC
>Ga0182030_10010319_pt1 | contig 19001 bp, 9 predicted proteins | sample 812S3MmetaG_FD_121299 | JGI IMG/M metagenome (GOLD analysis project Ga0182030, IMG submission 121299) | Permafrost microbial communities from Stordalen Mire, Sweden - 812S3M metaG (Illumina Assembly) | ecosystem: Environmental > Terrestrial > Soil > Wetlands > Permafrost | place: Sweden...
CTACGAATTCGTCGGCGACCGCCTCGGCGTCAAAGGACCGAAAATCCCGCCAATCGCAAGCCTCATCCGGCCAGCCCCCGCATAGACCAAACGCAGAGCGCCCGGAAATCTGCCCCAATTACGCTTCTATCTCCCTTAACGCTTGTTCCAGCGCCTGTTCATTCGGCTCCACGACGCTCGCGTCCTGCGTGAAAATCAGCACGCAGCGTAGTGTCTTGCCGGGATACAGCGTCGCGGCGGCGGCGCGATAGAGCGCGAGTTGGCGCAATTGCGCGGGGCTGGGCGACAGGCGAGGGGCGCCGGTTTTGAAATCGGCGATGAAAACCTCGCTTTCGGTTTCCGCGATGCGGTCGATCCTCCCAACGATGTCGCGCGGCCCGCGCGGCGTGTCGATGCGCGCCACAATGTCCACCTCCGCCGCCGATCCCGCGCCATACAATGGCGCCAGCGACGGATCATCGATGACGTTCAGCGCGGCGCGGGCCGTCGCCTCGCGCCACGCCGGCTCCAGTCCGGGCGCGCGCAGTTCCAGAAAGCGCAGCGCGACCGCCGGTCGTCGATCAGCGACGCATTGCGGCAGATGTTGCAGCAGCGCATGGGTCAACCGACCCACCAGCAGTCGGTCGCCGTCCTGCTTTCTTGGCGCGGCGGCCGCGAAGGCCGGCATCGCGTCGGCGCCGGCCAGCGCGCTCGACGGCCGCAGCGGCGGCGCCGGCGAAGTCTCGGGCTCGGCAGGCGTGCGCGCCCAAGCGGGAATGTCGACGGGCTCCTTTGGCGCGCCGTCGCGAGTCAGCGTGAGTTTCGCCGGCGCTTCGGGGCTACGCAGGATTTGCCTTTCCGCGTCGTGCGGCTCGGGCAGCGCGTCGAAGCCGCCTTCGAGCGCCTTGCGGATCATGTGATGCCAGCAGCCCTCCGCCGGAGCTTTGTCGCCGAAAAAACCTCCGATATAGAGCCGCTCCTCAGCGCGCGTCAGCGCCACATAAAGCAGGCGTCGATGCTCGTTTTGCGCAGCCTCCCGCAGCTTTTCGCGCGCGCGCGCGACCGGGGGCGGGTCGGCGTCCATTTTCGGCGACCAAGCAAGGCTGGCGTCATCCGCGTCATCCGTCTCCGTGAGCGCGAAAATCTTTGGGTCGTGCCGACCTGTCGGCGCGCCGCAGGTGTCGGGCAGAAATACGATCTTCGCCTCAAGCCCCTTGGCGGCGTGGACAGTCATCACGCGCACCGCGTCGCCAGCGGCTTCCATGTCGCGCTTGATCGACACTTTGAGTTTTTCGACGCCGGCGAGAAAACTCGTCAGCGAGCCGGGTTCGTCGCGCTCGAAGTTGAGCGCCAGCCGCAAAAATTCGTCGATGGCGTCGTTGGCTTCCGGCCCCAGCCGCGCGACGAGTCTTTTGCGTCCGCCGCCGGCGCCGAGAACGCGGCTGTAAAAATCGAAAGGCGCCAGTCGTTGCGCGTCGCGGCTCCAGTCTTCGAGGCGTCGCGCCGCCGCTTGGTGGGCGGGATTGCTCGATTGCGCCAGCGCATCGATCAACGCGCCTTCGCGCCCCGGCGCCAGCGCGATAAGATCATCGTCATCGAGGCCAATAAGCGGCGATTTCAATACGCTCGCCAGCGTCAGATCGTCTTCGCGCAGCAGCGCCGCGCGGCCGAGCGCCCAAAGGTCCATAACGGCGATGTGATTCATCAAATCGAGTCGATCGGCGCCGGCGACCGGAATATGTTGCTCCTTGAGCGCGCGAATCATCGCTTCGAAAAAAGCGTCGCGTTTGCGCACAAGGATCAGAATGTCGCCGGCCTCGATCGCGCGCGGCCCGTTTTCGCCTTCGACCCATTCGCCTTTGTCCGGATCGAGCAGCGATTTGATCTTGCCGGCGACCTTGCGCGCAAGACGCACGGCGGGATCGTCAACGCTCACATAATCGAGCGGCAGGCGCCAATCCGTCGAAGGTGTGTCTTTGACCGCGCCGATGGGCTCCCAAATCTCGACGAGGCCGGGCGCGTCGGTCTTCCAGGCGGCATGCTCCGGCGCGGGTTCTTGTGAGTCGAAGGACAGCCCTTGCCTGTTATCCTCGAATTTGAAGATCGCGTCGACGCTGGAGAGGATAACTGGGGCCGAGCGAAAGGACAGCCTCAAGCGAACATCCTCGAACGGCTGCCGCGTCTCCTTGAAGCGATTCTCGAAACCACGCCGCATGGCCTCGAACTTCTCCGGCGCCGCGCCCTGGAAGGAGAAAATCGACTGCTTCTCGTCGCCGACTGCAAAGAAGCTGCGCGGGCGCGTGGCCTGCGCGAATTCATTGGCGATGACTTGTAGAATCTCCCATTGCGGCGCGCTCGTATCCTGCGCCTCGTCGAGCAGAATATGATCGATCTGCTGGTCGAGTTTGTAGAGCACCCAGGAAGGACTGGAGCGCCGCAGCAATTCGCGCGTGCGTTCGATCAGATCGTCGAAATCGAACAGGCCGCGATGGTTCTTCATGCGTTCGTAACAGGAGACAATCGCTTCGCCGATCTGCGCCAGCGCCAGCGAGCGCGCAAAAGTCGCCGCCGTTTTGCGCTTAGCGATCAGTGCGGCGAGACGCTCGCGCTCCTGCTCCAGCAGAACGAGAAGCTCCGGGTCTTTCTTGCAAAGTCCGTTGGTGAGGATTGTCCCGTCGCCGCCGCGCGGCGCGCCCTTTTGCGTAAAAAAGACCAAAAGATAGTCGTCGATGCAGGCGGGATTGGGCGCAAGCTTCGCCGCCTGCATGAGCTGATCGGCAAGCTTTGCGTCCCTTGCGCTGCCCTGCCGCAGCCTTGCCGCGAGCGTCGGCCAGTCTTTCGACGCTATGCCGCCGTCGATCATCCGCGCTTCGATCGCCGCCAGAGTCTCGCTATCGGCGAGTCCCAACCTGCGCCGCAGATCGCGCTCGTAGTCCTCGCTTCTCGCGACGCCGCGCAAGGCGCCGCGATGATGCAAGAGCTCCGAGATCAATCCGTCGAAGATCGTCTCGCTCGCGTCTCGCGCGACCGCCGCCAGCGCTTCGCGCAAGGCGCCGTCTTCACGAAGAACGCGATCCAGCGTTTCCTTGCGCGCGCGGGCCAACAGCTCGCCGCGCTCAATGTCGTCGATGATCTGGAAGCCGGCGGGAACGTTGGCCTCGAAGGGAAAGAGATGCAAAATCCTTTCGCAGAAGGCGTGGATCGTTTGGACCTTCAATCCGCCGGGCGTCTCCACCGTGCGCGCGAAAAGTCTACGCGCGAAATCGCGCTCCGCGGGGTCGAGCCGCCGTCCGGAGGCCTTTGCGACGGCGTTATCGAGCGCATCGTCGTCGAGCAGCGTCCATTTGGCGAGAATGTCGAAGATGCGCGCCGCCATATTGGCGGCGGCGGCCTTGGTGTAAGTAAGGCACAGAATGCGCGAGGGCGGCACGCGCGCCAGCAGCAATCGTACAACGCGCTGCGACAGCACATGGGTCTTACCGGAACCCGCATGAGCAGACACCCAGGCGGATCGCCTCGGATCGGAGGCGCGCCACTGGTCTTGTTCCGTTTGCGGCGGGATGGGACGTGTGGCGCTCATTCGCTCGCTCCATCGCCGCCGCCGTTGCGCGACCACTCCTTGACGCGCGCCAGATGATCGTAATCGCCATAGCGCGACGCGAAAGCGACGTAGGGGCGCGACGGATAAGAACGCAGCGGATTGCGAAACTGATTCAAAAGCGTGAGCAACTGCGATTTATGATCGGCGACGAGATCGACAAAGGTCATATCCTTAGGCGTGACCCATAACGGCTCGCCCGCGCCCGCGCCGCCGATCGGCACATAGGCGGCCCCCTGTGTCTCGCGGCGCCCGACTGATTTGAAAGCGCCGGCTGCTATCATCGCCGCCTCCAGCGTCAGTTGCGGGGCGAAGCCGATGAGAACCTGCTTGTTGCTGGGCGGCGCGCCTGTTTTATAGTCGAAGACCGTCGCCGTTCCGTCGCCGTTCACCTCGATGCGGTCGGCGACGCCAGTCAGCTGAAATATGCTTCCGTCGCCAAGCTTGAAGCTCCAATCGCCGCTTTCCTCGACGTGAATTTCGGCGCCCAATGCGCGGCGGGCGTTCTCGAACGCCAGCGCGTGCTCGAGACCGGTCGCGACGCGTGGCCATTTGAAGGCGACAAACTCGGAATCGGACAAGAACGCCCCAAGTTTCTCTTGCGCCAACGCCAATAGGGCGTCACGCGCATTGTCGGGAAGAGGACCGTGCGGATGCGCCTGAGCGAACTCGGCCAGCGCTTCGTGAATCGCCGTGCCCATTTCACGCGCGCCGCGCTCGTCACCGAGCGGCTCCAGCGGAACGAGCTTTAGGATGCGTTCGGCGTAAATTGCATAAGGGTCGCGACGCAACGTCTCGATGCGCGTCACGCTTAACCGCGTGGGTCGCACGGCGATGGGCGGACGGGGCTCCGGGCGCTCGCAACCTTTAATCGCGCGCGGCTGGTCGAGAGCGACGGCGATGTCCAGCACAGTTTCGCCTCGCGCCTTGCAGGCCTCAAACGCCTCGCCCGCCAGCGCGCCGAGGCGGGTGACGAAACGCGAGGCGACGGTCGGCGAACCGCCACGCTTCATCGCCCGGCTGATTACAACCTCCGGCGCACCAAACGCCATCGCGAAATCATGCGCGCTCTGACCGATGCGTCGCTCTGGCGGCGACAGGTTAAGCGCAGCGCGCATCGAGCGGTTGAGAAAGGCGCCGGCGTCTGTTTGCGGGGGCCAAACGCCTTCATCGAGGCCCGCGAGCAACACAACATCAGCGTCGATCAGGCGCGCTTCGAGCGGTCCCAGGATCTTGAGGCGCGGATGGGCGCGGCGCGGTCCGCGAACCTTGGTTTCAAACAGCAAGGCGTCGAGCAAAATCGCCAAGCTCGCGGCGTCGAAGTCGATCGCCGCGTTGGCGTTCTGCAACTGGTCGAGCAGAGCGAGAAATTCTTCCATGCCCGCGCTCGCCTCCGACGCATCGCATTCCTCATGCAACGCCGTGACGGCTTCCAGGCTTTGGCGCAACGCTTCGACACGAGCGCCGAGAGGCGCTTCGCGCGGCGCTGTCGTCATCGGCTGTAGCGCGGCGTCGAGGCGCGCGAGCAAATCCTGGATTACGCGCCAGTCGTCGTCGCCGAGTCGTTTCGCCGCCGGGAAGGCGTGAACATTGTCGGCTAGCGCGCGCGCGCCGTCCGCGCGCGAGGCCCAACCCGCGCTCCCGTCGGCCACCACTCGAAGCACCGCGATTTCGACCTGCGGCGCGAGCTTCGTGACTTGCTCGCGCGATAGTCCGAACGTCGCGAGGGGATGCGCGAGCAGCGCGGCGACATCCACCGCTGACGCGCCACGCGGAGCCGTCGCCGCGAGTTGTCTCGCGAGCGCGCCGATAGACGTAACGCCAAGCGGCTCTCCGCCGGAGTCGTCGATCTCGATATCAAAACGCGCGAGTTCGGCGGAAACACGGCGCGCGATCGTTCGATCCGGCGTGATCAACGCCGCCGTGCGGTTAGGGGTCTCCAACGCTCGCCGCATGAACAGCGACAAAGTCAAAGCCTCCAAGCGCTCGTCGGGCGCTTCGATCAGGCTGACGTCTTCCAGCGCGTCGGAGAAGGTCGCGCCTCGCCTTGCACGATATTCGCGCCACTGCTCCGTGCTGTCCGCCGGGCGCAACGCCTGCGCCGCCAATTCGCGCCGCGCCGCGAGCGGCGGCGTCGGGACACCGAGTTCGCGCACCTCCTCGCGGTCGATGTCCATGATCCGCAAAAGGCGCTTTAGAATGGATTGCGGATGCGAGTAGGACGGCTCTCCGTATTCGCCGGAGGCCTCGCCGATATGACTCCAGGCGATATCGTCGAGATCGCGATCGAGACCAGGCAGGACCACCGCGCCTTGCGTCATGCGCGAGATCGCATCAAGGAGTCGGGCCGTTGTCGGGTTGGAGCCGGTCGACCCAAGCGCGACGACGGGATCGCGTTCGCCCGCCTTTTGCAAATGTTCGATTTGCGCCGTGAGAAGCGCTTGCTGACGTCGAGCCTTGTCCATCATGCCGCGCTGTTGGAGTATCCGCGGCCATTGCTCTAAGGCGATGCTCAGGAACCGTGTCGTTATGGCCCAATATTGGTCGAAGGATTCGCCTGCCAGACTATCGATCGAGGATGGATCGACATTCTCGATGATGAATTCGTCGATCAGCGCGCCAAGTTCCTTGGCCAACGCGCAAGCATTGGCGGGCGACGGCGAAACCAGCATCGTTTCGCGCTTGTCAAGCACGGGAGCGCCATCGGGATCATACGAAACGATCGCGTGGCCCAAAGCCCGCGTCCATTGCAGGATGAGTTGCGCAAGCGTTAAACGGCGGTCGATCTCGTCGATTGTGGGCGGAAATTTATCGTCGAATTTTTCCGAGCAGCCGGAGAACAGGGCGATGTCCTCCTGTTCGTCTAGCATGCCAAGCGGCAGGATGCGCGGCAACAGCGCGGCTGATGTTTCGATCGCCCGCGCAAATTCCGCCGCAAGCGCGCGGGCCGAGCGTTGCGTTGGAACGTAGATCGTAATTCGCGCAAGATCGATCGGCGCGCTCGCGCGCGATACGCTTGAGATTATGTCGCCGGCTAAAAGCGCGTCGACGAAGGTCGAGAGAAACGGAACTCCCGGGGGGATGGTGAAGACATTGCGTCCCACGACAGCTCCTCTCTACGGCGCGATATGTGATCGCAAACGTCGGCAGGCGGCCAACGCTTTCTCAGCCTGCGCAATCGCCTCGACGGTTCCCACATGCAGCCACAGCGATTGCGCGGCGACGCCGAACAGTCGTCCCCGTCCCGCAGCGTTGAAGAAAAACGGGGCGAGTTTGAAGACAATCTCCGTCACGCTTTCAAAAAGTTGCGGTTTGACGATGCCCACGCCCGAATAGACGTAGCGCCTTGCTCCGGGCGGTTGCGAAATGCGTCCGTCGGAATCGAGCTCGAAATCGCCATCCCAATCGACGCCCACGTTGCCTTTGGTTTCGGCCAGAAGGAGCGCCGCATCCATTTTTTCGCCATCCCACGCGCGCGCCAGCGCGCGAAAATTCGCAGCGCCGGCATCCTTCCAAAATGCGTCCGTATTGCAAATGAAGAATGGTCTCCCTTCAAATTGCGACAGAACTCTCTTTATGCCGCCGCCTTGATCGAGCAGCAATGTGCGTTCGTCGGACAGGATTATGCGAGGCGACTTGCGAGATGAGAGATGCATCTCGATTTGATCGGCGAGATGATGCACGTTTACGATGGCCGTCGTCACGCCGGCTCTGGCGAAATCGTCGAGCGCATGATCGATCAACGCCTTGCCCGCCACGGGAACCAATGGCTTTGGAATGCGGTCGGTCAGCGGCCGCATTCTCGTGCCGAGGCCGGCGGCGAACACCATCGCCATGGTCGGAAAATCGACCTCGCTATGGGACTGCGTTGAAGAGAGCAGGGAGGTTGGATTCATACCAGGCCTTGAGCTCGGCGAGCGCGGGATGGCGCAGGCTTTTTTTCAAATAGTATTCCACTCGCGGCAGATGACCAAGATAGTGCGGCTTGCCGTCGCGCAGGTCGAGCCGCGCGAAAATACCCATGACCTTGGTGGCCCGCTGCGCGCCGAGCACGGCGTAGGCTCTGACGAAACCGGCCATGTCGAAGCGCTGGTCGTTGTCGCGCCGCATGCGCGCGTAATGCGCAATGAGCTTCATTTCGAGTTCGTCGGCGACGGTGACGCGCGCGTCCTGCGTTAGCGACACCACGTCATAGGCCGGATGTCCGAGCACGCAGTCCTGGAAGTCGATCATCCCGACGCGGCGAACGCCCTCGCGCTCGGGCAACCAAAGAAGATTGGGCGAGTGATAGTCGCGCAGTGTCCAGGTCGGCGTCGCGGCGGCGATCTCGATCAGCGCCTGGCGCCAAAGATTGACGAACACCGCGCGCGCGCCCGACGCGACGATAGATCTGGCGATATGGCTGACATACCAATCGATCAGCAACTCAACTTCGATTAGCAAAGCATCGAGATCGTAAGGCGGGATGCGATAAACGCCGCCTTCGATGGCGATTGAATCAGGCAGTTTGCGCGCATGGAGTTGAGCGAGCGCGCCAACCGCTTCGAGATAGCGTTCCGGAATTGGGCCATTCTCATCCACGACGCCTTCGTGGCCCAAATCCTCCACGATCAGCAAACCCGCGTCAAGATCCTGCGCAAGCACTTTCGGCGCGGAAAACCCTTGCGCAGAAAGCCCTTCGGCAACGGCGACGAAGGCTTTGACATTTTCGGCGAGGCGCGCGATGGCGCTGTAGGACTTGCCGTAACGGATCGGCGGACCATCCGGCCTGGGCGGCGAAATCATCAGAATCGCCCGTCCTCCGGTTGGTTTAGTGAGCGTCTCATAGGCGCGGCTCGACGCGTCGCCCTGCAAAAAGGCGCGACGGGCATCCAGCCAGTCGGCGCGGCGCAAAAACTCGTGCAGGGATTTGAAAGACGCCAAGCGCGATGCAAAGGCGCCATAGCCGGAGATCGTGATCATACGCGCATCGCGGCGCTCGGGTTCCGCGAAGCTCAGACGAATGTCGAGACGGTCTCCGCTAAAGAGTTCACGCGCGCGCTCGGCCCACTCGACCAGCAGAATAGCGCCTTCGCAAGCCTCGTCCCAACCGAGCTCCGCAACGTCGGCGACCGTTTCTATGCGATAAAAATCGGCGTGAACGATCTTGCCGAAATCGCCTTCGTAGATCTGCATTAACGTGAATGTTGGGCTCGGCGCTTCAAGCTCCGGATCGCGAGCGATGGCGCGGATAAGAGCGCGCGCAACAGTGGTTTTGCCCGTGCCGAGATCTCCCGCTAATGTGACGACATCGCCCGGAACGAGGAGCGTAGCGATGTCGACGGCGAGTGCGGCGGTTTCTTCTTCCTTTGCGACGTCGAGACGCCAAATCGTCTTCGTCGTGGACTTTCCCGTCGCCTCAACGGTCATGATGCGCGATCTCCACCCTGGGTTTCGGCGTCAAGAACGGGGGACGAAAAAATGCAGGTGATCGTCGCGCCTTCGCCGGAGACAGCGTCGACGTGCATTACGCCGCCATTATCCTCGACGAATTTTCGCGCTTTGGCGCGACGTTTGTCAACGCCGCCGCCGCGATCGGTGATCTTGAAGACGGTTTCGCGCCCGCGTTGAAACGCGGCGAAAGTGATGGCCTGGCTGGCGCTGGTCGAGTCGATCGCGTCAAGAAGAAGATCGACCAGAGCGCGGCGAATTTCTTCTCCGTCGCCAAAAAACACATCGAGATTGCTGGTTGGCAGCAGGCGCAACCTGATCGCCTTGTGATCGAGTTGCGCCTGCAGACTTTCGGCGACGTTGCGCATCAGCTCTTTCGCATCGAGCTCGCCGCGGATTTTGGGCGGAGCGGAATTGTCTGTCGATCCCTGCGCGGTCTTTGTCGTCGGCCCCGGAAAAATGCAAGTCACGACAGTGCCTTCGCCCGGCGTCGAGTCGATAAGAATTTTGCCGCCGTGCAGATCCATGAAAGCTCTGACGATGGACAGTCCGAGGCCGACGCCGCGGTGGCGCGAGCCGGTCGTATGCGACTCGAAACGGTCGAAGACACGCTCGAGAATTTCGGGCGGGATGCCGCGTCCGCGATCGACAACTTTAAACACGACGTCGCCGTCGCGGCGCAACGCGGCCAGCGTGACCACCTGGCCAGGGCGGGAGAAGCCGATCGCGTTCGAGAGCAGATTGAACAGGATTTGGCGCACACGCTTGGAGTCGCCGCGGAATGTCCCGACCTTTTCGGGGGCGACGATCTGCAATTCGACCTTGTTCTCGGCGAGGCGATCCTGCAAACCCTCGATCGCGCCTTTCATGGCGCTTTCCGCGTCGACATCGTCGATTTCGAGCGCCATCGCATCCTCGTCGATCGTGGCGAGGTCGAGAATATCGTCGATGATGGCGAGCAGCGCGGCGGACGATTTACGCACATATCCAAGATATTCGAACTGGCGGGGATTTAGCGCGCCGGTCGTTTCTTCGCCGAGCAGATGCACAAAGCCATTGATATTGGTGAGCGGCGAGCGCAACTCGTAGCTGACGTGGTGAATAAAATCGTTGCGCAGCTTTTCGGCGGCGAGCAGCGCCTTGTTGCGATCGGTCAACGCGCGTTCGACATTCACGTCCGCCGTCACATCGACGAAGGTCAGTAATGTCGCCGCTTCCGGCAGCGGCTGCGCGGTGAGGTCGAGCACATTGCCGTCGCTGCGCTCCAATCGTCGCGTGAAACCGGTGCGCGTGTCGTTCAAGCCGGTGACGACGTGGCGCAAGTCGCTCCACGTCGTTTCATCGGAATGTAGCGGTCTGCATAATTCAACGATCATCTCGAAGTGAGGCTTTTCGGGCAGGGCGGCGCTATCGAGCCGCCAGAGCTTGGCGAAAGCCGGATTACAGAACTGTAAACGTCCGTCGGCGCCGAACACTGCGACGCCTTCGTGCAGCGTCTCCAGTGTTTCGTTTTGCATGCGGTAGAGCGCGTTGAACCGCGATTCGAGTTTGTAATGCTCGCTCATGTCGTCATAAAGATAGGTCACGCCGCCCTTCGGATTGGGCGTCACCTTGACGCATATCATGCGTCCGTCCGGCAGGCGCCACAGATGCGATGGAAGTTCGCCGGTCGAGCGATAGGCCTCGAGAAGATGCGACTTCCAGGCGCGAAAATCCCGTTCCAGCGGCAAACGCTGTTCGAGCCGCAGCCGATCGAGAATCTCGCTGTCCGACGGCCGTGCGTCGAGAAAGGCGGGGTCGAGCAACCAGAGCTTTTCATATGCCGCATTGCGATAGATGAGCTGCTGCGAACCATCGAAAATGGCGACGGCGCTGGGCATTTGGTCCAGCGTGCGCCGATGCGACTGCATCTGAGTTTCGAGATCCGCGCGCACCGTTTCGATTTCCTGGCGGTCGATGGCGATTGCGGCCGCCGATTGCGCGGACGGGGCCTGGATCACGTCGAGCAAATGCCGGCCGCCGGCGACGACTGCCGTCACCCGCTCGCGCCAAACCTGCGATTTCGACCGCGCCTCGGCGGTCGCCGCGCGCGCCGACTGGTCCAACAATTCGATTTGCTTGTCGAGAACTTCCTCGGCGTCTTTAGCTTCCACCGCCTGCGCATAAGCGCTGTTGACGAAAACGAGTCGCCCGCCAGCGTCGCGCAGCCAGACAGGCAGCGGCAAGGCTTCGAGGAGACTTCGCAAACCTTCGACATCGGCATGGCTGGTCGCGCAGCGCTCGCGCAGGCCGATCAATTCGAGCTTGTCGCCGGAGACCTCGCGCAGTCTCAAAACAGCGCGACCGCCGACCGCGCGGCCTTCGGCGTCAAAGTGCCGACCAGTCAGTCCGATCAGCGCGACACGGAACGCCTCGCCCCGACGCCTCAAGCGATCGACCTTATGTTCGAGTTCTTGCGCCGCCTCCGGCGTCAACCAAGAGCCGAAGGCGAGGACGCGCCGCGACGTCGGCACGTCGGTGACCAGTTGCGGCGAGCCCTCGATATCCGGCTCGCCCGAAGAGCCTTCCCAAGCAATGAACAACTGCTGCTCGCTGGACAGAAAAACCTCGGCGCGGTCGCGCTGCGCGCGCGTATGTTCGAGCTTTGCCGCCAACTCCGCTTCGCGGCGGCTCCAAGCCTTGCGCTCCGCAAGGTAAGCCAGCGCGACGAAGCAAGAGAACAAAGCAAGGCCACCGCTCAGCGCGAACCCGTAAATTTCGATGTCTGGTCCGAAATCCGGCAGAAGGCGGATGGCTTCCGCATGCGCTTCCACGGTGCTGCCAAAGGCCCCCGCGCAGAGTCCGATGACCCGTGCCAAGCGATAGCGAGGAAGGCCGTCGCCGCGCCGCCTCGTTCGCCGATGTTGCGTTGCGAGCGCGCGGCTCCCGCAAAAAGGCGCATCTCTCTTTCGTGTCATACGAACCGGTCTCCACGGTCGATTGCGGGGGCACATCTCAACAAACGCCGTAAGCCGTTCGCGCGTCGGAGCCTTTCATTCGCGCCAGAGAATAAGGCCCCGCCGCGAAGGAAACGCGATAACCAAATGAGTTGAGCGGGGTTTCCAAGTTTCGCGAACAAAACCCAATCCCGCCGCGCGCGTCCGAATCACCCCAATCTAGAACGCGCTTGCAGAAAGGGGAATCGTGTTTGTGCAGAATGCGTCGCGAGCGCGTGAACAAGCGCCGAACGGCAGGTCGTCGACGGCATGGCCGGGCGCGCTCTTTCGGGCGCCAATTCTAGGCGAATCGCGCTAATATCGCGCCATGGCCAACAATGAAGATCTATTTGGCGGAGGGGCGCCTTCTCCCAAATCCGGCAAGGGCGCCGCCGCGCCTGGCGCCAGACCCGCCAAAAGCGCGGGACCGGTCGAATATAACGCCGACTCCATCGAGGTGCTCGAAGGGCTGGAGCCGGTGCGGCGGCGTCCCGGCATGTATATCGGCGGCACGGACGAAGCCGCCATGCATCACCTCTTCGCCGAGGTGCTCGACAATTCCATGGACGAGGCGGTCGCCGGACACGCGACTTTCATTTCCGTCTCTCTGGAGCCCGACGGCTGGCTCACCGTCATCGACAATGGACGCGGCATTCCCGTCGGCATGCACACCAAGGTCAAGGGCAAGACCGCTCTGGAAGTCGTGATGACCGTTCTGCACGCGGGCGGCAAGTTCGATTCCGGCGCCTATCAGACCTCGGGCGGGCTGCACGGCGTCGGCGTGTCGGTCGTCAACGCTCTGTCCGAAAAGCTCGAAGTCGAGGTCGCCGTCGACCAGCAACTCTATCGCCAGGAGTTTTCCCGCGGCGCGCCATTGGGCAAGCTGCAAAATCTCGGCAAGATCTCCAACCGCCGCGGCACGAAGATCAGATTCAAGCCGGACGCGCAGATTTTTGGACCGGCGGCGCATTGGAAGCCGGCGCGGCTGTTTCGCATGTCGCGCTCGAAGGCCTATCTTTTTGGCGGCGTCGAAATCCGCTGGCGTTGCGCACCCGAGCTTATCGAGCCCGGCTCCAATATTCCCGCCGAGGCGGTGCTGCGCTTTCCTGGCGGTCTCAAGGACTATCTCGCGCGCGAAATCGAGGGCAAGGAGCCTGTCACCGAGCAGGCCTTCACCGGCAAAATCGAACGCGAGGGCGGTCACGGCTCGCTGGAATGGGCCGTGTCCTGGCTCGCCAACGACGACGGCTTCGTCCATTCCTATTGCAACACCATTCCGACCCCCGACGGCGGCACGCATGAGGCCGGTTTCCGCCTCGCGCTGCTGCGCGGTCTCAAGGACCACGCCGAGCGCGTGGGCCAGACGCGTCGCGCCAAGGACATCGCCGGCGACGATCTGATGGGCCAATCGGCGGCGATGATCTCGGTGTTCATCCGCGAGCCGGAGTTTCAGGGCCAGAACAAGGGCCGATTGATGAGCGTCGAGGCGGCGCGCGTCGTCGAGACCACCATTCGCGACGCCTTCGATCATTGGCTCGCCGGCGCGCCTTCACAGGCGACGAAGCTTCTCGATTTCGCGGTCGAGCGCGCGGAGGAGAGGCTGCGCCGCCGCGCCGAAAAGGATGTCGCCCGCAAGAGCGCGACGCGCAAATTGCGATTGCCCGGAAAGCTCGTCGATTGCACCAATAATTCGGCGCAAGGGTCGGAGCTGTTCATCGTCGAGGGGGATTCGGCCGGCGGCTCGGCCAAGGAAGGGCGCAATCGCGTCAATCAGGCGGTGCTGCCCTTGCGCGGAAAAATTCTCAACGTCGCCTCGGCGACGCGCGATAAACTCGCGGCCAATCAGCAGCTTTCGGATCTGGCGCAGGCGCTCGGCTGCGGCCTCGGCGCGCATTATCGCGACGAGGATCTACGCTACGAAAAAGTCATCGTCATGACCGACGCCGATGTCGACGGCGCGCATATCGCCTCGCTGCTGATCACCTTCTTCTATAGGCAGATGCCCAAGCTCATCGACAAGGGCCATCTCTATCTCGCCGTGCCGCCGCTCTATAAGCTCACCCAAGGCTCCAAGACCGTTTACGCGCGCGACGACGCGCATATGGAGGAGTTGATCCGCACGGAGCTGACCGGCAAGGGCAAGATTGAAACCAGCCGCTTCAAGGGGCTCGGCGAAATGATGGCCAAGCAGTTGAAGGAAACCACGATGGACCCCAAGCAGCGCACGCTGCTCAAGGTGGTCATCGCTTCCGAGGAGCGCGAGGAGACCGCCGATTGCGTCGAGCGGCTGATGGGCAACAAGCCCGAGGCGCGCTTCGCCTTTATTCAGGAGAACGCGGCCTTCGCGACGGAGTTGCTGGATGTGTGAGGCGCGCGACAGCTAATAAAGTCTATCGCGGCGCCGACGAAGCGTGTCGCGGCTCGGCGATTTGCCCCCCAACTCACCCGCCCCGGTTCGTCGCCTTATCGCCCGCGACCGCCGGCTTGTCGCTCAGCCCGTTCTTGATCTTGTCGAGAATGCGGGGCAAGTCTTCCGGTTCGGCGCCGAGGTCGCGCGCGTGGTTCCACTGGAACTGCGCTTCCAGCTTGCGGCCGATATGCCAATAGGCGTCGCCGAGATGATCATTGATTACCGGGTCCGACGGCTTGAGGTCGATGGCTTTTTCCAATTCGTTGACCGCTTCGTCATAGCGGCCGAGGCGATAATAAGCCCAGCCCAGACTGTCCACGATATAGCCGTCGCGGCCCTTCAGATCGACCGCCCGGCGCAACATGCGGAACGCCTCGTCGAGATTGACGCCTTGGTCGACCCAGGAATAGCCGAGGTAATTCAGCACCAAAGGCTGATCCGGGTTGAGCTCCAGCGCCTTCTTAAGATCGCTTTCGGCGCCTGGCCAGTTCTTGCCGCGTTCATTGGCGATGCCGCGATAATAATAGAGCAGCCACTGGTTCTTTTCCGGCTGTTGCTGGAGCGCCAGCGCCCGCGAATAGGTCGCGGCGGATTCCGTGAAAAACTTGCGCGAGCGCTGAAGATTGGCCAGGGCGGTCAGCGCGTCCGCATCCTTGGGATGCGCGTTGACGACCGCCTGTAAATGCTCGCTCGCCTCCTTGGTCTTGCCGAGCGTCTCGAGCAGCAACGACGCCTGCACATCCGCGTTTACGCGCAACGGGTCCGATTCGGGCACGCTGTCGTAAAGATCTATTGCGGCTTCTTCTTGCTTCAGCCGCTCGTAAATATCGGCGAGCGTGAAGGTGGTCAGCGAATTGTTGGGCGCGAGCGCCAGCGACAGACGCAAATAGATCAGCGCCGCCAATTCGTCGCCCTGGCGTCCGCCGCCCAGCGAGACGAGTCCGTAAAGAACTTCGCCAGCGCCTTCCTCGGCGTTGCGCACGAAGGGAACGAGCGGCTTGCCGGCGTCGAGATCGGCCAGCGCGGCGACGACGAGCGGGTGATTGGGCACCACTTCGTCGAAGGCCTTATAGAGGCGGCGCGCGGTCTCGATGTCGCCGTGGCTCGACAAAAAGCGCGCATAGGCGTCGACGAGACGCAGCACCGTGTGTTCAGCGCTCAAAACCGATTTGAAGCGCCGTTCCGCCTCGGCCTTGTCTCCGCCAATATCGGCGATGAGCGCCGCATGATAGTCGCGCAGCACGGAGAAGCCCTCGCCGTGCAATTTGTCGAGAACCGCCAGAGCGCGGCGCGTGTCCTTGGCGCCGGCGTAGGTCCAGGCGGTCAGCAGGATATTCTTGATGTCCGTCTGACGGTCCGAGGCGTCCTTGGCGAATGCGGCGCGCGCCTTGGAATATTGGTGCGCCTGCATCGCCTGGACGCCGCGCGTCAGATTGGCGACCGCGTTCCCGCGGTCATGCGCCAGAACATTTTCGGCAAGCCCATAAGCTTCGGGCATATTGCCATTGGCGAGAGCCGCGATCAGCGCCCGCTCGGCAAGGTCGTGATTGCGCGGATCGTCGCGCAGAGCCTCGCGGAAAAACGTCGAAGCGGCGAAAGTGTCGCGCTCCGAATTGGCGACGATCGCCGCAAGAAAATTGCCGGAAAGGCTGGAGCCGACCTCGAAAGGCCGCGCCACGGCAAGACTTTCTTTCGCATGAGCCGCGGCGGCCCCCTTGGCGAAAAAGCCGCTCGAAAGCGTCAGCGCAAGAGCGCAACCAAGAGCGCCGGCGGCTGAAACGAAGCGAAATGAGCCGCGAGGCGTCGACAGGAGTGGCTTGGAATAGAGCTGCACGAGAAGTCCCAACCTTGGCCGGATCGAAGGGAGTGGCGGCGCATTCAGCGCAACGGCGCGCCTGCCTATCACAGGAAATGATGGCGGTTTTGCGTTGCAACCGCAAGCATGAAATGCGCGCCGGCGACGCCCGCGCTATTCGCCACGATAAAAAACCGAAACAACGGCGGAATGAAATGTCCCTCCCCGGCTCCCGCTCTCGCGCAAAGCCGGGGCCTGAGCCAGCCTTACGCCGCGACCTTGACCGCCGCGACGATCTTCTGCGCGGCGTCGTCGAGATCCTCGGCGGCGATCACGTTAAGGCCGGAAGAGTCGATGATCTTCTTGCCCAGATCGACGTTCGTCCCCTCGAGGCGCACCACCAGCGGCACTTCCAGCCCGACTTCCTTGACGGCGGCGATGACGCCTTCCGCGATCACGTCGCATTTCATGATGCCGCCGAAGATGTTGACGAGAATGCCCTTCACCTTGGGGTCGGCGGTGATGATCTTGAACGCCGCGGTCACTTTTTCGGTCGTGGCGCCGCCGCCGACATCGAGGAAGTTGGCGGGGAATTCGCCATAGAGCTTGATGATGTCCATCGTTGCCATCGCCAGGCCGGCGCCGTTGACCATGCAGCCGATATTGCCGTCGAGGGCGATATAGGCGAGCTCGTGTTTGGACGCCTCGATTTCTTTTTCGTCCTCTTCGGTCTTGTCTCGCAGCGCGACAATCTCGGGATGGCGGTAAAGCGCATTGTCGTCGAAGGAGACCTTGGCGTCGAGACAACGCAGCCTGCCGTCCTTGGTGACGATCAGCGGGTTGATCTCCAACATCTCCATGTCTTTGGCGATGAAGGCCGTGTAGAGCTGCTCGGTGAGCTTGCCCGCCTGCTTGACGAGATCGCCCTTGAGGCCCAGCGCGTCAGCGACATGGCGGCCGTGGTGCGGCATGATTCCGGTGGCGGGATCGACTGAGAAGGTGACGATTTTTTCCGGCGAGTCGTGCGCGACCGTTTCAATGTCCATGCCGCCTTCGGTCGACACGACGAACGAAACCCGCGACGTGGCGCGGTCGATCAGGATCGACAGATAAAACTCCTTGTCGATCGCCGCGCCGTCCTCGATGTAAAGGCGGTTGACCTGCTTACCGGCCTCGCCAGTCTGCACGGTGACCAGCGTGTGGCCGAGCATCTGCTTGGCGAAAGTTTCAGCTTCTTCTACCGACTTGGCGAGGCGCACGCCGCCCTTCTCGCCGGCGGCGGCCTCCTTGAACGAGCCCTTGCCGCGTCCGCCGGCGTGAATCTGCGCTTTCACCACGTAAACGGGACCGGGCAGCGACCTGGCCGCGGCGACCGCGTCTTCGGCTTTCAGCACCGGAACGCCGGCGGCGACGGGAGCGCCGAATTCGCGCAAAATGGCCTTGGCTTGATATTCGTGGATGTTCATGTCGTCCCTTAGTCCTCTCGGACTCCTCTTCGTCGGTTGATCCTCGACCACCGCTGCGCCGGCGGCGGTAATTCGCTTGCCTTAAGATATTCAGGAGAAAGCCGGATTGAGTGCGCCCGCCGCTGCGATCAGCGAGCGCACCGACGCCACCGACTGCTCGAACATTTGCTTTTCGCTGGCGTCGAGCTTGATTTCCATCACGCGCTCGACGCCGCCGGCGCCGATCACCACAGGGACGCCGACGTAAAGTCCGTCGACGCCATATTGGCCGGAAAGATAAGCGGCGCAGGGCAACACCCGGCGCTTATCCTTCAGATAGCTTTCCGCCATGGCGATCGCCGCGGTCGCGGGAGCGTAGAAGGCGGAGCCCGTCTTGAGCAGGCCGACGATTTCGCCGCCGCCCTTGCGCGTGCGGTCGACAATGGCGTCGATGCGCTCCTGCGTGGTCCAGCCCATCTCGATCATGTCGGGCAAAGGCACGCCGGCGACCGACGAATAGCGAATGGACGGCACCATGTCGTCGCCATGGCCGCCCAACACGAAGGCCGACACATCCTCGACCGAGACGTTGAATTCCTGCGCCAGAAAATAGCGAAAGCGCGCGGAATCGAGCTCCCCCGCCATTCCCACCACGCGGTTGACCGGCAGGCCGGAGCATTTTTGCAGCGCCCAAACGATCACGTCGAGCGGGTTGGTGATGCAAATGACGAAGGCGTTCGGCGCATATTGCTTGATGCCTTCGCCGACCTTGGTGATGATGTTGAGATTGACGCTGAGCAGATCGTCGCGGCTCATGCCGGGCTGGCGCGGCACGCCCGCGGTGACGATCACCACATGCGCGCCCTCGATAATCGAATAATCGTCGCCGCCGGAGATATTCGAATCCGAGCCCGAGACGGGCCCGGCCTGCGCGAGATCGAGCGCCTTGCCGCGCGGCACGCCGCCAACGATGTCGAACAGAACGATGTCGCCGAGTTCCTTGATACTCGCCAGATGCGCCAGAGTGCCGCCGATTTGGCCGGCGCCGATGAGAGCGATTTTCTTTCGCGACATCTTTTTTCCCGTGCTCGAAGTCAGATCAGACTGCTACCCCGCTTTTCGGCCCGTGGGAAGCCGGAATTCCCGCAACGGGGAAGAACTTTGTTAGGCGCGTCCATCCGCCGCGCAACAAATGGGCAATTTGTTTAAAGGCACGCGCAGCGCCCAGATGCTAGGCGGCTCGCACGGCGTGTCGACAGCTAATTAACTTGTCCGGTTTTGGTAGCACATGAAATGTCCGCTTCTTCTGTTTTTGTTCTCCTGTGGGACTGTGGTCAAGGCGCTTGCCTTGTCCACATTTCCACAGGCC
>Ga0182030_10010321_pt1 | contig 18995 bp, 18 predicted proteins | sample 812S3MmetaG_FD_121299 | JGI IMG/M metagenome (GOLD analysis project Ga0182030, IMG submission 121299) | Permafrost microbial communities from Stordalen Mire, Sweden - 812S3M metaG (Illumina Assembly) | ecosystem: Environmental > Terrestrial > Soil > Wetlands > Permafrost | place: Sweden...
AAACCAGGCTGCCCGGCGCGTTCGGCTGGGACGACACGGCCTCCATTGTGCCGGCTTCAATGGTTCCTTCCTACCACGGCAACTCCTCCTATTTGCTGATGACCAAGTATAACAATTATGCCGATCCCGGACTCAACGGTGATGGCGTCAATAAAATTGCCATCCTCGACCCGCAAAACAGCGAGACGGACCCGGTTTCCGGCGCCACCGTGATGAATGAAGTCCTCACCATTGCCGGCCCCACTCCCGATCCTGATCTGCGGAATGCATCGCATCCCAATGCCGTGCGCGAGTGGTGCATCAATTCAGCAGCGGTTGATCCGTTCACCAAATCCATCCTGGCCAACAACGAGGACGGCCGGCTCTATCGTTGGAATTTGACCTCCAACACGCTCTCGGAAACGAACGTGCTGACCTCGGGCGTCGGCGAGGCTTACACACCCACCATCGTCGGCGTTAATGGAGTCGTCTATGCGATCAACAACGCGATCTTGTTTGCCATTAGTCACTGACGCGCGCCGCCATGCACCTAAAAACATTCATATCTTTGTCCGTTCTGGGGTTGCTGCTGGCGGTTCCGGCGCAAGCGGACCTGGCGTTCGTCCTGACACCGGCCGCACAAACGGATATTGGGAGCAACGAAGTCGTCTTCGCCGGCACGTTGATCAACACCAGCCTGACCGATGATTTGTTCCTCAACAACATCCAGTTTAATTTTATTGATGAGGCGGGGGATTATCTCGGAGCGGATACGAATGTGTTTTTTGCAAACGTTCCCGGCATCCTGTTGCCCGGCGAAACTTACAGCGATGTTGTGTTGGGTATCACCATCGCTCCAACAGCTCCACCTGGTCAATATTTCGGCACCGTCAGCATTCAGGGCGGCCCCAATATCTTTGCGACTACCAATCTGACGAGCCCGATATTCGAGGTTTCCCTGCCGCCGGCGGCAATGGTTGTCACGCTCGCCGGCACCAATCTTGTCCTTTCCTGGCCATCGCCTCCGGGAGGTTTTGCGCTGCAACAGAATGCCGATTTGACCACGACTAATTGGGAGACGGTGACCAACACGCCAATCCCCACGAATGGGCAGAATCAGGTAATCCTTGCGCCCGTCACCGGCAACCAGTTCTATCGGCTTAATTATCCCTGATCGGGGCGTAATCCGTACTTTAATCCGGATCCATGGCCTTTTTTGGCCCGGCTCCTGCTGTATGAGCTATGCCAGCCTGGCTTTGAAAGCCACGCCGGGGAAAGCATATGATTGCTCAACCACAGCCATTATTGGATTTGTGCTGGTTTTTGCCGCTATTCGTGGGCGGTTGCTGCACGGTTTTGTGCTTTCTCTCCTTCATCGGCGGGTGGCATGCCCTGTCAAAACGATATTCCAGCGCTGCCGCAGTCTCAGGCCGGCTGATTCCCTTTGCTTCCGTGTGGCTTGGGCCGGGGCTGCTCACGGTAGGCTATTCGGCCTGCCTGTTTGTCCAGTGTAACGCGGACGGCATTGCGTTGAATATTTTTTCGCTGCTCCGGCCATTTCATCCCAGACTCTTCATTCCGTGGACCGTCGTGGCCGACTGCCAACGGCAGCGTTATTGCTTTTTAAACTGCACGGCAGTTTATCTCTCCGAGCCACGGCAGAGAATCCTGTTCCGCGGAAAAGCCGGAAAGGAAATCTACGAGGTTTGGCAGCAGTCCCGGCAGGCAGCCCGCAGATCAAATTCCTTCGACGCCGGATCAACGACCTCGCGAAAGCCGATTTTTTAGTCGGATTTCGGCTTGAGTAAAACCTCTCCCGCCGGAACCAGCGGTTCACCTTCCGGCGAGCGGTCTTTGAAATTAGCGGCGTTGAAATTCGTACGGAAATTTTCGTAGCCGGAGCACTCGAAGGTGACCGTAACCCTGCTCCAGTTCAGACGGCGAAACGGGGTGATGATGCTCTCGCTGGCCAGAACAAATCCACCGTTCCCGTCCGTCCAGGTGGTATGGGTTCGTTGCATCATGATCTGGCCACCTTTGGGAGGACTGGGTGAATCCGTGCTCTGGTACGGCACCACCCGCTGGACTTTTACATCCGCCAGCGGCTGGCATGTGTCTGCGGCAATAACCCGTCCCGTCACCTGCGGCGAGATGTAATACGAAAACTGCCCCGGCTGGCAACCCGTCAAGACAACCGCCAGCAGCATGAACACCGCCCGGGCCGGTTTGATGATGGTTGCCACCATGATTGAGCGTTTCGACAGGATCATGAATCAGACCGGCGCGAACTTCCCCAGCCGGAAGCATCGGCATCCGGCGCCATTTCCACCGGCTTCACCGAAACCGGCATCGGCCAGTTGCAACGTTCGTAGTTGGCCGCCACCACCAGGCCGATGGCGGCAATGGCAATCCCGGCGATCACGTCCACGCAATAATGGTAACGCAAATAAACCGTTGAAATCCACAACGCAATGCAGGGGACGAGCATCCACCAGAAACGGCGGCGACGGTACCACCAGTCAAAAACCAGCAAATAAATTGAAACTGCCACATGGATGCTTGGAAACGCGTCCACCCGGTTGCTGTAATAGTCAAGAATCGGCTTTGCCGAATGGGTCAGCCAGCCGCCCGCCAAGGGATGGTCAAAATTCAGGAAACGGTGAGGTCCGCCGGCGGGGAAAAATGTGTAGCCGATAAATCCCAGCCCATAGAGCGTGAAAAGACCGGCAAAACACTGCCGGAACCGCGGCAGGTCGTGAATGCAATAATAGGCCGGTCCCGCAATCAGGTAATAAAAGAAAAAAACGTAGGCCAGCATCAACAGGTCGGTGAGCAGCGGCGGTTCCCAGGATTGAATCGCCAGGTTGATTTGTATGCCCAACCAGGCGCTTTCCGATTGGACAAGCATTGCATCAGCCCGGGGCACACCCAGCACCGCGATGGCCGCAGGCATCATGAAGAATGACAGTCCCATCAGGGCCGGGTAAAGCAACAGCCGGACCCGCCAGCGCCACGGCTCCGGACGCCGGCCGGCCCACAAAATCACCCCGAAGCTGGCGAGCAGACAACCAAGATAGACCAGTGCCGGCGGATTGACCGGGCCCGCCCGTATTACCAGCCGCACCCAGGTGAGGGCCAGGAAAAAGCCAAAAACAGATTCATGCGGCAGAAACTGAACCCCGATGGCTTCATCGGAGCGGCCCGATGTCCCAGCATTCTCACTCCGAAGTGTTGTTCCATGACCTGTCATGTTAGTTCGTTCGATTCCGAAAACCCGGGTTTCCGTGCCGGTATACTGGCTTGCCCGGACAGCCGATACAAGCCAAGCTTATCTTATCAATATAAAACAGCAATCGAACACGACGCTGACATTTGAGCCACAACGAAAGCGGGAGCCGGCATGATTAAAATCTACGTTCTGGCTTCAACGTCAGCTTCCCGTGCCCGAGTATTTAATCGCCACGCCGATGATGACGCGCCCGGTGGTTTGTTGGATGGTGCGCCCATACCAGGGGCCAGTGATGATGGCGCCCGTAATTTGGGTCTGGTCACATACAATCACAATGGCATCGGCGCCCATCTTGGCCGCCGCGTTGCGCAACGCCTGCTCGATTTTCGGTACGCCCACGTTTTCACTGGAGGGTTCCACCCGCACTTCCCCCAGCCGCAAATGCGGGCGGGTCGGCGGCTCGCGTAGAATCTGAATATCCGCCGCGTTCGACGGCGCAAACTGTGGACCACCAATATATTGGTTGGAACTGATGGAAACAGTGTTGCAGCCGGTGACGAGCAACAAGGCCGCGGCCACTGCAAAGGATGAAAGGTCACGCCAAATTGTTTTCATATTCGTCAATCGTTTTCGACGGTCGGTTGAACCATCTTATTCGCCGACTGCTTGTTAGCGGGTGGATAATTATCCTTTAGAACTAAAAATCACGGCGAATAAAAACCCCATTTCGTACTGCCATTGGAACCGACTCATTATACTAAAACAATATTCCCTCAGGCAGCGGCGTCAAGTCACAAACTGGTTAACGGGAGTTTGTTAACGCTGCCAGGCAAGGAAACATCGGGTTGGGCGGAACGTAGAGCGTAAATGGCTCCAGAGGTAGGGCTCGAACCTACAACCCATCGGTTAACAGCCGATTGCTCTACCATTGAGCTACTCTGGAATCCAAGGGAGGTGAAATTTACAAGCCACTGAACCGCGCGTCAAACGGATTCCACATCATCTGCGCTGGCAACGCGGGCAGTAGAACGTGCTTCGGGCGGCCTGCCGGATGCGTTTGATCAAACCGCCGCAAACTGGACACGGCCGGCCGGCGCGATCATAAACCCGCAAGCGCTCCACATAATAATCCCCTGCTCCCGGTGCCCGGCCGAAATAAAACAGTCCGTCGGATTTTCCCCCACTAAAATTCAACGGCACGGTGCTACCGCACTTGATGGCGTCGGTCAAAACTTCGCGAATCGCCCGCACCAGCCGCGTGATCTGCACGCCGGTCAACTTTTGCGCCGGCAAGCGGGGCGAAAGGCCAGCGCGAAACAACGCCTCGCTCGCATAAATGTTGCCGACCCCGGCGATGAGCGCCTGGTCCAGCAATTTGACTTTGATGGCCTGCCGCGACCGTTTTAGCAACTGGGCGAACGCCGGTTGGTCAAAGTCGCCGGCCAGTGGTTCCGGCCCCAGCTTTTCCACGGCGGAGGTGTCCAGCGTCAACCGGCCAAAATAGCGCGTGTCCTCGTAAATAAAATTTTCCCGGCCCAGATCAAGCACCGCCGCCGCGTGCCGGGGCAGTGGTTCGTCTTTCCGCGCGAGATAAATCCGCCCGGTCATGCCCAGATGTCCCAGCAACACGACTCGCTCAGCGCCGCCCTTCACCCGCAGTTGAAACAGGAGATATTTGCCGCGACGCGCCAGGCCGGTGAATTTTGCGCCCAGCAGAACCTGTTGGAACTTGCGCAGCGAAGTTGGCGCCAGCACTTTTGCCCGCCGCACGTTCACACCCCGGATGGTTTTGCCGTGGATCAGCGGGCGCAAATGGCGGGCAAGCACTTCTACTTCCGGGAGTTCAGGCACAAAATTCAGGGTTTGAAGCTGTCAGTTGGAAACTAGATGTTTCTGTTTGTACGAACATTCAACCAACTTTCATCTGCCATCTCTTCTCTGTTAATTGGTGACGAGCGTGCCCACCTTTTCGCCGAGAACCACCCGGCGAAGATTGTGCGGCTTGAAGAAATCAAAAACGATGATGGGCATTTTATTGTCCATGCAGAGCGAGAAGGCCGTCGAGTCCATCACCTTGAGCTGCTGCTGCAGCGCCTCGAGGTAGGTGATTTCCGCGTAGCGTTTGGCCTTGGGGTTTTTCTTCGGGTCGCAATCGTAAATGCCGTCCACCTTCGTCGCCTTCAAAATCACCTCCGCGCCGATCTCATTGGCGCGCAGGGCGGCCGCCGTGTCGGTGGAAAAATACGGATTGCCCGTCCCGCCGCCGAAAATGACCACCCGCCCCTTTTCCAGATGCCGCACCGCGCGGCGGCGGATGAACGGCTCGGCGACCTGCGCCATCGCAATGGCGCTTTGCACGCGCGTAGGTGAGCCGATTTTCTCCAGCGCGTCCTGCAACGCCAGGGCATTGATGATGGTGGCCAGCATCCCCATGTAATCGCCGGTGGCGCGCTCGATGCCGCGTTCGCTGCCGGACACGCCGCGGAAAATGTTCCCGCCGCCGACCACCACAACCACCTGCACGCCAAGTTCGCGCACCTCGCGGATTTGCTGGGCCATGTGGTGGACCGCCTGGGAACCGATACCGACGCCGTCCTCGCCTCCAAGCGCCTCGCCACTGAGCTTGAGGAGAATGCGGGAAAATTTTGATTTTTTGACGGTCGTCATAAGGTTTGAAGCGCGCGAAGCATCGCAAAATGTTTAACAGCCGGTGGGCTTTTCGTCAAACCAAAGCCGTTTGGACAAATCGCAAGAAAAATTTTGCCCACAGTTGAATCTGTGGGCTGTTTTCGATCACTGCTCCATGACTGGAAACAAAAAAGGCGTCCTAGCGGACGCCTTTGATAATCTTGGGTTTTCCAGTTATGCGCTTTCGCCAACCTGAAACCGCACGAACCGGCGGATGGTGATTTCGTCGCCAAGCTGCTTGGCAATCTGCGCCACGTGCTCCTTCAGGCTGACCTCGGAGTTCCGCTTCACGAAGCCCTGGTCCACGAGGCAGTAGGTCTGGAAAAACTTGTCCAGCACGCCGGCAAGGATTTTTTCCATCGCCTGCGGCGGCTTGCCCTTGAGCCGGTCGGATTGCGCGGCGATCTCGCGTTCCTTCGCGATCACCTCGGGCGCGACCTGATCGCGGGAAACCGCGTGCGGATGTCCCGCCGCGATTTGCAGCGTGATGTCCTTGACCAGTTGCTTGAATTCGTCCTTGGCCACCGTTTCCGCCTTGCCCGCGCCGACCTCGACCAGCACGCCGACTTTCGCGCCCGTGTGGATGTAACCGGCGATAAGCCCGTTGCCGCTGACTTCCATCCGCGCGTGCCGCGCGATCTTGATGTTCTCGCGGATTTTCGTGACGAGCGCCTCGCGCTCGGTGTCCAGATTGGCGTTGGCGTCGGCGGCCAGACGTTTCGCCGCCTCCTCGCAAAACGCCTTGAACAGCTCGTTGCGCGCGACGAAGTCCGTCTCGCTGTTCACTTCCACGAGCACGCCGAGCTTTCCGCCCGGCACGATGTACTGGACGATGGAGCCTTCCTTCGCATCGCGCGCGGATTTCACGGCGGCAGTGGCCTGACCCTTCTTGCGCAGAATGTCCACGGCGGCATTGAGGTCGCCCTTCGCCTCGGTCAGCGCCTTTTTGCAATCCATCATGCCCACGTTCGTCATTTCACGAAGTTTGGCAACGTTAGCAGCAGTTATTTCAGCCATATAAATCGGTTGAGAGTTGATTGTTGAAAGTTGAGAGCAACCGGAAATCCTTCCGGACGCACCCATCAAGCCGGCACTTGCGGCGCGGCCTCGGCCGGAGCGGTTTCAACCGGCGCAGCGGCGGGTTGCGCTTCAGCCGGCGCGGCTTCCTCTGCAGCATGACGCGAACGCTTGGATTCAAATTCCGCCTGCGCCAGCGTGATGGTCTGGCCGATGGTGGCCAGGATCGTGCGGACGGAACGGATGGCGTCGTCGTTTGCGGCAATGGGATAATCCACCAAATCAGGGTCCGAATTCGTGTCCACGATGGCCACGATCGGGATCTTCAGCTTGCGCGCCTCGGCGACGGCGTTGTGTTCGCGCTTGATGTCCACCACGAACATCGCGGCGGGAATCTTGTCCATGGCGCGGATGCCGTCAAAATACTTCTGGAGCCGGCCGGCCTCGCGGCGGATGACCGCCTGCTCCTGCTTGACGTAGTTGGCCAGGGTGCCGTCCGCGTCCATTTTCTCGATTTCCTTCAGCCGCTTGATGGAGGTCTTGATGGTGTTGTAATTCGTCAGGGTGCCGCCGAGCCAGCGCTCGGTGACAAAAAACTGGCCGCATTCCTTCGCGGTTTCCTTGACACAGATCTGCGCCTGTTTCTTGGTGCCGACGAACACGACCTTGCCGCCCTTGCGAACGGTTTGGGCCAGAAAGTTGCACGCCGCCTCAAGCTGCACGAGCGTCTTGCTGAGGTCAATGATGTGAATGCCGTTGCGCGCGTCAAAGATGAACGGCTTCATCTTGGGGTTCCAACGCTTCGTTTGGTGTCCGAAATGGACGCCGGATTCCAACAGTTCTTTTACGCCAATGCTTAACACAATTTTCCTTTGGTTGAGACCCCGATGATTCTCGAGGCATCCCGCGGAACACGGGATTGATTTCAATGTTATTGTGGTCCACCGGTCGTACCAATATGGCGTGACCTGCCCGCATCAACCCGATGCGAATAAGACCGTTTTACCCACCACCGTTTCCGGCGAAAAGGCTCCCCAGAATATCAAACAAACCCGCGGTGGCAATAGTTTTTTTGGACCTGGCAACTGTGCAATCTGACACCATCGTCGTCAGGAATCCGGGCCGAGAAGAATGGGTGACCGGGAAATCGTGGTTTGTTCTTGCCTCGCCGGTCGGGCACGGCTCAATCTGGAGGCGCATCCACCCGCGTTCAACCATGTATTATTATACGGCCATTGAGCGATTCGACAGCGACAACGGTGAGCGATGGGTGGGTTATACCCGATGGCTGGGCCGCACTGACCTCACCCGCATCATCACACTTGACAGCGTCCTCTGCCCTCCGGTCGTCCACGTGGAATCCGCCGATGACTGGCAGTTCGTCGCCCAAGAGGAGTTCATGCTCGATTTTTACAACAACCTCGATTTCGTCCTGCGGCGCGTGGCCGGCCATCGCCCTTCGGTGGTGCTGGCGGTCAGCCGTGATCCCTCGGCCGAGGATGTCTCGGGTTTCCAGAATCCCGATTTCGAGTTCGCCGGCTTTGACGTGATGGACACCCAGTTCATCGCCAGCGCGCTGCTCAACGGCCATCGGTTTCCCGGCGTGTTCAAGGTGGCGGAACTTTCGCGCGAATCGGGGCTGCTGATGTCGCGGAAACGGGCCTTCATCATCCGCGACACCTTGCACCAGCGTTACCCGGACCGGGAAGATGCCAAATGCCACGTCTGGGCCGTCTGGCGTTACATTGGGACCGCCGGCAACAGCGCCTGACCGCCGGAATTCAGCCCGGCGAACGGTTTTTTTCATGCCGGACGACTTGTCAAAGGTTCCGGCCTGCATTATTGTCTGCCAATGTCGTTTAAGAGCAATTTTGCACTGCTGGCCCTGATCTTCTGCGGCCTGAACCTCGTTTGCGCCGACGTGATTCAATTGAAGGATCAAGCCGCCGTCACCGGTAAAATTCTCACGGAGAAACCCGATGCCGTGGTCGTGGACGTCGGCTACACCGTGCTCGTCGTGCCACGCAGCGTCATTGCCGGCATCTCCAAATCCGGCAACGCCGCACCCGCGCTCGCATCCGCCGCGTCCAACCTGGTTGCCGGCCTCAGCACCATTCCGCAATTTTTTTATTCCGACAACCATCCGCCCGCCGCCACCCATGACGTGCAGGATCTCGTCAAGCAGATCGGCGAAGCCGTCGTGCAGGTCCGCACACCCGAAGGCCTGGGCTCGGGGTTTTTCATCAACGCCGACGGCTACCTGATCACGAACTTTCACGTCATCGAAGGCGAGACGGAAATTTCCGTGGAAGTCTATCACCAGCACGACGGCCAGTTGGACCGCGAGACCTACAAACAGGTGAAAATCATCGCCATCAATAAATTCCACGACCTCGCCCTGCTGAAGATCGAGGACAAGAATGCGCCCAAGTTCAAGTATGTGATGCTCGGCAGTTCGGACGTGTTGAACGTCGGGGATTCGGTATTTGCCATCGGCAGTCCCCTCGGTTTGGAACGCACCGTGACCTCGGGCATCCTCAGCACCAAGACCCGCGAACTGGAAGGCGAGCTGTACCTACAGACCACCGCGCAGATCAATCCCGGCAACAGCGGCGGTCCGCTGTTCAATCTCGGCGGCGAGGTCGTCGGCGTGACCAACATGAAAATCACGTTCGGCGAGGGCCTCGGTTTTGCCATCCCGGTTGAACTCGTGAAAGGTTTCCTGGACCATCGCGATGCCTTCGCCTACTCCGCCGACAATCCGAACAATCCGTTTCGCTATCTCGAACCGCCCAGCCGCACCAAAAGCAAGCCGGCGGCGCAATGAATCTGAAACCTTCCGTCAAACCGGGCGCAACTTTTCCGCACCCGTGACCTTTCATTTACCATGAACTCACATGTTTTCCATTTGGTTTCCCGGCGCCTAGCGGCAATTGTTTTCGCGCTGTTCGGACCGCTGCTGATGTTCGCAACGTCCGGCCGCGCCGCCATTCCGCCCGCGGAGTATCTCCTGCCGTCGGACAGCCTGCTGCTGATCACCGTGCCCGATTTTTCAACGCTGCGCGCCGCCGGCAAGCAATCGCCGCAGTGGCTGTTCTGGAATGACCCGGCCATGAGACCCTTCCACGACAAGTTCATGGCCAAGTGGAACGAACAGCTGGTCGCCCCGCTGGAACGCGACCTCGGCGTCAATCTCAATGACTTCTCCGATTTGCCGCAGGGCCAGCTGACCTTTGCCGTCACCCAAAACGGATGGAACGGCGGCGACGATCCGGCGCCCGGCGTGCTGTTGCTGCTCGACGCCCGGGGCAAGAGCGACGTGCTGAAAACCAACCTCGCGTTGCTTCGCAAGAAATGGACGGACGCGGGCAAGCCGATGCACAACGAGACAGTTCGCGGCGTCACCTTCTCGGTGGTGCCGCTTTCGAGCAACAGCATACCGGCCACCCTCGCCGGTTTCCTCCCCAAACACCAGCGCGTTCAGGAACTCGGCAAGGAGGAAAAACCTTCGCCGCCCGGAGTGATTGTCATCGGCCAGTTCGAATCCCTGTTGATCGTCGGCAGTTCCGTGAAGGTGGTTGAACCCGTCGTCAACCGGCTGACCGGCGGGGCGTTGCCGCCCTTGAACGACAACCCGCAGTTTGCGGCCGACCGGCTCGAACAATTTCGCGATGCGCCGCTTTATTACGGCTGGTTCAATGCCAAAACCCTTTTCACCGTGCTGGCGCACATCACCCCGCCGGAACCGAACCCCGATGCGCCCAGTCCCATGCCGGCCATTCCGTGGGACAAGATTCTCGGCGCCTCCGGGTTGACCGGCTTGAAATCCGCCAGCTTCAGCTACCGCGAATCCCGGGACGGCTCGCAGTTGAATTTCCATCTGGCCGCGCCGGAAGCGTCCCGGCAGGGCATCTTTAAAATCATCGCCGCCGCGCCGAAGGATGCGAACCCGCCGGCCTTTGTGCCCGCCGACGCCGTGAAGTTCCTGCGCTGGCGGGTGGACGGCCAGAAATCCTGGGCCACGCTCGAACAAATGCTTTCCGAAATTTCGCCTGTCTGGAGCAGCAGCCTCGATTCCGCGATCAACATCGCCAACGCGACCGCCCAGATGAAGGACCCGAACTTCGATGTCCGCAAAAACCTCATCGGCAACCTGGGCGACGACTGGATCAGTTATCAAAAGGCGCCGACGGGCAGCCAGCCGGCGGACCTAAATTCGCCGCCTTCCCTTTTTCTGTTTGCCGCGGTGAATCCTGATCAAGCCGTGCTGGCCATCAAAAATATTGCCGGGCTAGTCTCCTCGCAGGAACTCGCGCCGCAACCGCGCCAGTTTTCCGGCCGGACCATCTACACGATTGCCCTGCCCTCGCGCGCCACCGCGGCGCGAGCGTTGTATTGCGCGGCCAGCGGCGGTTACGTCGCCCTGACGACGGATGTCTCCATGATTGAGGCGTATCTGCGGAGCGCCGACAGCAAGGCCAAGCCGTTGCGGGACATTGCCGGTTTCGCCGACGCCGCCCAGCATGTCGGCGGCGCGGGCAGCGGCCTGTTCAGCTATGAGAATCAGCGGGAAACCTTGCGCACGGCCTTTGCCACCTTCAAAAATAATTCCGCGAACGGCTCGCCATCCGCCGGCGCCAACGCCTTCAGCGCCCTGCCTTTTGGCGCACCGGGGAAAGTATTCAGCGGCTGGATGGATTTCACGCTGCTGCCGGATTTCGACAAAATTTCAAAATACTTCAACTTTTCCGTCACCAGCGGCAGCACCACGGCAGATGGCCTGTCCTTCAAGGTTTTTGCGCCGCGTCCGCCCCAGTTGAATTAAACTCCAGAAATATTGGATCTCGCCGGCACTCCCGGGATTTTTCAAATCATTCCTGCGGGTACACCAGGATGCGGTCATGCACCAGGAGGATCAGGTCGTCCTTCTTGTCCCCGGTGACATCCGCCACGATCCCCTCGCGCGGTTCCGGCAGGGCGTCGCTGTGGCCGCGGAAGGTGTGCTGTTCGAAGACCTGCCAGCGGTTGGCCGGCACGAGCTTGTGGTGGGAATCAAAGGTGACGAGATCAATGTAATTCTTGGCCGTTTCCAGGAACGCCAGGTCCTTCCGCCCGCTGTGGTTCAAGTCGCCCGCCACCACGTCATTTAAAAAGCCGTCCTTGATCGGCGTGTCGTAGCCGTCGAGCGCGGTCAATTCCCAGACCTGGCCCGCCAGCGGCAGCCACGCGACGCTGTTCTGGCCGAGGAACACCACGCTCTGCGTGTTGGTGCCGCCCAGCGCGACCGATTGCAAATTGGCGAAATCCGTCACCGGCAGCTCCACGTTGCGGGACACCCGCCACACACCCGCCGCATCGCGTTCGCACAACGTCAACTGCTTGTGCTCCGCGTCGAGCAGGAAAATCGCCGGCGGCCCGTTCGTGCCGTTCCTCACCGCCGTGGCGCCCACAATGCGCGAATCGTCCGCCGCGCCGTTGATTTGATCCTTCACGCGAAACACCCAGTCCGGTTGATTGGTTGAGCCGGGCGTCTTGGTTTGCTGTTCAAGCACGACCGCCCGCACGAAATTTTTTTGCGGCAACAACAGTTCCGGCTTGCCGTCGCCGTCCACATCCGCCGATGCCAGCCAGGGTTGTTCCATCGCGCCGCCGGGCGGATCCACGTCCTCCTCGTCAAAATCTCCGCCGGACTTTTGCAGCAGCACCTTGATTTTTTCATAAGGAATCAACACGACCAGGTCCGCCCGCCCGTCCTGGTTCACGTCCTGGATGGCGAGCGCCGTGGGGTTTGATTTGAAGTTTTCGCTGAGCTTTTGCGTCCGCATCTTGCCGTCTGCTCCGCGGGTCACGAGCGAGCGCCGTCCGTCCTGGTCCACAATCACGCACAGCGTCGGCTTGGCGCCGGGTTTCAACGGACCGACGGCCATCACCAGCGGCTTGCCGTCCAGCGGGATGAGCGTGGGAAACGGCAGGCGTCCGTTCTTGTCAAACTGCGTCACGCCGACGGCGTTCTCATCGCGGCTCAGAAGAAAAACGTCCGGGTGCCCGTCGCCGTTCCAGTCCGCCGCCGCAATCTGGCTGACGCCGGCCAGGGTGGGAAAGGTGTCGGGCGGGGCGAGTGAACCATCGGGTTGTTGCAAATAGACCGAAAGCTGGCCGCTGGCCGGCTCCGCCACGAGCAAATCGGGACGCCCGTCGCCGTTGACATCGGCCCACAGCTGGCCGCGCTGTGCCGCGTCCGTCCCGTTCAGGGGCAGGACTTGAAATTGCCCGTGCCGGAACGCGCCGGACAAAACTTCGGCCGGCTGGCGCGTGAACTGCGAAACCATCGCACGGCCGGAATCCCGAGCAATGGTCACCAAATAATTCTTGTCACCGCCTTCCAGGGTGTCCATGCAGAACGAGCGGATGGGCGGCGCCTTGAAATATATTTCCGGACCCAACTGGCCGGCGGCGTTTTGCAGCCGGAAACGTATTGGCGTTGTGCTGTCCCAGTCCACCAGCAGCAAATCGTTCCGGCCGTCGCCGTCCACATCCACAATTTGCACCGATTTGGGCGCGCCCAGGCACGGAATTTTCTGCGGTTCGCCGAGCGTGTGATCCGGCAACTGGGGCAGAAAATACAGCGAGCCGTTTTCACCGAGCAACACCAGGTCCGTAAGGCCGTCACCGTTCAAATCGCCCTCGGTCAGCGCATTCGCGTTCAACTGCCCGTCCGGGATGTGCCAGTGCTTCGGTTCGCTCCAGCCATTGGTGCCCAGATTGTAAATGACCTCCAAATCTCGGGCATCGCCGTAAAACGCGATGTCCGGACGACCATCACCGTTGAGGTCGGTCACCACCATCGCGCCGATGCGCTCGTCCGTGGGGATGGAATCAATGCGGAAACGCTCATCCGGCGGAAGCTCGTTGATTTCAAGCTTGCGCAGCGGATTGGCCGTTACCGGATTGGTTTTGCCCGTCTGATTGTAGAGCAGATTGATTTTCGAGCGCAGATTGTTGGCGACAATGAGGTCGTTCAAGCCGTCGCCGTCCAGGTCCGCCGCGTGCAGCAGGCTGATTTGATCGTCAATGGGGTAAAATTCCGGGCCGGTGAAACCAAAATTATTCGTGGTGGTGTCGCCGCGCAGGGCACCGGCAAACATCAAAAACAGCGACAAGAAAATGACAGGTTGCGACAATTTCATAGTTTGCAATAAACACCCGCAACCTGCCATCCAAAGGGGCGCTTGGCCAGTTTATTCGCCGATGAAGTGCAGTGTGATGCGGCGCGTGTGGCCGCGAACGCGGTGTTCCCACAAATAAATCCCCTGCCAGGTGCCGAGCGCCAGCCGGCCGCCGCGCACGGGAATGCCCAGGTTCACCGCCGTCAATGCGGTGCGAATATGTGCCGGCATGTCGTCGTCGCCCTCCATCGTATGCACGAAAAGCGGGTCGCCGTCGGGCACCAGCCGTTTGAAAAACGCCTCCAGGTCGCGCCGCACATCCGGGTCGGCATTTTCCTGGATCAACAGCGAAGCCGAGGTGTGCTGCAAATGAATCGTCAGCAGGCCGTCCTGAAACCCGGCTTGATCCACCCATTTTTCCACCTCGCGCGTAAATTCACAGAGGCCGCGGCCGCGGGTGGCCAGAGTCAATTCATGAAAGGCCTGACGCAACATTTTATGGCAACCGGTGGCGCATCACTGTTTTACTGGGGGGTTGCCGGCGCGCCCTTCGCGTCCAGCAATTTTTCCAGTTCCGGATTGTGCGGCTGGCCGAGGTCGAGCGCCTTCTGATAATGCCAGCGTGCCATTTCCACGAGCGGAGGCTGCTCGCTGATGTAGATTGCCGCCAGATTGTTGTGCGCCGCGGCGTAATTGGGATCAAGCTGCACCGCCTTGCGCAACTCGGTTTCCGCCTGTGCGCGCAGGCCTTTGTGGGCCAGCGCCAGCCCGAGGAAATTTTCAATTTCCGGGTCCCGGGGATCGAGCTTCACCGCCCGGCTCAACGCGTCCAGCGCCTCATCATATTTTTCACGGAGAAATTCCAGATGGCCCAGGGTGGCCAGGTTGTAGGCGTCGTTCGGGCTTTGGGCCACGGCCTCTTTGATGTGCTTTTCCGCGTCGTCGAGCTTGCCCTGCTCCATCTCAATCATCGCCAGGTTGGCCAGTACCAGCCCGTTGTTTTCATCGTGCTGCAAAATTTTCTGATAATCATCACCGGCCTTGTCGAATTGTTTGGCGGAAAAAAAGGCCTGGGCCTCGGCCACCAGCGAAGCCGTGCCGGCGGGCAGTTCCTGGATGGACTTTTTCTCGACCGGGGCGGCCGCCAGTTGCGGCGCCGGCGATTTGAACAAGGCCAGTTCCTCCGGCGTATAGGGGACGGCGCGCGCTTCGTCCACCGCCAGCCGCGCGCGCAACGAGTACACCTCGTCGCTCAGCTCGCTGATGCGCGCCGCGGCGGCCTGTTTCCGGCTGCCGTAAAGCGCCTTGTTCGCCTCCCCGAGTTTTGCCAGCAAACTGTCGCGTTCCTCGATCAATGCCCGGATTTGCGCCTCATTCTCCGCCTGGCTCGGCGCCGGCGTGAGCGACGCGGAATTCACCGCTGCGATCTGCAACTGGCGCACACGGTTCTCCAGGGCCGCCTTTTCCAGAAAACCCACCTCGGCGGACGCCTGCAGCGCGGCAACCTGTTTCTGCGCCTCGGCCAGTTCGGAATTGAGCCGGGCCGTTTCCGCTGAATTTGGAACCGCGGCTTTCAACGCGACCATCTGCTTCTTGAGCACCGCATTTTCCTCCTGCAACGCCTGCAACGCCTCGGGACTGGCCAGCAATGACTGCACGCGCGATTGCAACTGCTGGTTTTCCCGGGCCAGCTGGTCGGCCCGCGCCGTCTGCTCGGCCAGCTTTTGATTCGCCTCCGCCAGGGCCAGTTGTGCCAGCCGCAACGCCTCGGCGGCCGCCGAAGACGCGGCTTCCGCCGTCCCGGCCTTTGCCGGCGGCTGGCCGGCCTTAAGCAGGTCATTTTCCTTCATCAGCGAACGAATGGTTTCTCGGGCCTTGGCCAGTTCGTTCGCATTCACCGCCGGTGCCGCGCCCGCCACCATTCCGGTTTTTCCCGGCGGCTGGCTGACCTTGAGCAGTTCGTTTTCCTTTAGCAATGAGCGGATGGTTTCCCGCGCGCGGTCGAGTTCGCGCGAATCAATCGCCGCCGGTTGCGCGCCCAGCGCCTCCTGGAGCTTGGCCTGCAGTGTGGTGTTGTCCGCCTGCAACTTTTGCAATTGTTCGTGTAGCGCGCCGAGCTGCGCCGCCAGATCATTGGCGGCTGCTGCCGGAGCAGCCGAGGGCGCGGGCGGCGCCACAACCATTGCCGGGGGCGGATTGGTCACGGGCAGCCGGGCTGTGGTTTCGGCGATTTTTTCCGCGAGATAACGGAGGCGGAAGTTCACGATTTTCGGGTTCCAATCCGGGAAAATTTTCTGGAATGTTTGCAGTTCGCCCTGAAGCTGGACGTATTGGGCCAATGCCTGCTGCGTCTGATCGGCACCGTTCATCGAGTCCGCCTGCTGCATCAGGCTGTAGATGATGATGTACTGGTCGTCAGGCCCCTGCTGTGCGCGCGCCGGCGGCGACCACGCAGCCAACATTATCACCAGCAGTGCAACCGGAAATTTCATGGTCACACAATACGCATACCAAGCTCAATTTGGCAACGCTCCGGTGGCAACGGACGGTTGAGAGTTGAGGGATGAAGCAAAACATAAGCACAAATGCTAAAATTCAAAATCGCAACCTTCGCCCTCGTCAAGGCATTGACCTGCCCCGGCGGCTTTGTTAGCGTTCCATCTGTCAGCGCCATGAATACCGCGCTAAATCAACATGTATTGGTGTTGAACCGGTTGTGGCAGGCGGTCAACGTCTGCACCGCCCGCCGCGCCCTCACTTTGCTGTTTCAAGGTCAGGCACAGGTCGTGGTCAACGCCGACGACGGCTCGTTCCACACGTTCAATTTTCAGGAGTGGCGCGACATTTCCGAGAACACGCCGCCGGAGGAATCCATCCGTGCCGTTTCCTTCCGCATCCGCGTGCCGCGCATCATTCTGCTGCTCATTTACGACCGGCTGCCCAAGAAGGAGGTGAAGTTCACGCGCCACAACATTTTTGAACGCGACAAAAACACCTGCCAATACTGCGGGCGCATCTTTGACCGGAAGGATTTGAACTTGGACCATGTGGTTCCGCGCGACCGCGGCGGGCCGACGACCTGGGAAAACATTGTTTGCTCCTGCATCGAGTGCAACACGCAGAAGGCCAACCGCACGCCGCAGGAGGCCGGCCTGCACCTGGTGCGCAAGCCCAAGCGCCCGAAATGGCGGCCGTTCGTGCAGATCAACTTCAGCCTGAACCGGCATGACAGTTGGAAACATTTCATTGACTTGGCCTATTGGAACGTCGAGCTGGGCGAGGATGTGCAGTAGTTGAGGGTTGAAAGTTCAGGGTTGAGGGTTTAGAAATCCGTTTTCACTCAACTTTCAACCATTAAGAGCATGTTCAACTTTGAAAAACTGGAAGTCTGGCAGGAGGCGATCAATTTTGCGGATTCGGTTTATGCCATTACCCAAACCTTCCCTGACACCGAACGGTTTGGATTGACGAATCAAATGCGACGGGCCGCTGTTTCCATTTCGTCGAACCTTGCTGAAGGAAGTTCCCGGGCGTCACGGCTGGATTTCGCACGCTTTGTTGAGATCGCGACCGGATCGCTGTTTGAAGTGGTTTCACAGACGATAATCGCGAAGCGACAGGGTTACCTGCCGGAAACTGATTTCGGCCAATTGTATTCCGCCTGCGAGAAACAAAGCAAAATGTTGAGCGGCCTGCGCCGTTCTTTGCTGGAATCCCCTGCTTAACCATCAACTCTCAACCAGTAACCCTCAACAATCTTGCAACTTCTGCCGGTGGTTGGTGTTTGAATCTTTCGTAGGACACGGTATATTTGGAAAACATGAAGCGCTTGGGAAAATTGGCGGTTTGCTTCGCGGGCGGGCTGGTGTTGAACGCCAGTCTGCGCGCGGACGACGCCATGTTGCCGGCCAATCCTTACACCGCGATTGTGGTGCGCAATGTATTCGGCCTGAACCCGCCCAAGCCCGCTGACGATGCCCCGCCGGCGGATCCGCCACCCAAGATCACGCCCAATGGCATCATGTCCATTTTTGGTCAATTGCAGGTGTTGTTCAAAGTTGCCCCCAAACCCGGCCAACAAGGTGCCAAGGAGGAATCCTACGTTCTGAGCGAAGGCCAGGCGCAGGATGACATTGAGGTCGTTCACATCAATGAAAAGGACGGGGTGGTGACTTTCAACAACCACGGCACTGAACAGCAAATTCCCCTGGTCAACACGCCGGCAAGCAGTACGCCGGCCTCGACGCCAACGCAGATCACGCCGATACCGAATCCGAATTTTCCCAGACCGTTTGGCGGACCCGGTCGTTTGGGCGGACGTCCTGGCAGCTTTGGCGGCCCCGCCGCGACGCAAAATCGCAGCCAAGGCAGTGGCATGAACACCGGCTTTGGTGGCGGTACTGTTGGCGGCGGCTATTCCGGCCAAAGCAGCCAAGCCAGCCAACAGTCGCAGATGACTCCTGAAGAAACCGCCCTCATGATTGAAGCCCAACGGGAATATTATCAAAGCCAGAGCGACCCAAGAATTAAAAGCATGGCTGGCATTTTACCGCCCACGGTGGGGACACCACCTGAAGCTACTGGGCCCACTGGAAACCCTTTGGTTATATCGCCACCTTGATCACCAGAAACGCCGGCACAATGGTTACCGAGCTCTAAACTTGCGTAGACGTTTTGGCGGATTCGATCAATTCCCAGAACTTTGGATTTTCCTGAAGCGCCGCGTCCTCGCCGGTTTTCAGGCCGGAACGGAACAGAAAATCCTTGAGCGTATGGCGGCTGAGAATCCGGTGCACCAGCACACCGAGTTCGTGCCGTTCAAAATAGACGCGATAATCGCCCACGCGAAACCGGTGCAAGGTCCGCCCGTCCAGCTCCAATTTGCCGAAGGCATCCAGTTCGGTGCCGACCGCCTG
>Ga0182030_10010323_pt1 | contig 18995 bp, 17 predicted proteins | sample 812S3MmetaG_FD_121299 | JGI IMG/M metagenome (GOLD analysis project Ga0182030, IMG submission 121299) | Permafrost microbial communities from Stordalen Mire, Sweden - 812S3M metaG (Illumina Assembly) | ecosystem: Environmental > Terrestrial > Soil > Wetlands > Permafrost | place: Sweden...
CTCAGCCAAATAAGGGCGATGCTGCCGACGCCGGTGACAGTCCTGACGTGATGACCACTTGGTCTAAGCAGCTTGTGGCAGTTAATGGCGAAGTCTATGGTCAAGATCTTAAAACCAAAATTGCCGATAATTTGGGCGGACAAGATCAAGTTAAGAGCGTTCTGGAATTGCTCAAAGTAGACAAAAACTTTATCTACAATTCCTACGCTTTGTTTCTTGCGATTGCCCTCTTTGCCGGAGCCGTAGCGATCCAGGCGATGGGACGATGGGGCGCGGAAGAGAAGACAATTCTTCCAGCAAAAAAATAAACTCAGTTGATTTTTGGTAGTTCAAGTTCAAGGTAAAACAAGAAGGTTAGCTCAATGGCGCAGCAACAAAAGGTTTACACCGACCCCGTAAACAACCTAACTCTCTGGTTGGAAGACATTACCAACAAGGTTTTGACGAGCAAGTACAATCCGTTCTACTATCACGGAGCCCTGCCGCAGTTTTTCCTCTGGGTTCTGTTTCTTTCCGGATTGCTTCTATTCGCTTATTACGTACCAACCATCGATAGCGCTTATTCGGTGCAACACGTCATTAATGCGTTTACGTCGGTCGACTATATTACTAACACTATTCCTTTCGGTAACGTTGTCCGCGGCATTCACCGCTATGCTGGTGACGCCATGGTGCTCACGATTTTGCTGCACGCAATTCGTGTGTGGTTTACCGACCGCTACAGGCAGTATCGTTGGGTGCAATGGGTCACCGGCGTCGGCTGTTTGCTTTTCGTTCTGGTTATTGGTCAAACCGGCTATTACCTGGTTTGGGATGAACGCTCGCTTGTTCTTACTCGTATGACTGTCACCGCGTTTGAAGCTTTGCCAGTAATCGGTCCGGCTTGTAAGAGTCTGTTCTTGAACGGCTCTGCCATTACAAACTTGACCCTGTCAAACTTTCTCTTCATCCACGTTGGACTTTCATTCTTTCTCTTATTCGGTTTGTGGTTGCATTATGTGCGCATGGCTCGTCCGGTCATGACACCACCGCCGGTGATTAACTACGCCCTTATGGCAATAGTTCTGGCATTCGTATTTGCCATCCCGATCTACATGGGACAACCGGCTGTACTCACTTCGCAGCCAAGCGCATTCGATATCGATTGGTTTTTCCTCTTCCCTTATTACATGCTCACGACAATGTCGCCTGGCGTATTCTGGGTAGTGGCAATTGGTGTTCTTGCTCTGTTTACATGTATGCCGCTGCCGTTTATTAACAATATGGCTTCCGGTCAAATCGAGCCGTTTGCTGCCGCTGAAGTCGTTAACGACAAGTGCACAGGCTGCTCTTTCTGTGACAAAGACTGCCCTTACGAAGCTATCGAAATGGTGCCGGCTCCGGCTGGTTCGCGTTTCAAACTGCGCGCCGTAGTGCTTTCCTACCGTTGCTCCGGATGCGGACTCTGTGTTGGTGCATGCGCTTTCGACGCGATCGACTTGCCTGAACAACCTGACGCGCAGGTCACCAACAAGATCAAGTCTCTTCTTTCTCAATCGTAGGAACTCGACATGCCAAAGATAATGACACTGATTTGTGAACGCTCTTGCGATCTGAAGAGCATAACTGAGGATGACAGCCAGTTTAAGGGCATGCCTGATTGCTACTTCGTCAAGTTTCCCTGCTCGGGCATGATTCAACCTTTGATGATTGAAGCTGCTTTGAAAAATGGTGCTGATGGCGTTGTGGTTACTGGCTGCCAGATTGGCGATTGCTACTTTCGTGAAGGCAACAAGATGATTCGCGAGCGTCTGCTTGGCGAACGCACTCCCGGCTTGAAGAAGGCTGTTGATCGCCGCCGTGTGATTGGTCTCTGGCTCTCACGTATGCAACCGCAACGCTTGCTCTCCGAAATCAAAGATTTCTCCGCTGAAGTTAGCAAACTTCCGGCAGAAGTAAAACCTGAAGCCAAGCCAGCTGCTGCTAAGCCTGTTGCGCCGAAGCCAGTTGTCGAAGCTCCTTCTGTTGTAGTAGCGCCTGCTGTTGAAGCGAAAGCTGAAGAGAAGCCGGAACCAAAGCTTGAAGTTAAGCCGGAATCAACGCCTGAAGCAAAGCCTGAATCAACACCTGATGCTAAATCAGAGTAATTATCGAAATTAATAGGTCACTAAGAAGCAAATTCAGTTAGAGGAAACGTTATGCCGCCAGCAGCGAAGGAAGATAAACCAAGCGAAATTCAAATGATTTTTCGCTGGACCGGGTTTTTTCTTTTCTATTTTGCCTGTATTTTGCTAATCGCTTCGTTCGGTCTGGTTGCCGAATTCTAAACGCCGCGATTTAATTGCCGCGTTCTAATTCAAGGGAGCGCGGGCGTCCCGCCCGCTTCTTGCATCTTCCGCTTGCTGACCCAAGCTGCGATAATAACCGTCGTCGGCCATTTAGGACGTCTGTTATTTGGTTGCCAAGACTGGATTTTACTTTGAACGAAGACCTAGACCAACCACTTCTCTTTGAGACTCTAGCTGCCAGTCTGGAAATGGATCGGCGCGAGCAGAAATCGCTGATTGAGGCGCTCGCGACCATGCTCTCTGGTGCGCTGCCTGATCATGTCACGGTGAGCCGCGGCGGTTGGATGCTCTCCAAAGAGAAACCAGTAGAACAGATGATGGTGCGTTTTGATGATATGCACTATCAAATATCGAAAGACAAAAGTGGTTCGGCATACTCTGCAAAATCTATGAAGATTGTGCGTGGTATCACACTTAAAACTGCGGATTTAGAACTGGGCGAGTGCATAGAGCAAATTGTCAGAGAAGTGACTGCCCAGGCTGAAAAGAACAGTCGCATGCGTGATGCTCTACAGAAATTTATACGTGGTTAGACAAGCCGCTTTTTGCTGTTGAAGTGTTCGGAAGCAATGTAAGTGTAATTTGTGCCACCATATATGGTGTCTGCTGAATGGGTGCATCGTCAGAACGTCGCATAAAAATGTAAGACGACATCTACTGACGCTTAAAAAAGTTCAGGACCGATTGTATGAAAGAAGGACGCGGTTCCAGCATTTTTCCATCCACAATTTCAAGTCCGTAAGTCTGCAGCTGATCAATAAAATGAGATTTTATTCGTGCGAAAACGATTGACTCATCTTCAGTCGACCAATGAGCAAGGTTGCGCGCAATTAACATCATGAGCGTTACGCAGGCGAATTTTGGGGTATTTTATAGAAACTGCGTAATTCCACCTTTGGCAACTGCGCGAAAGACATTATAATATTCTCAGGATATCGGGAAGTGCATTAATGGTCTCGGAAATTAGTAAAGAGGGCGCACAGGCGCCTGAAAAATCCAATTCAGATTTGTCGGCTTCACTCTGGTCTCATAAACCGGACGTCCACGGGACGCATTCGCTGCGTTCTGAGGCGGCCAGCGATGCGGCTGCTGCTCATCTTACAAAGATGACTCTAACGGAGAAAACACCCTCCGAGACAAAGGCCGCGGAGGCTAGCAAGCCTGCTGAAGCAAATAGCTTCTTGTTGAAAGCTGCCGATGAAACCATCAACCAGTCGATTTATAGACTCCCAAGCTGGTCTCATTTGAGCAAGCCGGACCCTGGTGTCGGCTGTGTCTCTTCTTTTTCCAACCGTTATCGCGAGGCACTTCGCCTGGCGGGTGAGATTCCAAATGTAAGTGATAAGCAGTACCGCAACTATTACCAGGTCAATATGGATGAGATGAATCGGGTAATGGGGCAGGACAAGCTGCTTTCTCCAATCACCGCCAAAGATGTTAGAGAAGGCGATGTCATTGAAGGCGTTAATCCTGATACGACTAAGCGACATGTCGGAATTGTTGGTCGCGTTGAACATGGTCAGCGCATGGTCTATGACAATTACGGCGGAGTCTGGCACAAAGAATCTCTAGATGCTCGCTTTGGCGGATTCCAGCAGCAAAATTACTTTAGGGCGTTTCTACCGCCGAAAAGCTAGTGCGTTATTTTTTAGTGGTTCTATCGTGTAGGGGAGGCGCATGCCGGCATGCCCCTCCCCTACGGCCTTATTAAGGTGTAGATTCGTCAAATGGGCGGCGCACGGCGCCGCGCCCTACGTCGGACCCCAGCACCATATCCCCGTTTTTCAGGGACGAGGGGGGCTCATTTATTTAAGTCTTTTGATGTACTGGGTGCCTTTTTCTTCGAGCACGACCTGGTCTGGGTTGATCTGTGCGACCGTCACACTCTCATACATGTTGCCGGCTTTGAGGTGCACGCTCTGTTCGTTGCCGTTGAGCTTGAAAAACGCAATATCGTCCATTACTGCGGTCAACTTCATCTCTTCTGCCAGGTTGCGTGGCTTCTTTGGCATGAAGTGCGAGGCTCCCATACCATGAAGAGGATACATTGCTAGCACCGTGGGTGATACCGCGGTTGGCGGTGGTGGTGGCACTAGTCCGTATGAACGATGGTGCGATCTATGTCTCTTCACCGTCGACTTGTCACCAGAGTCAATTGCCGATGCTGGAAGCAAGCTCAAGAGCAAGCTGAACGTACTGAGCGCTACCGGTATAAAAAAGTTTCTTTGCATAAACAACCCGCCAACTTGCCAAGAAGACATTGTATTCTCCTCCAGCATAGCTCAACCATTACTATTATATAGATCACAAGCAGTAAATGGATAGGCCTTCTCATTTACACTGCTGCATGCTTTGAGTTATCAGTAGTCCAGAGCCGTAAAATAGACTCTGGCAGACGGCGCGGGGGCGTCGCCAAAGAGAGGCAGTAAATGGCAACAATCAATACCGACCCACCCAGAGGCATGCGAGACCTCTTGCCTCACCAGGTTAACCTGAGAGACTGGGCTAGTTCGGTAATTCAAAACACTTATCGCAAGTTCGGCTTCACCCGCATCGAAACGCCGGTCATGGAAAATATTCAGCATTTGCGCGGTGCTGAAGGTGGCGAGAATCTACAATTAATCTATGAAGTGTTGAAGCGAGGCGACAAGCTCGACAAAGTGCTGGAAGCCAACCCTGTTAACCGCGATTCGTTAGCCGACCTTGGTTTACGTTTCGACCTCACGGTGCCGCTTGTGCGCTATTACTCAAACAACAACGCCAATTTGCCAACCCCGCTCAAGTCGATTCAAATCGGTTCGGTTTTCAGAGCTGAAAGTCCGCAGCGTGGGCGATTCAGGCAGTTTACCCAGTGCGACATCGATATAATAGGTGTTAAGTCCGAGTTTGCCGAAATGGAACTGATCAACGCTACTGCCGAAGCCTTATATGGTCTTGGCTTTACTAATTTCCAAATTCTGATCAACGATCGCCGTTTTCTCAGCGCATTGGCAGAGAATTGCGGTTTCACGAGCGAGCGCGTTTCTGCAGTTTTTATCGCGCTCGATAAGCTGGATAAAATTGGTCTGGATAAAGTGCTCGAAGAATTGATGGCTGTCACTTCAGATGAAGCTGCCGTAGCCAAATTGACAGCCGTACTAAAAAACTATTTGGAGAAGCAAGACAAAGGGCAATTATCTTTCGCCGACATGCAAGAAATTTTTCCTGAGCTTTTCGCTTCAGACTATATGCAAGCTTTGCAAAAGATCATTGCTGCTGTGGAGTCTAGCTCGGAAGGACGTTACCAGATTCGCTTCGATCCGACGCTTGTGCGTGGCATGGGCTATTATACCGGCCCGATTTTTGAGGTGAAAAATCCTGGCTATTCCGGTTCTATTGCCGGAGGCGGGCGTTATGACAAAATGGTCGGCAAATTCAGTGGCAGAGAAGTTCCAGCCTGCGGTTTTTCAATCGGGTTTGAACGTGTAATTGATATTCTTACCGAGAACGGCTTTCATCCGCCAGTTGAAGCCAAGCGTATTGCCTTAGTTGTGGATCCCGATCGTGATAATGGTGCTGATGTTCTTAAAGCTGCAGCCAAATTGCGCAGTGAAGGCGATCTTGTATCTATTGAGCCGCGCAAGAAAGACATGAAAAAGCAACTTGATGCTTTGCTGGAACACGGCTATACGCAATATTGTGCCTATAGAGGTGATCCGAATAATCTTGAGTTGAAAACTCTTTCAAGATAGTCTGAATTCAATCTTCGCTAGACGACGACGTCGGCTTGCAAATTCAGTTAAAATAGAGCAGTATACCGGCGGCCTGATAATGCGACTTGGCGAAATTCTTTTAGAAAGCGGAATCATAACTGACAGGCAATTGGAGTATGCGCTTGAGTATTCGCACACCAAGCTGATTCCGCTTGGGCAAGTCGTCAAGCTACTTAAACTGGCAAACCCGGAAGACCTGAATTATTGCACACGAACTTATCGGCTTATTTTGCATGGAATGCCGGCACCGCTGGCAATGCTCGTATTGATCGAGGCGCGCAGTGGCAATGGCGCTTTCGATCAGGTATTGGTTGATAAGCTCAGTGGACCAGATGGTGTTGATGACGAACTTCGTGATGCTCTTTTGCAGCAAGACCGCGACAAGGATAGCCACGATGTTCTCTGGCTGGAGTCGCCCAGTCATGAGCTTTTGAGCAAAGGCGACCGCTTTTTTGAAGAAGAAAAATTCGATCTGGCGGAGCAATGTTATGAGAGTCTGCTGCATCGCATGGAAGCCAACGAAGGCGAGTGGAGCGACGCGCTGAGTCCTGTGCTGAGGCGTCTAGCCAATTTGGCAATGGTCAGCGAGCGCACAGAGCAAGCAGAAGAGCTCTACGCGCGCATACTTGAAATTAAGACGACGGTTTATGGACGGCAACACATCGACGTTGCCTCAGCTTATGAAGACCTTGCTGATTTGTACTATGCGCAAAAGGACTTTCAACGTGCTGAAAATTTATTTTTGCTGGCATCGTCTGTGCATGAAGACTATTTGCCCTCTTCTCTGGCTGATTTTGTCTCATGTTTGAAAAAACTGCTGTCTTGCAGCAAAGAGTTAGAACAGACCCGAGAACATAAGAAAATTGGCACTTTGCTCACCGAAGCGGGCTTGCTGACTGAAGAGCAGTTGTTGCGAGCGCTAAGAATCGGCAAGCAGGAGAATCTGCCGCTAGGGGCAGTGCTGAGACAAGAAAACTTGATAGATGAGCAGGCGCTGCAATCGTTTCTGGAAGTGCAAGCCTTAATTGCCGAGGGCATCCTCTCGGGTGAGGCTGCGGCGCGCGCATATAAAGGTTCTGTTCTTGCTGGAATTCCATTGAAGAAGCTGCTGCAAGATGCTGGATTGTTAGATCGTCCTCAGAGCGGCGATAAGAATTTGAGACTGGCCTTGATCAATGCTCTTGATGATTTGATTGCAATTGAATCCAAGCTTGGCCCGCAGCATCCTGACGTTGCAGTTAAAGCTTATGCGGTTGGAGCGCTTCACGAAGTACAGGGCAATTTGCTCGACGCTGAAAATTTCTATCGACGTACACTGAATATTTGCAATTTGGATAAGAAAAACGACAGCGCTCTGTGTGCTTCCGCTTCTCATAAGCTGGGTTTGATCTTATTGGAGTCGAATCGACCCTTGCAAGCCGAGCCATTGTTGATGGAAGCGCTCGACCTCTTGCAGGCATCTGCTAAGGCAGAGTCGCTTGAGGGCTTGGAAATATTGCAGAAACTGGCACTGCTGCACCATGACCAACAAAATTATGCGATGTGTTGGAATCTATTTACCTCGTCCCTTGCTCTAGCGGCTAAGCTCAATGCTGTTGACCGTATTAATCTGCAATTTCTTGAAGCTTTTAATCATTGTGCTACGGAAATACAGCGCGAAGCTGATGCTGAAACGATCTATATCCAGACGATCAGAGCCATGCGCAAAGCCGTGCGTTGCGATGATGAGGTGGTGGCGCGCTTCAATTCCAAGCTCGGTGACTTTTATCGAGACTTGGGCAAGCGCAGCAAGGCACGGGCTCAATACGAAATTGCTCTCAAATTACTCTGGCGCACGACCAACCCCGATCAAGATGTCCTCAAGGCGCTTGAGATTAAAATGATCGAAATGCGCTAGCGGCAAAAAATACCCGGCACCAGCGGTAGTGCTGATGTCGGGGTGAGATTAGCTTTGCGCTTTTCTCGATATTAACAAAGGTGCAAGCTCAGGAAGAAAGTTCCGCCTTTTTTGATTATTCTTGCTCGAATTTGATAACCGGATAATTCTCTTGCAACAGCCTTCCTGACTTCAGATCCTGCGTGCTGAGCAGCAAATGTCGATTGGCGTCGATAGAAAAACGCAAATCGAAGCACTCGTCGCCTTTTGCAACTGGGGTCTCAACGCGAATGAATGTCGGTTTCGCTTCGTTTAGCCAGAATATTCGGCGGTTTTCGCGCTCTTCGGGACTTATAGAATTTAAGCGGGCATTGCCGAGTTCATCGAAGCAAATTTCGATGTCGCCGGCACAAATTGCCTCGCTGCGGCTTAGTTCACAAATTTGCATCCAGAAATCTTCCTGACCGTCGTTGATGGCTTTGATTTTTAGGGTTTCCACTGCTGAATTGGAAGGATAGCGTGTACCTTTGGATATAAGTGACTTGTTCTCAAATTGCTGCGATGTGACATTGCGAAAGCGTAATTCGTAATCGTGTTGGAGATAGTCTTCCAGCGCTGCACCGGCAATAAAGGCTGCGGCGCCGCGAGCGACTGCGTCGAACGGACGTTCAACTCTAACTCGTTCTTTTCCGAAGATTTCGCGCACAAGATGCTGGACGCTTGGAATTAGACTAGAGCCGCCGACCATCAAGACAAGTTTGACCTTGTCCTCGCTTGTGCCCTGTTCTTGCGCTTCTGCTAGTGTGTTGCGCAGTATTTGTTCGATCAGGGCAAAGGCACCACGCTCTGCCAATAATTGCTCCAGGCGCGTGCGCGAATAGGCGCAAGTTAGCTCAGTGCCGTCCAGCGGATTAACCACAGTAATGGTGCTGCTCTCTTGCAGCGAAAGGCGCTCTTTCAAATTCTCGCATTCGGCAAGCAGTAAGCGGCTGATTGCCTGTATCTCAGGATCATCCAGATTGTAGCCATGGTGCTGAATAATATCCTGGAAGATCCACTCATCAATTACACTGCCACTGAGAGCGCTGCCGGCTTTGCTGAGAACGCGGCAGCGTTGCGGCGCCTCATCAGTTTCTGCTTCTTGCCTGATGATTGAAACGTTGAGAAAACCAGCGCCGAAGTCAAAAACCAGACAGGCCTCATCAGGGAAAAGCCTCGCGCTGTAGCCGAGTGCCACTGCCGTTGACTCATCGACAAAGCGGATGTTTTTAAGTCCTGCCCGACTAGCTATTTGTTCCAGCCAGTTGGAGTAATGTTCAAACGATTCAACCGGAATGCTAAACGCCACCTCTTCATCTTCGGCGATGCTCAGTTCTTGTTTTGCGGCGTTTATGAATCTAGTCAGAAAGTCTTCGGCGGCGTTTGCGTGCAAAACTTGTTGCCCGTCGATATCGCGCCGGTCAGAGTTCGGCGCAGCCAGGTAACGTTTCATCCATTGAAAGCTTCTGGCTGAGTGAGCCAGATTGCGCTCCAAAACTTGGTTACCATATAAACGTTCACCCGAACCATAATGAATTAACGAGGGCGTAGCTAGCAGCAACTCATCATTCAGCGCTACCGCGTGTCCAAGTTCATTTATTTGAACGGGAATGCCTTGCTGCCTGATGTGATCCCAACTTGCCACCACGGTGTTGGATGTACCAAAATCTATTGCTACGCGCCCAGCCATCCTATGTTCCCATCGTATGGACGACCATGCGTCGCCGTTGTATCCTATGTTCCCATCGTATGGGCGACCATGCGTCGCCGTTGTATCCTATGTTCCCATCGTAGGGGCGACGCATGCGTCGCCCTCATTTTCAAAATGAGGCACCACGTCTTCCCTTCCTGAAGCGCATAACGCATGCAAGAAAACACCTGGCCCGCTTTGAACCCTCTGAGATTTAGTACCGTCCCAAAGATATTATTTCGCGGCGCTGTCATGATAGTTAAGCACTTGGGCGCTCGAACTGCGCTTTGAGCAATCTATTGTATGTTCCGCTGGCTCTGGACAAAGTGTCGTGGTTGCCAGTTTCGACTATGCGTCCATCTTCAAGTACCACGATGACGTCTGCATGTCTGATCGTGCTCAAGCGATGGGCGATAACAATAACGGTTCGGTTGCGCATCAAGTCATTGAGCGCTGCTTGAACCATTTTTTCAGACTCATTGTCCAGCGAACTGGTCGCTTCGTCGAGCACGAGAATCGGCGCATCTTTCAAGAATGCACGCGCTATTGCCAGACGCTGCTGCTGTCCACCCGAAAGTCTGATACCACGCTCGCCGATTTTTGTTTGATATTTGTCAGGCAAATCCATGATGAAATCATGACAGTAAGCTGCACCCGCTGCTGCCACAACATCTTCATCTGTGGCGTTGAGGCGACCGAGTCTGATGTTTTCTGCAACAGTAGCGTTAAAGAGAAAATTGTCCTGCGTAACTGTGGCAATTTGCGAGCGCAACGAAGCCATTTGATAGTGATTCAATGGCTTACCATCAATCAGAATCGTGCCTGAGCTGACATCGAAGAAGCGTGAAACCAGGTTGGCTAAAGTAGATTTACCCGATCCCGATAAGCCGATTAAGGCGAACATTCTACCGGCAGGAATGTCGAGATTGACATCATGCAAGACAAGCTGCGTTTTAGATTCTGTAACTGCAGGATATTTGAAACTAACTTCTTGGAACTCGATGTGATGGTTACCTTCCGGCAAAGGAACGGCATCAGGGCTATCTTGTAGCTCAGGCTTGCGGTCGAGAATATCAAAAACGCGAGCGGCTGCTGCCAGTGCTGGTTGAATGATACCGTTGATGCGACCGATGTTTTTTAAAGGTGAGTAAAGCAAAAGCAGAGCAATTACAAATGACGTCAGCGAGCCGATCTTCATCTGGTGATGAACTACCTGCCAGCCTGCAGCCCACATTACAGCTGCGATGCCCAGTGCGCCAATCATGGCTAGAATCGGTGACATCATTGCTTCAGCGCGAACCGACTTCATTGCATAATCAAAGAAATGCTGGTTTGTACCCATGAATCGGGAAATTTGATAGCTTTCCAGGTTGAACGATTGAACTACTTTTGCGCCCTGGATCGACTCGGAGATCACACCGACAAGATCGCCGATTGCTTCCTGACCGATGCGGCTAGATTTGCGAATCTTGCGGCTCAGTATATTCACTGGTAGTACGATGAATGAGAGAATCGATATAGCGATAAGCGTGAGTTTCCAGCTCTGGCAAAACAGCAAAGCTACCAGTGTAACTAAAGTGGTGGCGCGGCTGATCAACGACTGAAAAGTTTGCGAAATAGCGTTTTCAATTACCGAAACATCGTTGGTCAAGCGTCCGATCAAAATACCTGATGATTGGTTCTGAAAATATAAAAGGGGTTGAGCTTCAATGTGGCAGAACAACTCGTTGCGCAAATCGCGGATGGCGGCAGCGCCGACGAAGCGAATGGTCACAGCTTCGAGAAAACGAAAAATGCCCTGAATACCGGCGACAATCAGGACCATGACCGGAACCATGTATATAAGTTTTTCTTGACCGTCCACAATGATTTTTTGCAAGCCCTGACCGGCTAGCCAGGCGATGGCCGAGTCCATGCCGCCCGAAGGAATTGCTGCCAGAACACCGAGAACAAAATGGCCCCAGTAAGGCTTTATATAATTGATGAGACGCAAATAGAGCTGGTATTGAGACAGCTCGAACTTGGAGGCAGGTCGCGGTGCCGGCGCCGTGACTTGAGATTCGGCAACGACAGGTTTGACAGTCTGAGTCAAAGTTGGATACCTGAGAAGTGGGCCAAAGAGCACACTATCTTAAGGGCTCACCGCTCGACAATCTAGGCGAAATCGTTTAAAAACTGCGAATATCGCCCTGTTCAGGGGATTCTTAAGGATTTTCAAGATTAGCAGATTTGAAGGTTCTTGATTTTGTTGTCATAGGGAGCAGGACGGTCAATAGTATTTACCCTGGACTGTTGTCAGGCAAAATCAGAGAGCAGCTACAGTCTTGCGCGGCTCTTGCTTGCCATGTGTATGAAATAGAATGTTATTGGGTGATGCGTTGGAGTCGCAGTTTGCGGCTCGGCTGGGCGTGGCGGCGAGGTAGAACAAATGTCAGTTACATTCATGCATGAAGTTCTCAAAATTTCTGATCGATTTAATGACCGGGGCAATCCCGATGCGTTGGGCCGGCAGGGGCAGTTGAGCCAAGTTACAGCTGTAGTAGTCGTCTTTCACCTAATCATGGGCATTTCTTTTCTAAAAATGGAAGAGTATGAGCGTGCGCATCCGCACAGGGTTGCCAATCTTGACCTGTCTTTTCAGTACGTTGCGCCACCGCTTTTTCCAGAGCTAGCCTTAGATCGCGTTCCCAAGCCATTGAACTTAACCATGGGGGAGAACGCCGAGGCAGGCTCTGCCTCGGAAGCGAACACGACAGCGACCGACAAGCTCGCCGTGCCCACACTTGATCAAGCAGAGAAAACCTTGAATCAAAGCGAAGCACCGCGCCAGTCAAGTTCGAAACAACTCGTGCCTGAGGCTCCGGTTTCTGTAACTACTGATGCTCGTCTTAAGCCGGCGCCGTTGTCCCTGCCGGCAACAGCCAATAATAAAGTTATGGACAGTGATTTGAGTAATACCAGCTCAGCACAGGCTTCGGGCGCCGCTGTAAAAGCCGGAGCCAGCGGTGATGATGCAAATATAGGTAAGGGCATAGGGGGCGTCGGTGTTGGTGGCAACGGCTCAGCTGGAGGCATAATCGGCTCTGGCAGCGGCGAAGGCAACATCGGTTCACGCGATAATATCAGCATCAAGCTCGCCAATGGCGAGCGCTCATTCTTTAACATAGGTCCATATCATAAGCGTCTTCTTCTCATGCTTGGTTCGAGCTGGCGTCCAAAGATCAAGGGTGATCTTGTTGTTTCGTTTGAGCTGGCAAAGGATGGAACCGTAATTCGTAGTTCTATTTTTGAAAGCTCTGGCTACAAAAATCTAGACGAGCAAGCCTTGCAATGCATTCAAGACCTTCAGTTCGAGCCATTGCCAGAGACCTACCAGGGTGAAAGTCTGGAATTTCGTGTTGAATTGAGTAATGGCAAAGTGCGCGCCGACATCTAATAATTTGAATTAAATTCTTGCGGACCACTCTCTCCAGGCTCGTGCCACTACATGTGGTGCGAGCTTTTGCTATGGCTCATTGGCGATGCAGGGCTTCAGGACCAATCATTCACAGCTGAGAGGAACTAAGTCAGGAATGAGTAATCAAGATAAGTGAGACAGGAGGAAAATTCGCTATGGATAACGTCTATCTTCAAGAGTTTATTGTCTATGTCGAGCACGAGTTGGAAGAGCATCGTAGAAAAAGATTCGAGCGTAATGGCATCAACCCGGAGGTTAACGGCAATACTAACTGCAACAGCAAGTTAGATGAGCCAACGTCGGGGGCTGACGGCTCAGGTGAGCAGACCGTGCGCGGTGATGAATTTGAACGTGCGCAAGAATTGGAAAAACAAGCTGAAAGATTTGAGTCTGATGGTCGTCAGTATGAAGCTGAACAATCACGCAGTCGCTCGAGGGCGATGGTCGAAACTCAGTTGAATGAGTTTGATGGCTGCGATCGACAAAATCATCCGTTTTAGACCTAGCGTCCCTCTTGCAAAGCTCTAAGCATTGATCTGGTCAAACCAAGCTGGGTTACTTGTCCAAATGGCATTACACTTACAATGTCAAATTTGGCGCCCCGATGTACCAGCTCGTTGTCCAGCATCCATAATTTGCGCTGGCTCTCGTCATCAGTGCCGACTTGCAAGAAGGTTATGTGCACCTCTCGCGGATTTTGTAGGTGCTGTGTTGCGTCGATGATCACCTCGGCAAGATCACCTTCATCTTTTGGCTTGCCGTCCGTGACCACTACGATAAGAAGCGGGCGCGCTCTACCCTGAGCTCGGCGGCGGAAATAATCATTTAATTGCTCCGCCATTGGCTGAGCTAATTTTGTGCCGATCCAGATATGATTGCGATCGAATATGCTGGGTAGCTGTTCCATTCTCACGTTGCGATATACATCGTATTTGCTTGAAAAAAGAACCAGAGTGAATTCCCAGTTTGGCATTCTCATGGTTTGGCGGCGAAAATCGAGAGCCTGACTTAAGCACCAGTACCAGCGCGGGAAATTGCCTTGAGGGAAATTCTCATGCTCGCCCATCGAGCTAGAGCGATCTTGCATTATGACGATGTCTCGACTCTGCAATTGCTTCAGTTCTAAATCTGAAATATCGCCGGGCAATTTAGTTCGGGAAACATCAGTCGATAATGGTGGCAGGTTGCCGAAATTTGGAAACAGCCCTTGAAGTGGATTTCCAAGCTGATTTAAACCGGCGAAAAACGGACCGTTATTCATGCTGCCTGCTGCCAGCGGAGGATTAGAAGCGACGCCGCTGCGCATCTGCATCGTCTGGTTCCCGCCTTGCAGCTGATTACCGTCAGTACGTCCGTACATCGGATTCTGATATTCGGATGGATCAACCATGCTCGCTCTGTGCTCGACACCGCCTGTGAGAGGTCTTGTCCTTGAAGGTGAGACGGCATTACTATCAGGCTGGTCGTAGAGCGGCTGCGAATATTGACCGGGCGACGCGATTGACGAATCAACAGTGTTGCCGTCGCTTTGTGCGGCTGCATTGCGATTCAAGCGGTAACTGCTTTGAGCAAAAGAGGCAGAACTAAATATGGTGCCCATCAATAACAATGAAACAACGCCAGAGAAAAAACGCATGCCCATACCTCTGCAAGCTAAAACAGACCCCTCGGCCCCTATTCGGGTCTATAAGCTAACTTTAGCCTGCGCTAGTTTTACGTCGCCATCATATCGACGATCCGGCGTTACATTACTCAAACGAGGCGTTAGATTCTCAAACGAGGCGTTACCGTTCTCAAACGGAACTAGTTCAATTCAGTTCAATATCCTGGCATTCCTTGTACTGGAAAATTAAATTCAGTCGTGTGAATTTTGCTCTTTAAATCCGGCTTTGAAAAACCGATCGCTAAGATTAGAGTGAGCGAGCACACAAAAACAAGCACAAGCAGAACCAGAGTTGCTGCATGGAGAATGCTTTGTTCTTGCGGTGATGGACTCTTGTAGGCTTGTTTGTTGTTTATGGTCTGGCTACCGAGTACAGGCATAATATCCTTCCTCATTTTGTTGCTGTCAAAGTGATGGATTAAAATTCCGTTCGTTCCTTACTCCGGCGCCTAGCCGGTTGGTTCTCTCTTTCGTGTAAAGCTAATTGAGTATGCGCCGCCATTCTCTGGAGGTGCTCTCTTGCGTGTAAAGCTATTAAGGACCATTAGTAAAAGTGAGTCAGCGGCTCCTCCCCCGAGCGCGGGCGTCCCGCCCGCTTCGGCGAGTTTATCTCTCCGCGCCGGCTTCCAAATGGCTCGGTCACTTATATCGATCGCCCGCTCATCAACGCAATCGGCCGTCGCGCCGCGCGTTCAGATATCTCTGGCAGCTCAGTCGTTGCGGTTGAGTATTTCTAAGACTTCTCTTGCCGCATTGTCCGTAAATTCGCCTTCGCCCAGATGGCCTTTCAAAACTTTCAGTTTCGCGCTAATTTCTTTGCGCAATTTCGGTACATCGAGCCAGTCGCGCGTATAACGCACGAGCTGCTCGGCCCTGCAGTCGAGCATGAGTAATTCAGGCACCAAATCTTCATTACTCAGCAGATTGGGCCAGCCTACATAACGAACAATCTTCGCGATGATGAATACAAAATAGCTGATCCACGAGCCTCGGTAGAAGATAAGCATCGGTTTGCCGATTAGTGCTGCTTCTAAAGTCGTGGTGCCCGATTTGGTCCAGAGAATGTCTGAATGTGTCATCAAGGCTTCGTTGTGCTCCAGCCCTATTGTTTTTAGGCAACTACCGAGCAATCCGACAAAACCATGATTCTCCACCTGCAACTGAAACGCGTCGGACATACTTTGATTTGCTTTAGATACAACAAATTGAATTTCCGGTCTTTCATGATGTAGCCAATCTATGGCTTCGAGCACAACAGTCGAATGACCATCTATCTCTTGTTTGCGGCTGCCGGGGAAAATGCCTATGATTGGTCTGTTTGGATCCAAACCATGTTGCTGGCAGAAATCTTCTTTACTGATGCGCTGCTCTTCCGGCTGAAACTTCGTCGTCAGAGGGTTGCCGACAAATCTGGCTTTGACGCCCCTCTTAGTGTAAATGCTTTCTTCGAAAGGAAAAATCACCAGCATTTTGCTGACTGCAGCGGCAATGGCGTTTATGCGCCAGGGTCGAGAACCCCAGACTTGCGGTGATATAAAGTAAATGATGGGGACATCTTTCAATTTTGAACGAACGAGTGTGGCAAACCCGACGTTGAAGCCTCCAAAATCCATGAGCAATAAGGCATCGGGTTTTTTCGTCACAATTTGATTCAGCATGTCCTGACGCATTTCGAACAGGCGAGGCAAATATCTAATTACTTCGATTAGTCCGATTGCGGCGAAGTTTTCGCGATTATGTAGAATGCGCGCGCCGGCGGCTTCCATAGCGACACCACCGACGCCCCATATGTCGAGGTCAGGTGACTTTTGTTTGAGTGTCTTGATCAATTTTGCCGCATGCAGATCCGCGGACACATCACCAACACTGATAAATAACGATTTGGCTTTGCTTTCCACAGGCGCGTTCGCTTCGCTGGCGTTATGTTGTTGGCTGCCTATCACTTCACAGTTCCGGCGTGTAAGGCCACCGAACCAAGTGCAAGAGGATACCAGCTTATGTCTACCAATCCGGCTTCAGCAAACATTTCGCTCAAACGTATTGGATGCGGATAACTCTTACGTGATTCTGGCAAGTATGTGTATGCCTGTCTGTCATTCTGGATTAGTTCACCGATGATCGGCACGATCTGGTCGAAGAAAAACAAAAACAGCGGCGTGAAAATCGGCATGTCTGGCTGACCGAGGTCAAGATTCACGACTCTGCCGCCAGGCTTTACAACGCGTGCCATTTCGTTTAAGCCCTTTTGCAAATCGGTGAGATTACGCAAGCCAAAACTTATTATCGCACCATCGAAACTGTTGTCCTCAAAGGGCAGGTGCTGCGCGTCTCCTTGCACCCACTTCAGTTGCGCCTTATCACCAAAGGCGCGAGCGCAGCGCTGTCGGGCCACGGAAAGCATCTCCGGTGAGAAGTCCAGCCCGCATACTTCACCATAACCGCCCAACCTGCCAAACATTTCCAGGGCAAGATCGCCGGTGCCGGTACAGACATCTAAGTATTTCCGTGGACCTTTGTTCTTAAGCGCTTCTTCGATCATTTCCATCGCCGCGGCTAGAGCCGGATCGCTTCCATTGCAAGCCGCCTGTGCTGCCGTGCTTGCCTTGCTGGATTTTTCAAATGGCGAGCGCGCTTCACCCGGGCAATTTGCAGATTTACTGTTGTGCTCATGAGCGCCGTGCTGAGCTTCGCCTGTGTTTTCGTGCTTAGATCCATCTGCGGAGGAGCCTGCGCCACTGCATCCGGTGCAAGAAAAACAAGCGCTGGCTCCGACTAATTCATAAATCGCGCGAGCTTTCCAGAGCCTGTGCATGCCCAGGCTGATCAAATCATTGGCAAGATCGTATTTTCGGGCTATGCGATCGAATTGTTTCAACACATAGTCAGATTTTGCGTCTTTTGTAGGAAGCTGGAAGTTCACTATGGTGTCACGAATCCGAAACCGAGCACTACACAAAGAATCATAAACAGCGACACAAAAACCCAGGTGACTTTATCGAGGCCTGCTTCAGCGCCGCGCTTTCCGGAAAAAACAGTCGCAGCGCTGCCGATAGCTCCCATACCATCGCCTTTTGGCGGATGAATCAGCACAAGACCAATAACTCCAAGCGCTAGCAAAACTTCCAAAACGAGCAAAACGATGTACAAAAGCTTCATGAAATCACCAAAATTCTAGTTAGAGCCTTTACTCTTCCGCAAATTATATCGGAAAGGCTCATTAAGAAGACGTTTGCTCAACTTGGCTTTCTTTTAGAAAGCCAAACTTCAGGGGCGAAGGCTGACGGTATAGTCTTGTAAAACTGATTCTTGCTGCTGATTTCGGGGCTAGCACAGGACAAAATTCTGCGCTCGCCTCTTTGCAACTTTGGCTAAATTTTTTACATTCATTAACCCGAATAAGCTCATGGTTGCTGAATCGGGTTTAATTTCTTGAAATTATTTTCAGATCGCAGAAAAGTGCCACCGAACAGGGCATATAGCCAGGGGGACCATGTTAACGGCAGATAATCGTCTCATGTAGTGAAAATTTGGTTTTCCAGGTTTTCCTCGTGCAAAATCGTGGCATGGCTCTAACGAATGGGCTTTTTTCGTACAGGCTTTTGGGTGGCTTATGTCGATTTCATTCATGGCGAAGGTGGTCAAGATATCTGACAGATTCTTCGACCGCAAAGATCCTGACTCTATAGACAGACAGGGTCAGTTAAACCAGGTACTGGTTGTCGTGGTCATTTTTCACGCGATTATGGGAATCGCCTTTGTGAAAATGGAAGAATACGAGCGCAAGCATCCTCGCATTATCAGAGATGTCGATGTGTCATTCGAATTTTCAGCGCCGCCACCGGCGCCGGAATTTAAAGTCGGTGATGTGCCCAAAGCCATCACTCTCACCGAAGGTGAAAATCCAGATTCCGGTTCTTCTTCTTCAGCTAGACCCCAGGAAGCTGACACCGTTTCGCTACCCACAATCAAAGCCGCAGAAATGTTGCCAGTACCTACACCCGAACAAGCCAAACCAGTTGCTTCTCATGAAACTACCGTGGCGCCACCCGTGGCTGTAGTTCCAACACAAACAATTAGAGCTATGCCTGTGCAAGCACCAAAATCACAACCGAAAGCTCCGACCAATACAGCACTGGCAGGCACGACCTCCAATTCTCAAGCTTCCGGCGCACCACACGCAGGCGGTGGACC
>Ga0182030_10010325_pt1 | contig 18992 bp, 16 predicted proteins | sample 812S3MmetaG_FD_121299 | JGI IMG/M metagenome (GOLD analysis project Ga0182030, IMG submission 121299) | Permafrost microbial communities from Stordalen Mire, Sweden - 812S3M metaG (Illumina Assembly) | ecosystem: Environmental > Terrestrial > Soil > Wetlands > Permafrost | place: Sweden...
AGGGGCGTAGGAACTCATGATGACGAGATCGCTATTGCGTTCCATGCCGGTCATGAAGGCCGCTTCACCGAGGGCTGCGTTAAGATTTCCGTTTCCTGCGCCTTTCTTGGTGGCGTATTCGCCTTTACATACTCTCAATGCTGATCAGGAAGTTGCGCAGGCCGATCATTCTCAGATGCGCCTTTTCGCGGTGGAGCGCAATACGGCTTTGAATCCGGTCGATTTGCTAAAGGGACGGTGGCAGCCTTGTACATCGGAGACGGTCAAGACGGCGGGGCCTTGGTATGGCTTTTCAGCGGTGGGGTATTTTTTTGGACGAGATTTACAGGGGAGCATCAATGTGCCGGTTGGATTGATCCAGGATTGCTGGGGCGGTACGCTGGCGGAAGCATGGACGAGTGCGGATGGACTCAAGGCGATAGGGCCGGATTTTGTGCCACAGCTAGAAGCTACGGCTCAGGTCTCAAAATCCGTTGATGACGGCACTTACAATCAACAAAAGATCATGGAAGACTGGAATACTCAGGCAGGAGCAGTTCCGGATGCAGCGGAGCCCACCTTCGACGCTACGACCTGGAAAACCATGCACGGACTTCCTCACCGTTGGAGTGCCCAGGACGATCCCGACTTGGCGAACAATTTTGTCGGGGCGGTAAAATTCCGGAAAGAAATCGACCTTTCCCCCGAGTCGCTCGACAAGGGAGGGGAATTGGATTTGGGGATCCTTAATGACGAAGACATAACGTGGATCAACGGAACGAAGGTAGGTGGAGAAAGGGGTTGGATCCCACGCAAATATCAGGTTCTCGCCGGGTTGCTCAAGCCTGGACGCAATGTCATCGAGATCTGGCTATTGAACACGCCTGGTTCCGGGGGAATGATGGGAAGACCCGAGGATCTTTCTCTAAAAATCGATGGGGAGTCGGCGGTTCCGCTAGTGGGAGACTGGCAATACAAGGTGCTCATGCCCCTCGAAAAAATGCCCCCGCGCCTTTACGCGATCGTTGGCCATAACGACTGGCCCGCATCCATCTATAACGGGATGATTGCGCCTCTCCTTCCCTTTGGGATTAAAGGCGCCATCTGGTATCAGGGCGAACAAAACGCGGATCGTGCCGCGCAATACAAGAGGCTGCTGCCGGCCATGATTAGCGACTGGCGCCAACGCTGGAATGAGGGTGATTTTCCCTTCCTTATCGTGCAGTTGGCGGGATTCAATGATAATTCGCAATGGCCCTGGCTTCGCGATGCACAGGCTTATACCGCTAATCACGTGTCCAAAGCTGGGCTTGTGACCGCCGTTGATATCGGCGATCCAACCGACATTCATCCCAAGAACAAACAGGAGGTTGGGAGAAGGCTGGCCCTGCTCGCGGAGGCTCAAGTTTATCATCAGGACGTGCCCTACTCTGGCCCCGTCTACAAATCCGTCCGCATCGATGGTAGCGCAGTCCACATTTCTTTTGACCATTCTGGGGGACTCAATGCTAAAGGCGGACCCGATCTCAAAGGCTTCACTCTGGCTGGCGCAGATCGGGTGTATTACGCAGCCGAGGGTAAAATCGACGCCGACGAGGTGCTTCTGACGTCGCCCCAAGTACCTCAACCCGTGGCGGTCCGTTATGACTGGGCTGGAGGCCCGAACGGCAACCTCTACAATCAGGTTGATCTACCGGCGTTTCCATTTCGGTCCGATGATTGGCCGCAGGACCAGTAATTGTCTCCTAAAACCTGGATCGTGAACGTCCAACAAGGCACCTCGAGCGAGGGCGATGGCATGTCACAAATTTTGAACTATACGACATTTACCACAGAGACGGTGGACGGAATTATCAATCAGGATAATCGCGGGCGTTGAGAACCACACCGGAGCGAAGACCCGCGTTGCTCGCGGAGTTTGAGCAAAGTGCGATGACGGGCCGTAAGTTTGCGGCGTCGACTGGCATCACAGACAGGGCAAGGCACAACGGTTTGGATGGAATTTGCCTCGCCGCCGCAAACAGGCCAATAGAAGTGCTGCGTCCTCGTGCCTCTAACAACCACTACGCATCCCCCGGCGACCATGCGAGAGGGGTCTCGTTGGCTTTTACTACCAGTTCTTGACTCGCGAACAAAAGAAGGACGCTTGTTAAAGGAGGACTTTTGAATGTGAATCCGATTGCGCTGGCAAATCATTTATCGTCCACATCCTCAAAAATAATCCGCGAGACCTCGATTTCGTCGCGGCAAGGATCATGAGCCTCGCTAGGACTCGAACCTAGAACACCCATCTCTCAATTAAGGGTTAATGCGTTGGTTTTAGTTGGTTTCTACGGAGGTAAGTAAAGTCGATGTTGGTTGCATTCAGTTACGTTCGCAGTTACGGTGTTGGCTATGCCTACTGTATGCGACTATCAGCGGAAAGATTCCCCGTTCATTTGGCTCAAATGGAGCGACACCATCACGGGAAAAATTCGATACGAAAACACCAAGGTTAGTCCCACTGACAAAGACGCTGCTAAGAAGATTCGTCGTCGCAAGCATGCCATTGCCGGCACGTTGATTGACGCCCAGGAAGCCACAGGAGGCGAAGCGTGGCACTTGTGGGTACCGCAATGGTTGAACACCCGATACAAGAACAGGAAGGCCTCTCACGTCAAATACATGGGGCAATGGAAATTCCTGACATCGTTTCTTGCCGAGAATGAAATTCCGTCTCCACGTCTCTTTACGCGTCAACACGTGTTCGATTACCTCGAATGGAGGCAGACTCAAGTTAAAGAGAAATCTAAGCGCTCGCCCAGGCTTAACACCGCCCTCGCTGATATTCGCACCTTGGGGATGATATTGCGGGAGGCAAAGAGAAACCATTTTTGTGAAGAAGACGTCACGGCCAAACTCGGAGTTGTGCGTGATGACCCCGAAGAAAAGCCCGAACTTTCCGACGATCAAATTAACCTCATCCGCGCTGGACTTAAGATTGAGCCGGAATGGATGCGTACTTCCTTCGAGATCGCTTTGCAAAGCGGAATGCGATTTGAGGAAACAAAAATCCACCGGAAAAACGTGGATTATGCCAAGGGGGACATTTTCCTTCCCTCTCCCAAAGGAGGCCGCAAAAAGGCATTCATCCACACAGCCAGCGACGATTTGATCGCTTACCTGAAAAAGCTTTTCTCGGATGGCCGGGCGGTTACGTGGACTTTGCCCAAAGGCATTTTCCCTGGCCTCATCTGGCGCGCATTCTTTGACCGCATCGGATTGGAGCAGCCCATAAGTTTCCACTGTACGCGTGTGACGTACATTTCCAGAGGTGAGAGAGCTGGAATGCCGGAGGCGATTATGTGCAAGCAGGTCAATCATGCGGATACACTTATTCACCGGATTTACTCGCGAGTGCCGAACGAGGAGCGGAGACGGTTTGCGAACGCGGTCCCGCTGCCAGTTGCAGCTTGATTTGTCGCCACTTGACCCAATCTTCCCAAACAATCCGCCCGTTAAAGATTGGAAAACCCTCCATGCGGGTAATAGCAAGGCCCTGGTCGTAACCATAATCGGCCAGGACACACCATTCCTTCACGTGCATACCCGATCCGTCCTGGCGCTTTTGCCGAGCCAGTTCTAGGAAGCCATCGAGACGTTTGTCCTTGGTCACTTGCGCCTCCACTTTTTGTCCATTTTGCCGCCTTTAAACTTCTCAACCCACTCCCCAAACCGGAGGACATTCTCGTCTTCATTTTTCTCTACGTATTGGAGGTATTCCTTGTACGCCGGATTCACCTGCTCTCCTGTTATCATCAGCTTGATGAGATCGAGCACGGACATTCCCTCTTCCTCTAAGAAATCGAATAAATTCTCTCGTTCCCTCTTGTTTTTCCATTCAAGGAATTCGCCTCGCCAATCTGGAGTGGACTCAACCAACTCTTCTTGGGACACGCTTCCCTGCCTCAGGCCACGCGCCTTAATCTCCTCCGCCCAGGCTTTCAGTTCGACCACGGGCACGTACACGTATGGAGATGTCCGAACTTCCCGTGGACGCCCCAGCCAATTTACTTTTTTGCGGGTAACATGAAAAAGAAAGGCAGTAAGTTTCCCGTCCTTCATTCGCTTGTGAACCGCTGGACGGCTGACAGGGGCGTACATTCCCGCGCCGCCAGGGGACACGGTTCCATCGGGGCATACCGAGCAGACCGCATCAAACCACAGGCCATTTTCCTCTTCTGTGCCATTGGCGCGATAAATACGCGTCCCGGGATCACACTCGCCGAAAATATGGGCGATCTCCTTTGGGATTAGAATAGGTGAATTGTCCATGGTTACGAACCGTTACTTACGAACTGTTACTCACGAAACGTAACCAGTCAAGAGCCAACAGATTTACATTTAAGGTGGCGGGCGTGGGCTGTGGATCGGAAGTACGCCTATTCTTCGGACACTCCTTGGCTAGAAATAGCGTCTCTGAGCTATGCTCATACGATGGGCTCCACCCTCGTGCTCCGGTAACAGGAGCATGTTACTTAGGAGTCTCTCCTGCCGAGACAAACTCTGGTCCCTGTAAAATCACCTAGACATTTTTAAGCCTGGCTTTTTACGTGCTGTACAGTAAAAGATTGACACGCTAATGACTCGCACCTCGAAATCCAATGGGAATATCACAGACGACGGCAAGGCCCGTCCCACCTTTATCGATATCTTTGCTGGCTGCGGTGGGCTCAGCTTGGGCCTACTGGAAGCCGGTTGGAAAGGGCTATTCGCCGTTGAACACGAAGCAAACGCCTTTAGTACGTTAAAAGCGAATCTACTAGATCCCGGATCCCAGCAACGATTCTCATGGCCAAAGTGGTTGCCACAGACTCCCGCCAATATCAAAGCAATTATCAAGAAGCATCGGAAAGAGCTCCAAAGTCTTGAGGGTACTGTCGATGCTGTTGTCGGAGGACCACCTTGTCAGGGATTTTCAAATGCGGGAAGGCGTGATCCGAACGATCCGCGAAATAATTTGATTAGGGCATATCTGACCTTCGTCGGAATAATTAATCCACGCCTTGTATTAATCGAAAACGTCAAAGGAATTACTTCCGATTTCCAGGACCAAGCCGCACCCACCGGTAAAATAAATTACGCGAGCTGGCTCATAGCGTCACTATCCAGAAAATACGTAGTGTCTTCTAGGATCATCAACACATCAATCTTCGGGGTTCCTCAGCGAAGGCACAGATTTATCGTTATTGCAGTGCGCCGAGACCTTGTGTGTAAACACGGCAGATGCCCCTTCGACACCATTGAGGAGTTACGTTCGTCTTTCTTAAGATTAAAGGGAATCACATGTGTGCCAATTGGCGCAAAAGAAGCAATCTCAGATTTGGAAGTCTTACGAAACGGGAAACAACCCAGCCGTGACAGCCGCGGATTTGAAGAGATAGCATATCGTGGCCCTCGAACTTCGTACCAAAGGCTCATGAATTCAGGGATGAGCGCAGGACCATCTGACACTCGATTAGCGCGACATTCAGACGAAATTAAGGCGCGCTTTAAAAAAATCATTACACTTTGTCATAGGGACGGACGGCTAAGCATTTCACTTTCGGCAGAGCTCCGAGCAAGCTTCGGATTGCGAAAATGTGCAATCAGGGTCCTCGATCCGGACGCGCCAGCGCCAACCATAACCAGTATGCCGGACGATCTTATTCACTACAGCGAACCGCGGGCGCTGACTGTAAGGGAAAATGCTCGACTGCAAAGTTTCCCAGACTGGTTCGTGTTTAGGGGCAAATATACAACGGGAGGGCACCGTCGACGGAGAGAAATACCGCGCTTTACCCAAGTCGCTAACGCGGTGCCTCCTCTGGTAGCACAAGCGATAGGGAGTGCTCTCCTATGCTATCTTAAACAGTTGGCGGAGCTACGGGCGGGCTCAGACTTTCTAGAATCTCCTCGAAAAGGTCATGGTGCCCCATCAAAGCGCATCTAAGTTCTTTCATCTCAGCGGCTGTTAATTCATTTCCGTTATTATCTATAAGTCGCCTCGCAAATTCTTTGCGTTGGACTCTTACATGAGCCAGAACGTTGCGCCTGGGCACTGTCTCAACCGCATACTTCTTCATCGCCTCGTGCTTATCCTTGTGCAGTCCCGCATTAGCCAAAACCTTTCGCAACAGATTGAGTCTATCCATGCTGGTATATACGCCATGCTCACCAAGTACCTCCGAAATATGCGTAGCAGCGTCTATAGTCGATGCGGACTTGTCAAAATTCTTCCGTATGCTCTTCAGTCGATCTTTTATTAGCTTAAAGGTGTGCTGCTGAACTGCTGAATCTCCCTTAGAATAGAAGAAGAGAAGACTCAAATTAATACAATAATCGATGTCGCTTGTAGCCCCCATAACAATTCCACGCGAATGATCAATATCTAGCACTTTTTTAACTAGCGCTTCGAATACTCCATTCACGGTTTCCGGAAGATCAGTCCTACCTGAACAGAAAATGCCCTCCAACTTTCGCCTCGAGACCATCTGCTTTAACCTATCAGTCTGAGCTGAGTAAAAAATAATGTCTTTATATGGAAATTTTCTGCGTGCCTCAACAAGGCCCTGGGCTCCCGTCGTGCTAGAGCCCAAGTCATAATCCATGAGAATCAAATCTATATTGTCTCCGAAGAGGTCATCACCCAAATAGTCCTTAGCCTCTTCTACAGACGCGGCAAATTTAACTGCGAGACGAAACCCCTCCTTTCCGATAGAACGGGCAATAGCTGCTCGTTGCGCCTTTACGCGTGCCGGTTGATCCTCAACCCATAAAACATTAAAATCTAATCTCATTTGGATATTTTAATTTGGAATTTAGCGCCTTTATTGTTTGGGCCATGGTGCGCCTCAATCGTTCCGTTCATTTCGCCAAGAACGTGACGAACATGATACAAGCCAAGTCCTGACCCATCCGTCAGAGTAAAGCCCTTCTGGAATATCTGATCCAGGGATTTTATGCGCGAATGAAAGCCATTCCCGTTGTCAACAACGTCGATGTACGTTGACGTGCGACTAGGGGAATAGATTGAAAAGCTCATCTGGGTGGCTTGAGCCTTCTTTGCATTTGCAATCAGGTTGTCGATAACGACAGAAATATCGATAGGATTAAATTTTTGCGTTATACCTTTTTGATCTGTAGTAACTCGCACCTTTAATCTGCCAAATATGAAGTCCTTGGCTATCTGGTTGATGTATTGGCTAATGTACTCAGACAGATCAGCTTCAATTTTCTCGGATTTGAGTCTAAAATTTGCCTTGGTCGCAAACTTAGAGATACCCATAATCTTTCGGTTTAAAAGAGCAATGGCTTCCAGGGCATCTACTACTGCGGTAACTGATATCGATTTATGCTGAGAGCATTCGACCAAAAAATTTTCTATCTGCTGCTGAACATCAACCGCATAAATAGTTACTTGATGGTGCAGATTTAAAATTGTATCGGTATCTAGGCTTGAAATCGAAGTAAGAAATAAATTTCTCTTCTTTTCTTCCTCTAATTCTTCCTCCGTCTGACTCGCTCGGGTTTCTGCGCGCTCAGCGCGAGCTTGGGCTTCTTCCTTCGCTCTGCGCTCTTCGTCGGCCTGACGACGAGCGATTTCCTCCGACCGGCGTAGCTCCTCGAAGCGTTTTTCGGCCTTCTCTATTTTCTCAAACAAACCTTTGTCTTTTGTCTTGTCTGCTATCGCTCGAAGGCTCGAGAGAGATGCTTCAAACTGCTCGGAACGTTCGCTTAGAACCCCGATAAGCCGTTTACTATACTCAATCAGCTCTATATCATCACTATCAACGAGCTTTGCTACAGCGGCAGCCACCCGGGCTTTCCCATGGTCCGTTAGCAACCGAGACACGTCGCTTGAATTCTTGTCTTCCTTATCTACCCAAGTAACGGGTATCACATAACGTTCGAGACGTTTAAGGCAATGATCACGAAAGCACTGGCGAAGCTGATCGACGGCGGGCGTTGCAATTAGACCTGTGTTACGGCTAGAAGCTTCCTGGAAATCTTGATTTGCGCCAGTCACATCGATTCTGCCTATGACGTCTCGTGTCCCAAGAAATCTCCGGAAACCCTGCTGCTTGCGGCGGTCCATTCCAAACCAGTCGTCGTCCTCTTCTCCCACCGGAAAAATACGAAAACCATTACGAAAAAGGAAAACGGACCCGAATTGCACCGAGGGCACGCCCATTCGCCGGGCAAATGTCATTTTGGCAGATTGATTTAGAAAATATATCTGGCACCTAAATCCAGAGTTAGCCAGCAATGGATATTCGTTAGGCTCTCTGATTTTATAAATGAGCTCGCTTCTGTCCACTAGCACGCTTTCGATAAAGTGACCGGAAGAATCGATCTGGACCTCAATAAAAGTTGTTTTCTCCTGTAGAGTCTCAAAGATAAAATTACCGACGTCGCCATTTACGATGGCATTCTGAGCGGGCTTTTCCTGCCGTGCTTTAGCGCGTGCCATCTCAAGCTTATCCGCATCCAACTCTGCAGGGGCATGTATTTTAATCTGGAATTTGTCCACTGCTGCCCCGAAGGGGTTGATGAGCTTTGCAAGAGCAGCTTTGAGGCGAAGTATGGTCTCTCGATCCCACTCACGTTTAGTCTGGCTAATCGTAATAACCGTGCCCCAGGTTAGGGCTGGTAGGCCAGACGGAAGTTTAAAGCCCTTACTCTGGGTATCATACTCGACGTCGATTTTGTCGAAGTGCTTTTTGTGATTCGCGTCAAAAAGATTCCAATCGACCGTGACTGAATGCACAGGCCCCGCCTTGTTCGTTCTCGGTCTGGTTTGCAAGTTGATCATTTGCCCCAACCGATCGGATGAGAAACGACCAATTCCCTTGCTGCCAGCGTAATGCCTGCGTTCGGCAATCTCGTCCCGAAAATCTACCGGTGCCTGACCGTCCCGTTTCGATGAATACGCCACAAAGAGCCACTTGCTTTTGATGTCATCATAAGACATGCCATTACCGTTGTCAGATATAACGATGCTATCTTCTGAGAAATGAAGATCAACGCGCTTCGCTTCGGCATCAAAGGAGTTCTTAACCAGCTCGAAAATGGCCACTTCGTCGTCAGTAATCAACTCACTGCCCAGCACGCTTTTCAGGCCGCTGCTAACATCAAAGTGAAGGTTTTGCATTTATGGACTTATTTTTCGATAAGCAGGCGCGCTGGCGTTGTCAGGGCGATTTCCTCTCCGCAGAATTCGGAAGTAGGTATTTCGTGATGTCGATATCTTCATGTTGCTTTTTAGGGACCACATAAAATTTCGAGCCGATTTTGCTTATGGTCACATGCCAATAGTCCCGGGTCTCATTTTCAGTTTTATTGAAAGTAGGTAACCAGTCCGTAAATGTCTTCAATGGAATAAGCACTATCTGTCGATCTGACCCACAGCCAAACGTTATTACCGCCTTAGGATATGCTTCCAGCGCGATTTTTTGGCTCGGCTGAAATCCAAACCAGTAGTCCTTCTTTGCTCCCCTATCGTACTCTTTTGAAATAGCGCAATAGACGCCCAGAGCTTCATTCGGCGTTGAATATATAACGGCAGTTTGTTTAACCAGCGACTCTCCGAGATGAGCTTGTAGTCTCTTCACGCAGTCATCCCTAAATGCTACTGGGACGAAGGTGAACTTTTTGCTCTTTTTGCTCTTTTCGGGCTCTTCCTCCTCCTTCTCCTCAAGATCATCCTGCTTGATTTCATTCGCAGTGGTAAAAACAAGATCGATAATGCCGTCCACCTTAGTAAATTCCTGGGGGGTAAGAATATTGCGAATGCGATCTATCGTAGTTTGATCCTGCAACTCCTCTTTGATTTTCAGGAGACGTATAAGAGCTTGAGTGCTAATCAGCCGAATGTCCCAAGCGTGACGCGAACCGCGGACTTGCGCCTCTAGATCACCGGTGTCAGATCGTCCTACCACGTACAAAATCGACGAAGAATTCTCAGCGATTACGCCGTCCCTGATCAGAGTGGTTCGATATCTCGCCGTCGTATCCAAACTGAGCCGATAAGCGTCCGTTGTTTTAACTTCTACAAGAATAGCGCCTTTATCGCCACTACGCCAAATTCCATCGAAACCTACCTGACCAGACGCTCCCCGATAACGCCCATGTTCAATTTTAAAACTGAGCCTTTTGCCGACCTGATTGATGATGTCCTGTAAAACGAGACCACTATCGGCAAAAGAAGTTTCAAGACATTGGTTAGCGAAACTTGCCAGTAGGTCGGAAGGCACATGTCCCAGAAACTCCCGGAATTCCGTCGAGGTCTCCTTGCCGTCGCGAAGTTTCCCATCGCCAGCAATACCTAGGAGCTGCTGAACCGATTTGCCACGGAAATACGCTGGGTCGGATTTCCACAAATCAACCAGTGCCATAGTAAGTGATTATGGCAGACGTCCTTGCCGAGGTCCATTTAAAGCTTAAATCGATAAAAGTCCGACTTGCTCGACGGGTTATTTCACAAGGGAGCAGAGGAACCGATAAGAGACTGTACAGCCTCCTTCAAGGAAATTAAGCCTCCTTGAGCCACGCCTTTCCAACGGCTTCCTCAAGCTTGTCGGCGGCATATTGGGCATCGGTGGCTGGTCTCAAAATTGCTTTCAAGAATACCACCCCCTTTGGTTAGTGCCTCAAAGGTACCTATGATAGCTGTAACCGCAAGCGAGCTAAACACAGGCAGTATTTTGCTCCGGATTCATTGACCAAATATCCGCATGGCAGCGGGTCGGGTCATGCTCAGAACGGCGTCGATTCGGCAACCGGGCCCGAAGCTTCCCTAAACCGTCGCACACGAGCAGCGCGTTTCAACACCGCGAGTCGATCAGCGCGAAGGCGAGCGGTAGCTTCAGCGCGGATAGCGGCTTCCCCACGAGAGATGAACACGACACGGTCAGGGAATAGCTCGCCATGTCTGCCGCCGTCTGGCTTGCCATCCCATGAAAGGTCAGGATTACCAGACCAGAACTTCTCCCCAGGGACTGACGAAAACGCAACAACAGGGACGGGCGGGCGGTATCGAGTAACGGCAAGGCCGCTTTCCTCGATAACCTGACGGTTGGTCAAACGCCGACACTCGCGCAGGTTGGTCTCGTAGAGTCGCGCTTTCTCTGTGGGGAAATTGAAAGTCTCTGCGAGGGTCATTCGTCCAATCACCTCCCGATGTTCATAGAGCGCTGACCTTCCAAGGTGTGTAACTAACTCTCCAAGCGAGGCGCACCCGAACTCGGAGGCAAAAGCGGCAACGCGACCCCGGAACAGTGCACCGAACAGGCACTTGCGATACTCACCCTCGGAAGTGCGGAACGCGTAATGAGAGAAATTCCCACGACATCTAGCTGGAGACCGGTAGGCCCGCTCACCATCGGCGTCTTTTGTCCAGACTGCGCCATACATGCGGTAGAGGCGTCGGCCCTTAAGGGCAGGGCAACGCTCCTCTCCACTGGCTAGGTAATTGGCTAGATAACTCGCAGTAGCACCCGCAGAGGTGCGTATGGGCTGGCAATGGGCATTAGAAATTTTGCGGTCAGGTGGCCAAGGCAGCCCATCAGGACCGAGACCAGCAGCGTAATGGGCACGGCAATGGCGCTCCCACTCTCCCATTACCCATTGTTGAAGATCGACAAGGGCTTGAGTCTTGGACTGGCGAAACTGGACGAATACGAACCTGCCCCGCCGCTTCGACCACCGCTTGCCCCACGCGGCACCGGCCCCAACGTCCCAGGGCGTGTTGAAGCACGCGTGTTCATGAGTAGCGCCACGTTCCTGCAATTCAGTGACGGATGCACCCATGAGCCCCAAGGTTCCATCCAGACGAGGCACGCCGATTTGAGGTGCTAGACGGTCGTTGTAAAAGGACGACCGGAGATCCGCGATTGCTTGCGCATGTTATTTAAGAGCGTGAAACGCGGTGATGCCAGAACCCATGCCTTACAGCAAGTGGCGATCAGAGGTTGCTTTGACATGCTACAAGAGACCGTAAAGCTTGGCGGTGGCGATGCCAAAGCCGCCGTCATAACTCTTTTGAACTCCACGCATTATGGATGCGAATTGTTGGTGAAGGCAGCCGCAAATGAAAAGTCCCAAGAAGCATTGAAGGCGGTTGCGTCCACGCAATCGAAATGGCCTTTCATGCTCTCGACCAAGAAGTCCTCGTGGGAGGCCGCAAAAAATTATCTTCACGATATTGGACTTGGCACTGACGTTCCGCTCGCAAAGATGAAAGATTCGCATGAAAAACGCTGGCGGGAGCTTGCCGGAGAACTGATTAACGGCATCGGGTGTAATCAGAAATGGCTTAGGCTGCAACGTGAGGTGAAGTTGGAAGCTGATTGGCCAACTATTGCTGCATGGCTGGTTGAGGCCAGGGTCGATCAAAGGCCGGAAATTGTTAGCCTGTCGCAAGCGTTTGGCGTAAACGCGAAAACCTGTGCCGAGTATTGGGCAGTGTCGCAGAAAATGTCAGCTAGCCCCGACGAGCAAAGGCGCATTTTTACCTTGGTCGTCGAGGCCAACAGATGGCCGAAGACCGTTGACCTGCCGGAATTGAGCAGTGCTACTTGTGCTGACTGGTGGACCGTTGCAAAGGAAATGTTGGAAGCTCATTGGCAGATTCATGCCGGTGAGCAAAATGCCGATTTCGAGAAGGTGAAAATAAGTGCTCAGGGGGCCGGAGAGACCCCAAAGGTTTTCGCCGTTCGGCAGGTGAGACAAATATTTCAAAACATTGCTGCCAAGGTGAGCAGTTGACTTTTATGACCTGATTTACCTCTGTAGCAATCAGGCTGATTTATGCCCGAGGCCGTCAAGGATAAGTTGACCACCTTAGCGCATCCGTGAGGAGTGTGCCCCCAATTTTTTACAACGGGGGATGCAAATTCAAAGAACTAGCGACAGTGGCTCGCGGCTTCTAACGGATAAGGAAGTTGCCGAGAAACTACACGCTTCCGTGCGGAGCGTCATCGACTGGCGCAACGCGGGTAAATTGCCTTTCCTCAGAATCGGGCGGAGCATCCGCTACCGGCCTGAATCAATCGCCGCCCTACTCGAAAAGCTCGAAGTGGGAGGCCGGAAATGAACAGGCCGCCGGCCATTCCCAGACGGACACGCGCGGAGTTGATTTGCCCGGCCCCGCCAGGCGGTCGGCACGAGCAAGCCCGTCGCATCATCTTCTCCCTTGTCGCGCAAGGATTCTGCGGAGATGCCATTTTTGTTCAGGTTCGCGGAATGTACGGCCCGGACTTTAGGGATGCTGAAATCTGGAATCTAATCAAAGGGGCACAGAGTAAAAATCCCCAGCCAAGCGGATACAGCAATCGCTATCAAAATTCGCCCGCACCCCGACCCGCTCAGCCCGTCACTGTAGAAAGCGCCACCGCCGGCGTGGAGCGATTTTTAAAGTCGTTCCGATGCGACGAGGCGGACGTGTGGCACGCTTCGCCATGGCCTCCGCTGGAAGACCCGGTCTTCGATGCGCTCCCACTTATGGCAGGGCTTTTTCATGGTGGAGACTTGGTTAATGTCTGCCCGGAGCATGGGGCAGGAATAACTAAGACCCGTGACGAGTGGATGGTTCACCTCCGCAACTACGGCGCACCGTCCGGGAGCATCGGCTGCATGTTCAGACCGAATCCAGTTTCCGGCACGCCAACAGGAGACAAAGGCGGATGGACGGATGCGGACATCACCGTGCATCGCTTCGCGCTTGTTGAGAGCGATATTCTCCCGCTTGATCTTCAATTATCTGTTTTGGCCCGGCTACCATTGCCAATTGCGGCCATCATTTTTTCCGGGGGGAAATCCTACCATGCGCTTGTGCGAGTCGCTGCCCCGGATGCAGTGGAGTACCGCAAAGACGTAGGCCGGATGCTCGCGTTGTTGCGCCCGCTGGGATTTGACCAGTCCACCGGCAACCCTAGCCGCATGGCCCGCTTGCCTGGCGTTATGCGAGGTACTGAGCATCAAAGGCTTGTTTACCTGAACCCGGATGCCAGCGGGGAAACTTCCATTTTTGGAGGTAAAAAATGAATCTCGACGAGCTTGAGACTGAGCTTGTGGAATCGGGAACGGAACCCCGCGAGCCACGCATCAAGGTCTTCACGCCTAGCGAACTCCGCGCCTACAACCCGGCCCAGGAACCGGTCTTAGTTGGCGACAATCATGTCACGCGCGGGGAAGTATTTGTGATCGGCGGCGAGCCTGGCGTCGGAAAATCCCGTCTGGCCGTTTCGCTCGCCATCGCGGGAGCAACGGGAAGCGATTGGCTCGGCCTGAAGGTGCGGCATCAATTCCGCACGCTTATTCTTCAAACCGAAAATGGGCGCTACCGTCTGAAAAACGACTTCGATGAAATAGCTCGGGATGGCCTCGATGACTGGTTACGAATCAGCGAGCCGCCGCCTTTTGGTCTTACGTTCAACAATCTTGAATTTCAGGATGACCTTGCCACCATCATTGCTGATTTTAAGCCTCATGTTGCGTTGCTCGATCCGTGGAACGCGGTGGCCAAGGACGACCGGCAAAGGGACTATGCCGAGACTTTCGACATCATCCGGGCGATTCTACCCAAAGGCGACGACAAGCCCGCGTTGGGCATCGTGGCGCACACGCGAAAGCCGCAGACAGGCGAGCGACGGAATGGGGGGACCAGCCTCATGCACACGCTTTCCGGCTCCTACGTTCTTACTTCCGTGCCGCGTTGCATCTGGATTGTCGTGCGCGGATCGGAAGACGAGACGGATAATTCCGTGGTTGTCTTCAATCCCAAAAATTCCAACGGTCAAAATTCACCCCGTAGCGCATGGGTCAGGAAAAACGGTCTCTTTGAACCACTGTCAGATTTTGGCTGGCAGCAATTCGATAAACCGCCCGATGAGCGCAGGATCATCCGCCCCGAGGACATCAAAGAAGTGCTGGAAGGTAAGGGCACGATCAGTAAGACGACCGCCGCCGAGTCGCTCATGGCAATCACTGAGATGGGCAAGTCCGCTTGCTATGACGCCTTCAAAGCGGGGGGCAAGTTTTGCCATCTCTTCACCGTTTCAAGTGGGGGACTCACATGGCGGTAATTCCTCCAACTCGCGGAATGTGCCGGAAATTCCACGGAATGACTCATTCCATTCCGGCAAATCCCCTAGGAAAATTGGTGGAATGGAAAACCAAACTCATTCCCACGCGCCATAGGCCCCTGATCCAGTATGTGGACACCCTCCAAGCTGGCGATGTCGAGGCTGATGGCAGTCTGATGCCATGAATAGACCCACCAAGCATTTCCGGCTTGTGTGCTGGCGACTTCTGTACCATGTCGATGTCCAAAAGACTCTGGATCGCCAAGACGAAGTTGAAGCCTGTCGCCATGCGCGTTTCGACCTCGACAAGTGGGATGCCGAAAAGGCTCGGTGTCCCAAGGAATGGGCGAAACTGTTGGCCAAAAGGCAGCGCAGGCTCGCCTGGTTCAAAGAGCATCGGAATGTACCTGATGGGTGGACACCGCCCGATCCCAAAGACCCACGCCGAAGCGCAAACAAACCCATCTCTGCGTATTTAGCCCGCCGTGGATTTACCAGGAATGAGTTTAAGGCCCGATATGCGTTGGTGCCGATGAGGCGGAAAAAGGGAGGGCATTCTCCTCCCTGGCATGCGATCTATCGGATCGCCGCATGGTTAAATGCTTGATAAACATTTGCTTGTGATCGCCACATCTCACGAGGTTGGATCAAGAACAGCCCATAAACGGCCTTGGAAGGAGGGGGTCGCGCGCGCGTGACGCGAAGCATTTCACGGGCATACTCGGGGGCGCATCGGCAAGACTCGCGCCCGCGCGCATCGCGAAGCATATTTTTGGCCTCCGCCGCAATAACCCCCTCGGTCATGGTTGGCAACGGCAAAAAGCTTGACCCTCCGCTCGGATCGGAGCCAAGTCAAAAGAGGTTATCATCCAATGAAACACGACTTTAATCTCATTCGCCCAATTCTAGCCCAAGTCGAGTGCCACCAGAGCATTTTGTGAGCGAGACATCTCGCTTTTCCGTTATGGCTGATGATCTCCGCCGCTATGATTGGCAGACTAGACTCGCGGATCATCCCCAGAAGGCATGTTATAGCTACTGCAACGTATTTGTCGCCTGCGGTGAAAAATGCAGAGTCGAGAATGATGATCTCGGTCTCCGGGTTTATTCTCTCCTCGCTATGGTCGCCTCATTTCATCCGAATTATGATGCGCGGGAGAATGCTTACGGCCCCATGTTTAGAAACTCTGACGGCTCGCGTGCGCTCATGGCTGAAGACCTGACGGATGTCGATCTTGAGGCTTTGCGAGGAATCCTTGATGAAATCGTCGATCCAGAATTTCGCGCGCGGGTGGGTGATGTGCTCTGGGAAAGTACACGGGACCATAAAGCGGCACGGACCGCCGTCCAAGCGTTTATCCAATCCGCCGAATTATATAAAAACCCCGAACATTGGCCCTCCTACGCCGAGCGAGTAGGGCGCGCCGCTCAGCTCGCCGCTAAACTCGGCTTTGGCCAGGCGCTCCATAAAAATGTCATTTCAACTATTGAAGCGGTGATTAAGGAATTTGAGAGCAACCTCAACTCAGGGCTCATGTGCCACTCTCTGATGGTCATCATTCTCGACCATGGAGACGCTCATTCCGTTTATTACGCAGGTGTCGCCGAACGGCTGGCAACGGATTTTACCAAGGCAAAACAAATAGATTTTTCCCATAGGTATTGGCACCTGACTGAGTTGTGGTTTCGCAGAGCGAAAAGGGATGCGGAGGTGCAGCGCTGCCAGCTTGCAGCGGCGGAGTGCCTAATCACGAAAGCCGAATCGAGCTTGGAAGATAAAAAGAATGGCTACCGTTACGCTGCTCATTGGATAGGGCAAGGCCTTGAGGGACTTCGACAAGCGAAAGCGGACGCCGCTCGAATAAATGAAGTGCATCTTCGCTTTTTGGAACTGGAGCGAAAGTCGCTCAGTGAATTGAATCCGCTGGACCTCGACATCGATAAAATCCCCGGTTTCCGTGAATCTGAAAAACAGGTGCAGGAGGCCGCAAAAAACCATGTGCGCGGATTAGATTTCGAGAAAGCTCTGGCGCGACTCGTTCATGTCGCCAAGCCTACGGATGTTGTTGCCTTGAGGAAGCAAGTTGAAGCGCAGTCGGAAAAATTTATTGGTCCCAAGATTTTTGGCGCTGTTGCACTGGACTATTCTGGAAAAGTTGCTGATACATTTCCCCCCGAATTTGGATCGTCAGACATCAACGAGGTGTCTCTCAGAAAAAGGATGATTCAAAGCGCAAAAATGATTAATTGGCCGATGCAAGTAGTCTGGAGGATTGAGCCCGCCCGATCCACGATTATAAACGAACATCCAATCAGGTGGCGTGACCTTGTTTTACTCGTAAGCGATAATCCCTTCATTCCTTCTGGGCATGAGGGGATATATCTCCGAGGAATTCAAAGTGGCTTCTTCGGAGATTGGCTTGCAGCGATGCATCTTTTGATACCTCAGTTAGAAGCGTCATTTCGATACGTCTTTCAACAACGCGACATCGTCACTTCCAAGTTGGAACAGAACGGCATCCAAAAGGAACGAGATTTAAACGAACTGCTCTGGATGCCCGAATTTGAGGATATATTTGGAGCGAATCTCACATTCGACCTGCGCGGCATCCTCATCGAAAGTTTTGGATGCAACATGCGGAATGAATCTGCGCATGGCCTGATGCCCGAAGGCGCTTTTTACCAGCCCGCAGCAGTTTATCTCTGGTGGCTTGCGCTCCGACTTTGCTGGACGGGTTATCAATTTACACGGCCCGAAACGTAAAAGAGATTATGGTGTGCGTCCCAGAAAAAGCGGGTTCTAACTCCGCTTGCCTCGCACGCACTGTCTCGTCACGAATCATCCAGGCGTTCCGTTTTACGGATAATAACCGCTTGTCATTATTGCAATTCTCGCTAAAGTACCCGGAATCGCTCCAAAAGCGTTTAATTGTCGTGGACAGCCCCTCTTACCACTCATACGTTCACCTATCATTACAAACACAACCATGGCCATCACCCTTAACGACCTCATCGAAAATCCCGGTCTGAACTTGTGGGACAAGGCCTCGCAGGAGACGTGCTGCAAATGCAACACACCGCTCCAAGAGACCATAACCGGAAAGCGAAAGATCGGCGATAAGTTTGCATGCAGCGATTGCTACTACGAAGAGCTTGGTGAAGCGATAGAAAGACATCCCATCGCGGGCTTTCGACGCGGGTAACAGAATAGCTGCCCTCTCACGGTCACGGGCACGTACGTGCGAACCATGTCGCGCGTAGGGAACTCTATCCTCGGCTGCATGGTTCATATTCTTGCATGAAAACCTATCTTTTGAGCCATGACGAAACTGACAAGTACCTTCGCGACTTGATCGACCGTCTTGACCTCAATGGCGGGACCGTTTGGTGTCCCATCACCAAGTCGGGTACGTCCGTACTCGCAAGGATAGCTCGTTTGGTTGGTAATCAACCCAACGCAGCTGCCGTTCTTCCGATAAGCATTGAGAATGGACAGCCCATCTTCAATCAGGGAAACCCCGAGGAAGTGCTCAAAGGCAAGAAAGTAATTCTCATCGATGGCGCTATCCATTCGGGCACCATGATGATGACGTGCGCGGACAAGATCCTCGAATATGATCCATTGGACATCTTCAGCTACAGCCTTGTTGTCAAAGAATGCAGTCGGTTTATTCCCACCATGTGGGGGGTCATGATCGACGAAATGGATCGAGCTTATTTTCTTTTGGAGGCGTACCCGAACAATCGGTTAAGTGCATCGCCCGCCAAACTGCCCCCTCCCGTGCACGTTCGTAAATTGGACGAAAATACAGTGTCGCGACCTCCTGTCGTTTCCGGCGTTGATTCTATTGATCGAGTACGCTGGGAGGACAGACACTTTCAAATGCAGCTTCACGATAGTACCGCCTG
>Ga0182030_10010326_pt1 | contig 18989 bp, 16 predicted proteins | sample 812S3MmetaG_FD_121299 | JGI IMG/M metagenome (GOLD analysis project Ga0182030, IMG submission 121299) | Permafrost microbial communities from Stordalen Mire, Sweden - 812S3M metaG (Illumina Assembly) | ecosystem: Environmental > Terrestrial > Soil > Wetlands > Permafrost | place: Sweden...
CTCATTTCAGGACGGCGTTCTCGCAGTCGTTCCTCGTCCCTTCAATGCACTTGGTCGCCAGCCACCTCGCTTTGTCCATAAGGCGGGCGGAGGCCGTTGGATCTGTTTGGGAGCGAGCCGCGCGGACAAGCACACTGATTCCCTCAGGCTGGTTCGCCCCGTGCAGGAGCAAAATGGCAAACGCTGCGTTTTCGCGGACCAGTTCGGCGGTTTTTGCGTCAGCGATAGCTGCCGTCAGTTCCGGCAAGACCTGCTTGCGGAGGCTGTACAGCGCGTCGATAGCTGGGTAGACTTCTAGGATATGAGCCCGTCGGGCCACAGCAGCGGGATCTGGATAGTCGAGGTACTGAATGAGCACGGCGCTGGCCGATGCGTAGTGTTCGCCGCCGACGTACTTGATGGCCGCTACGATGCACTTGGGCGTGACCTTTGTGCGGTCACCCCGCAAGTACTCCAAGTGGGCCTCTGTGTCCTTGCCGTCGAGATCCGGGCAGACATCTGCGCCGTTCGCGGACTGCAAAGAAGCAAGACACCAAAGAGCGCCAATCAGGATAGAAACGTTTCGGGTTGTTGTCACGGCGTTCTCCTTTTACATCAGTCTAATAAGGCCACTCCCGGCCGATCGGTGGACTCTTCTCCACCCGCACCGGAAGCACACCTGGGACCTCCGCCTAACTTACCGTCCGCTCCTGATCCTTATATTGCAACTGATATAACTTCCAGTAGATCCCCCGCATCGCCAGTAACTCCTGGTGCGTCCCGATTTCCCGCAACTTACCTTTGTGCATCACCAGAATCCGGTCGGCGCGCTGAATAGTCGACAGACGATGCGCAATCACGATCGACGTCCGGCCCTCCACCATCCGCACCAGCGCCGCGCGCACGCGGAATTCCGTGTCGGTGTCGACGCTCGACGTGGCCTCATCCAGAATCAAATAGCGCGGATTATGCGCCAGCGCGCGGGCGAAACTGATTAGTTGCTTCTGGCCGGTGGAAAGTCCGCTGCCGCGCTCGCGAATCGCATGGCGGAAGCCATCGGGCAGCCCGCGAATAAACTCCAGCACGTTCACCTGCGCCGCGGCCGCTTCCACGTCTTCCGTCCGAATCCACTCGGTCCCCAGCCGGATATTCTCCTCGATGGTTCCGGTAAACAGGAACGGGTCCTGCAACACTACCCCGAACTGGCGGCGGAGATCCAGCGGATCCAGATCGCGGATATCGATGCCGCCCACGCGTATGCTGCCCTTCTGCACGTCGTAGAAGCGCAGCAGCAGCGCGATCAGCGTGGTCTTCCCCGCGCCGGTGTGGCCCACCACCGCGATGGTCTCGCTGGGGGCGATGGTGAAGCTCACGTCGCGCAGCACCCAGTCCTCGCCCTGGTACGCGAACCAGACGTGGTCGAATTCGATGGCGGCGATCGCCGCGGGCGCGGGGCGCGGATCGCGCGGCGGCAGAATCGTGGCCTCGGTATCCAACAGTTTGAAAATGCGTTCGGAGGACGCCATGGCGCCTTGCAGGATGTTGTATTTCTCGCTGAGATCCTGAATCGGCCGGAAGAATCGCAAGCCGTATTGCAGAAACCCCACCAGGATACCCAACGACAGCTTGCCGCTTTCGATGCGCAGGCCGCCATAAGTCAGAATCGCCGCCAGCGCCAGCATGGAAGTAAACTCCACCACCGGGTAGAACCATCCGTATGCCGTGATGGCGTCTTTATAAGCGTCCATGTGGGCGCGGTTGACCGTTTCGAACTCGCGCGCGCTACGACGCTCGCGATTGAAAAGCTGCAGCACCACGATTCCCGTCACGTGCTCCTGCAGGTAGGCGTTGATTTTGGCGATGGCCACGCGGATGCGCCGGTAGCTTTGCGTCACCGTGCGGCGAAATATCAGCGTGGCGCAGATCACTACCGGCATGGCCGCCATCAGGATGCCGGTGAGCGGCGGACTCAGCCGGTACATGATACTAATGATGAAACCCAGCACCAGAAGGTCGCCTAAGATGGTGACCAGCCCGGACGCGAACAGGTCGTTGAGTACGTCGACATCGGTGGTCACGCGGGTCACCAGGCGGCCCACGGGATTGCGGTCGTAGAAGGCCAGGTCGAGACCCTGCAGGTGTTCCATCAGTTGCTTGCGCAGGTCGAACATGGCCAGTTGACCGGTCCACTGCATCAGGACCGTCTGGGCGAACCCGGTGATGAAGCCGCCCACCAGCACCGCGAGGTAGAGCAGCGCGACGCGGGTGAGACCGGCCCATGGGTCGGCGGGCAGCCAGGCATCGATAGGGGTGGTAAGAGGGTGGACGCCCGGACGAATGTACTTATCGACGGCCAGGCGGGTGAGCAGCGGATTCAACACTTGCAGGACGGATTCCGCCAGCAGGAACAGCAGCGAACAGAAGACCAGCGCGCGGTAGGGGCGCATATACCCCATCAGGCGGCGCATCAGGCGGGCGTCATAAGCTTTGCCGAGTACTTCTTCTTCCACTTGTCTTCAGTCTAACCCGGATGAGTAAGTTCAGGACGCGGCGGACCGGCCGGCCGCACATCGCGTAACACCGCCGCCCATCCGGGATAGCCGCGCGACGCGGAATACGCATCTTCTTCCAATTGGAAAGCCACGTCGACAGATGCGCCGGGCGTGAACTCGGCGGCGCGCTCGGCGAAATTCCAGGCTTTCAGTTTCAGCATGCGGCCGTTTTGCCGCACCGTCACGCGCAGGTGCTTCTCCTTCATCACCACCGGAGCCGCGGCCACCTGCACGCCGAAGGCCGCGAAGAGCGGCGGCTGGTGGCCGTGGCCGAAGGGCGCTAGCGCGAAGACGCCTTCCACGCTCCCCTCGTCGATTTCGCGCAACTCCAGCACGGCGTCGATGTCCAGGCACGGCAGGAAATCTTCGGGGCGCAGCCGCGCGGCGGCGAAGGCATTCAGGCGCTCGCGGAATTCCTCCACGCGCGCGGCGTCCAGCGTCACCCCGGCGGCATGCATGTGCCCGCCGAATTTCACAAACAGACCGGGCATCGATTCCAGCGCCTCCAGCAGATGGAACGCCGGAATGCTGCGGCCGGAACCCTGCGCCAGGCCGTCCTCGGAGTTGCGTCCCAGCACGAAGACCGGACGGTGGAACCGCTCCACCATGCGGCTGGCGACGATTCCCAGCACACCGCGATGCCATCCCTCGCCGTAATAAACCAGCGCCGCCGTGGACTCCGCCACCGCAATCCGCTCGCAGATTTCGCGGATCTCGGCTTCCACCAGCCGCCGCTCGGCGTTCTGATCGTGCAGTTGCTGCGCCAGTTCGCGGGCGCGCGCCGGGTCGGCGGAAAGGAACAGGTCGATCACCGTTTTGGCGGTGTCCATGCGGCCGGCGGCGTTCAAACGCGGGGCGATCTGAAAGGCTACCTGGCGGGCGCTGGGCGCCGCGCCATCGGTAAAACCGGCCACGTCCAGCAGCGCGCGGAGGCCCGGATTGTGGACCGTACCCAACCCTGCGAGCCCATGCTTCACGATCACGCGATTCTCGCCCGTGAGCGGCACCACGTCCGCTACTGTGGCGATGGCCACCATCTTCAGAAACGACTCCGTCACGCGCCGGAGCTTGCCCGCCGTCCAACCCATCGTCGCCAGCAAACCTTGCGCCAGCTTGAACGCTACCGCCGCGCCGCAGAGATTCTTCTCGGGGTACCGGCAATCGCGCTGATTGGGATTCAGCACGGCCACCGCGGGCGGCAGCGCGGCATCGGGCAGGTGATGGTCGGTCACGATGGTGTCGATGCCCAGTTCATTGCCGCGCTTCACCACTTCCGCCGCGCGGATGCCGGTATCCACGCTGATCATGAGGGTGACGCCCTGGGCGGCGGCTGCCTCCACCACTTCGGGGCGCATGCCGTACCCCTCTTTCAAGCGGTGCGGCACATGGTAGCCGGCCGATCCGCCGGCAAGTTGCACAGCCTTCGTCAGCAGCACCACCGATGTGGTTCCGTCCACGTCGTAATCGCCATAGATGAGGATCTTCTCACCCTCCCGGATCGCCTCGCGGAGCCGCTCCACGGCGAGATCCATCCCGAGCATCAAGCAAGGATCGAGCAGGTCGTCGAGCGAAGGGTTGAGGAAACGGCGGGCGGCGCCGGGATCGGCCAGGCCGCGCCGCATCAGCACTTTGGCGGCGGGTGAAGCGATGCCCAGGGCCGCGGCCAGCGCGCCGGCGGCGTGCGCATCGGGAGCCGGGATCAGCCAACGGGAAGCAGGCATCCCAGCCGGTCAGTTCTTGGAGAAGTATCCGCCCAGCGGCTCATCGTCGTCTTCGTCCCCGTCCTCGGAGTCGGACAGGAGCGAGATGATTTCGTCTTCCACGCCGAGGAATTCGTCGTACCAGTCGGGCTGCATTTCGTAGACGTACAGGCGCGAGTGGTGGTCGAAGGCCAGTTCCAGCGAACAGGTGACGCCCTCATGAACGCGCAGCGCGCGCAGCCGCTTTTCGTAGTCGCGCTTCTCATCGCGGGTGAGGTCCAACTCGTCCAGTTGGGAGAGCAGATCTTCCGTGTCGGCGGCCGCGAATTCGCGGCTGGCGAAGACGATCACGCGCGTCTCGCTCTTGAGGGCGACGTCCAGAAACATCCGGTAATCGGGGTGACGCTCGGTATCCCAGAGCACCATGGTCTGGCCATCCAGGCCCCCCGGAGAGCCGTGGAATACGGCGAGGCCGGACGATTCGAGATACTCCAGGATTTCACGCTTCAATGTATCGAGGTTCAAATCCACGTTGTTGCCTCAGTCCTACGCCAACACCAGAATATCAGAGGGGCCGGCCAAGTCGCGGGCAGACGGTGTGACGATCGTCTTGGGCCCGATGTAGATCTTGCGTTTCTCGCGGATGGCGGTGCGCACATCGTGTTCGCATACGAAGTCCACCCGCGCAGGGGCTGGCGGCGCGGCCTGCTTTAGCGGCTGCCCAATAGGGCACTCCGTTGCCAGTCAGCCATATCCTCCCGCCGTCGTCGGTGAGGAAGCGCCGCTGCCGCGCCGCGCCAGAAAGCGGTCCACCACGTCGGCCGCGGCATTCGGAGCGGCAGGCTTGGCCGTCTCGCAGGAGCACGAGGGACCGCCCGGCGCCTTTGCCGGTGCGGGAGCCGCTACCGCCATGCCGCGCGAAGCCAGGTAGCGCTCCACTGCGGCGGCCACCACCGTTCGATCGATGGTGAGATCGCCGGCCGGTACGCCCGCCGCCGCCGGATAAGTGGCGGCGTTGTAATCGAGCGGCATTTCGAACGCCTCTTCGGGCGTGCGCGCCACGAAAGCCAGGCGCTTAATGTTGATGAGGTGCAGCGGCCCGACATTGTCCGAGGTGGAATTGTTCGCCGCCGCGCCGCACCCCAGCGTCATCGCAGGGAAAACGTTGGTGGTAATGCCTGTGGAGCCCTGCGGGGAGGGGGTATTCACCAGTATCCGGTAAGCCGGCATGCGCATGGCATAATCGCGCGTCCGGGCGTCGTTCCGCGAATAGATGACCGCCGTATGGCCCAGTCCGCCGAACTTCAGCAGCGCCCAGCAAGTCTGCACGCAGCTATTGAAATCCGGGAGGAAGTAGAGCGAAAGCACTGGCGAAAGCTTCTCGGCGGAGAGCGGATGCTGCTTGCCCACCCCGTCCACTTCGGCGCAGATGATGGAGGTGTCCGCGGGCACTTCGAAGCCCGCCATACGGGCGATCTTGGTGGGCGCCTGCCCCACGCAGTTGGGGTTCACCGTCCAGTTGGGCATGATCAGCAGTGTGCCGAGCGCGTCCTTCTGGGCCGCAGTGGCGATGTAAGCCTTCTGCGCTTTCAGCAGGCTCAGGATGCGGTCACGCAGCGAGGCTTCGGCCACGATGGCCTGCTCGCTGGAGCAGACCGTGCCGTAGTCGAACGACTTGCCCGCCACGATCTTGGGGATGGCATCTTCCAGGTCGGCCGAGGTGTCCACCAGCACGGGGACATTGCCGGGGCCCACGCCGAAAGCCGGCTTGCCGCTGGAATACGCCGCCTTCACGATGGCCGCGCCGCCGGTGGAAAGGATCACGCTGGTGAGTTCGTGACGCATCAGCGCGTTGGTGCCTTCCAGGGTAGCGGTGTCCACGCACTGGATGATGTCCTCGGGAGCGCCCGCTTCCACCGCGGCCTGGTACAGCACCGCGGCGGCGCTGCAGGTACACTTATGCGCGCGCGGATGGGGGCTGATGACGATGGCGTTCCCGGCTTTCAGCGAAATGAGCGTCTTATAGATGGCTGTCGATGTGGGATTGGTAGTCGGCAGGATGGCCGCTACCACGCCCATGGGGACGCCGATTTCGACCAGCTTTTCCTCCGGCAATTCGCGCAGAATACCGATGGTTTTCATGCCGCGCATACGGCGCGGAAGCCAGTCGGAGGCCAGCAGATTCTTGATGTACTTGTCTTTGGCGTTCCCGTAGCCGGTCTCTTCCACGGCGAAATCGGCCAGCCGTTTGGCATGGGCGCGAGCCGCCGCGGCCATCCGTTCCACGATGGCGTCCACCTGTTCCTGCGAATAGGTGCGGTACTTCTGCCAGGCTGCGAATGCCTTCCCGACCTTGGTGCGAACCTCCTGGATGGAGAGAAGGTCTGTATCTGCCAGCATCAGGCGTTACTTGTTGAGCCCTCCGGTTGGAAGGCACTTCTCCACTTCCTCATGCGGCCGCGGAATGACGTGGACGCTGACCAGTTCGCCGACGCGGCGGGCCGCGGCCGCACCGGCGTCGGTAGCCGCTTTGACGGCGCCGACATCGCCGCGCACGGTGATGCAGACCAACCCCGCGCCGACGAATTCCTTGCCGGTCAGGACCACGTTCGCCGTCTTCACCATGGCATCGGCGGCTTCGATTGCTGCGACAAGACCTTTCGTTTCTATCAGGCCAAGGGCCTCATTCATTCTTGCCTCCAATTTCGATGAAAACATTACCGTATCACAAATAGACGGGCGCCATCGCGTGAGAGCTATTTCGGGGACAGGCTACATAACCTCGAAATTAATTTCGAGGTTATGTAGCCTGTCCCCGAAATAGATGAGAATTCCAGGCATTCAGCTTGCCAGGAACGGATTATTGACGCGGACGCCAGCCAGGACCGCGCCGTGCTGAAGGTCTTCGCTATACAGAACGTCTGCGCCGGCCAAACGCGCCGCGTGAACGATCATCGCATCCCAAAAGGAGATTCGATGCAGTCGGTGCAACTCGATGGCCGCGATCACATCGTTTTCCGCAAAGCGAACCACCCGGGCACGCGCGAGCAACTGAACCTTTTGTTGCGCCGTTTCAGGATCGACGCCCAATTTCCTGGTTGCCGCGGCGAAGTATTCCTGCAAGACCTGAATGGAAATAACCAGCAGACCGGAGCGCCGGTAGTTCGCGATGAGTTGAATTGCGCGTGCCTGCCTGGCAGGTGCGGAAGCGTCGTCGGCGTAGAGGAAGATGTTGGTATCGAAAAATGCCAGCCGATTCATGACCGCTCGTGAAGTTCTTCCCGATTGAACTTCCAGCCGCGGGAGTCGCCGTGAGCAAGCTTTGAGAGGCGCTCAAACTCCGCGGCGTCTTCATTCGGATCCGACTTGCCCGCCAGTTGATCGAGATACTCCCGGACGAGTTGGTTGACACTCGTTCCGAGAGCCTCGGCTCGATGGCGCGCACGAAGGATGACTTCATCGTCGACGGAAAGAGTTACGTTCATATCCACATATTACGTGCGCACAGAAGCCGTGTCAAGTGGCTAGCTCTTCCCTCCATACGCCCGATCCAGCAATTCCACCACATGCATGACCTTCTGCTCCTTCCCATGCATGCGGACGCCCGCCTGAAGTTGCAACATACATCCGGGGTTCGCCGTCGCCACAATCCCCGCGTCCGTAGCGTTCACCGATTTCATCTTCGACGCCAGAATCTGCATCGCCATTTCGTTCTGCACCACGTTGTAGATTCCCGCGCTGCCGCAGCAGATGTCCGCGCCGCGCATCTCGCGGACCTCCAGCCCCGGAATCGCCGCCAGCAACTTGCGCGGCGCGCTACGGACGCGCTGCCCGTGCGCCAGGTGGCAGGAATCCTGGTACGTCACCACGGCCTCCACCGGCGTCATCTCGCGATTCAGTTCGATCCCCGCCAGGAACTCCGTCACGTCGCGCATCTGTCCCGCGAATTCGTGCGCTTTGGCGGAATATTGCGGATCGTCCGCCAGCAGCTCGCCATATTCCTTCAAGGTCGACCCGCAGCCCGCCGCGTTGGTGATAATCGCGTCGTAGCCGCCATTCTCCAGGGCGTCGATATTGCGCCGCGCCAGGCGCTGGGCATCGCTGCGCAGGCCGGCGTGGACGTGCAGCGCGCCGCAACAGCCCTGTCCGGCCGGGATCGCCACTTCGCAGCCGTTCTTTTGCAGCACGCGCACGGTGGCTTCGTTCAATCGCGCGAAAGTCACGTTGGCGATGCACCCGGCCAGAAACGCCACGCGGTACCTCTGTTCCCCCTCCGCGGGAAACGTCTTGCCCACCTGGCTGAAGAAGAACGGCGGGTCCGCCGACGGCGCCAGTTGCGCGATCTCTCCCAGCCTGCCGGCCAGCCGGAAAAAGCCCAGCACGCGCATCAGGTTCTTGAGTCCGATCCGTTCGTATAAGTAGAGCAGCGTTCCCGCCGCGGTGAGCGCGCGCGGCGACACCAGCAGCCGCTGGAACACATAGTTCCGCAGCAACGTAGCCACCCGCCCGCGCTTGGCCTGCGCTTCGATCTGGCACCGCGCGTCCTCCACCATCCGCCCGTACGGCACACCCGACGGGCAGGCCGATTCGCAGCCGCGGCAGGCCAGGCACAGGCCGATGTGCTCCTCATACGATGCCGTGATGGGCGCGCCGTTCGACACCTGCACCATCTGGTAGACGCGTCCGCGCGGGGAATCCATCTCGAGCCCCAGCTCGCGATAGGTGGGACAGGCGTTCAGGCACAGGCCGCAGTGTACGCAGCGGTCCAGGTCGAACTGCTTCGGCCCCATTCGGGTTGTATCAGATACGACGATAGAGTCGGCCACGGTTCAATAGGTTGGACGGGTCGAACAGCGCTTTGACCCGCCGCATGATTTCAAAGTCGCCTCCGGGCGACGGCCACAGGATGAGCGCCCGCTTGCGCGCTTCCGGTGCGAACTCGATGACAGCCTTCCAGCCCAGCGCGCCGGTGCGCGCGAGCCAGGCAGCGGTGGCTTCGGCCTGGTCGAAATATCCATAACAGACGCCCGAAGCGGCGCGCGCCACCGCGGGGCCGGGGAACGATTCCATCACCGCTGCCAGATCCTTCAGCGTACACGAGACACGGACCACCGCGCCATCCGGCCGGCGTTCCAGGAACTGCGGCGTGAAGCTTTCCACGTCCGCCCAGAATGTCTCGGGGCACTCGGTCTCCACCGCCAGGCGTCCGGCGATATGCGCCAGTTCCGCCTCATAACGGCGCAGCGCCGCGGGGCTGCCGCCGGTGCGCACGGCCAGCAGCCAGCCGTTGCCGCCGAACGACTCGGCCGCCGCGGGATTCAGCAGGTCCACGGCCGAGGGTTGCAGCGGGCTGGCGAGAATCCGGTCGCGAACCGACACCGCCTCGGCCACCGAGGGCGCCGGCAACAGGAAACTATGCTCCCCTTCGGGCGCCGGCAACAGCTTGAAATTGACCACCGCGATCGCCGCCAGCGTACCGAATGACCCGATCATCAGCTTGGCCATGTCGAGCCCCGCCACGTTCTTCACCACCATGCCGCCGGATTGCACCAGTTTGCCTTCCAGCGTGGCAAAGGTCATGCCGATCACCAGGTCGCGGGCCGTGCCATAGAGACGGCGGCGCGGTCCGCTGGAATTGGAGGCGATCACGCCGCCCACCGTGGCACGGCCGGCAAACGGCGGGTCGAGCGGCACCATCTGGCGGTGCCGCGCCACGGTGCCGGTGAGCTCGCGCCAGGGCAGCCCGGCTTCCACGCTGATGGTGAGGTCGCGAGGCTCGTATTGCAGCACGCGGCTCAGGGCGGTGGTGGCGATGACCACGTCGGCCGGTTCGCAAGGGCCGGCCATCAGGCATTTGCTGCCGCAGCCATGGAGAGCGATGGTGCGCTTGTGGGCGGCGGCCTCATGCAGGTCCGCCGCCAGGTTCGCGGGACTCGATGGCGCCAGCACTAGAGCACCATGCGGCGAAGCAGAGAGCTGAGGATGGTCAGCACCAGAGCGCCCAGGATGGCGTGCAGGAATCCGCGAACGCGGAAGCCCGGCGTGAGCATGGCAGCCAGTTTCAGCAAAATGGCGTTGATCACCAGCAGGAACAGGCCCAGGGTGACGAACGTCAGCGGCCACGCCAGGAACCGCAGAACCGGCCCCACCACGGCGCCCACAATGGCGATGACCACCGTGGCGAGGAGAGCAGCGCCGAAATCGCGGACTTCGATTCCGGGGACGATCTGCGCCACCACCCATAGCGCCAGCGCGCTCACCAGCCACCCGACGATCATATGGACGAGCATGAAAACCTCCGGCCAGAGATAATGATAAGCCATGGCGACGTTGTATGCCGGAACTTCCGGCTTTGCATATCCGGCGTGGAAGCCGGGCTTCTATCCGGCCAGGCTGCCGGCCAAACAGTTTTTGAAACACTACGCCGAACGGCTGAACTGCGTGGAGATCAACTACACGTTCCGGCGCTTACCTTCGGCGTCCACCTTGCAGAGCTGGGTGGAAGCCACACCGGCGGGCTTCGTATTCGCGGTGAAAGCGAACATGCGGATCACCCACATTCAGCGGCTCAAGAACGCGGCCGAGGTCACCGGACTGTTTCTGAAAATGATCGACCCGCTGCGCAGCGCGCGCCGGCTGGGGCCGATTCTGTTCCAGTTGCCGCCGGCGCTGAAGTGCGACGTGGCGCTGCTGCACGACTACCTGGAACTGCTGCCCGCCGATCTGCGGTACGCCTTCGAGTTCCGCCACGCGTCGTGGCTGGCGGAGCCGGTGTATGCGGAACTGCGGCGGCGCAACGTGTCGCTGTGCGTGGCGGAAAGCGAGCGGCTGGAGGTGCCGGAGGTGGTCACCGCGGATTTCGTCTACTTCCGTCTGCGCAAGCCCGAATATACGGTCGAGGACGTGGCCGGAATCCGCGCGCGGGCCCAGGAACTGCTGTCGGCGGGCCGCGATCTATACGTCATGTTCAAGCACGAGGAGACGCCCGACGGAGCGCTGAATGCGGAGCTGCTGTTAAAGGGCGCGGGGTAGTCCCGATTCGCGGGGAAAAGTCCCGGAACCGCGCCAGTACCGGGAGCGTATTCCGCGCCTGAGTCACGAAATCCCCGGATGGGTTAAGCACCCTAGCACCGGGGGCGGGTCCCATTTCGGATGTATTTGTGCTGAAATAGGTCCACACTATAGTAAGCGACGGGGACCATTTGCGACCCGAAGGGGTGCGTGGTTCCCGTCTCGGATTTTCCCCCTCGAAGTTTGCGATCCTCAGTCAACGGCCGATAAGATGGAAGGGGTTCCTCACAACCGGAAGGCCGGCCCCAGGTTGTCACAATCCATAATTAGTTTATGCCGGGCTCAGCCGGAACAGCGGTTTGCGGCTGTCCCGCCGGGGCTCTGAACAGCAGTCGCGTGAGGAGGAAACATGGGAAGAATCGCACTCGTAACCGGGTCGAGCAAGGGAGTGGGGCGGGGAATCGCATGCGGTCTGGCGGATGACGGCTGGGACGTAGCCGTGAACTACAATAGCGACGAGGCCGGCGCCCGCGAAACGGCGGCTTGCGTCAGGGAGAAGGGCCGAAAGGCGTGGGTGCTGCGGGCCGATGTGGGCTACGGCGGCCAGGTAAGGGACATGTTCGCGGAACTGGCCCGCGACGCCGGCCCGATCGATTTGCTGGTGAACAACGCCGGCGTGCAGACCTGGTGCTCCCTGTTCGAACTGAGGGAGGAGGATTGGGACCGCACTATTCGCACCAATCTCAAAGGGACATTCCTGTGCACCCAGCAGGCTGCCCGCGCAATGCTCGGCAGGGGCGGCTCCATCGTGAACATCGGCTCGGGATGCAATCATGTGCCGTTTCCCCATTTGGTGGATTACACGGCCTCCAAGGGTGGCATCGACAACTTCACGAAGATCGCGGCCGTGGAGCTTGGGCCTTTCGGCATTCGCGTCAATTGCGTCGCGCCGGGCGCGGTGGAGATTGAACGCACCAAACTGGAGAGCCCCGACTATGCGGGCACTTGGGGACCCATGGCGCCCTTGAAGAGGGTCGGTCAGGTGGAGGATGTAGCCCGCGCGGTGGCCTTCTTCGCGAGTGAGAAAGCGTCGTTCATCACCGGGCAAACGCTGTTTGTGGATGGCGGTCTATTCACGCAGGCGCCCTGGCCGCCGCCACGGGAAGGCGAGATTGCATATGGCGTCCCGAATACGGCGCAGGCGAAACTCCCGGTCTCGCTGCCATGATGGTAATCGATCGGTGCGTTCGAATATGCCGCCCGTATGGGGGCGTGGGAATGAAGGGGATTTATGAAGGCACTCGTTAAGTTTGCGCCCGGAAGGGGCAATGTCGCCGTGATGGACGTGGAGGAGCCAGTCTGTCGCGACGACCAGGTGAAGATCGAAGTCGCCTACTGCGGCGTGTGCGGGACCGATCTGCATGTACTGCACGATACGTTTCGCAATTACCCGCCGGTGATCCTCGGCCATGAGTTTGCCGGCACCGTAGTGGAAACCGGCCGCAATATCAAGGGCGTAACGCTCGGCGATCGTGTCACCGTCTTGGGCGCCTCAACGGTCACCTGCGGCGAGTGCAGATACTGCCGGTCCGGCAACTTCATATTCTGCCCGAATCGCCGAGGCATGGGCCACGGTGTCAATGGCGCCTTTGCCCGTTACGTGACCGCGCGCAAGGACCAGTTGTTCCGGCTTCCGGAGGGGTTCTCGATGGAAGAGGCCGCGCTGAGCGAGCCCTTTGCGGCCGCGGTGCAGGCCGTGACCGAGGTTACGAAGGTGCGGATTGGCGACACCGTGCTGGTTTCCGGGCCCGGTCCGATGGGCCTCTTGTGCCTGAAGCTGCTCGTCGCCGAAGGCATCCGGACCATCGTCGCAGGTGCGGCCGGCGATGGGGCGCGGCTCGAGGCGGCGCGCCGGATTGGCGCGGCTGTCACCATTCGCGCGGGAGAGCGCGACTTTCCGGAAGCCATCCGCGAGGAGACCGGCGGAGCGGGCGTCGATGTGGCCTTCGAGTGTGCCGGGCATCCGGATTCGGTCCGGGCCTGCATGCAGTCGCTCCGGCCGTTGGGGCATTATACCCAGGTTGCGATTTGCGGCGGCGACATCGAATTCCCGATCGACGCACTCATTTTGAAACAGCTCACGATGGCCGGATCGATGTGCTACACGGTTCGCACCTGGGAGCGGATGATGCGGATCTTCGCCGAAGGCCGCGTCCGGTTGGGCGACCTGATATCCGCCGTCAAGCCGCTATCCGAGTGGGAGGCCGCCTTCGACATGTGCATCCAAAAGCAGGCATTGAAAGTCCTGCTGTTCCCGGAGGCCTGAGCATCGAGCGGCATCGAATGGGCTTCTCCCGCTCCGAGGATTAGCCGGTTAAGTGCTTAACCGATCCGGGGAGGGTCCGTCACCGGTGAACGCTCCCCAACGGGACGCCCTCTGGGCCCGGCTCGGTAACAAGTCCAGTGGAATCATCGCGGCGTTTTCCGAGCCGCGCGCGCAAGCAAGCGGTCCTTGCCATTTTCCAGAGTTTCATTACAGAAACTAACTAATCAGTTCTTGAACTCGACGAGTATAACTTCGATGGGCGTATCCAATACATTCTGCTCCTTATGCCTGGCGTGTCCGCCCCAACTTACCTGTCCCGCCTGATGCTTACTCTCCTCCACCTTGCCATCCGGCGTGGTCAACTTACTGTCCTGGGCGGTAAGATACACCACCACGCGATTCAGCATGTGCTCGTGCTCGGGGACCGCCTGGTGCGCCGCGAATTTGACGCGCATCACGCGAACCTGGGCGTTCTCGAATTCCAAATGATATACCCCCGGACTGGTTTTCAACGGGTCGAGCGCGGTGGTCGCAGTCTTCGAGGGGTCGCCGGGCTTTTTCACCTCGAGTTCGATGATGCTCAGCGGCGACGCGCTGGTCACCTCGGAGGTATGCATGCCGCTCGCCGGGCTCCACTTCACGTCGCCCGCTTTGACTGTGAGGGTGGTCTTCTTGCCGTCCTGGGTGACGATGTCCTGCCGGCCGGCATTCAGGTAGACCATGACGCGGTTCAGCGGATGCTCGTGCAGGGCGTGCTTGACGTGCGGTTGGTCGGTTACGGTGAGCACGCGCACCTGGTCGTTTTCAAGGGTCGGCGGAGTCTGTGCAGGCAGGCAAGCCGCAACGGAGAGGCCGAGCAGGAACAGCCGATTCAGACGAAACATGGGTCTATCATACAGCACGCCGCCGGCCGCGGAGTGCGATTGCAGTATAATGGCGGCCAAGATCCGAATTTATGCGAACCTTGGCACTTTTGCTCTCGCTATCCACAGCCGCGTTTTCCGCGGGTGTGTCCTATTTTTCCGAACCGGCGCTTTGCCCCACGCGCCCGGAGATCGCCTTCGTTTCCGGCGGCGACATTTGGGTGGCTCCGGCCAAGGGCGGCGAAGCGCACCTTCTGGTTTCCCATCCCGCCGAGGAGTCGCGTCCGCTTTACTCGCCCGATGGGACCAGGCTGGCCTTCGTCTCCACGCGGACCGGCGGCGGCGACATTTACATCCTCACGCTCGCGTCCGGTGAACTCAAGCGGTTGACCTTCGACGACAGGCTGGACCAACTGGATTCCTGGTCGCGCGATGGCCGTTGGATCTATTTTTCCAATGGCACGCAGGATGTCGGCAACAAGAACGATCTATACCGCGTGAGCGCCGAGGGCGGCACACCCATGCCGGTGAGCGCCGACCGTTTCACCAACGAGTTCCAGGCCACACCGGCGCCGGACGGCTCGACGGTGGCCTTCGCGGCGCGCGGCAACGGAGATTCCCAATGGTGGCGGCACGGCCACAGTCACCTGGATGAATCCGAGATCTGGCTGCGCAAAGAAGGGCCGCCGGCCACTTACGAGAAGATTGTCGATTTGAACGGGCGCAACGTGTGGCCCATGTGGATGCCCGACGGCAAGAGCCTCTATTTTATGTCGGATCGCAGCGGCGCGCAGAATCTCTGGACGCTCACGCTGGGCGGAAAGATGCGGCAAGTGACTAAGTTCACCGACGGGCGAGTGCTTTGGCCCACCATCGGCTATGACGGCAAGGCGGTGGTGTTTGAGCGCGATTTCAAGATCTGGCAGCTCGACACCAAAAGCGGCGAGGCCAATCCGCTGCCCCTCACGCTGGTGGGCTCGCCGGCCACTCCCGAAGTCTCGCACCTGGCGCTCAATCAGTTCAACGACCTGGCGGTATCGGCGGATGGCCGCAAAGTGGCGCTCATCGCGCACGGCGAGGTCTTCGCCTCCTCCGCCCGCGATGGCGGCGCCGCGTTCCGGGTGACTCACACGCCGGGTCCGGAGACGCAAGTAGTCTGGGCGCCCGACTCCACTCGCGTGGCCTATCTCAGCGAGCGCGACGCGGTGACGCACGTCTTCCTCTATGATTTTGCCCACCACGCCGAAACGCAGTTGACCAAGGATACCCAGCCCGATCAAGCCATCAAGTTTTCTCCCGACGGCAAGAACCTGGCATTCGTGCGCAATCACAAGGAGCTGCGCGCGGTGGACCTGGATTCCAGGCAGGAGCGGCTGCTGGCCTCGGGATTCGTCAGCGGGTCGTACGCCTGGGCACCCGATAATCAGTGGATTGCTTATGTGGGCGACGATGACCGCGGATTGCGCAATGTTTACGTAGTGGGCGCGGCTGGGGGCGCCACGCACCAGGTGAGCTTTCTGGCCAACAGCAACCTCAATTCGGTGCAGTGGAGCCCCGACGGGAAGTTTCTGATTTTCGAAACCAGCCAGCGCACGGAGACGCCTCAACTGGTGCGCGTGGACCTGGTTCCGAAAGAGCCCAAGTTCACCGAGGATACCTTCGACGACCTTTTTAAACCCGAGGCGCCCGCTCGCGGCGGACGGGGCGCGGCGGCGGCCAGCGTCGATGGCGAAACCGGGGGACGCGGCGGTCGCGGCACTCCCGCCGCCGAGCCCAAACCGCCGGTGAAAGTGGAGTTCGAGTTCGACCACATTCGCGAGCGGTTGACCGTACTGAACACCGCCGGGCTGACGATCAATAACCCCGTCATCAGCCCGGACGGCCGCAATCTGCTGTACAACGGCACGGCCGGCGGACAGGCCAACCTGTATCTCTATCCGCTGGAAGAAACGGTCGGCGGACGCGGTGGACGAGGCGGTGGTGGCGCTGGCGGACGCGGCGGCGGCGGCGGTACGGCGCGGCAATTGACCAACACTCCCGCGGCGCGCAACCACGCGCAATTCTCCGCCGATTCGCGCGACGTCTATTACCTGGAAGGCGGCCACGTGTCGGCCATCGGGGTGGAAAACCGCCAGACCCGGACGGTGAATATCGATGCCGAAATGGACGTCGACTTCAACCAGGAGAAGATGGCGGTATTCGAAGAAGCCTGGGCTGCCCAGCGCGACGAGTATGCCGACCCGCATTACAATGGCGCCGATTGGAACGCGGTCCGCAAGACTTATGCGCCGCTCATCGAGGGCTCGCGCAATCCGGACGAGATGCGCGCCATCCTGCGGCTGATGATCGGCGAGCTCAATTCCTCGCACTCGGGCATCTCGGCGCCGGCGGCGGCGGGTGGTGGCCGCGGCGTAGTCGGGCAGCTCGGCCTTTCTTTCGACCGCGCCACTTACGAGACTTCGGGTAAGTTGAAAATCGCCGATGTGTTGCCGCACTCGCCCGCGGAACTGGCGAAGATACAGGTGGGCGAAGAACTGCGCGCGGTGGACGGGGTGGCCATCGGGCCGCGCGTCAATCTGGACGAGCAACTGCAGTATAAGATCGACAAGCGCGTGGTGCTCGACATTTCCGGCCGGCAGGTTACGGTGCAACCGGTGGCGTCGCTGGCCGACCAGATCTACCGCAAGTGGGTGGAAGACAATCGCAGCTACGTGGCTAAGATCAGTAACAACCGGCTGGGCTACGTGCATGTGCGCGACATGTCCGAGCAGGCGCTGGCGCAGCTCTATCTGGATCTGGACCAGCAGAACCGCGCGCGGCAGGGCGTGGTGATCGACATCCGCAATAACAACGGCGGCTTCGTCAATGCGTACGCGCTCGACGTGCTCACGCGGCGCCCGTACCTGACGATGACCGACCGCAACGGTCCGTCCGCCTCCGCGCGCACCGCGCTGGGGCAACGTTCGCTGGAACTGCCGACCATTTTGGTAGTGAATCAGCATTCGCTCTCCGACGCGGAGGATTTCACGGAAGGCTATCGGACATTGAAGTTGGGCGAGGTGGTGGGGGAGCCCACTGCGGGGTGGATCATCTATACAGGGTCGGTGACCCTGGTCGACGGTACCGTGATGCGCATGCCGGGAACGGTGATCAGGGGGGCCGACGGCAAAGTCATGGAGAACAATCCGCGTCCGGTGGACATCGCGGTGAGCCGGCCGATCGGCGAATCGTACAGCGGGAAGGATTCTCAGCTCGATGTCGCGGTGAAGGAACTGCTGGCGCAGATCGATAAAAAGTAGGCGCGTCGTATTTCGGGGACAGGCTACATAACCTCGAAACTCAGTTCCGCTCGGCGATTTGTATTTCGAGGTTATGTAGCCTGTCCCCGAAATAGCCTTTGGTCAGCAGTAACAGCCACGCATCCGCCGAAGGCTTGCGGATCTCGCCGTTTATCGCTCCGGCGGAATGCGTGGCGCCGGTGCGCGGGTCGAACCAGAGCCCTTGGTAGCGAACTCCGGGGTGCAGCAAGCGGATAGTATCGCCGGCCAGCGAGTAGAGCAGCACCGTCTCTCCGGCATCGTCCGCCAGACACCAGGTGTCGGCCGCCACGCCGTCGCGAGGACTCATCTTCATCAGGACGGGCGCCAGGTGCTCGCGCACGAAAGCGTCGAGAGGCGTGCGGTCAACGGTGCGGCCCTGGCCCTGCCCGGCGGACGGATTCAGCATCAGGGCTTCCGCTCCTCCGGCCATCAGGATGGGAATCGGGCCCGCGCCGCCGTTCCAGGCGACGATGGCCTTGTCGGGGTAGCGGTCACGATACTCGCGGACTTGCCGGTAGACCTGCTGCGGGGTGGTATCGGGAGGATTGTCGGCCGACCTGCCGAAATCGGCGACGATGGCCTCCCGGAAGGCCACGTTCCTGCCGCCGGGCGGCGCCCAGAGAGAGCCATCAGGGCGGTATTGCCAGTAGCGCATGTCGACCACGGCCACCTGGCGGGCGCGCGACGGGTCGGCGAGGATGGCGTCGGTGATGTCCTTGCTGGTGGCCAGTTCGAGGCGCACCGTGCGGCCGGTCTTCCGCTCCCATGCGGCCACGGTGTCCTGGAAAAACTCCTGAAATGAGAGCGGCCCGGCGAATTGCGCCCCCAGGCTGAAGAAGAGATTGTGGGCCGCGGAGAGTTCGTCCAGTTCGTGCAGAATGAAGGCGCGATGCAGCGCGCGGCGGACGGGGTTGGCGACGTCGTAGACCTGGTTGGCCACGTGAATATGGTTACCCGGCTCGATAGGCGGCGGTTCGGGCAGCCCGGTATCGTTGATGTTGTTGGCGGGCCGCCACGGGTAGTCTACCCAATGCGGCGGGATTTCGAGCACGTTGTGGGTGTTGTAAATATTGTGATAGAAGACCAGGCCATGGCGGTCGCACAGGGCCGCGAATTCGCGCGTACGCTGGTAATACCAGGGGTTGAAGCGCGCCAGGTCGAACTGGCTGAGGCCGTCGGACGCGGTTCCCGTGCCGCTGCGCGCCCACGGCATTTCGTAGAAGGGCGCCCAGACGTTC
>Ga0182030_10010328_pt1 | contig 18981 bp, 12 predicted proteins | sample 812S3MmetaG_FD_121299 | JGI IMG/M metagenome (GOLD analysis project Ga0182030, IMG submission 121299) | Permafrost microbial communities from Stordalen Mire, Sweden - 812S3M metaG (Illumina Assembly) | ecosystem: Environmental > Terrestrial > Soil > Wetlands > Permafrost | place: Sweden...
CCCGCTTGGGCCAAGGCGGAGTGCGACGACCGCCAATGGCGGGGGGTTCGCCTGCCAGAAACCTGGGACAGGCACGGCCAGACCAGCGGGGTTACGAACACGGGGTGGTACCGGCGGAGTTTCTCCATCAGCACCGCGGATACCAACCGCCAAGTGTTGGTCGAAATGGGTGTCATCAACGGCCAGGACCGTATCTATGTGGACGGGGTCAAAGTCGGGGAGAGCGGCGACGGTTACTGGTCGAACAACTCCGTACTGGCGCGCACTGTGACACTGCCCGCAGTCCTGGCCACGGCGGGACGGCATGTCATCGCGGTCAGGGTGGTCGGACCCCGCGAGGGTGGGTTCACCAGCGTCGCTTCGCCGCCGACCGGTGGTTCCGCATTGGATCCCGGCCGGAGTTCTGGAAACATCAACACCGGTTATTCCGTCGGTGGAATCGGCTGGTACCGCAACTACTTCCGGCTCCCCGCCACGAACGCGCCCGATCGCGTGAGCCTTTGCTTCGACGGTTGCTATGGCGAGACCACGGTCTGGCTCAACGGGATCGAACTGGGTCGCCATCATAACGGCTATTCCCCGTTCCGCCTCGACTTGCCCAAGAAGCTCCTTCGGGCGGGCGCGGAGAACGTGCTCGCGGTGAGGGTGGTGAACCAAGGGGACAACAGCCGCTGGTATTCCGGCTCCGGGCTCTTCCGCCCGGTGCGGTTGGAAGTGAAACCCGCAATCTCCATACGACCCGGAAGCGTGTCCCTCCTCACTCCGTCCGTTTCACCCGCGGTGGCCCAAGTCGACACCCGCGTGGAACTGGATGGCACGGCCGTAGGGCTCCCGGTCACCATGCGGGTCCGGCTGCTCGATCCCGCAGGCCACCTCGTCGGCGTGGGGGACGTGCGCTGCGCCCCCGCGGCGGACGGAGCGCATGCCAACGTGATCCTGGCCCTGCCCCATCCCGCCCTCTGGTCGCCGGAATCACCACGCCTGTACCAGGCGGAGATCGCCCTGCTGGTCCGCGACAGGGTGGCGGATGGGATCTCAACCACGTTCGGCATCCGGTCGCTGCATTGGAGCGCCACCGAAGGGCTCTCCCTAAACGGGACTTCGATCAAGCTGCGCGGCGGCTGCATCCATCACGACCACGGCCCGCTGGGCTCCGCCTCCTTTGCCGAGGCCGAGGAACGCCGGGTGGCGACGCTGAAGGCGGCGGGCTACAATGCCATCCGGTGCAGCCACAACCCTCCCTCCGGCAGCCTCCTGGACGCCTGCGATCGCGCCGGGTTGATGGTGATCGATGAGGCCTTCGACATGTGGAACCAGCCCAAGACGCCGCAGGATTACTCCCGCTTTTTCCCCGCCGACGGGGAAGCCGACCTCGCCGCCATGATCCGCCGCGACCGCAACCATCCCTGCGTGATCATGTGGTCCATCGGGAACGAGATCCCCGAGCGGTTTGACCCGGCGGGCGCGGCGACCGCCCGGCGGTTGGCCGGAGTGGTCCGTGCCATGGACACCAGCCGCCCGGTGACGGCGGCGGTCAACAACATTTCCGAGAAGGCAGATCCTTTCTTCGCCGCGCTCGATATCTGCGGCTACAACTACAACCCGGGCGGCTACGAACCCGACCATCGGCGGGTTCCGGGGCGGATCATGTTCGCCACCGAGACCTTCCCCCGCGACAGCCACGCCTGCTGGGAGAAGGTCCTGCGGAACCCCTGGGTGATCGGTGATTTCATCTGGACGGCCTGGGATTATCGCGGCGAGTGCGCCATCGGCCACACCCTCGCGGCGGGCAAGGCGGGGACCTACCTGTTGGGATGGCCGAACGTCAACGCGTTTTGCGGTGACTTCGACGTCTGCGGGTTCGTGAAGCCGCAGGGGCTGTACCGGCAGGTGATGTGGGGCGCGCGCGCCGCCGCGATCCTCGTTGATGCGCTTCCCGTCGGCGGGCGGAGCGAGCCCGATTACTGGGGCTGGCGGGACGAACTCCCCTCCTGGACCTGGCCGGGCCTCGAAGGCTGCCCGCGGACGGTCCGGGTGTACGCCAACGGCGATCGGGTCCGCCTCCTGCTGAATGGCCAGGAGGTCGGGGTGCGCGACGTCGATGCCGCCCGGGTGGCGGCTTTCGAGGTGGTTTACCGGCCCGGCGAGTTGGTGGCGGAGGTGCTGACCCGCGGCCGGGTCACCCACCAGACCCGGCTGGTGACCGCCGGCGCCCCCGCGCGCCTGGTGATTCGGCCGGAGAAACCGTCGTTGCCCCGCGGCTCGGCCCACATCGGTTTTTTCGATCTCGAGGCGGTGGATGCGGAAGGAAACCTGGTGCCGGATGCCGGCGCGACAGTTTCATTGGCGGTCGAGGGTCCGGGGTTCCTCACGGCCTTCGGCAACGGGGACCCGCAGAACGTGGGGAGCGTCCAGCAGAACACCCAGCGCCTCTGGCGCGGCCGGGCGCTGGCGGTGGTGCGGGCCACGGATGAACCAGGCGTCGTCACCATCCGCGCCACCTCGCCGGGTTTGCCGGAGGCCCGGCTCCAAGTGCCGGTGAATTGATCTACCTCCCCCCGGTTCCCTGCGCCACCACCGGCAACCGGTAACAGGCCGCCTCCCGGTCGTTCCGCACCACGAGGTACTCGCCCGCGAGGGCGGGCGGGTTCCAGGTTTTGCCGCTCAGCGCGGCGAAACGCGTGAGTTCGCGGGGTTGTGCCGGGTCCGGGTCGAGCAAGATCATCTCGCCGCTCTCGGCGCCGACCAGAATCAGGCTGCCGACCAGGAGTTCCTGGCCATGTCCGTAGCGGCCCTCCTTCCACTTCAACGCGCCGGAGGACTCATCGAGACAGACCATGATGCCGTCGTCCAACCCATAAATGAAACCCTTGTGGACGACGAGGTTGGTGAATTTGGCTTTCAACCGGTTGGATTTCCAGAGCCGCTTCGCCCCCAGCCTGCCGTCCGCGCCTTTCTCGATCTGAACCAGCTCGCTCCCCGTCCCGTACCCGCTGGAGATAAGCAACCGATCCCCGGGGAGCACGACCGGCACCGAGATGTGGGGGTGGCCCCCGGGCCAGTGATAATTCCACAGCACCGCTCCGTTCGTGGGATTGTGCGCGTAAACACCGCCGTTGTTGAAGATGAGTATTTGGCGGACTCCGCCCAACGTCGCCGCGAGCGCCGAACTATAGCCGGCCCCTTCTGTCCCTCCACCCCACGCAAACTCCCCTCCCGCCGCCCGGTAGGCGACCAGCGAGCGGTTCTTCCCCCCGCCGCCCGCGCTCACCACCACGAGGTCGTCCACCACCAGAGGTGAACTGGTCATCCCCCACCCCTCCACCTTCGCGGCGCTGTCGGACACGATGTTGTTCGACCAGAGCCGCCTGCCCGTCTCCAAATCAAGGCAGGTCAGCAGCCCCGTCGCTCCCAGCGCGAAGACCCGGCCGCCGGCCACCGTGGGTGTCGCGCGCGGCCCCTCGCCCGCCAAATCCGATTGGAAGTGGATCGGCTCGGAGTCCGACCAGAGCGGAGCCCCCGTGACCAAGTCGTAGGCGTCCACGGTCTCCTGGTCGCCGCGTTGCTCCATCGTGATGGCGCGCCGGCCGGCGACAGCAAAGCCCGACCACCCCGGCCCCACCGGCTGTTTCCAGAGCAGCTTCGGTGGCCGCGCCACCCAATCCCGCGCGAGGTTTGGTCCGGGGAGGACGCCGTCCCGGGTGGGGCCTTGGAACTGCGGAAAATCCGCGGTCACTCCCTCGATCCGCGCGGGTGCCAGGTTGGTTTTCGCCGGCCCCGGCGCCCCGGCGGCCACCCACGCGGCACCCGCCCAGCGCCACTTCAAGACGGGAATCAGGTCGCCGGTCACGCCGTTGATGCGGAACAGCGCGGCCACCAAACCGATGGGGAGCACGACGGCCGCGGCACCCACCAACCGCTGCTTCCACGGGGCCCGGGAAAGGAACAGCCACCAAAGGAGGAGCAGCGGAATCGTGAGGACGAAGGTGATCAGGGTCGCCAGGTTGCGGTCCTGCCGCTGCCGACCGTAAAAGCCCCACACCCAGATCAGGGTGCCGGCCACGGCGAGGAGGATCAGCCAGGCCGGCCACCACCGGAGCCCGCGGCGCGGGTTGGCGCCTGTCGGGGAGACTGAGGCGACGTTCGCTTCGTTCATAATTTCAGACACATGGCTGTACCTTCCGCCAACCGCTCCCGCAAGTGGCGGCCGGGTGAAAAAGAGCCGCCATGGCCAACAACGGCTGCGGCGGCACAAAGCTGCGGCGCGCTGGCGCCGACAGGCACGGGGAATCCCGATCCGGCCCTACGCCCGCCGGCAGTATGGCAGCGTCCAGGGCTTCCGATATTCCGCCCCCACCAACTTGTCCGCCTCGGGATCACCCACGACCCCCTCGTTCACGGCGTCCCAGACGATCTTCCGGCCGCTCCGATACGCGACGTTTCCCAGATGGGCCACGGTCGAGACGCGGTGGCCGATCTCGAGATTCAACACGGGCGGCTTCCTCGATTTCACGCACTCGAGGAAATTCCGCACATGGGCGGGGCGGGGGTCGCCACTGCCCGGCATTTTCCTGTTGTCGAGATTCGCCTGCTTCGGCTCGGTGCGCACCTCCCACCCCTCGTCGTTCAGGATGATGGTCCCCTCGCTGCCGCACCACTCGACGCCCCACGATCGCCCATTGATGCCGTTGTTCAGCCCCGCCCGGTGCTCCCAGATGAGCAGGCACCCCGGGAATTCATAGACCGTTACCAACGTGTCCGGCGTTTCGGTGTTGTCGTCGTGGAGGAGCTTCCCGCCGCTCGCGCTGACCGTCCGCGGCGGCTGGTCGTCCATGCCCATCATGAGCATGTTGATGAGGTGGACGCCCCAATCGGTCATCAGGCCGCCCGCGTAGTCCCAGAACCACCGGAAGTTGAAATGAAACCGGTTCGGATTGAAGGGGCGCGAGGGTGCCGGTCCCAGCCACTGCTGGTAATCCACCCCGGCCGGCGGCTCGCTGTCCGGCGGCCGGCCGATGCTCTCCCGCCCGTCCAGATACGCCCAGCCGCGCACCATGCTCACCTTGCCCAGTTTGCCGGAACGCACCATGTCCGCCGCCTCGATGATGTGCCGGCAACTCCGCCACTGGGAGCCCATCTGGACCACTCGCTGGTGCCGCCGGCTCGCCTCGAGGATCGCGCGTCCTTCATCGATCGTCCTCGCGAGCGGCTTCTCCACATACACATCCTTCCCCGCCTGGCATGCCATCACCGCCGGCAGCGCGTGCCAATGGTCCGGCGTGGCGATCAGCACCGCATCGACATCCTTCCGGTCCAGCACCCGGCGGAAATCCTTCACGGTCTCGGGTTTCGTCCCGCGTCTCTTGTCGCAGATCTCCACCCCCTTGGCCAGGTGCGCATCGTCCACGTCGCAAATAACCGGGCAGTCGACCTCCGGGTTGAGGAAGAAGCACTCGAGATCCCCCGCCCCCATGCCACCGCAGCCGATCACTCCGAGGCGCAGTTTCTCCCTGGGGGGAGCGGCACGAAGCGGGATCAGGTTTCCCGCCACGAACGGGGCGAGTCCGGCGGCGAAACCAGACCGGCGGAGGAACTCACGTCGCCGGATTGCGTTGGTATTTGCTTTCATGGTGGTCGTGAACGCCGCAGCCTAGGCCACGCCCCCCCGTCGCCGCCAGTTTTTTTCCGGCTTGTCACCCCCGGCCATCACCTTAAACTCCGCGCTTTGATATGGGGCACAGCGCTCGCTACGAAAGGAAGTACATCGTCCAGGAGGATCGCGCCATCGCGGTGGCGGATTACATCAGCGCCTTTCTGCGTCCCTCGGTCCACAACAACACCGGGCCCGTTCGCGGCCACCCCGTCATCAGCCTTTACCTCGACACGCCGGACTTCCTTTTTTACCGCCAGGCCTACATGGGCCACCTGAACCGGATGAAGCTGCGGATCCGGTTTTATGACGATCAATGGAAACGCCCCGCCTTCCTTGAGGTCAAGCGCCGCGTCCATGACGTCATCTGCAAGGACCGCGCGCTGGTGACCCGCGAAGGGGTCAAGCAGATTCTGCTGGGAGGCCTCGGCACGGCCCCGTTCTGGCCGGAGCTCAGCAGCCTCATCCATGGTCGCCGGCGGCAGGACGTGAGCGACGACTTTTGGAGTTTCGCGAGCCTGGCGAAGGCCAATGGCATGATCTACGTCTCCTACATCCGCGAAATCTGGGAGGCGCCCGATGATGAGGAACTGCGCATCACCCTCGATCGTGACATCCGCGGCAGCACGTACGACGGCAGCGGCGAATTGCACGTTCCGAAGAAAGGTTGGCGCCCCTTCCTTCCCCCCTACCTCTCCCCCTGGCCGAAGGACGGCATCATCCTCGAACTGAAGTACGACACCCGCCCCCCCAAGTTCATGCTCGATTTGGTCCGGATGTTCAACCTGAACCAGGTCGCCGTCTGCAAGTACGTCGCCTGCATGAACGCCCAGCAGAAGCAATGGCGCCGCCGCCGGGTCTTCCCCGAGCAGGAGGACGACATGGTGGCCGCCACGTGGAAGGACTGATCCGGGGCGGGTTGGCGCGGCGGCCGGGCGCTCAATGACCGGCGGCCTGCACCCACGACTGGGCGACGAAAACCGCCCCGACGACCCCAAACCCCAGGCTGACGAACCAGAACAAGCGCCTCCGGGTCAGCACCGAAATGGCTCCCACCGCGATGGCGATCTGAAACATCGTCACGCTGTGGGCCAGCGTGCTGTGGAGTTCAAGTGCATGGCGGGCCTCGCGGCTCTTCGTCTCGGCCTCCTTCTGGATCTCCCCCTTGTCGTGCTCGTACTCGCCCAGCTTGGCGGCATCCGCCACGCTGCGCGGCTTGCCGAGGGCGTCGAGAATCTCGACCTTCGTCTTGAGCTGGGCCTCCTTGATGCTCTTGCCCTGAAAAAACGCCCACTGGTTGGCCGCCTCGATCTGGGAGATCATCGCCTCATTGGAGAAATGCCCGGCTTTCATCGAAGCCACCGCGGCCATGGCGGCGAGAATGGCCGAGCTGAGGGCCACCCCCAAAATCCACCGCTCCACGGCGTGCTTGGCCTGGTGCTCCATGTGTTCGTGCAGATGTTCCGTCGGAACTTCGGGATCTTCCATAAAGCTGGGTAACGCCCCTGGTTAATTTGGCGCGTGCGGGGATCTTTGCACAAACCGCCGTCGTCGGCAACAGGGCTTCGAAACGGCTCCTCAGAGACGCCGTTTTCACCTTGCCCCGACGCTCCCAAACAGCTATCAGTTGCCCCCCCGGCTGTGGCGGAAAACCAGCCGGGTTCGGGAACCACAAAACCGCATGAGCACCTCGTTTGAATTCCTCAGGGAGTTCGCCGCGCGACTGGCTGACACCATTTGCGCCGGGCGTGCCTTGCACGACCCCTGCTTCGACAAGCTCGCCCGGGAGCTGTTCCGAGCCCAGGCGGTTTTGAACCCTGCCTACGGGCGCCTGGTGGCCGCCCGGGGGCTGGATGCCGCGGCCGCCATCCACTGGCGGGAGATCCCGGCAATGCCCACCAGCGCGTTCAAAGACCTCGATCTTTCCTGTCTCCCCGCCGGGGCGCGCACCTCGGTGTTTCACTCCAGTGGCACCACCGGAGAACGCCGCAGCCGCCATTTCCACAACCCCGACTCGACCGCGCTCTACGAGACGTCAGCGCTCCAGTGGTTCACCACGAACACGGACGGGATGATGGACCGGTTGCGGCAGCGCACGGCCTCGCTCGCGATCCTGACACCTCCTCCCCCGCTCGCGCCACACTCCTCCCTCGTGGCGATGTTTGAGGCGATCCGCCGTGCCACCAACGCCCCCGCCACCGCCTTCCTCGGCACAACCGGCGCGGAAAGCGCCTGGGTGGTGGAGTCCAAGCGGGCCGCCCGGGCGTTGCAGGATTCGGCCGCGGCCAGCCGCCCGCTCGTGCTGCTGGGCACCGCCTTCTCCTTTGTCCATCTGCTCGATTCCCTCGAGGCGGCCGGCCGCATGCCGGCCCTGCCGGCCGGCTCGCTGCTGATGGAGACCGGGGGATACAAAGGCCGCTCGCGGGAGCTGCCCCAGCCGGAACTGCACGCCTGGATCACCCGCCGGCTCGGGGTGCCTCCGGCCCGCATCCTCCGGGAATACGGCATGAGCGAACTCAGCTCCCAGGCCTACAACCGAGACGGCGGCCCGACCCTCCACTTTCCCCCGTGGGCGCGCGCCGTGGTGGTGTCGCCCGAGACCGGGCTCGAAGCCGGGGAGGGCGCGGAGGGGTTGCTCCGGGTCCACGACCTCGCGAACGTCTTCTCCGTGGCCGCCATCCAAACCGAGGATCTCGCCGTCCGGCGGGGCGATGGCTTCGTCCTGCTCGGCCGGGCGCGCCACGCTGAGCCGCGCGGCTGTTCCCTCGCCGCCGCGGGGCTGGAAAGTCCCGCCTGACCGTTATCATGGCGCTCCCCAACTACTTTCTGGCCGACTGCCCGCCGGAGGCGGAAATCACCCCCGGGATGCTGGAGGAGGCCTGCCGGACGCTACGCGAAAACCGCGGCCGCTTCCTGGCGCACCGCACCACGGAGAGCCTGGCGCAAACGCTGGGCGAAGTGGCCGCCGGCTGGCTGGAGCGGGACAACCCTTTCCGCCAGTTGGCCCTCGAGGAAGGCCCCGTCCAGACCGGTTTCTCGCGGTCGACCCTGGCCCGGGGCATCGACGCGTTTTTCCGACCGTTGACGGCCGAAAACTGGCGGGCGCTCGTGGCCCAGGATTTGGGGCACCCCCGGCGGCTGGACCGCCTGAGCTCGGCCGAGGTGGAGGGGGCGGGAAGCCGCGCGGCCCTGGCGACGGCCCCCGAATTTCTAGTGCATGTGGCGGCTGGCAACCTCCCGAACCCCGCGTGGATGAGCCTCCTGATCGGGCTGCTCGCGCGGTCGGCCCAGTTCATGAAGTGCGCCCGGGGAAGCTCTTTCTTCCCCCGGCTGCTGGCCCACTCGATCCGGGACGCCGACCCCAAGCTCGGGGCGTGCATCGAGATCGCCGAGTGGAAGGGCGGGACTCAGCGGCTCGAGGAGGTCCTCCACCGGGAGGCGGACGCGCTGACCGCCACCGGCTCGGATGAGACGCTGGCGGCGCTGCGACGCGAAATCCCGCCGGGGGTGCGCTTCCTCGGCTACGGCCACCGGGTGAGCTTTGCTTACGTGGCGGCCGACCAACTACGGAGCGCGCACCTGGCGCGGGTGGTGCGGCGGGCCGCGGATGACGTCACCGCGTGGAACCAGCTCGGGTGCCTCTCACCCCACGTGATTTACGTTCAGGACGGCGCTGCGGTCACCCCGGAGGCCTTTGCCGCCCAGCTTGCCGCCGAGCTGGCAAAGCGCGAGGAAGCGGAACCGCGCGGGCCCATCCCAATGGATGCCGCCGCCACGATCGCCTCGCGCCGCTCGTTTTATGAGGTCCGCGCGGCGAACTCCCCCGACACCCGCCTTTGGACCAGCCCGCACTCCACTGCCTGGACGGTGGTGTATGAGGCGGCGACGCTATTCCAGCCCTCCTGCCTCAACCGATTCATTTACGTCAAGGCCGCCGGCTCGCTGGAGGACGTTCTGCGGGGCGCGGAATCCGTGCGCGGAAGAGTCTCCACGGTGGGGCTGGCGGTAAGCGACGACAGCGCACCGGAAGCGGCCACGGCTTTGGCCCGCTGGGGGGCGACCCGGGTCTGTACGCTCGGCCGGATGCAGGAACCACCCCTGCTCTGGCGGCACGATGGTCGCCCCGCCCTGGCGGATCTCGTGACGTGGACCGACTGGGAGACGGGCGGGATTTGACTTTTTACATGGAACTCAGGAAAAGCTTTCAATTCGAGGCCGCCCACCGGTTGCCTGCGCTACCCGCCAGCCACAAGTGCGCCCGCCTCCACGGCCACAGTTTCCGGGTGGAGATCGCCATCGAGGGACCGGTCGATCCGACGCTCGGCTGGGTGATGGATTACGCCGAGCTGGGGGCAGTCTTCAAACCGATCTGGGCCCGGCTCGATCACTACTACCTCAACGAGGTGCCCGGTCTCGAGAATCCCACCAGTGAGAACCTCGCGATCTGGATCTGGGACCAGTTGAAGCCCCGCCTCCCGCTGCTGGTGGAGGTGATGGTGGCGGAAACCTGCACCGCGCGGTGTGTTTACCGGGGCGCAAACGAGACGCCCGGGACCGCGAAGGCTGTCTGAGTTCCCCCCACCGCTGGGAATCCCGTGAAGGAAACCGAAGTCCCTCCCGTCGAAACAGCATGCAGCGCATTCTTCTCTGGCTGGCGGCTTTGTCGCTAACCTCCGCCTGGGGGGCGGTCGATTATTTCGTGGCCCCAGGTGGGCGGGACACCGATCCCGGCACGCAGGCGCAGCCGTTTGCCACCTTCCAGCGAGCCCAGGCGGCCGTCCGCGCTTCACGGGCCTCAAACCCGGGCGAAGGGGTGGCCGTCACCTTCGCGACGGGCCGCTATGAGCTGGCGGAACCGATCGAGTTCACCCCTGAAGATTCAGGGGCGAACCCCGGCCGCCCGGTCATCTACCGCGCCGCCCCCGGGGCCGAGGTGACACTCAGCGGCGGAAAGCTGATCACCACCGCTTGGGAGCAGGACCCCGTCCGCCCCGGAGTTTGGAAGGCGCGGGTGGCGTCGCCCAAGCCGGGAGAGACCGACGGCTGGCGTTTCGAGCAACTCTGGGTCAACGGAACCCGCGCGACCCGGGCCCGGCAGCCTGAGTGCTGGAAGTTCGAGCCGATCCTCGCCCTCACCGAGGAATCGGTCCCCCGACAGGGCCCGAAAATGCGCCACCTTTTCACGGTGAAACCCGGGGTCGTCGCCGGCCTGCGCGGCCTCGAGCGCGCGGCGCTCCTCGACGTCCAGGTGGTGGTGTTCCACAAATGGGACACCACCCGCGAACCGCTGGAGTGGGTGTCGCCGGACCAGCCCCAGTTCGCCACCACCGGCGCCAAAATGCAGTCATGGAATACGATGGCACGCGACAGCCTGTTTTTCCTCGAGAACTGGCTGGGGGCGCTGGACGCCCCGGGAGAGTGGTTTCTCGCCCGCGATGGCTGGCTCTACTACCACCCGCGCCCGGGCGAGGAGCTGGCGCGGGTGCAGGTGGTGGCACCCCGGCTCGAGAAACTGCTGGTCGTCAAGGGCGACCCGACCGGCGCGGGTCCGACCGTGTCCCACCTGCGTTTCCAAGGCTTGCGCTTCACCGAGACGGAACTGCGGATGCCCGCCGCGGGGCAACCGCCGGGGCAGGCGGCCATGAACGTGGAGAAGACCGCCATCCTCCTGGACGGCGCCGCGGATGTCCGATTCAACCGCTGCGCCGTCGAACACGTCGGCGCCACCGCCTTCTGGTTCCGGCGCGACTGCCACGACTGCGCCGTCGAGCAGACGCTCATGCGCGACCTCGGCGTCGGCGGCGTCCGCATCGGCGAAACCGCACTGGTTCCCGAGCCGCGCCGGACTTCGCGCATTACGATCGACAACTGCATCATCCAAAGCGGCGGACGCCTCCTGCCGCATGCGGTCGCCGTCTGGATCGGCCACAACCCGGACAACGCGGTCACCCACTGCGACATCGCCGATTTCTTCTACACCGGGGTCTCGGTCGGATGGCGCTGGGGGTATGAGGAAAGCGGGGCTAAACGGAATCGGATCGATTACAACCACATCCACCACCTGGGGTACCGAATCCTGAGCGACCTGGGCGGCGTGTACACGCTCGGACCCTCGGAGGGGACCTCGGTCAGTCACAACCTCATCCACGACGTCTATTCGGCACGGTACGGGGGCTGGGGGCTTTACCCGGACGAGGGCAGCAGCGGCATCACCTACGAGGACAACCTGGTTTACAACGTCCAGGACGGCTGCATCCACCAGCACTACGGCAAGGAAAACGTCTTCCGGAACAACATCCTCGCCTTTAGCGAGGAAGGCCAGTTGGCCATCACCCGGGCCGAGCCGCACCTTTCCTTCACCTTCGAGCGGAACCTGGTCTATTTCGACCGCGGCCACCTCTTGGGCTACGGCGGCTGGCGGGCGGGGGCCAAGGTGGTCCTCCACGACAACCTCTACTGGCGCGCGGGCGGCCAAGCGTTCGACTTCGACGGCAAGTCCTTCGCCGACTGGCAGGCAAAGGGGAACGACGCCGGGTCGCTCGTGGCCGACCCCCTCTTTGTGAACCCGGAGGCCCGCGACTTTCACCTCCGCCCCGGATCACCCGCCGCGAAGATCGGCTTCAAGCCATTCGACTACAACCAAGCGGGAGTTTTTCACGACGTGGCTTGGCGTCAGAAGGCGGCGGCAATCACCTTCCCCGCGCCTTACCAGGTCCCCGACCCCGAGCCGCTTTCATTCCGTGATGACTTCGAGGAAGGGACCCGCGGGCCGTTCTACTCGGTGGCGACGCTCCAGCAGGAAGGCCGCGACGACCTGATCACCATCACCACGAACACCGCGGCGAGCGGTTCCCACAGCCTCCTGGTCCGTGACCGCCCCGGGCTGAAATTCGGCTACGACCCCCATTTCTATTGGGATCCCCACTTCCTCTCCGGGAGCGCCACCCTCCGCTTCAAGCTGCGCCTGGAGCCGGGGGCCAAGGGGTATTGCGAATGGCGGGACCAGGGGAGCCCCTACCACGTGGGCCCGAGCCTGGAATTCCGGGACGCCGCCCTGTTTGCCCGCGGGCAGAAGCTGCTGGGGGTCCCGGAGAACACTTGGATCTCCGTGGAGATCAAGGCACCCCTCGGGATCGCGTCCAACCACTGGCGGGTGAGCGTCAAGGTGCCGGGCTCTGACAGCCGCGAGTTCAAGGATCTGGCCAGCGACCCGGCCTTCCGGGCCGCGCGGTGGGTGGGATTCAGTTCCACGGCCACCGAGACCACCGCGTTCGAGCTGGACGATCTCGAGATGACCAACGAATGATCGGACCGGTTTCCCGCTCCGTCGGACCCCCCGGTTCCGGCTTGTCATTAACCACATCTTCTGCGTGGAAGGTCAACCCGGCCTAATCATATAACCCAGGCTCGCCCAACCACTTGTACTGCGGTTCGTGCGTCGCGACGCGACGCGCCCGGGGTCTGCGCCCGCCGCCGTGGGCCGAGGCCCACGGCTACGGTCGATCATCGCTCCGCGATGGCAAAACGACACAGTGCGGGCACCGCAGAGGATTCCGCGGCTGGCGCGGCGGTGCGAGCAGCGTCCACCGCGTAGCGGTGGTGCGATGGTAGCCGTGGACCTCGGTCCACGGTTGGATGCCGCTGCCTGGCCCGCGTCGCGTAGCGACGCTCGAACCGTTGCAGAACACACGTGCTGTCACTCTGTTATGGCAATACTGCTTGCGACCACGACGCCAGAATTGTGGTCACTGACGAGCCGATCCGAAGGGGAATTCGTCAACGCCGTTGACCTCCGCCCGTTGGCGTCGTAACACTTAGTCATGTCACGAAAGCACATGATCATCGCGGGGATGGCCCTCGCGACCCTCGCGACCCTCGCGCTGACGGCCTGCCGGACCGCCCCGCTGCCGCAGTATATGGTGAGGATTCGCACCCAGCCGCTGCCCGCGGACCTGCGCCAAGCCAATCGCTGCCAGGAGAAACTCCCGACCGCGTTGTGGCTGCGCGATCATCATGTGGCCGTCACGGCGGGGGTCGGGTTCACCACTGCGGTGGTTTCCGCCCCAGCAACACCCGAAGCGGAACAGAAGCTGCTCCTCGAGCTGGCCGGCTACAACGCCAACCACCCGATGGCCCCGGTGCATGTCCAGATAAAGGCGCCGTAGGGCGGGTCACGCTCAATTCCGTTTGGGAATTCAGCCATTTATCGCCGTGATCGAATAGCTGTTCTACGCATTTTTCGCCGTGTTCCCGCGCAAGCAGGGCCAGCCACTGACTGGCTGGCGCGCCGCCCGTGGACACATTGGTCGCCGATGGCCACCGGCAGCAAAGACGGAACTGTGCGCGTGTGGAGCCTGGCTGGTGGCGAGTGGGCCGTGGGTCACCGGAGGGCTGGGTCGCCTCCACGCCAAAAGGGCGCTATACGTTCGGCGGCGCTCGCGGGCGGTTTCCCCCACGCAATCGAACTCTGCCGCTTCGAGCCAGGTGAACTTGACGATTTCATCCCCGGGCTTCGGATGAAGGATTACGAGAGCTTCATCCGGTAACTCGGGAGCCTGCTTTGGCGGTGTGGGCTTGCCCGGCCGGCGACCATGGTAATCTCGGGCTCAGGGTTTGCCACCACCCGGTCACGTGACTTCGTTCAATGGAGGAATCCCAACGCCATCGAAACAACTCAAGGCGATTGCGGGCAGCCTTTCAATGGCACCCCCAGTTACGGAGAAGCTCGTCCTCAATTTGCTTCAGTTTCGCCCGCTTCAGTTTCAGGGTGTTCAGTCTCCGGTTGCTCTTCGGGGGCGGTTTGGGGCATCGAAGTTCGACATCCTCTTGGCCCGGCGGCGTCCGAACCGCTACCGTCGCCGCTGCTACGGAGATCTCGGTCCGCGAGTCGCGTCGCGCTACGGCGGGTCCCTTCGCCGGTTCCGTATGACAGGTGCGCCTCTCGGCCCCCGGCGGGTTCTGAGTCGACGCCACATTTCGAGCCTCCCTTTCCCCAGACGTCCGCTGTGGTTTATGCACTGGGGTCATTGAGGCGCTGGGGCCTGCGGTCTTCAACCGGGCGACACGCGGCTGTTTGGATCCCTTGAAGGGCTGTTTCCTGTTCGTTTGCTTGGCCGGCTTTCGCTTTGGCCGGGCCTTCTTTGCGGACCATTGGTTTCCCTTGGTCGGCAGGTAAGCATGCAGGGCCTTCCAGTTTTGAGACTTGAATGCGTGCTTATACATATCGGCCATTTTGCGCAAACGAAACCCAGCAAAGCAAGGTCGCCCTTAACCCAGCCTTTGATCTGGCGACCCGGTGGCACCAGGACCGGAGGAACGCATATCGAGCTTGGCGCTGGGTGCCCGATGCCCGCCCCGCTCGGCCTCAGGCATTGTTGGTCCCACTCTGGCTACCCGCCCCGCAGAGCCTTCACCGCGCCCGACAGCACGCGGAAGGTCGTCTGGATCTCCGCCTCGGTGTTGAGGTGGGAGAGGCTGAAGCGCACCGCCTCCCCCGCCCGCGCGTAGGACCCGGTCATGGCTTGCACCACGTGCGACGGAGTGGGGGTGTTCGTCAGACAGGCCGAGCCGGCCGAGGCGCAAATTCCCTCCGCATCCAGGATCTGGATCAGACTCTCCGCATCGACCTCATCAAACCCGAAGTTGACCGTGTTGGGCAGGCGCGGAGCCGCCGCTCCATGCACACAGGCTTGCGGGATCCCGCCCAGCACCAGCGTCTCGAAGTCGTCGCGCAGGCCGCGCACCCGGGCCGCGCGGCCCTCCCATTCCGCGGCGGCGAGCTCCGCGGCGCAGCCGAAACCGGCGATCGCGGGCAGGTTCTCCGTTCCGCCCCGGCGCCCTGATTCCTGATGGCCGCCGATGTGCAGGGGCGTCAGGGGCGCGTTGCCCGACACAATGAGTGCCCCGGCCCCCTTCGGCCCGTACAACTTGTGAGAGCTGAGCGTGAGGTAATCAATCGACAACTGTCGGAGGTCCATCGGGAGCTTCCCGGCCGCCTGCACTGCATCGCAGTGGAAGAGTATCCCGCGCGCCGCGCACATCCGGGCGATCTCCGCAACCGGGTTGATAACTCCGGTTTCGTTGTTGGCCCACATGGCGGAAACCACCGCGGTGTCGGGTGTCAGCTCCTGTTCCAACCGGTCCAGATCCGGCAAACCGTCACGGGATACCGGGATGGCGGAGAGCCGCGTGCCCTTCCGCGACATCGCCAGACACCATTGGAGGACGGAGGAGTGCTCGGTCGCGATGGTGACCAGCTTCCGCCGACAATCGCCACCCGCGGCGAGCGCGGCGGCGAGGGCGGTATTGTTCGCCTCCGTGGCGGAGCTCGTGAAAAGGACCCCCGCCGGCTGCGCGCCAACCAGGGAGGCCACCTGCCCCCGGGCCAGGTGCAGCGCGGCCGCGGCGGCCCGTCCCGCGCGGTGCGGGCTGCTCGGGTTGCCCCAGGCAACCGTCAGGGACGGCTCCATCGCGGCCCGCACCTCGGGTGCCAGCGGGGTGGTGGCGTTGTAATCCAGGTAAATCAAGCGGTTCCCAGCCTAATCAACGGAGGCCGCGAAGCAAGCGCCGCGGCGTGGCCGACGGGCGCGGAGAAGACAGTTGAAAACCAGGGGGAAATTCCGCAAGCTGGGGTATGAGAAAACTTCTTCTCCGAGCAGGGCTCGCGGCCGTTCTGGCTGTGGCGGCAGGCTGCGACGACCCGAAAAAGCCGGCCATCGGGGGCGCCACCTCGGTGGGCTCGGCGCCGGCAACCGCGGCGGCTGCGGAACCCGGCGAGCCGACCGCGGCGCAACCCCGGCTGCACACGCTCAAGCTCTGGCTGGGGGCGGCGGAACTTAACACCGAGCTTGCCCTCACCGAAATGCAGATGCGTACCGGGATGATGTTCCGGACCAACATGCTCGAAACCGACGGGATGATCTTCGTCTTCCCCCGGCCGCACCAAGCAGCCTTCTGGATGAAGAACACCATCGTCCCGCTCTCGGCCGCCTACATCAATCCGGAGGGGGTCATCCTCGAAATCCACCCGCTCCAACCGCACGACACCAACCCCGTGGCGGCGGCCACCGACCAGGTCCAGTACGTGCTGGAAACGCCACAGGGGTGGTTTGACCGCCATCATGTCACCACGGGCGCCGTGGTGCGCGCCGAGAGCGGCACCCTGCGCCAGACGTTCTTCCCCCCGCGCTGAGCCCCATGCACCCCAAGATAAAGTCCCAAGAGCTCTTCGCCCAAGCCCTGAATTATATCCCCGGCGGGGTCAACTCCCCGGTCCGAGCCTTCCGCGCCGTCGGCGGGCAGCCGTTCTTCGTGGACCGGGCCAGGGGCGCCTCGGTGTGGGACGTTGACGGCAACCGCTACCTCGACTACGTGGGCACCTGGGGCCCGGCGATCCTCGGGCATGCCAACCCGAAGATCATCAAGGCCGTCCGCGACGCGGCCAAGCTCGGGACGAGCTTCGGCATCCCCAACCCCCGCGAGGTGGACATGGCGCGAACCCTCCGCGCCTGGGTGCCGTCCGTCGAGAAGGTCCGCCTCTGCAACTCGGGCACCGAGGCGACGATGTCCGCGATCCGCCTTGCCCGGGGCTTCACCGGAAGGGACAAGATCCTCAAGTTCGACGGCTGCTACCACGGCCACGCCGACTCGCTGCTCGTCAAGGCGGGTTCCGGCGCCCTCACCTTCGGCAACCCGGACAGCGCCGGGGTTCCCGCGGCCTTCACCCAGCACACGATCGTGGTCCCGTACAACGACCCGGAAGCGGTGCGGGCGGCGTTCGCCGCGAACCCGGGGGCCATAGCGGGCATCATCGTCGAACCGGTTCCCGGCAACGCGGGCCTTTATCTGCCGCGCCCCGGTTATCTTGAATTCCTGCGGCAAATCACCTCGGCGGAAGGCGCGCTGCTCATTTTCGACGAGGTGATGACCGGCTTCCGGCTCGCGAAAGGCGGAGCGCAGGAGCGCTTCGGCATCCGTCCCGACCTTTCCTGCTTCGGGAAGGTCATCGGCGGCGGACTCCCGGTGGGGGCATTCGGCGGCCGGGGCGAGATCATGGACTACCTCGCTCCGCTCGGCCCCGTTTATCAGGCCGGCACGTTGAGCGGCAATCCGGTCGCGATGGCGGCAGGTCTCGCGGCGCTGGCGGAGCTGGAGGCCTCGCATGCCTATGCCCGGCTGGAGGAATTGGGCGCGGCGCTCGAAGCCGGCATGAAGGAAGCCTCCGCGACGGCCGGTGTGCCGGTGCAGTTCATTCGGTGCGGCTCGATGTTCTGCGGCTATTTCACCAGCGAACCGGTGCACAACCTGGCCGACGCCATGAAGAGCGACCGCGAGCGCTTCAAGAAGTATTTCCACGGCATGCTGGACCGCGGGGTTTACCTGGCCCCCTCTCAGTTTGAAGCCGGATTCATCTCCACCGCGCATTCCGCCGCCGACATCGAAAAAACCGTGCGCGCCGCCGCCCGGGTGTTCCGAACGCTCTGACCCCACCGAAAGGCAACATGCTCACCCTCCCGAAATTCTCCCTTGGGATTGGCGACCGTTTCGCCCGCCAAGCCCGCGCCCAATTGGCCGCCTGCCGGCTGATCGCGGAAGCCGGGGTCCCCGTGACGCCGGTCTGGAACAAATCGAACCGCGAGCATCTCACCATCGGCTCGGAGCCCGCGGCCACCCGGGCCGCCGCGGACCAGGCGGTCAGGGCCCTGGACTGGTGCCAGCCTTATTTTGTGGATGCGGACCACATCCGTCTGGAGACGGTCGACCGCTTCCTGCCGCATGCGGACTTCTTCACCATCGATGTCGCGGACAGCATCGGCCGACCGGCGGAGGGCGCCGCGATCGCGGCCTTCCTGGACCGCCACCCGGAACTCGTCGGACGGGTGGGGATCGACGGGCTGCCTGAGCCTTTTCAAACCGACCGCGGCTCCATCGAGCGGATCGCCGCGAAGTATCTGCTGGCCGTAACCGACGCCGGAAAAATCTACCGGCGCATCGCGGGAGCCAAGGGGGTGGATAATTTCGTGACCGAAGTCTCGATGGACGAGACGGACAATCCGCAGACGCCGCCCGAGTTGCTGGTAATTCTTGCCGCCCTGGCGGACGAGGGCATCCCGCTCCAGACCATCGCGCCGAAGTTCACTGGCCGGTTCAACAAGGGAGTCGACTACGTCGGTGATGTCGCACGCTTCGAGCAGGAGTTTGCGGCCTTCCAGCAATGCCGGTTCGGCCTCAGCGCCTGCAACGGCACTGTGACCATCGAGATGGCCCTCGAGGCGCTGGGCATCGGCGACGGCGATGAGGTTATCGTGCCCGCCATTTCCTTCATCTCGACC
>Ga0182030_10010330_pt1 | contig 18977 bp, 16 predicted proteins | sample 812S3MmetaG_FD_121299 | JGI IMG/M metagenome (GOLD analysis project Ga0182030, IMG submission 121299) | Permafrost microbial communities from Stordalen Mire, Sweden - 812S3M metaG (Illumina Assembly) | ecosystem: Environmental > Terrestrial > Soil > Wetlands > Permafrost | place: Sweden...
GTCAAAACCAGCGCACCGGCCACGCCCGCGAGCGCTCCCGCCCCCACCAGTACGGCGCCTTCCTTCATGACCTGCGCGAGCACCGCGCCGGGCGCGGCTCCCAGCGCCATGCGGATGCCTATCTCGGCGCTACGCTGCGTTACCGAAAAAGCCAGCACGCTATAGACGCCCACCATGGCCATCGCGAATGCCACCGCCGCGAAGGTGGAGAGCAGCACGGTGTTGAATCGTGGGCTCGCCGTCATCTCGCCAATGGCCTCGTCCAACGTCTGCACCTTGCTGAAGAGGCCGGCACGGCTGGCCCGCAGTTCTTCGCGGAGCGCGCGCGCCACCGCGCCTTCTCCGCTGAACGTGCGCACCAGAAAGAGCAGATCCGGCGAGCCTGCCGGTCCGGTATCGTTGACGAACGCTTCGGGCACGGCCGCGTGGTTGAGACCCTGATTCTTGGCGTCGGCCGCCACCCCCACGACGGTCTTCCACGGTCCCACCCGCCCGCCCAGGATCTGCTTGCCAAGGGCGCTTTCGCCGGGAAAGTAGGCGCGCGCGGCGGCTTCATTGATCACCGCCACCGAGCCGGGATGATGTTGGTCGTCGCCGGTAAAAAAACGGCCCGCCACCAGCCGTGTGCCGGCGGCCTTGAGGTAGTCCGCATCGGCGCCACACACGCCGATGCCGTCGCCGCGGTGAAATGCCTCCGGCAGCGGCCGGTCGGAACGCGAAAACGCGATCGAACTCGCCCCCGCGCTAAGCGGCGTACACTCGGTGAGCGCCGCTGCTTCCGTGCCGGGAATGCGGCGCAGAAGGGTCAGGACATCGGCGGCCACCGCCTCGCGCGCCGTTGGATCGATGCCGGCGCCGCGCAACGGGATGGAAACGGTCATCACGTGTTCCGGCCGGAAACCCAGATGATCGTTCTGCATGTGCCAGAGCGTTTGCAAGAGCAGCGCCGCGCCCGCCAGCAGGACCACCGATAGAGCCACTTCCACCGCGACCAGAGTGCGCCGCATAGCCCCGTTCCCGCCGCCCGCGCCGCCGCGCCCCGCTTGCTGCAAAACCGCCTGCAGATCGATGCGCCCGGCCCGCAAGGCAGGCAGGCCGCTGAAGATCAATGCCGTCGTCAGCGAGACCACTAGCGCGATGGCGAACACCCGGAAATCGGTGGTGACTTCGCTCAGCCGCGGCAACCCGCCGGCCGCAAAGTGGACGAAGCCTGGCAGCGCAACCGCTGCCAGGATCAATGCCACCACCGTGCCGGCAGCCACCAGGAGCGCGATTTCCGTGAACAACTGGCGGGCCAGGCGCCCGCGTCCGGCGCCGATCGCCGCCCTCACCGCCAGTTCGCGGGCGCGCGCCGACCACCGGGCCAGCAGCAGGTTGGCAACGTTGGCGCACGCGATGGCGAGCAGGCAGCCGGCCGCGCCCATCAGAAGGAACAAGAGGGTCCGGACGTTGCCCGCGCGATGCTCCCCGAGCGGCTGCAGCACCACGCTGTTATCGCCGCGGAACATTTGCGGGGCATCGGCCTTACTGGCGGCGAAGAGCGTTTCCAGGTCGGCGCGCGCCTGGGCCGGCGTGATCCCGGGCTTGAGGCGTCCGAAGACCGCCCACGTCGACATGCTGCGATCGTGATGGCTGGCCATGGGAGAAACCGGCAGGGTGGTCAGCAGATCCACCGGTACGTCGACGGGGTACACGAACGAGCGCGGCAGCACGCCCACCACCGTGTAGGCCTGCGCGTCGAGCGTCAGCATGGAGCCCACCACGTCGCTCCGCTCCTGGAAACGCTCGCGCCAGAATTGGTTCGTCAGCAGGACCGCCTTGGGCCCGTTGGGAAGCTCTTCTTCCGCGCGGAACGTGCGGCCCAGCGCCGGCGTGATGCCGAATGCGTCGGGAAAGTTGGCCGAAACACGGCCGGCATGCACCTCGGCGGGGTTGGACCCGCCCAGCAACATGATCCTGCTGAAGCTGGCCTGGGTGGCCGCGAGTTGCTGGAATACCCGGTTGTCGCGCCGCCAGGCCACATAGTCCGGCGAGGGAACGAACTCGCCGCCCATGCCCGGAAAGCGGATCGTCACCCAGAAAAGCCGGTCGGCGTCCGCGTAGGGCAGCGGCCGCAGGAAGACGGTGTCGGCAATGCTGAACACGGCGGTCGCGCCGCCGATGCCCAGCCCCAGCGAAAGCACCGCCGCCAGAGTGAACGCCGGCCCGCGGCGCAGCACGCGGGCGGCATAACGAATGTCCTGCCGGAAGCGGGCGAGGCCCGCGTGCCCGCGAACTTCGCGCGTCGTTTCCATCACCAGCGTCTGGGTGCCGAACAGCCGGCGCGCTTCCATCCCGGCTTGTTCGCGGCTCAGCCCGCGCTCCATCAACTGCCTGGTTTCGATCGCCAGGTGAGCTTGCAGTTCCTCTTCCAGATCGGCCTCCGGTGCGGGTTTACGAAACGGGCGCCCCCACATGGTTCACTCCTTGACGGGTTTCATGGTGCGCGCCACCGCCCGCACCAGTTGTTTCCACCGCGATTGCTCTTCCCTCAGTTGCCGCCTGCCCTTCGCGGTCAGCCGGTAATAGCGCGCGCGGCGATTGGCTTCCGACATTTTCCATTCCGACGCCAGCCAGCCCTGCTCCTCCAGCCGGTGCAGCGCCGGATACAGGGAGCCATGTTCGATTTGCAGCACTTCCTGCGACCGCGCGCGGATCGCCTGTCCGATGCCGTGGCCGTGTTCGGGGCCCCACCCCAGCACCTGGAGGATGAGCAGGTCCAGCGTGCCTTGCAGCAGTTCGATCCGTTCGCCCATGTCTGTTGTGTCTTACTTTAGCAGACTGTCTACCAGAGTCAATCTACCAGAGCGTTTCCGGTTGTAAACATTCATCCCGCCCTCACCGGCGCCGTTGGTGGGGCCCGGTGAAGACCTGGCACGCGAAAGCACCTGTCCCACTGGCATAATTAATACTTGCCAGAGCACCTCCAGGCGGTGGGCATCACCAAACGCTACGGCGGCGTGTACGCGCTGAAAGGCGCGAACTTCTCCCTGCGCGCCGGCGAAGTGCACGCCCTCATCGGCGAGAACGGCGCCGGCAAGAGCACGCTGGCGCGCATCCTGGCCGGCTCCACGCGCGCCGATAGCGGCGCCATCTCCATCCGCGGCGCGCCCGTCGAAATCGCCTCCCCGCTGGACGCGCAACGCCTCGGCATCGGCATCATCTATCAGGAGCTCGACCTCTTCGGCAGCCTCACCGCCGGGGAGAATATCGTCATCGGCAACCTGCACTTTCCGGAGGGCCGGCTGGTCGGCTTCCGCCGCATGGAGGAGTTCTGCCGCCCCTTCCTCCGCCAGGTGGGCCTGGATTGCGACATCCGCCAGACCGTGGCCACGCTCTCCATCGGCCAGATGCAGTTGCTGGCCATCGCCCGCGCCCTCAGCATGGACGCGCGCATCATCCTCATGGACGAGCCCACCAGTTCCTTGTTCGACGACGCCGCCGAACGCCTCTTCGGGTTGATCGCCGCCCTCCAACAACGCGGCGTTTCCATCGTCTACGTCTCGCACAAAATGGACGAGATCTTCCGCGTCTCCGACCGCGCCACGGTGCTGCGCGATGGGGAGACCATCGGCACCGTGGAGATGGCCTCTACCAGCGTCGGCGCACTGATCCGCATGATGGTGGGGCGCGAGCTGAAGATCGCGCCGCGCGCCGCGCGCCGCCCGGCCGGTGAAATCGTGCTGGCGGCGGAGAACCTCACCACGGCGAAACTTCGCGAGGTATCGTTCGAACTGCGCTCTGGCGAAGTCCTGGGCATCGCCGGACTGGTGGGCAGCGGGCGCAGCGAACTGGGCGCCGCGCTCTTCGGCATCGACCGCGTCACCAGCGGAACCCTGCGCGTGCGCGGAGAGTTGCGCGCGCCCCGCTCCCCGCGCGACGCCATGGCGGCCGGCATCGGACTGCTGCCCGAAGACCGCCGTCTGCAGGGGCTCATGATGCGCATGAGCGTGCTCGAAAACGCCACCCTGGCGGTGCTGCCCCAAATCAGCGCGCTGGGTTTCATTCACCGCCGCCGGGAGAACGCCAGCCTGGCTCCGGTGGCCCGGCGACTGGCGTTGCACTATCCTTCGCCCGCCGCGCCGGTCAGTCAGTTGAGCGGCGGCAATCAGCAAAAGGTGCTATTGGCGCGCTGGCTGCTGCTCAACCCCGCGGTGCTCTTCCTCGACGACCCCACGCGCGGCATCGATATCGGCGCCAAGCAGGATGTCTACCGCCTCATCGGCGAACTGGCGGCGGCCGGGAAAGCGATTATCCTAGTGAGTTCGGAACTACCCGAACTATTACGCTGCTGCGACCGCATCCTGGTGCTCAACGAAGGACGCGTCACGGCGCACTACCATGCCGCGGAAGCGACACAGGAGAAGATTATGAGTGCGGCCACCAACGCCGGGGCGCGGGCCTGATGCCGCCGTTGCGCTCCGGTGTCGTCCTGCTGCGCCGCGCCCGGAGTCTGGCGGCGCTGGTAGGCATCCTGCTGCTCGCCATCGCCATCAGCCCCACGGCGTCCGACGGCTCGCGCATCTTCCTCCAGGCCGGCAACCTGACCGATATCCTGCGCCAGGTTTCGTTGATCGGCATCATTTCGCTGGCCATGACCTTCGTCATCCTCACCGGCGGCATCGATCTCAGCGTGGGCAGCATTCTGGCGCTTTCCACGGCCTTGGTCGCCATGTTCCTGACGCGCGGCTACACTACCCATATCGCGGTGGCGATTCTGGCGGCGGTGGCTGCGGCGGCCCTGGCCGGCGCGCTCAACGGCGTGGTCATCGCGCGCACCGGGATACAGCCCTTCATCGTGACGCTCGCCAGCATGATCGGCGTGCGCGGCCTCGCCAAGTGGCTCACCAACAATCAGAATATCGATATCGGGTTCGGCCGGGATCTGGCGGCCGGATTCGCCGCCGTCTTTCGCGAAAAGGCGATCGTCATCGGCGCCTACGCCGCCGCCGCGGCGCTCTTCTGGGTGGTGCTGGCGCGCTCCGTCTTCGGCCGTCACGTGCGCGCCGTGGGCGATAACGAAAAGGCCGCCGCGTACGCCGGCCTGCCCATCCGCGCCACCAAGATCTGGGTCTACACGCTATCCGGCCTGTTCACCGGTTTGGCCGGCGTGCTCTACGCGGCGGAGAATCATCAGGGCAATCCCAACGCGGGCGTGGCCTACGAACTGGATGCCATCGCCGCGGTGGTGATTGGCGGCACGCGCCTCTCCGGCGGCCAGGGCTCCATTTCCGGCACCATCGTCGGGACCTTGATTATGGGCGTGCTGACGAATATGCTACGACTGAACAATGTGGACAGCAATGTGGAGATGATGATCAAGGCGGTCATCATCGTCCTGGCGGTGGCGGTGCAACGCGAGAGGAGCGGAAACTGATTTCATGACGCGTCGATATCTTGATTCACCGTGGCGCACGCACTCCTGCGTGCCGCGTCGAGTCTCTACTCGACGCTTCCGCGGCATGGGGCCGCATTTACCCTTCGGGCAGTCTGCGGCCGTTCTTGCGGTGGCCCTCGTCCTCGCGGGAGCACTGCTCCTCGCCGGCTGCGGCGGCCAGGCGAGGAAACAGTTCGTGGTCGCCTTCAGCCAGGCCAATAACGCGGAGCCCTATCGCGCCGCCCAGAACGCGTTCCTCGCCAGGCTGTTCGCGGCGCAACCGGACGTCAAACTGGCCATCGCCGATGCCCAGCAGGACAACAGCAGGCAGGTGGCGCAGGTGGAAACCTTCATCCGCCAGAAGCCGGACCTTCTGATCGTGGCGCCCAACGAGCGCGCCGCGCTGACCGCCGTAATGGGCCAGGCCATGGAGGCCAAGATCCCCGTCATCTGCCTGGAGCGCGACATCCTGCAGCCCAATTACACCTCCTACGTGCACAGCGACAACGTCGCCATCGGCCGCCTGGCCGGACAGTTCATCGTGGACCACCTGACCAAAAAGTACGGCAAGCCGAAGGGCAACATCGTTGCCATGCGCGGCCTGCTGGGCGTGGAGGGCGAGTTCAATCGCGACCGCGGAGCCCGGCAGATCTTCGACAAGTACCCGGAGATCAAAATCGTCTCCGACCCGGTAGCCGACTGGATTCAGGCCAAGGCCAAGGACCGCATGACCGAAGTGTTGCGCGCCCAGCCGAAGATCGATGTGGTCTACGGGCACAACGACCCTATGGCCATCGGCGCCTATCTCGCCGCCAAGGAGTTGGGGCGCGAGAAAGAGATGATTTTCGTCGGCGTGGATGGCCTGGGCGGCCCGGCGGGAGGCATACGGAAGGTGATGGACGGCATCCTGGCCGCCACCTTCGTCTATCCGCTCTGCGTCGATAAGGCGGTGGACGTGGCCGGCCGGATTCTGCGCGAACCGGGGTTCAAGCCGGACAAGGATTACGTGCTCGAATCGCTCATGGTGACCCCGGAGAACGCTGCCCTTATGTACCAAAGGTTCACCACCCCCGGCATGAACTAAGGCCTAATACCGACCCTGGTACTGGAACCGCACTTACTGCCCGTACCTGTTGAATCTGGTAAAGTGAAGAAGGAATCGGTGTCGACCGGATCTGTATCCATGCCCCAAAAACCTGCCAAACAGTTATCGAGTTTTCCCCTGCGCGCCCTTCTTCTGGTGGCCTTGGCGATGTTCGCTACCGAACGCGAAGCCCGCGCTTATACGGACCCGGGCTCGGGCGCACTGATCTGGCAGATGCTGGTAGCCGGCCTCGTCGGCGTGAGCTTCTACTTCCGCCGGATCACGCGTTGGTTTAAGAACCGAAAAGGTCCAAGAGTTTGAGCCAGCCGGCGCCTCCCACACCACCCATCACCGCCTCATTCCGCGATCCCGCCGGCAGCCTCTTCCGCTACCAGGGCCGGGTTCTGCGCGTAGTCAACGCAATCGGTGTGGCCGACCTGGAGGCCTTCCTGGCTTCCCAGGCCGGGCAGAAGCTGATGGCCGCGGGCGCCGTGGTTCCCACCCGCGCGCTCGACGCCGCCGAGTGCCGCGAACTGCTGGCCAACCCCATGGTTCGTGAACTCTACGACGCGCGCGGCGGGCAGACCATCCTCGAGCACGAGCGCATCGATTTTCCCAGCTTCCCCTACGAGTGGACCGCCGAGATGCTGCATGCCGCTGGCACCCTCACCCTGGATCTGGCACAGGCGCTGCTCTCCGATGGCCTCGGCCTCAAGGACGGCACGCCCTACAACATCCTCTTCCGCGGCCCGGAGCCGGTCTTCATCGACGTGCTCAGCTTCGAGCGCCGCCAGCCCGGCGATGCCACCTGGCTGCCCTACGCCCAGTTCGTCCGTACCTTCCTGCTGCCCCTGCTGGCCAACCAGGCCTACGGGCTTGGGCTCGACCAGACGCTGACCACCCGGCGCGACGGCCTCGAACCGGAGGAAGTGTACCGCTGGACCAAACTTACCGAGCGCCTGCGGCCGCCATTCTTCGGCCTGGTCTCGATGCCCACCTGGCTGGGCGGCAGGCACAAGCAGGACGATAGCTCCATCTACCAAAAAAAGCTGCTCGGCGATCCCGAAAAGGCGCGCTACATTCTGGATCACCTGCTCGACGGCCTGCGCCGTACCCTCGACCGCCTCAAGCCGGCGGCGGGCAAAAACTCCGTGTGGTCGGATTACATGACCACCAACAACAACTACACGGCCGATCATTTCCAGGCCAAGCAGCGCTTCGTGGGCGAGGCGCTGGCCGAATTCCGGTCGCGCTCCGTGCTCGATGTGGGCTGCAACACGGGCCACTTCAGCGCCATTGCGGCGCGCGGCGGGGCCAAGGTGGTCGCCGTGGATTACGACCCCGTGGTGCTCGGCGATGTATGGCGCAACGCGCGCCAGGAAAAGCTGGAGATTCTGCCCCTGGCGGTGAATTTGACGCGGCCAAGTCCGGGGATGGGGTGGCGCAACCAGGAATGTTCCAGCTTTCTCGACCGCGCCCGCGGGAAGTTCGACGCCGTCCTCATGCTGGCGGTGATCCATCACATGCTGGTGACGGAGCGGGTGCCGCTGGCCGACATCCTCCTCCTGGCGGCGGAGCTGACCACCAATCTGCTGGTGATCGAATTCGTGGCGCCCGACGATTCCATGTTCCAGCGCCTGACGCGCGGGCGCGAGGAATTGCACAAGGATCTCACCGCGGAAGTCTTCGAAGCCGAGTGCGGCCGCCACTTTGAAATCGTGCGCATGCAGCACTTCGAAGGGACCTCGCGGCGGCTGTACCTGCTCAGGAAGCAAGCCTAGGTCCGGCCATGCGCCATGCCTTCCTGGTCGCTCTCTCGTTCGCCAATCTCTGCTACCTGCGGGTGTGGTCGGAGCTGCTGACCTACACTCCGTGGGACACCTATCTGATGACCACGCCGCCGAAGCCGGTGGACTATCTGGCCGTGACCGTGAATGTGGTGCTGCTGGCGGCGGCGCTTACCGGGCTCAGCGTGCTGGCGCGGCGGGTGCTGCCGGGCAAACAGTTCCGTTTCGCGGAGATGGCTTTGGTGTTGGGGATCGCGGTCCCGTTGAATGCGGTGCGCTCGGTGCTCTCCGGCAAATTCCCGCTTTTGAAATCGGAGCTCATCGAACGTGTGGGCATGCGCGGCGCGCTGCTGCTCGGAGGGTGCCTCGCCGTCGCCGGGTTGATCGCCATCGTGTTCTTCCATCGAGGGGTGGCTAGGGCCGTCATCGCGGTACTGGTCGTCCTCAGCCCGTTCTGCGCCGTCACTTTTGGCCAGGCAGCCTGGAAGGCGGCGCATTACGACGCCACCTCCTATCGCAACAAGCCGCCGGCGCCGCCGCTCGCGGGGGCCGGCGGATTGCCGCGCGTCCTGTGGGTGATTGCCGACGAATGGGATTACCGGCTCACCTTTGTGGACCGCGACCCAAGCCTGATGCTGCCGGAGATCGACCGCTTCCGCAACACCTCCTTGTACGCCGAAGACGCCCGCCCGCCGGGCCCGGAAACGCCGATTTCGATACCCGGGTATTACTCCGGCAAACTGGTGAATTACGTGGTCCACGGCGGCGCGCGTGAACTGAATGTGGTCTTTCACGGAGACCCCCGAGAGGTGCCGTGGAGCACGCAGCCCAGCGTTTTCGATGCGGCGCGCGCGCTCGGCGCCAACACCGCCTTGCTGGAGTGGTATCACCCCACCTGCCGCGTGCTGAACAGCCTCACTTACTGCGAGTGGTGGCCCATGGCGATGCAGCACAACAGCATGGGAGACAGTTTCTGGCAGATCCTGCCGAATCAGACACGCAGCCTGTTCGAGACCAACCTGCTCTCGTTGTTCGGCCGCTCTTTGACTCTCGACCAGCAGACCGGCGTCTATCGGGCGATGATGCGCGAGGCGGATAGAGTGTCCGTCAACCGCGCCTTCAACTTCATGCTGGTGCATCTGCCGATCCCGCACGCGCCTCACGCCTACAATCGGAAAACCGGGACTTTCACGCTGGGCAACTCTCCCATTCGCGGATACCTCGATAGCCTGGCGCTCTTGGACCGATCGGTGGGCGAGCTGCGGCGCACCATGGAAAACGCGGGCGTCTGGGATTCCACCACGGTGCTCTTCACCAGCGATCATCCCTATCGCGAAGCCGAACAACTCGACGGCAAGAGCGACCCGCGGATTCCGTACGTCCTGAAGCTGGCCGGACAGAAGACGGCAGTCGCGTACACGCAGGAGTTCAATACGGTGCTGACCGCCGATCTGCTGTTGGCGGTGTTGCGCGGCGAGATCGCGGACCCGGCGTCTCTAACGGCCTGGCTCGACCGCAATCGGACGCGTCCCCTGGGCAACTGACACGGCGCCGTGCCGCATACCCCATTTGTCCGATTTGTACTGGTCCTATCTATTTGGGCACCACAGGCGTAGAATAGAAGCATGGCCAGAGGTTGGGAAAGTAAGTCGGTCGCGACTCAGATCGACATGGCCGAGAACCGCAGCGCCGTTGCTCGCGCCAAAGTTCTCTCTGAAGAATCGCTCGACTTGCTTCGCAAGAAAGAGAGTCTCCTCATGTCCCGCACCCGTGTGGTCCGGGATCTCGAAAGCGCACAGAATCCCCGCTACCGGGCCGTTTTGAGCAAGGCCCTGGCAGGTCTGGACGCGCAACTTTCAACACTCGCTCCTGAATAGCGGGAACAACCGGAGTTCCGCATCACCCGCCCCAAAAGCAGTGATGCGGAGCACGTTCCAACGGCCATCTCGCCTTTCCCCCCTGTGCCATACTTGAAATTCAGCCCCAAAAGTGCCCGGACATGTTCGCCTATTCGCAAAACGACTATTACTGTGAGCAGGTCCCGCTGGCCGACCTCGCGCACCACGTGGGGACTCCCGCCTACGTTTATTCCAGTCAGGCCATCCTGGAGAACTACGCCGCCTACACGCAGGCCTTCGGCGCCCTGCCGCACACGGTTTGCTACGCGGTGAAAGCCAATTCGTCGCTGGCCGTTCTCGCCCTTCTGGCCAGAGCCGGCGCGGGCTTCGACATCGTCTCCGGCGGCGAGCTCTACCGCGTCCTGCGGGCGGGCGGCGATCCTTCGAGGATCGTCTTCTCCGGTGTCGGCAAGACCGCCGCCGAAGTGGAATACGCGTTGGAGAGCGGCATCCACAGCTTCAACTGCGAATCGGAGGCGGAACTGGCGCTGATCGACGCCAAGGCGGCGCGCCTGGGCAAGAAGGCCGGCTTTTCCATCCGCGTCAATCCCGACGTGGACGCCGTCACCCATCCCTACATTTCCACCGGTCTCAGCCAGCACAAATTCGGCATCGCCATCGCCGAAGCGGCCGCGGTCTACGAACGTTCGCGGCAGTTCGGCAACCTGGCGGCCGAGGGCGTGAGCTGCCACATCGGGTCGCAGATTCTCGATACCAGCCCGATTCTGGAAGCCGTGGACAAGGTGCTTGCGCTCGCCCTCGCTCTGCGCGCGCAGGGACATCCCATCCGCCATCTCGATCTGGGCGGCGGGCTCGGCGTGGCGTATCACGCGCGCGAAAAATCGCCCTCGATCCGCGCTTTCGTCGAGACCCTGTGCAGCCGTCTCCACTCTAGCGGCCTGGCCGCCATGGTCGAGCCCGGCCGCAGCATCGTGGCCGCCGCCGGCGTGCTGCTCACCCGCGTGCTCTACCGCAAACGTAATGGCGAAAAGGAATTCCTGATCGTCGATGCGGCCATGAACGACCTCATCCGCCCGTCGCTGTATCGCGCCCACCACGAGATCCTCCCGCTACGCAAGAGCGCGCTCCCTCCCGCGACCATGGACGTGGTGGGACCGGTCTGCGAAACCGGCGATTTCCTGGCACGCGATCGCCTCATGGCGAACGCCATGCCCGGCGATTTCCTCGCCGTCTCCACCGCCGGAGCTTACGGCTTCGTGCTCAGTTCGAATTACAACTCGCGCCCCCGCGCGCCGGAAGTGCTGGTGGAAGGCGCCGCCTGGCGCATCGTCCGGCAGCGGGAAAATTACCAGGATCTGGTGCGCGGCGAAACGCTGTAGCCTCTTTACTGCACCTGGTAGCCGACCGTGATGTCCACGGTCTTGGGCGGGTAGCAGGCCCGGTTGCTGCACGCCTGATACCGCAGCTTTCCGCTAGCCGCTCCGGGGCCCGCCGGAGCGTTCGCCGCCACCTTGAAATTCGCCACCAGGAGGAAATCTCCGGTGTACACGGAAAGCGGCTTTTCGGAGAACTCGTACTTCTCCTGTTCCGGTTTGGGATAGGTCACCGCGCCGCCTTCCAGCGCCCCGAGCGAGGTCCAGGTCAGCTTCAACGGGATCAGGTACTCTTCGCTTGGCTGGTTGCTGTTGACGTGAAAGCCGGCTTTCACCGTCAGCGGGATCTTCACCTGCACACTGGCGTTGCGCTTGCCCGCCACCTTCTGGGGTTCGCCGGCGCTCAGGTATCCGCTACTTTGCGTCTGCGCGAAGAGTAAAGGCAGGCAGAGCCATGCCGCGAGAAGCGTCCGCTTGATCTTTGATGATCCCGCCGGGATCTTGCAGGAGTTGTTCGATGCCATCTTCGAAAACCTTCTTGCTGGCGAGGCCGATGTGGATCGCCGCGATTCTTTGGTTCCGGTCGATCAGGAACGTAGTGGGCAGCGCGTCGACGCCGCCGTAAATCTGCGCCGTGGCATCGTTGCCGATCACCACGCGGTAGTTCACTCCCAACTCGGCGAGAAACGGCTTGACCACTTCCCACCCCTCGTCATCCATGGATACGCCGAGCACGCTGAAGCCCCTGTCTTTGTTCTTGCGCTCCAAGTCCATGAACCAGGGAATTTCGATCTTGCAGGGGCCGCACCAGGTGGCGAAGAAGTCGAGCAGCACGACCTTGCCTTTGTATTCCTCGAGGCGCACGGTTTTGCCGTCGGCATCCTTGAGGGCGAACTCCGGCGCCGGTTTGCGGTCCTTGTCGGCTTTGACGGGGTTGGCCGCCTTCACGGCGCGCGGCTCGCTCCCGCAGCCCGTCAGAAAGGACGCGACGGCAAGCGCGGCGGCGAAAGCAGTGAGAAAGCGCGGTGCGGACACAGATTATTCCTGATTCGATTATATCGACAAAGTGCGGTTCCCCAGATTGGCCGCAAACCAGGTTCGCCGCCGGCGGCGCCGGCCTGCGCCCAGGGTGAACTCCTCGTGTCGCTCGATTCCACCGTACAGCCAAGCGGCGGTATCGCAAAAACTCTCGCAGCAATACTCCCGCCAGCGGCGGGTCCGGCGGTCGATGTCCGCGGCCCGCAAGGCGCTCTTGCGCCACTGGGCGCTCCACCCGAGCTCGCCGCGCGCCCGCGCCGCCATCTCCGCGCGCACCACGTTCTCATAGCCTAATCGGGCGGCGTTTCCCAGCCGTAGCCAGATGAAGTGCGCCACCTCGTGGACAAAGATGCGGGGAAACTCGGCGCGCGTGCAATCGAGCGCGATCCGCCGCGCGCGCAGAAACGACCCGGCATGCACGGGCCCGCGCCGGTCGCGCAACCCGCGCACCGCTTCCACGCGCACCGGCAGGCCGGTCAGCGCCGGCATACGCCGCAGCACGGCCGCAATTTGAGGGTTCCGAGAAAGAAACAATCCCGCCGGCACTATGCACAGGGTACCGCGGCCCCAGGAACCGCGAGGGCCGCAATCAGTTGGTGGAAACAGACGCTCCAGGCTCGCTACCGGCTGGCGGCAAAGTTGAACCGCACGACGATTTCGGCAGGCACCGGATGGCCGTTAAACGAGGCGGCCTGGAATTTCCACCACCGCGCTGCCTGAAGGGCCTCTTCGCGCAACGCCGGGTTCAAGTCGGGCTTCGCCACCGCTTCGGCTTTCACTACGTTGCCCGATGCATCCACCGACAGCTTGACATCCACGGCCGTGGCGTTCCAGAGGTGTCCCCGGAGTATCGTGGGAAGACCCGGAATCACCTTGTGTATCGCTACGGGAGGTTGCGCCTGAACCGAAAGCGGCGAGGGATTCTCCTTGACCTGACCTTCCACCGGCGCCGCCACGGAAACCGGTGGCCGATTCAGCAGGGAGAGATTTCCCGTATTCACCGTAGCTGGACGGCCGGCTGCCGGAGGCTCTTCCATGCGCAGGGGCGGAGCAGCGGCGGGTTGGGAGGGGGCCACCGGTTTGAATGGCTTGACTTCAGGGAGTGGTTGGGCCACTGCCACCGGCTTCCTCACCACGGGCGGCGCAGGCAGTGCCGCTCCGTTGGAATTACCGCTGCGCGGGTTTGCCGGGCCGGCGGGACCATCGGGGGTGAGCGGCCGTACGACCGTAAGAAACTCGCGGGCCACCTGTTCGCCGGCAACTATATTTAATTGCAGTCGCATCTCGTCCGCGGCCAAAGCGTAGACAAAGCCGCCGGCACGCAACTCCTCGACAGTCAACGGAACATCGCGGCTCACCCCGGTTCCGCGAATGAGCAACATGCCGAAATTGGCCTTGGCAATGATCGGCGAGTCGCCATTCCACGAAACCAGGAGGCCGTCACCGCGCTTCTCGACAGCCAGGCCGAGCGAGGTTTTCGCTGCGCCCGGCGGCGCCGCCGCCGGAGGCACGACCGGCAGCCGGGCGCCGGGCCTGAAATACGAAAACGCGCCGAATGACAACGATGCGATCAGCAGCGCGGCCAGCAGCAACAACGTCCACCACGACCGGCCGGTTGTCTGCTGGGGTTGCGTCACGGGCACCGGCGCTATCGATTTCTGCCGATCGTCCGAACGCGGCACGGCAAGAGGCGCCGGCGCCGCAACCGGTTGCAGAGCGGTCTGGGGAGCCGCTAGGCGGGGCGCGGATTCCGGAGCGGCGTTGCCCTCCTGGTCCGGCGGCGGCGTCATCGGGGTGACGCCGGCGCGCAAGCTTTGCGACAGCTTCCGGACCACGCCTGCCTGCGGTTGCGCCTCTCTGGGTGCAAGGGCCTCGGCGACAAAGGGGAATGCCGCCGCCAACTGATCGAAAAGCTCGCCTTCATTCCAGCAACAAAACCGGGCATTGCCGATGCTCGATTTTATGGTTTCGATCAGCAAAAAGACGGAGCTTGGCCGAGGGAACTGCAAGGCCAGATCTCTGTCCTCATTCGACATCGAGGGACTGCCCGCCGAAGCAGTGCGATAGAAGCCGACGACTTCCCCGGACGCGCTGAGCATGGCCGCCTCCAAAGAGGCGGTGTCCAGGGTTTCAAAAGGCTCAAAATCCAGAATCCTGGTGATCCCCGGCTGGGATATGCCAATCAGTAATCCGCACTGCGACCGTGCGTTCGGGGCTTTGCCACGCTCCTGAATCTGCCTCCGGATGCCATTTACCACTTCAAGACTGAGATGGATCTGAAGCGGCACGCTGGGAAAGCCCCATCGGTAGAAATCTAGAAGTGGCGTGGATGCTGCCGACATTACGGGCGTACCCCTCCGAAAACGATAGGTTCAGGTTACATTACCTAATGGCACGCAAGCAAGAGGAATCTTGAGCGTGGGTCAGGGTTTTCCGGGTTGCCCCCAAAACCAATATGTGCGTTTTCGTGCAAAACAGCGCCGGGCGACCCGGGGTTGGCGACCAGCGGCGGGCTACCCGGCGCGGACGGCGGATCTCTCGGTCTCGCCAAGCCTCTGCGCGTAGCCCTTCAAATCCGCGGTGGATACCGTGACCAGGTCTTTCTCCATGTCTTCACCGGTCTCCACCAGGCGGCGCAGATGCATGGCACCCAAGCGGGAACACCAAGGGTCGTCCACCTTGCGGCCGACTTCGGCGGCCACGCGCAACAGATCGGCGTGCGGCAGCGCGATGGTTTTTTCCACGCGACCGCCCTTCTCATCGACCAGGATGAACTTGACATCGACGGTATCGGCGTGGCGCAGGGAGATAGCGGTCTGCATCCACTTGAACAGGATCTGGAACTTTTTGCCAAACGGATCGGGTCCGGCTTCGAACTGGCGAAAATTCTGCATGCATAGCTATCTTACAATGGCTGTAGGAACCTCATTGTGCTCGTAGCCGAACTGATTGCGCAACGCGAATTTCATCTGACCGAAAGAACGATCGAAGACCCGGGACCGGGCGAAGTCCAGGTCCGGGTCAATGCCACTGGTGTCTGCGGCAGCGATCTCCATTCCTATTCCGAAGGCGGGGTAGGCGATACGCAGTGCCAATACCCCATGGTGCTGGGCCACGAACCGGCCGGCACGGTGGTGAAGACGGGGGCCGGTGTGACCGGATGGCAACCCGGCGACCGGGCCGCGCTGGAACCGGCGCTGTACTGCTACCACTGCGAATACTGCCGCACGGGCCATCACAATATTTGTGCCAACATCCGTTTTCTGAGCACTCCCGGCAACCCCGGATTCTTCCGCGAGTTGGTTAATCTGCCGGTAGTCAACCTGTTCGCCATCCCGCCGAACATGTCCCTGGAACTGGCGACGATTGTCGAACCGTTGGCCGTGGCCATGCACTCCATGCGGTTCGCCGCCATTCAGCCGGGCGAAACGGTGGCCGTCTTCGGGGCGGGACCCATCGGACTGCTGACCATCGCCTGCCTCAAAGTGGCCGGCGCGGGCCGCATCTGGGCGATCGAGCCGGTGGCGCATCGCCGCGAGCTGGCGCGCCACATGGGCGCGCACGCGACCGTCGACCCGACGCAGGTGGACGACGCGCGCCAGATTCTGGCGGACACCTCCAAGCGCGGTGTGGATTGCGCCATTGATTGCGCCGCCAAGGAGGACACCACCAACGCCGCCATCCGGGCGACACGCGCCGGCGGCCGGGTGGTACTGACCGGCATACATTCGGCGGCGATGGTGCCTATCGAGGTCTCGCCGATGCGCCGCAAGGAACTGGCGATTTTCAATGTGCGGCGGTCCAACACGGAATCGCCTGACGCGCTGGCGTTGCTGACCGCCCGGATGGCGTGGTTCGCCCCGCTGGTGACGCACACACGGCCGTTGAGCGGGATCGCCGATGCTTTCACGCTCACCGAACACTACGCCGACGGCGTGGGCAAGATGGTGATTGTATAAATTCGGCATTGCGCCCCGGCCGGCCGCTCGACGCGTCCATTTGTACAATGGAGGAGGGTTTCTATGTCCCGCGCGCTCGTGCCTGCCTTCGTTCTGCTTCTGGTTTGCGGCATTCGTTCCGCCGCCTCCGGCACGGTTACCGCCTCTTACCTCGCCTCCCTCCCGGCGGGAACGCTGGTCAACGCCGTGGCATCGGACAGTAGCGGCAACATACTCCTCGCCGGACAGATCACCGCGCCCGGCGCCGATAACAGCGCCAGCGATGCCTTCGTCGCCAGGTTCGGCTCCGACGCCACCCTGCAATACCTGATGAAACTGGGCGGTTCGGGCGCTGACGCCGCCAACGCCATCGCGGTAGACAGCGCCGGCAACGCCTACGTCACCGGCCAGACCGCGTCTACGGACTTTCCGACCACTGCCAATGCCTGGCAAACTGCCTTCGCACCAACTCCGGACAACTCCATCGCCGGGTTCGTCGTCAAGCTCGGTCCATCGGGCGCGGTGATCTACGCCACTCTAGTCAATCACGCCTACGGGCTTGCGATCGCAGTGAATGCGAGTGGAGACGCCCTGGTCACCGGATACACCGACGGCACGCTGGCCACGACCCCGGGCGCGCCCGATTTCGGAACGGCCAAGAGCCGCTTCGTCCTTCGCCTCAGCGCCGCGGGCGATCGGCCCATTTTCTCCTTGATGGGCCCCGGTGGCACTGTCATCGTCTTCGACGCGCAGAACAATGTCTATACGGCCGGCTCCGGCTTCGATCAGGGCGATGTCCCCACCACGGCCGGCGCCTATCAGCAACATGTCACGGGCAGCGGGTGCGGCGGCGGCGCGCAACTGCAGGTTCCCTGCGCACACCAGTTCGTCTGTAAGATGGATGCCGCCGGAAGGAAGCTCGCCTTCTGCACCTACGTGAGCGGCACGTCGGGCGACGCGGTCGCCGGTCTCGCGGTAGATCCCAATGGAGACATCTATCTGGCGGGTTCCACCAGTTCCATCGACTACCCAACCACCGCCGACGCCGCCCAGGCGAAGAACGTCTCCACATCCCCACCCTATCCGGTCAACCCAACCTCGTACCCGGGTCTGTACCAATTCTTTCCAGTGACGGGCTACTTCTCCAAGCTGAGTGGCGATGGCTCGCGGCTGCTCTACTCCAGCTATCTGGGCGGCGCGCAGCACGATTACGCCACGGGCATCGCGCTCGACGATACCGGCATCTACCTGGCGGCGCGCGTGGACTCGCCCGATTTCCCCGGCCTGCCCAACGCTCCGATGCGCTGCCTGCCCAGCCGGCTGCACGATATGCCGGTGCTCCTGCTCCTCGATGCCACCACACACGCGATCGTCTCCGAAACCGTGGTGGAAGGCGTGGCACAGGGTGCGGGCCGCGGTCCGCTGCTCGGGCTCGATGCGCAGCACGGCGCCACGCTGGTGAGCGGAGCGTACGTGGCACGCGTGGGCCAGGTGAGCCCGGCGCTGTTCGACCCGATCGCGTGCATCACCGATTCCGCCGATTTCACGCAGGCGGCGCCGGTCGCGCCCGGCCAGTTGCTCACCATTTTCGGGACCAACATCGGCCCCGCCACCGCGGCCGTGTACGATGCGAACTCTCCGTCGCTGCCCACCGCGCTGGGCGGCGTCAGCGTGGTGGTGAACGGCGTGGCCGCGCCCATGATCTATGCGTCCGCCAACCAGATCAACTTCCTGGCGCCGTACGAGACTGGCGGCCAACCGGCGGTAACGCTGAAGTTGACAGCGTCCGGTGTCGCGACCGCGCAGCGGACGTTGGCCGTGACTGCCATCAATCCCGGCCTGCTGACTTTCGGCGTCACCGATTACCCGGTCTGCCAGTCGAAGGGACTGCTGGGCTCGACGGCCGCCGCCGTCTACAACGAAGATGGCTCGCTCAACGCGTGCGATCACCCGGCCGCGGCCGGATCGCGCGTCTCGCTGGTGCTCAACGGCACCGGCCTGCTGGCGCCGGCGGTGGCGGATGTGTACAACGTGGTGGAAGCGGTGGCGCCGATTCCGGGCGAGCCGCTCGACATATGGCAGGTATTTCTGCGCCTCGACCAGAATGCGCGCGGCTATTGGTACTCTTCGTTGAGCGTGGACGGCATAGCGGTACGTGAGCAGGCGGTGGCCATCTGGGTCGCGCCATAGAAGGGTTAAGTGGTTTCTGTCGCGAAACTGGTGTGCGGCTGTGGAGCAACCCCTCCCTCACGGTCGGGGCTCTGATGGCTTCGTTGATAGTGCGAGACTTCCCATCAGAGCCGCGACCGTTAGGGAGCGGTCTTATGCGCCGAGACCGGGCTGCAGCGGCCGCCGGCGACGCATCAGCGATAGGCGAAGAGCATGGAGTAGACGATGAGGCCGATCAGCAGCAGGCCGATGGAGAGCGCGGTAAAGCCGAGGCGGCGCCAGAATTTCACCTCGTGGGGTGCGGGCGACGGCA
>Ga0182030_10010331_pt1 | contig 18976 bp, 13 predicted proteins | sample 812S3MmetaG_FD_121299 | JGI IMG/M metagenome (GOLD analysis project Ga0182030, IMG submission 121299) | Permafrost microbial communities from Stordalen Mire, Sweden - 812S3M metaG (Illumina Assembly) | ecosystem: Environmental > Terrestrial > Soil > Wetlands > Permafrost | place: Sweden...
GTCGCTCGGCAGGTGGACGAACACACCTCGCTGGATCTGGTTGATCAGCTCGAGAAAGCACCACGTCGCGAGCGATACGACGACGCCCACCACCGCCGCAATCGCGAGCAGGACGACGAACGCCCTGCTTTCGATCGTCGCGTCGATCTGCTCGGGTGAGATCTCGGGGTCTGGCACGGCAACGAGATCATGGCGTAAAGAAAGCCGGCCCGAATGGCCCAAAGGGGATGACCCGTGTCTCGCGGACGCAGGCGTAGACTCGTTGTTGGATGACCAACGATCTTGCGCGCTGGCAGTTCGCGACGACGAGCATCTACCACTTCCTGTTCGTGCCGGTGACGATCGGGCTGGCGTTCCTCGTGGCGCTGTTGCAGACGGCCTGGTACAGAAATCAGCAGCCGGAGTACAAGCGCGTGACCAAGTTCTTCGGCACGCTGCTGTTGATCAACGTCGCGATCGGGGTCGTGACGGGTCTCGTGCAGGAGTTCGAGTTCGGGATGAACTGGTCTGCCTACTCGCGCTTCGTCGGCGACGTCTTCGGCGGGCCGTTGGCGATGGAGGGTCTGGCGGCGTTCTTCCTGGAGTCGACGTTCCTCGGGCTGTGGATCTTCGGCTGGGATCGGCTGCCCAAGCGCGTCCACCTGGCTTGCATTTGGCTCGTGGCAGCCGGGTCGATGCTGTCGGCGATGTTCATCCTCGCCGCCAACTCGTGGATGCAACACCCGGTCGGCTACGTGCTCAACCATCAGGGGCAGCCGGAACTGAACAACGTTTGGGCGCTGTTCACGAACCCGACGTTCCTGTGGGGCTACGTCCACGTGATCCTCGCCTCGCTCGTGACGGGATCGCTGGTGATGCTCGCAATCTCGGCGTGGTACCTACGCAAGCAGCGCGAAGTCAGCGCCTTCCACCAGACCGCGCGCCTGTCGGTGCTCGTGCTGCTGCCGGCGATCATGCTGCAGATGTTCGTCGGCAACAAGCTCGGCGAGATCGAGAACACCTACCAGCCGGTCAAGATCGCCGCCGCCGAGGCGCAGTGGGAAAACTGCAAGCCGTGCTCGTTCTCGGCCTTCCAGGTCGGCGGCGGCTCAAACGACCAGACACCGACCCAGGTGATCCTGATCCCGCACCTGCTCTCGATCCTCGCGACCGGCACCTGGGGCGGCGCGGTCGTGGGGCTGAACCAGCTGCAGCGCGAAGACGTCAAGAAATATGGGCCCGGCAACTACATCCCCGACGTGTTCATCCAGTACTGGTCGATGCGCGTGATGGCCTACCTCGGGTCGCTGATCGCGCTGCTCGCCCTGTGGGGCGCGTGGCTGATCCACAAGGGCCGGCTCGACCGCTCGAAGTGGTTCCTACGCGCCGGGCTGGGAGCGGTCGTGACGCCCTTCGTCATGAACACCGCGGGCTGGCTGTTGACCGAGAGCGGACGTCAACCGTGGATCGTGCAGGGGCTGATGAAGACGATCAACGCCAACTCGCCATCGGTCACCTCGACCGACATCTGGATCAGCCTGATCTCCTTCGTCCTGATCTACCTCGCGCTCGGCGCTGCCGACCTCGTGCTGATGTTGCGCTACGCGCGCAAAGGACTCGACCCCGAGGAGGGCGGCGATGGGGTCGAGGGATCGAGCTCTCCGCCGCAGCCCACGGTCCCGGCGATGAGCTACTAGCGCTATGCAGCTACACACGATCTGGTTCGTCATCGTCTCGATCTTCTGGACCGGGTTCTTCGTGTTGGAGGGCTTCGATTTCGGCGTCGGCGTGCTGCACACGATCGTCGGGCGCACCGACGCGGAGCGCAAACACGCGCTCAGCACGATCGGCCCGTGGTGGGACGGCAACGAGGTCTGGCTGATCGTCGCCGGCGCGGGCATGTTCGCGGCCTTTCCAGGCTGGTACGCGACGATGTTCTCGGCGCTATATCTGGCGCTGCTGCTGGTACTGATCGCGTTGATGGCGCGCGGGGTCTCGTTCGAGTTCAAAGACAAAAGCGAGGACCCTCGCTGGCGTACGACCTGGCGCTGGGCGATGACGCTCGGCTGCGTGTTGATCCCGCTGCTGCTCGGCACGGGGCTCGGCGACCTGCTGAACGGCCTGCCGATCGACTCCGCGCACGAGTACACGGGCGACTTCTTCGGCCTGCTCACGCCGTACGGCCTGTTCACCGGCGTGACGCTGCTCGCCCTGTGCCTGCTGCACGGCGCGACGTTCCTCAAGCTGCGAACCACCGACCACGTGCGCGAGCGGGCCCGCGCGGTCGCGCGGCCGCTGGGCTGGGTGGCGATCGCGTGCGTCTTCGGCTGGGTGATCTGGACGCGCAGCGTCGCCGGCGGCCCCGACGTGCCTCAGCCCGTCGAGATCCTCGCGGTGCTCGCCGTGGCCTTTGCGGCGCGGCTGGCGATCACCGACCACGACGGCTTTGCCTTCGCCTCCTCCGCCGTCGCGATCGCCGCGCTCGTCGGCTCGATCTTCATCGACCTATATCCGAACGTGATGATCTCGAGCACGAGCTCCGCCTACAACCTGACCGTCAACAACTCCGCCTCCGGCCACTACGCGCTGGTCGTGATGACGGTCGTCGCCGCGATCTTCTTCCCGCTCGTCCTGATCTACCAGGGCTGGTCGTTCCACGTCTTCCGCGCGCGTCTGAAGTCCCCGGCGCCCGCGCCGCAGGCCGCGCCGCCCGCTGGGGGCATGCCCCCAGCGCCGCAACCGGCCGCGCCGCCCGCGTAGTCCCGCTCAGGAGCTACGGCCCGGCAGCAGTGTCCGGGAACTCCTCGGCGATCTGTCCGCGAAGCACGTGCGCGCCCGCGAAGGCGAGGATCGTGAACAGCAGCATCTCCAGCGGGTTACGGCTCGCCGGGATCGGTCCCCACAGGAAGAAGAGCGCAAGCAGCCCCGCGGTGATCCAGTAGGGCACGCCCGGGCGCTCGTGGAAGTGGGGCGCCAGGAAGCGCCGGACCTTGACCGCCCAACTCGCCGGGCCCGCGAACCACCCCGAGAGGATCACGGGGATGCCGATCACGATCGAGGCGCTCGCAACCTGCACCAGCAGCGAGGTGGCCACCGAGTAGGCGTCGTCGGCGGCCGGTTCGACCGAGGCATTGCTGGTGATCGCCGCGACGAGCTGACCCTGCCCGATCTTGCGCGCGAGGAGCACGAACACGCCGGCGAACACGAGGCTCGAGCCGACCCAGATCAGCGTGCTGCGCCGATATCCGCGGGCTAGAGCGACCGCGAGCGCGTACAGCAAGAACGTGAGGATCGTCAGCCACAGCGCCAGCGCGTGGAGTGTTTTGGCCAGGCTGCGCACCAGCCCGAGCTGGCTCGAGGTGACGATCTTCAGGTTCGCGACCGATGCGGGCAGTTTTTCGGCGACGCCCGGGGGCAGGCCGAGGCGCTGCGCCAGATCGGCGACGATCTGACGCAGGTTCAGCGAGACCGTGCCGCCGTTGATCTGCACGCGCGAGCCCCCGCCCTTGATGATCGTGACCAGCGCCTGGTCGGCCGCGTAGTTGGCCTTTCTCCAGCCGTCCTGGACGCGGGGCAGTTCCAGCGCCCGTTCGGCGCCCTGTTCGGCCAGGTTGTGCAGCGCGCCGGAGAGCGGTCCGGCAAGCGGCGCCAGTTCCGGGGGCAGGCCCGACTTGAGCTGGCCCGGCACGTTTACGTTCGCGTACAGCTCGTCGATCAGGTAGCCGGACAGGGCGGAGCGAATCGTCTGCTTGCGCAGTAGTGCCGTGCTCGTCTTCGACCAGTTGCTCGGGTTCATCAGCTGGCGGTTGGCCCAGATCGAGACGATCGACAGGATCGCGAGCAACGTTGCGAGCACGAGGATCACGCGCACCCAGATGCGGTGGGCGCCGCCGCCGGAGCTGGCGCCCGCGGCCCGCGGGACGTCGGCGACTCCCGGCCGGGGATCGGGTCCGTCTGGCATCTGGATCAATTCCTTTCGGGAGTAAGCGCTGCCCAACGTCGCCGCCGATGCGGTCGAGACCGATAAACGGTGCTGCACGGCGGTCTTCGACGCATCACCCCGATGGGATGAAACCCGCGATGTGAGTACAGTTTTCAGGGTGATCGTTCGAATCGTCATCCGCTAATAGGTTTTCTGCGCGGTTAGGCGGTCGGCCGATGGAGTCCAGCACCGAGGGAGCGCAATCGGCGACCGGTGCGCCGTTTGAGCTGCTCGAGTCCAAGCTGCAGCCGCCGCAGATCGCCGAGCGCAGCGTCTCGCGCACGGACCTGCTCGAACGGCTCAACAGTTCGACGGGGCCGCAGATCGTCGTCGTTCACGCCGGGCCGGGCTACGGCAAGACGACCCTGCTCGCACAGTGGGCCAGCTCGCTGCCGCGGCGGCGATTCGCCTGGGTCTCCGCCCATCAGGAGGACAACGACCCGGTCGTGCTGCTCGCGTACATCGCGGCGGCGCTCGCTCGCGTGACCGCGCTCGACGGCAACGTATTCGAAGCGCTGGCATCGCCCGGCGCCTCGATGCAGGACAAGATCCTGCCGCGCCTCGGCCACGCGATGGCGCAGATGCAGACGCCGTTCGTGCTGGTCATCGACGACGCCCACGCGATCGAAAACCAGCAGTGCATCGAAGCGATCGTGGCACTCGCGGGACACCTCCCCAACGGTTCCCGACTCGCGCTCTCGACCCGAGATCATTCGGCGCTTCCGCTGGGACGCCTACGCACGCGCGGACTCCTGCTGGAGCTCAGCGCCGAGGAGCTGCGCATGGAGAACAGCGAGGCGCGCGCGCTCCTGAGCGCGGAGACGGTGGAGGCATCCGACGGGGACATCGACGAGCTGCTCAGACGGACCGAGGGCTGGCCCGCCGGGCTGTATCTCGCGGCATTGGCGGCGAGAACGAGCGAGTCGCGACCCAGCGGGGTCGCGATGCTCACGGGCAAGGACCGCTTCGTCGTCGAGTTCCTGCAGTCGGAGTTCCTCGCGAGCCTGCCGCCACGGGAGCTCGAGTTCCTGACCCGCACGAGCATGCTCGAGCTGCTGTCCGGGCCGCTCTGCGATGCCGTGCTGCAGTCGCGTGGCTCATCCGCGATCCTCGAGTCGCTGGAGCGCTCGAATCGGTTCGTCGTCGCGCTCGACCGCGACGGCGAGTGGTATCGCTGTCACCATCTCGTCCGCGAGACGCTCGCCGGCGAGCTCGCCGACTCCGAGCCCGACCGGGTCGCGGCGATGCTCGGCCGGGCCGCCGACTGGTGCGCCGCAAACGGGCAGGACCTCGCCGCGATCAGATACGCACAGGCCGCCGGAGACGTGCCGCGCGTCGCAACGAACATGGAGCGCGCGGTGCTGCCGGTCTACCAGAGTGGACGCACCGCGACGGTCGACGCGTGGTTCAAGTGGTTCGAAGCACACGCCGAGCTAGAGCGGTACCCGGCCGTAGCCATGGTCGGCGCGATGTTCCAGGCGGCCACCGGCCGCGCGACCGAGTTCGAGCGCTGGTCCGCCTGCGCCGAGCGCGGCGAGCGCCCCGGCCCGCTGCCCGACGGCAGCGAGTCGATCGAGTCCTGGCGGGCGCTGCTGCGGGCGATCCGCTCGCGCGACGGCGTCGCGGCGATGACCGCGGACGCGACGCTCGCCGTGCGCACCCTCGCGGCCGACAGCCCGTGGCACCCGCTCGCGGTCGTGATCATGGGTATCTCGGAGGTGCTGGGCGGCGCCACCGAGAGAGCCGACGATCTGTTCGCCGACGCCGCTGAAGAGGCGCGGCATCTGGCGGCGCCGGACATGCTGCCGATCGCGCTGGCCGAGCGCGCGATGATCGCGATCGCCGCGGAGGAATGGATGCGAGCGGACGGCTATGCCGAGCATGCGGTGTGGGCCGCGCGGCGCTCGCGTCTGGAGGATTCCGCGCTGAACGGGCTCGTCTACGCGGTCGCGGCGCGCAGCGCGCTGCGCGGCGGCCGCACGGCGGGCGCTCACGATCTGCTCGAGCATGCGCAGCGCCTGCTTCCACAGCTCACGTATGCGATTCCGGCCCCGGCGGTTCAGGCACGGGTGGAAATGGCCCGCGCTCAGCTCGAACTGGCCGACCAGGGCGGGGCCCGCACGATGCTCGATGAGATCGGCGCGATTCTGCGTCGTTGTCCGGACCTCGGGATCTTGGGGGGGCAGGCGGCGGAGCTGCGTTCGAGCTTGAGCGCAGCCGGTCGCGACGTTCCCGGGGTATCGCCCCTGACGGAGGCGGAGCTGCGCGTGCTTCCCCTGTTGAGCACGCACCTGACCTTCCGGGAGATCGGCGAGCGGCTGTACCTGTCCCGGCACACCGTCAAGTCCCATGCGATGTCGATCTACCGCAAGCTCGGCGTCGGCTCGCGCGGCGCGGCGGTCGAGCGAGCGCGCGAGATCGGGCTGCTGTAGCCGAAGGCCGGCGCGGAGCTCATCTCATCCCCTCTGGATGAGGTCGATCGCCGGTGTTTCGTGTGAACTGAGGTTCAGGGGCGGTATCGCCCGCCGACGGTGGCGTGCGCCATCAGTCGAAAGAGGGCGTCAACGACGCCCGTTACCGAAGGAGAACAACAGAGATGAGAGGCGTAGGCAGCGCACTGTTCGTGGGCATCCTCTTGATGATCGCGGGCATCCTAAACATCATTTACGGCATCGCCGCGGTTGGAAATGCCAGTTTTTTCGTCAACGACACGCAATACGTCTTTTCCAGCCTGCATACATGGGGATGGATCACGATCATTCTCGGCATCGTCCAGCTCAGCGCCTCGGTTTCACTGTTTGGCGGCAACGCCTATGGGCGTATCGTCGGCATCCTGGCGGCGAGCCTTGGCGCGGTCGGCGCACTGCTCGACGTCGGTGGTGCGCATCCGTGGTGGTCGCTTGGCATCTTCGCGATCTGCCTGATTTGTATCCACGGCCTCGTCGTGCTTGGTGAGCCAGAGGCGGTCTAATCGCGAGCGCCCGCGATGAGCGCGATCGATACCGAGCTCGTGCTCGTCGCGCTGGGCGCGATGCTGGCGCCCGTCACGCTGTTCCTGACCGTGCTCGCGCTCGTCATCGCCGGGCTCACCGGATAGCCTCGCGCTCGCGCTGCCATAGCTCAGCGTAGCGCCCGGCGAGACCCACCAGCTCGGCGTGCGTGCCGCGTTCGAGCACGCGGCCGTGGTCGAGCACCAGCACCTCGTCCACGTCCTCCAGACCCGTCAGCCGGTGCGTGATCAGCAGCGTTGTCCTGCCCTCGGTGAGGCTCAGCAGGTCGGCGACGATCGCGTCGGCGGTCTGCGTGTCGAGGTGCTCGCCGGGCTCGTCGAGGATCAGCACTCCGAAGTCGGCGAGCAACGCCTGGGCGATCGCCAGGCGCTGGCGCTGCCCGCCGGAGATGCGCGCGCCGCGCTCGCCGACCTCGGTCTGCAGGCCCGCCGGCAGCTCTCTGGTCCAGTCGAGCAGCCGCGCGGCGGCGAGGGCGTCGTCGAGCTCTCGCTCCGTGGCCCCGCGCTTGGCCAGGAGCAGGTTCTGCTCGAGCGTTGAGTCGAACACATGGGCGTCCTGGGCCACCAGCCCGACCACGCGCCGGCTCGCGTCGCCGTCGAGCTCGGCCAGCTCCACGCCGTCGAGCGTGACCGCGCCGCCTTCGTAGGGGAGGAAGCGCAGCAGCACCGCGGCGAGCGTCGACTTGCCGGCGCCGCTCGGGCCGACGACCGCCGCGCGCCTGCCCGGGCTCAGGTCGAGGTCGACTCCATCGAGCGCCCGGCGGGATTGGCCCGGGTAGGAGTAGCTCAGATCCCTCACGCGCAGGGCACCTGGCCCGTCGACGAGCGCAAGCGGGTGCGTGGGCTCCAACACCGGCGGCGGCGTGTCCATCACCTCGAACACCCGTGCGGCCGCGCGACGTACGCGCTGGAGCGTCTGGGTTGCGCCCGGCAGTGCAGTGACGAGCTCGAACGCCACCAGCGGGATCAGCACGATCCCGGCGAGCAGCACTCCTTCCAACCGGCCCGCGTGAACAGCCGCGACGCCGGCCACGAGCGCGCCCCACATCGCCAGGCCGACGCAGAGGCTCGTCAGGCCCTGGCCGATGCCCGCTGTGCGGGCGGCCGTGCCGGCGAGCTGCGTGACCTCCGCATCCGCCGCCATCGCGCGTCCCAGCTGCTCCGCGGTGGCCCCGTTGACGGCCAGCTCGGGAGCGCCCTCGATCAGGTCGACGACCGACGAGGTCAACTCACCCCGGGCCGCGGCCTGCCGGGCCTCCGTTCGCGCGGCGAGCGTCCCCGTCAGCCAGGGCACGAGCGTCGCGGCGATCAGCAGCGCCACCAGCAGGATCAGTCCCGCTGCGGGCAGCATCCACCACACCAGGCCGACCGTCGCCGCTCCCACCAGCAGCGCGATCGCAAACGGAGGCACCACCCGCAACAGCAGGTCCTGCAGGGAGTCGATGTCGCCGATCAGCCGCGCGAGCAGCTCGCCGCTGCCGAACGCCGGCAGCCCGAGCGGCGCCAGCCGCTCGAGCCGTTCGTAGACGCTGACCCGCAGGTCCGACAAGAGGCGCAGCGCGGCGTCGTGACCGACGACGCGCTCGGCGTAGCGGCACAGTCCGCGCGAGAGCGCGAAGAACTGCACGCCGACGATCGCGATCGCGACGGCCGACTCCTGCGGGCGCTGCGCCGAGCGCGAGATCAGCCAGGCCGAGGTGGCGATCAGGCCGATCGCGGCGGCGACCGCGCCGGCGCCGAGCAGCGTCGCGAGCGCCAAACGCCCGGCGGCGGGACCGGCAAGCGCGAGCGTTTGCCGCAGCGGAGCCTGCGGCCCGCGTTCGTCCGGGGGCGGGGCCTTCATGCCGCGACCTCGACCGCCGGCGCGAGTGAGAGCACCCGGTCGGCCACTGCGATCAGGGCCGGGCGGTGGGCGACGAGCACGACGGTGCGTCCCGCGGCGAGGCGCCCGATCGTCCGTACGATCTCCCGCTCGGTCTCCCCGTCGAGGTTGGCCGTCGGCTCGTCGAGCAGCAACAGCGGCGCGTCGCGCAGAAACGCGCGGGCCAGCGCGACCCGCTGGCGCTCGCCGGCGGACAGCCCGGCGCCGAGCTCGCCGAGCACAGTGTCCAGGCCGTCCGGCAGGTTGCCGACCACGTCTGTCAGGCCGGCGGCCTCAATCGCCGCTCGGACCTCGCCGGTCGATGCGTCAGAGCGACCGAGGCGCACGTTCTGGGCGATCGACGCTTTGAACAGATGCGGTCGCTGGGGCACCCACGCGAGCCGCGCGCGCCAGGCGTCGAGATCGAGCTCGGCTAGGTCGACGCCGCCGACGCGAACCCCGCCAAGCTGCGGCGTGACGAGCCCGAGCAGCACGCTCAGCAGGGTCGACTTGCCGCACCCGCTGGGGCCGACGAGCGCCAGCACCTCGCCCTCTTGCACGCTCAGCGAGAGGCCGTCGAGCGCCGGCTCGGAGCGGCCCGGATAGCTGACCCGCAGCCCCTCGATGGTGAGGCCCGCGAGCGCTGGGTCGGGAAAGTCGGTGCGCGTTCCCCGGGCAGGCTCGGGTGCTTCCAGCACGGCGAACACCTGCTCCGCGGCGGCCATCCCCTCGGCGCTCGCGTGGTAGTTAGCGCCGAGCCGGCGCAGCGGCAGGTAGGCCTCGGGCGCGAGGATCAGCGCGAACAGCGCGGTGCGCAGGCCGAGGTGGCCGTTCATCAGCCGCAGGCCGATCTCGACCGCGACGAGCGCCACCGAGAGCATCGCCACCAGCTCGAGGATCAACGACGAGAGGAACGTGATCCGCAGCGTTCCGATCGCGGCGCGGCGGTAGCGTTCGGAGATCTCGCGAATCGCGACCGCCTGCGCCTTGGCCCGTCCAAAGATCTTTAGCGTTCCCAGGCCTGCGACGACGTCGAGAAAATGACCCGCGAGCCGCTCCAGGGTTCTGAACTGGTCGTCCATGCGTTCCTTTGTCGCGGCGCCCACCAGCGCCATGAACAGCGGGATCAGCGGGATCGTGAACGCGATGATCGCGGCCGAGAGCCAGTCGTTCCAGAGGACGACCACGACCACGACGACCGGCACGATCACGGCGAGGAACAACTGCGGCAGATACAGCGAGAAATAGCCGTCGAGCGCGTCGATCCCGCGGGTGGCGAGGACCGCCAGCTCGCCGGTGCGCTGCTCGCGCGAATTGTCGAGGCCGAGTGTCGCGACGCGCTGCAGCAGGGCCGCGCGTAGCTGCGACTTCGCGCGGGCGGAGGAGCGGCTCGCCGCCAGCTCGGCTACCCACGCCACCGTCGCGCGAGCCAGGACGAGGAGCAGCAGCACGATCAGCGGGGTCTGCAGTTGCGCGAGGCCCTTGCCACCGAGGAACGCGCGCGCGAGAACATCCGCCAGCAGCCATGCCTGCGCGACGATCAGCAGGGCGCTGAGAACACCTAGGCCTACCGACAGGAATAAGAACGTGCGGGTCGCGCGCGCATACTCGAGCAGCCTCTGATCGAGCGCCTTCACTACTCAATCATGACTGAGTCAGGAGTCCGCGAGCCTGCCGTCGATCACCTGGTTCTGCGGGTCGCCGACGCGCGCGCTGATCCAGTCGATCAGGACCTTCACACGATGCCCGGGGCCGCCGCCCGAGAGGTAGTACATGTGCACCGTCAGGTAGGTGAAGAACGCCGGTCGCCCGGAGAGCTTGTGGCCTCGGATTTCGCACACCGCTTTACCCCGGCCGACCACGGCCAGCGCGCCCTTGTCCAGGTATTTGAAGGGCGTGCTCGCACCCGTCGCGCCGCCGCGAATCGCCTTGGTGACGTGCCGCGCCTGCTGGATCGAGACGGTCGCCAGCCCCGGCAGCGGCCGCTCTTCGGGGCCCGGGACCTGCGTGGCGTCACCAATCGCCGAGATCTCGGGATGGCCGGGGACCGTCAGATCGACTCCGATCTGCACGCGCCCCGCGCGGTCGGTCTGCGCCCCCGTCGCCTCGGCGAGCGTCTTGGCGAAGCCCACGGCCTGGACGCCCGCGGCCCAGACGACGGTCCGCGCGTCGATCCGCTCCTCGGCGCCGTCGATCTGAAACGTCACCCCCTGCGCGTCGATCGCGGTGACGCGCGTGCCCTGGCGCACGGTCACGCCGAGCGCGGCCAGGTAGGCGGCGACCTTCGCTGACAGCTTCTCGCTGAAGGCCGCGGTCACACGCTCGCCGGCGTCGAGCAGGATCACCCGCGCTTTGGCCGGCTGGATGCGCTCGAAGTAGCCCTTCATCGTGTCGTGGGCGATGATCGCCAGCTCACCGGCGAGCTCGACTCCGGTCGGGCCGCCGCCGATCACGACGAACGTCAGCCACTGCTCGCGCGCGGCCGGGTCCTCCGCGCGCTCGGCCTCCTCGTAGGCGCTGTAGAGCCCGTTGCGCAGCTCGACCGCGTCGTTCAGCGTCTTCAGGCTGAAGGACACATCGCGCCACTCGTCTTTGCCGAAGTACGAGGTCTCCGCCCCGCAGGCGACGATCAGGCTGTCGTAGTCGAGCGTCTCACCGCGATCGAGCGTGATCTGGCGGCGCTCGGCATCGAGGCCGGTGGCCCTTGCCATCAGCACGGTCGTGTTCGAGCTGCGCTTGACCGCCGCGCGGATCGGCGAGGCGCACTCTCCCGTGGACAGGCCGCCGCACGCCAGCTGGTAGAGCAGCGGCTGGAACAGGTGGTGGCTCGTCGGGTCGAGGAGCGTCACATCGACGTCGGCGTCCTTCAGCTCGCGCGCGGCCGTCAGGCCGCCGAAGCCACCGCCGACGATCACGACCTTGCGGCGAGCACCGGGTTGGGCCTCAGCTGCCATTCGCGCCCAGGCGCTCGAGCAGGTGATCGCCGACGCGCACCGCGTTGGCCATCGCCGTGAGCGCGGGGTTGACCGCCGCGATGCTCGGGAAGAAGCTCGTGTCGACGACGTACAGGTTGTCCAGCTCGTGCGCGCGACAGTCGGTGTTCAGGGCCGAGGTCGCCGGGTCGGAGCCGAAGCGGCAGGTGCCCGCCTGGTGGGCGACGCCCGCGACCGGGATCTTGTTCTCCAGATAGGCCCAGCGCGGGATCAGATGGTGCTCCTGCATGCCCAGATGGCCGAGCAGCGAGCGCAGCTGCTTGAACAGCCGGTCGCGGGCACCGTCGTTGGTGGACTTGTAGTTCAACACGACGTTGCCGTCGCCGTCGAGGCTCACGCGGTTATCCGGCAGCGGCAGGTCCTCGGTCGAGAGCCAGAAGTCGATCGCGTGGTCGGCGACCTCCGTCAGCGAGAAGGTCGGCGCGAGCTTCGTCATCAGCGGCTGCTCGCCGCGGTACATCGCCGCGACCGACTTGCCGACCATCTGGATGTTCCCCATCGGGAACTCCCACTCCTTGCCCGCAAAGTAGTAGTCGTTGACGCCGAGGGTCTTCTGGAAGACGGTTTTGTTGGGCTCCTTGGAGAGCGCCAAAACCGCCTGACTGTCGTGGAACATGTAGTTGCGCCCCACCTGGTCGGACCCGTTCGCGAGGCCGCCCGGATGCTTGTCGCTGGCGGAGGCGAGCAGCAGCTTGGCCGTGTTCGCCGCGCCGGCGGACACGACGACGACGTCGGCTGAGTACATCTCGCGCGCGCCGTCGCGATCGACCACGACCTCGGTGACGGCGGTCCCGGCGGCGTTGGTCGCAAGCGCGACCGCGGTGGCGTTCGTCAGCATCGTGACGTTCTCGTGCTCCAGCGCCGGCCGCACGCCCAGCACCTCGGCGTCGGACTTGGCGTGCACGAGGCAGGGGAAGCCGTCGCAGGTCGCGCAGCGGACGCAGTGGCTGTGGGGCATGTCCGCCTCGTCGAGCATCACCCCGCAGGGCGCGTGGAACGGGTGCAGGCCGGCGGCGGCGAAATCGTCGGAGAGCTGCTGAATCCGCGGCTCGTGCGAGACCGCGGGGTGAGGGTAGGGCGCGCTCGCCGGCGGTTCGGTGGGGTCCTCGCCGCGTGCGCCGTGCACCTCGTACAGATGCTCGGCCTTGGTGTAGTAGGGCTCCATCTCCTCGTAGGAGATCGGCCACGCGGGGGAGATCCCGCCGTGGTGCTGTAGCTCGCCGAAGTCCTCTTTGCGCATCCGGTACAGCGCGGCGCCGTAGAGCTTTGTCGCGCCGCCGACGTAGTAGTGCACCTGCGGCTGGAACGGCTTGCCGTCCCCGTCGTACCAGGTGTCCGGAGAGACGTAGCGATCGTCGACGAACACGTCCCCCGCCGACCAGTTCTGCGGCTCGCGCGCCAGCCAGCCGCCGCGCTCGAGGATCAGGATCTTCTTGCCCGAGGGCGCCAGGTGCCGCGCGAGCGTGCCGCCGCCCGCGCCGCTGCCGATGATGATCACGTCGTAGTCGCTCATCACGCGATCTCCTCGAGCATCTCGGAGAGGATGATCCTCCCCGCCGCCTCGATCAGCGCGAGGTGGGAGAAGGCCTGGGGGAAGTTCCCCAGGTGCCGGCCGGTGCTCGTGTCGAACTCCTCGGCGTACAAGCCCAGCGGCGAGGCGACGCTCAACAGTCTTTCCATCAGGTCGCGCGCGCGTTGCTCCTCGCCGACCACGGCCAGGCCGGAGACCAGCCAGAAGGAGCAGATCAGGAAGCTGCCCTCCTTGCCCGACAGGCCGTCGTCGGTCTCGCCCGTGCGGTAGCGCAGGACGAAGCCGTCCTCGGTCAGGTCGTCGGCGATCGCCAGCACGCTCGCGCGCAGGCGCTCGTCGCTGCCGGGCAGGAAGCCGAAGATCGCCGCCAGCAGGTTGGAGGCGTCGAGCGCGTCGGTCTCGTAGTGCTGGCGCAGGACCCCGTCTTTGGTGAGGCCGTGGGCGAGGATGTCCGCCCTGATCTCCTCGGCCGTCTCGTGCCAGGTGGCCTGCAGCTTCCCATCGCCGCGGATCTCCGCGAGCTTGCTCGCGCTGTCCATCGCGACCCAGCACATCAGCTTCGAGGAGACGTAGTGCTGCGGCGCGCCGCGCGCCTCCCAGATGCCCTGGTCGGGCTCGCGCCAGATCTTCGTCGCGCACTCGGCCTGCGCCTGCACGAGCGGCCACAGCCGCCGCGGCAGCCGCTTCGAGCGCCGCGTGTGCAGCAGGATCGAGGCCAGCGCCGCGCCGAACACGTCGTTCTGGCGCTGGTCGAAGGCGCCGTTGCCGACGCGTACGGGGCTCGCGCCGGCGTAGCCGGAGAGGTCCTCGCGCGAGGACTCCGTCAGGTCGCGACGCCCGTCGATCCCGTACATGATCTGCAGCGCGCCGTCCTCGTTGGGCTCGAGATCGGCGACGAACTGCATGAACTCCTCCGCCTCCCAGTCGAGGTTCAGGTAGTGCAGCGCCTGCAACGTGAAGGTCGAGTCCCGCAGCCAGGTGTAGCGGTAGTCCCAGTTGCGCTCGCCGCCCGGCGTCTCCGGCAGCGAGGTCGTCAGTGCCGCGACGGTTGCGCCGGTCGGCATGTACGTGAGCCCCTTGATCGCGAGCGCCGAGCGCTGGATAGGATCGCGCCAGCGATGGTCGGGGATCCGCGCGCGGCCCAGCCAGTCGCGCCAGAATTGTGCGGTCGCGGCCAAGCGCTCGTTGGCGTCGTCGAGGCTCTCCGGTGACGCGAGCTCCTCGGCCCACGACAGCGAGCAGAAGATCTGCTCGCCCTGCTTGAGCACGTGCCTGGCCCTGACGCGGTCGCCCTCGGTGCCGACCGCCATGTCGGTCCGCAGCCTGATCGTCACATCGGCGCCGCTCGCGTCGGCGGTGTGGCCGTCCTCGCTGACCGTCCACTGCGCCGGCACGCGCCCGTAGTCGAAGGCCGGCTCGCAGGTCAGCTCCATCTCGATCTCGCCGTCGAGGCACATCGCGACGCGTACGAGCAGGTGTTCGGCGTCTTCGTCGGTCGGCGGGCGGGTGTGCGGCGTGATCTTGTCGACGCCGCGACGGGGGCCGATGATCAGCGCGTCGCGCACGATCGCCCAGCCGGTCGGGGTTCTCCACGTCGTCAGCAGGATGTTCGTCCCGGGCTCGTAGATCCGCGCCGAGGGCACGTTGACGCCGAACGGCCCGAAACGGAAGTCGCCGGCCTGGCGGTCGAGCAGCGTGCCGAACACGCTCGGCGCATCGAAGCGCGGTACGCACAGCCAGTTGATGCTCCCGTCGGGGGCCATCAACGCGCCCGTGTGGCAGTCCGACAGGAACGCGTAGTCGGCGATCGGCGGGAACGGCGAGGGCATCGCCGCGCTCTGCGGCATCGCTTCGTCCCTGCTGTCGGCGCCCGATTCGGCGTTGCCCGATTTTGTCTTGCCTGCTTTCTCTCCGTTTGTCTTTGCGCTGCTCATGCCTGCACCCAGGGGCCGCGCCACTTGCCGAAGCCCCGCACCAGGCCGTCCGCCTCGACGGGACCCCACGAGCCCGGGGCGTAGGGGTGAACCGGCGGCGGCTGCTCGAGCAGCGGCTGGAAGATCCGCCACGTCTCTTCGACCGCGTCCTGCCGTGTGAAGCGGGTGCTGTCGCCGTGCATCGCGTCGAGCAGCAGCACCTCGTACGGCGTCGGCGCCTCGCCGCCCTGGTCGGCGAACTCGACGTCGAGCGTCACCGCCTCCGGCCCGTCGGCATCGGCGCGGTGGGCGTCGATGATCTGGCGCACGCCCGTCGAGGGATCGAGCTTGAGGACGAACTGGTTCGGCTCGGGCCGGCGATGGGATCCGTGCTCCATGAACCCGAGCCGCGGCGGCTCGCGGAACACCGCGCGGATCTCGGTCTGCGTCGCCGTGAGCTTCTTCCCCGTGCGGATGAACCACGGCACGCCGGCCCAGCGCCAGTTGTCGATGTCCAGGCGCATCGCCGCGTAGGTCTCCGTCGTCGATTCCGCTGCGACGCCGTCGATGTTCAGGTAGCCGTCGTACTGACCGCGCACGTAGTGCTTCGGATCGGCTGGGGGCATCGAGCGGAACAGCGAGAACTTCGCGTCCTTCAGGGTTTCCGCGTCATCGCCGGCCGGGGCCTCCATCGCGGCGAGCGCGACGACCTGCATGATGTGGTTGACGACGACATCGCGCAGCGCGCCGACGGGGTCGTAGAAGTGCCCGCGGTCCTCGACGCCGAAGTCCTCGGCCATCGTGATCTCCACGCACGCGATGTGGTTGCGATTCCAGATCGGCTCGATCATCGTGTTCGCGAACCTGAGGTAGAGCAGCTCGTCGGTACCCATCTTGCCGAGGAAGTGGTCGATCCGGTACAGCTGCGACTCGTCGATCGACTCGTGGATTTCCGCCGCGAGCGCACGCGCCGAGGCAAGATCGTGGCCGAACGGCTTCTCGACGACCACGCGCGCGGTCTTCGTCAGGTTCGCGTCCTTCAGCTGCTTGATCACGGCCCCGAACAGGAATGGAGGAATCTCCAGGTAGAAGACCGGGCTGTGCGCGTTGCCGACCGCCGCCGCCAGGCGCTCGTACGTGGCCGCGTTGGTGAAGTCGCCGCTCACGTAGGTGAGCCGTGCGGCGAAACGCTGAAAGACCTCGTCGTCGAGCGACTCTCCGGTCCCGACGATGCATTCGCGGGCGTGCTCGCGCAGGTGCTCGAGCGTCCAATCGTCGCCTGCCACCCCCACGATCGGGCAGTTGAGCAGGCCGCGCTTCTCCAGCCGGTACAGCGATCTGAAGGTCATCACCTTCGCCAGATCGCCGGTGATTCCGAAGATCACAAGCACGTCGGCGGCCGCGGGCTTGCCGGAGTCGCCTCCGCGATTGCTCGCTCGCGAATGAGCTGGGTCAGCTGTGCTCATGCGTCCGGTCCTTTCGGTCGCAGCAATGTCAGGGATCTCGCGCAGACCATACCTCCAAGAGGAAGGGTCGACATCGCCCCAAGAGGATGAGTCCCAACGAGCCCGGGGACCGTCCCCGGCGCAGCAAGTCAGTCGTCGAGCAACCGCGCGATCGTGTCCTGGTAGCCGGGGACCTCGAGCAGGAACGAGTCGTGGCCGAGCGCGGACTCGATCTCTACCTCGGTGACGTGCTCGGCGCCACGCTCGCGCAGCCCCTCGGCGATCCGCCGCGAGTGGTCCGCGCCGAAGCGCCAGTCGGAACTGAAGCTGAGGACGAGGGCCCGCGCTCTGGGGTCGAGCGGCGCTGGGTTGAGCGCCGCCGGCGCGCTCGCGCTCGACGTCTGTGCGATCGGCGCGGCGAACGGGTCAAAGCCGTCCATCACGCGCGAGAGCCACAAGTAGCTGAGCGCGTCGAAGCGCGCGAGGAACGTCTCGGCCTGGTGGTCGAGGTAGGTCTCGACGGGATAGCGCGAGCTCAGCCACTCGCGCGCGTCGGCTGCCGGCGCCGGATCGGGCTCGGCCGGGCGCGCGAAGCGCGCATCCATGCTCTCCTGCGCGAGGTAGGTGATGTGCCCGACGCGCCGCGCGGTCGACAGCCCCCGGGAGGGACGGGTCGAGTAGAGCGCGTAGGCGCCGGAGTGGAACGCGGGATCGCTCAGGATCGCGTGCCGGGTCGCGGCCGAGAACGCGATGTTCTGAGCGGACAGGCGCGAGCTGGCGGCGACGATCGCCGCGCGGGCGATCTGACCGGGCGCGTCGAGCAGCCACTGCAGCACCTGCATGCCGCCGAGCGATCCTCCGATCGCCGCGTGCAGGGTGTCGATCTCGAGGTGCACGAGCAGTCGCCGGTGCACGGCGACGAGGTCGGTGACGGCGAGCGGGGGGAAGTCGAGTCCGTAGGCGCTCCCCGTGGCCGGGTCGGTGGATGACGGTCCGGTCGTCCCCGAGCAGCCGCCGAGCAGGTTCGGGCAGATCACGAAGAAGCGCTCGGTGTCGACGGCCAGCCCCGGTCCGACCAGCGTGCGCCACCAGCCGTCGGGGGCGGCGGCATGGGCGGAGCCGGTGAGCGCGTGGCAGAGGAAGACAGCGTTCGCGCGCTCGGCGTCGAGCTCGCCGTAGGTCTCATACGCGACCTGCACCGGAGCGAGCGCACGCCCGTTGGCGAGGATCAGCGGGTCGTCCTCCGCGTAGAGGACGACCCGCTGCGGGGCTGCGGGATCGGCCGTATCCATGCCAGTGCGCGACGGGCGGCGCGCCGTGTCGGCGCCCGGGCTCGAGACGGCGTCCGTGTCAGGCGGGCGCGGCGCCGTGGGGGTGCTGGATCGAGGCACTGGCCGGATCGCGGGGCTCGCCTCAGGCCGTGACCGGCTGGCGCGCCCGGGTGAGCGCCTGGTCGAGGTCGGCGAGCAGGTCGTCGATGTGCTCGATCCCGACGGACAGGCGGACGGCGTCCGGGGCGACGCCCGCCGCCGCGAGCTCCTCCTCGGAGAGCTGCGAGTGGGTGGTCGAGGCGTTGTGGATCGCCAGCGACTTCGCGTCGCCGATGTTCGCCAGGTGGCTGAACAGCTCGAGCCCCTCGATGAACGCGCGGCCCGCCTCCAGGCCGCCCTGCACGCCAAACGTCACGAGCGCTCCGTAGCCGCCGAGCAGCGTCCGATCGGCGACGTCGTGGTAGGGATCCTCCTCGAGCCCCGGGTAGGCGACCCAGCTCACCGCCTCGTGATCGTCGAGCCAGCGCGCGATCGCCAGCGCGTTCGCGTTGTGGCGCTCGATTCGCAGCGGCAGCGTCTCGATGCCCTGCAGGAACAGGAACGCGTTGAACGGGCTCAGCGCCGCGCCGGTGTTGCGCAAGAGGACCGTGCGCACGCGGCCGATGTAGGCGGCGGGGCCGAGCGCGTCCGACCAGACGACGCCGTGGTAGCTGGGGTCGGGCTGGGTCAGGCCGGGGAAGCGCTCGGCGTGGGCGGGCCAGTCGAAGCGCCCGGCGTCGATCACGACGCCGCCGATCGAGGTGCCGTGGCCGCCGATGAACTTCGTCAGCGAGTGCACGGCGACGTCGGCGCCGAGGTCGAGCACGCGCGCGCCGATCGGGGTGGGAACCGTGTTGTCGACGATCAGCGGCAGACCGTGCGCGTGCGCGGCCTGCGCCCAGGCGGCGACGTCGAGCACGTTCAGGCGCGGGTTGCCGATCGTCTCGCCGAA
>Ga0182030_10010332_pt1 | contig 18975 bp, 14 predicted proteins | sample 812S3MmetaG_FD_121299 | JGI IMG/M metagenome (GOLD analysis project Ga0182030, IMG submission 121299) | Permafrost microbial communities from Stordalen Mire, Sweden - 812S3M metaG (Illumina Assembly) | ecosystem: Environmental > Terrestrial > Soil > Wetlands > Permafrost | place: Sweden...
CCTCCGCTCTGGAGGGACGGTGCGCACTCGCACGGCTCCGGGATGCACGTGAATCCCGACCCGCAGTCGGAATCGACCTTACAGGGGAGATTGTACTTGGGAGTGCACGTGCCATACGTATACGTCGTGCAAGTGGGCGGCGGGGGAGTCGGACACGACGCGTCCGGGAGCGAGCATTTCGAACCGTTGCCGGCGGAACTGCAGCTTTGCTCTGTCGTGATGGAGCAGGCCATCCCGTCCGCACAATCGGAGTCCACCGTGCAAGACGCGAGAACACACGTGAGCACCGCAGCCGAGCTGCATTCTGGGGCGGGCGAGCACTCGTCGCCTTTCGCGCAGGCCGGCGTAGGCGGGCAGGATGTCACCCCCGATGCCTCGCACTTGAACCCCTTGCCACAGTCGACGTCTGTCGCGCACGACGCGCCCGCGCGAGCCTGGACCGTGGCGAAGAGAATTCCACCGGCCAGTGTGACAAAGACAAGGCGAGAAAACTGTCGAGAATGGCGCATCGGTACCTCCAAGGAATTGTCGGGCAACGGGAGCGGCTACTCGCATCGTCCGTGCCACCCTCGAGATTCACTCAATGCCATCAATTCTCGATAAATCGGCGACGTAGGAGGAATCGCCCTGCGCCAGTCTGTGCCAGAGGATGACGTATCGGTCCCGGTTGCGAACGCCAACACGTTCGAGTGCGCGCTCGAGTCACTTGCAGAACCCAAAAGTGCCGAATCTCTCGTCAATCACAACACACTTGCGGGAGCCGCAATCCCTGTCCGAACGGCAAACTCGGCGACAGACTCCGTAGCCCCTGAACTCCCTTGACCTATCGCATCCGAGAAATGATTGATTCGCCTGGCGGGGCTGCCAACCCAAGAGCTGCCGGCGGGCAGAGTCTCGCCATGCATGAGCAGCGATAGCGATCCCAGTCTGGAGCCTTCTCCCATCTCGGTATCGCAGAGGACGACCGCATCGCTTCCGACCGAGCATCGCGCCCCCACGTGCACGGTCGACATCCTCAGGGCTCGGCCCTCGAACAGGTGCGTCTGAAGAGTGCAATCCTCGTTCAAACAAGCTTCGTCTCCGACCGTCACGAGATCGCATTCCGTGAGCTTCGTAGTCCCCATATAGACGCGCTTACCGATCCTTGCGCCGAGAGCGCGGAAGTACCATGCGATAAACGGTGTCCCGTCGAGATGATCGACGAAATACGCATCGGCGAGGTTTTCGCGCATCGCCGCGACGAGCTCGGATCGCCACACCGATGGGCTCCATAGCGGATGTTCTGCGGGACGAACCTGGCCGACGATCGCCCATTTGAGCGCGACAACGATCGCTGCCGCTGTAAGCCCGAAACCGACGTAGAGCAGCGGAAAGATCGCGACAAATCGACCGAAGGAAATGTGTCCGGAGAGACTCATGGAAGCCTGGATGAGAAGGCAACTGAGCAGGACCACACAAGTGAGCGGCAGGGTGATGCGAAGCGCATCGAACGCGAGGCGCTCGGCGAAAAGCTTCCGGTTCGGTTTGCGAGTGATCTCGATCGGGAAAGCCGTAGTCGGCTGTCGCAGAGACGTCGTCTCCGGCGGAGAACCGACCCATGATTGATCCCGGTATTCGGACGCGTCGCGCGGAGAGATGGACAGGCAGCCGACCACGCAGTCCTCGCCGATGGTCGTCCCTCCGGTTACGACGGCGCCGTTGCCGAGGAATGCTCGCCGACCCACGCGAGTCTCTCGAAGGTCCATGACGCCGCGTTCGATCCACGGAGACCCGAGGGCGACGCGGCCGGCGATGAACGCCTCATCCTCGACGTGGAGCAGGTCGGGCGCCGGGGCTGACGCGGTCGACATCTCAGCGTCTCTGCCAAGGCGCATTCCGAGCAGTCGGTACCACGGGTTCGACAGCAGTGTCGCATACAGACTTCCGAGGTGGTCGAGGCTAAGCCCCATGGCCTGATCGAACACCCATTTTCGAACATGGAACCAGTCATGGATTCGGACCTTGCCGGCTTTCACCCGTCCGATCAAAAGCCATTTGGTGGCAGCGATCTCGAGACAAAGGAGCGCGACAAATGTCGTGGCCACGACGGGGGAGGCCATGAGGTACCAGAAGCCGACGACGCCTTTGAGCCAGGTGAGGAGAGCCACGCCTGGCAGTAGTGCGATGACAACCAGCAGGGGCCTGGCGACGGCAGCGAGGCCGTACGCGAGAGAGAGGGAGCGCGCCCGACTCGGCGTCGGCCGATCGACGCGCTTCGAGCCTCGGTGGCACCAGGAGAACGTCGCCGGCGATCCATCCCACCGTTCACCGCTCCCGATCGACAATCCGGGTGCGAGGAGCGACAGCTCTCCGAGGACCGCATCATCATTCATCGTGACGTCGTAGGTCACGACGGATCGAGGCCCGACCACGCATCGCTTGCCGATGTGCACCGTGCCGATGATGAGCATGCCGTCTTCGATCGTCCTACCGCGGACGTCCGCTTCGATGCCTATCGTGCTGTCGGCGCCGATCGCTATGACGTCGAAGCACCCCAGGCGGCTCGAGCCGAGGTGCACATGCTTGCCGATACGCGCGCCGAGCAGGCGGTAATAGGCATTGAGGAGCGGAGTGCCCGCGAGGATTCCCGTGGGAGCCAGAGACAGCGCGTGGTCGACCAGCCAACATCGGAAATACATGGTCCCCCAAACAGGATATCGACCGGGCTTGTAGCGTCCGACGATAAGCCACTTGGCGGCCGCAGCGAGGGCGAGCATCAACGGAGGAATGAGGCAGAGCGTAGCGAGGCCCACGAGGATCGAGATCGCAATGCCAACGCTTGCCTGACGGAGCGCCACGTACGCGAGATACGGGCCCAACCACTGGAGCGAAGTTCCGCCGAAGATGCCGTAAAGAGCGAAAGCCTGCGCGATACCGCATACGAAGTGTGTCCACGGCGTCGCGCGCGGCAGGGCAGCTGGAGTGACGGCAATCCGATCGGGTTGCTCGAAGACCTGATGGACCAGGTCTGACGTCGCCGCGTGGCGATCGAGCGCATGATGGACAGAAGAATAAGACGTGCCATTCTCGGTGTTCATAAGAAAGGACCTCCGACAGTTACGCTCGATTGAATGCAGCCAAAGCCCAGTCGAGATCCTCCGAGGCGTCGAGCGTCCAGCTACCGAATGACGGATCAGCTTTCGCTCCGATCGTCCCAAGATATGCGCTTGAGTAATCTGCGATATAGAAACAATGATTGGTGAGAATATGAAAGTAGCGAATCGACCACGTTGATTCGAACAATGCCTTTGCCGGTTGACGCCACCGCTCCGGTCCGTCGAGGCAATCGATGATTCCAGGCTCACCCCTCAGGGTCTTCCTGTCGGAGTCGTGGGGCGCCGTCGGCACCACCGCGCTCGGCCACGGCACGAGGTTGGCCCCATAGAACGCAGTCGAGGCCGCTCGCTCGAGCGCCAGTCCGCTTCCGAACACGACGCCGGGCCAAACGCATTGCGACACGAAGTCGGCTTGCGCCTCGCCGGTCAGCCTGTCGTCGTCCCTATCGCCTCCCTCGGAGGATAAAGCGTGCGCGCACGCTGCGGACGAATCACCTTCCCAGGGAAGGGCGGTCGCATCGGCTGACGGCGTGACGACGGTCGCGGCGAGTACAGCAAGCCAGGCGAGGAACTTCAAAGCGGATTCTACCGCTTCGAAAGTACCTGTGGGTCTCGAACTTCAGGCAAATCTTGCCATCAGGCGAGTCCCCCACACTGCACACACCGGCCTCCCCGCTTCCCTTCCCCGGGTTTTTCGCGGGGAAGGGGCGCGGTCACAATCTCAAAACGCCCGAGAAGGTTCGGGTCACTTCGCCTTCTTCGCGAGCTCCTCGCGGTACTTCTTGATGAGCTCCTCGCCGATAGCGAGCGGCAACGGGGCATATCGCGAGAACTCCATGGTGAACTCGGCCTTGCCCTGGGTGGCCGACCGCAACACCGTGGAGAAACCGAACATGTCGGCGAGCGGAACCTCGGCGTCGACTCGGGAGAAGCCTTCGCGCTCACTGGTACCCACGATGATGCCGCGACGCTGCATCAAGATTCCGACGATCCCGCCTTGGAACTCGCTCGGCCCTTCGACGGCCACCTTCATCAAGGGTTCCAGAATGTGCGGGCCAGCCTTTGGATATGTCTCGCGCCAAGCACCGCGCGCAGCTTCCTGAAATGCGATATCCGAAGAGTCGACCGCGTGCGACGCTCCGTCGTTGATCGTCACGGACACGCCCGTCACGGGTGCCCCGATGAGGGCCCCCTTCGCGAGCATCGACTGGAAGCCCTTGTCGACCGCGGAGATGAACTCGCGGGGAATCGACCCGCCGGTGATCTGGTCGTCGAATCGATATGGCGCTTCGCTCCAAGGCTCCATGTAGCCCGAGACCTTTCCGTACTGGCCCGAGCCGCCCGTCTGCTTCTTGTGCGTGTAGGTGAATTCGACCCGCTTGGTGACCGTCTCGCGGTACGCGACGCGCGGAGGGCTCGTCACGACTTCGGCCGCGTATTCCCGCTTCATTCGCTCGATGTAGACGTCGAGGTGCAGCTCTCCCATGCCGGAGATGATGGTCTCGCCGCTCTCTTGGTCGGCACCGACTCGGAACGTCGGGTCCTCTTTGGTGAACCGCCTTAGAGCCTTGGACATGTTGGCCATGGCCTTGTTGTCCTTCGGCGTCACGGTGAGATGGATGACGGGATCGGGAACGAACATCGACGACATGGCCACGTTGAGCGTGCCGTCGGTGAACGTATCGCCCGAATTGCAGTCGATGCCGAACATCGCGAGGATGTCGCCGGCTCCGGCGTTGTCGATGTCCTCCATTTCGTCGGAGTGCATTCGCACGAGGCGCCCCACTTTGTGGCGTTTGCCCGTGCGAGTGTTGGTGATTTCCTTTCCGCGAAAGAGCGACCCCTGATAGACGCGCAGGTAGGAGAGCTGCCCGTAGCGCCCGTCTTCCAGCTTGAACGCAAGGGAGACCAGCGGCTTGTCCGTATCGCTGTCGAGCGTGACCTTCTCTTCGTTCTTGTCGAGATCGACGCAAATGTTCGTGATCTCGGTCGGATCCGGGAGATATTGCGTCACTCCGTCGAGCAGGATCTGCACGGCCTTGTTTTTGTAGGCCGAGCCCATCATGACCGGCACGATGTGAAGGCCGATCGTAGCCTTGCGGATTGCGGCTCGAATGGTCTTCTCGTCGACCCGTTCTTCGAGCATCGCCTCGGTCAGCTCATCGGAGAACATCGACAGGGCGTCGAGCATCTCCTCGCGAGCCTTGGTCGCTTCCGCGACCATGTCAGCAGGCATCTCGGACTCGATGATCGTTTCGCCGTTCGCCCCTTCGAACCGAAACGCACGCATCGTGACGAGGTCCACTACGCCCTCGAACTTGTCTTCGAGCCCGATCGGCAGCTGCAAGAGCACCGGATTCAAGTTGAGCTTTTCGCGCAGCTGGTCACGTGCCCGAAGCGGATTTGCGCCGGCCCGGTCGCACTTGTTGACGAACGCGATGCGCGGGACGCCGTAGCGGCGCATCTGTCTGTCCACCGTGAGCGATTGGGACTGAACGCCCGCGACCGCGCAAAGCACGAGAATGGCTCCGTCAAGCACCCGCAACGCGCGTTCGACCTCGATCGTGAAATCGACGTGTCCTGGCGTGTCGATGATGTTGATGTGGAAGTCTTTCCACATGCAGTGCGTCGCGGCCGACTGAATGGTGATGCCGCGTTCGCGCTCCAGATCCATCGAGTCCATCTTGGCCCCGACGCCATCCTTGCCCTTCACGTCGTGGATCGCATGGATCCGCTTCGTGTAGAAAAGAATGCGCTCGGTCAGGGTCGTTTTGCCCGAATCGATGTGAGCGCTAATCCCGATATTTCGTAGCTTCGACAATTCGCTGGTCACGGCCGCTCCATGTCCACCGCCTCGTCGCTAGGATGACGGGAGGTGCCGAGGAAAATGCGGCGCGTCATATAAAGGTTACGGCCGCCTTGCGCCAGGAAAATTACTCATCCTGACGATTATGTGCTTCGCTGCCGCATCGCCGCTTAGGCTGAGTTGACCGGCGAGGGCAACCTTGAGCCGACAATGCTACAGCAGTGTGCCATCGCGACGTCTGCCCCGCGACTTCTTTCGTGCTGTGGCCTCTTGCGTCGGAAGGCTTTCGCCGATACTGCCGGGAGCTTCATCGACGAGGGAGACGCTTCGCTGCCCCCCTCGAGCTCCCCCGGGTGACGGTCTATGGCGGTCGAGTTCGCACACCTTCACGTACATTCGCAATATTCGCTGCTCGACGGGGCGGTGAAGATCAAGGAGCTCGTCAAACACGTCGAGGCGGGGGCGATGCGCGCGGTGGCTCTCACCGACCACGGCAACATGTTCGGTGCACTTGCGCTCTACAAGGCCGCCAAAGAGCGCCACGTACAAGCCATCCTCGGCTGCGAGATCGATGTCGTGACGCCCGGCAACGCGCCGTGTCATCTCGTTGTTCTGTCGGGAACGGACGAGGGGTACAAGAATCTCGTCAGGCTCGTCTCCCGCGGGCAGGTCAATCCGTCGCCAGACGCACCTGCCGGCGTTCCCGCGGTCGCGCTCGATGACCTGGCTGCCCACGCACGAGGTCTCGTGGGCCTCACGGGATGCCTTGGCGGCCTTGTCTCGCAGGCGATCCTAGAGCAGGGGCAGGACCGTGGCCGGGATGTCCTCGCGGGACTTCGAGACGTGTTTGAACCGAAGAGCCTGTACGTCGAGCTTCAGGACCATGGACTTCCCGAACAGCCGATCGTCAATCGCATTCTTGTCGATCTTGCTCGGGAGCTTTCGTTGCCCATCGTCGCGACGAACGATGTCCACTACCTGCATCGAGAGGACGCGGAAGCGCACCTGATTCTGTCGTGCATCAAGACCGGACGATCGTTCGAGGAAGCCAAGGAACGTCATCACGGCTCGAGCGAGATGTACCTGAAGTCTCCCGACGAGATGGCTCGCGTGTTTTCCGAGCTTCCGGAGGCGTTGCGGGCCACGGTCGAGGTGGCGGAACGGTGCAAGGTCAATCTCAAGCTCGGCGTCCCGATGCTGCCGACCTTCTCGGTCCCCGAGGGATATGGTGTCGAGGGATACTTTCGCCACGTCGCGAAGGCCGGTCTCGAGGCGCGATTTGCGGAGTTCGAGTCGCGCGGCAAGAAGGTCGATCGACAGGAATACGAGCGTCGCCTCGAGACCGAGCTTGGCGTCATCGCTCGCATGGAGTTCTCCGGGTACTTTCTCATTGTCTGGGATTTCATTCGGCACGCGAAGGAATTGTCGGTTCCCGTGGGTCCGGGTCGAGGGTCCGGCGCGGGGTCGCTCGTCGCCTATTCGATGCGGATTACCGAACTCGATCCTATCGAGCACACGCTGATCTTTGAGCGCTTCCTCAATCCAGAGCGTGTGAGCATGCCCGACTTCGATATCGACTTCTGCATGGACCGACGCGACGAGGTCATCGCCTACGTCCAATCGAAATATGGAGAAAACAGCGTCGGACAGATTGCCACTTTTGCCGAGCTCAAGTCGAAGAGTGTGGTGAAGGACGTTGCTCGATGTCTAGGCATCGCGCCGGCTGAGGCGCAGCAGATCGCAAACCTGATTCCTCGAAAGACTCCCGCCGAGACGTACACGATCGCTGAGGCGCTCGAGGTCGAGCCGAAGCTCAAGGCGCGGTACGACGCTGAGCCACGTGTTCACGAGCTGCTCGATCAAGCCCGCAAGCTGGAGGGATTGACTCGGCACGCAGGAAAACACGCTGCGGGAATTGTCATTAGCGAAGGTCCCCTATGGGATCACGTGCCGGTTTTTCGAGACGACAAGAGCGGAGCGCTCGTCACTCAATATTACAAAGAAGACGTCGAGCAGGCGGGTCTCGTCAAATTCGACTTTCTCGGGCTCAAGACCCTCACTGTTCTCGATATTGCCGTGCGTCTTGTCAATGCTCGGCCGAGACCGCTCAAGGCGGTCGACTCGACGGAGCTGCCGGGTTTCACGGGCGGAAGGCTCGATCTCGCGAATCTGCCGATGGATGATGCGTCGACCTACAAGCTTCTCGGGTCGGGCGAGACGAAAGGGGTCTTTCAGCTCGAGTCCGACGGAATGCAGAAGTTGTTTCGAGATCTGCGTCCCGACTCGTTCGACGATATCGTCGCTGCCGTGGCGCTATATCGTCCCGGTCCGATGGGAGCTGGGATGCACGAGGACTTCGTGCGCAGAAAACACGGGCAAGCTCCGATAACGTCCCTGCATCCCCTGATTGATGAGGTGGTGGCGCCGACGTACGGGGTCATCGTGTATCAGGAGCAGGTCATGCAAATCGCGCAGCTCCTCGCCGGATATACGCTCGGGGGAGCCGATTTACTGCGTCGCGCGATGGGCAAGAAGAAGCCCGAGGAGATGGCCAAGCAGCGCGATGTGTTCATCTCGGGAGCGAAGTCGAACGGGGTCGACCAGAGCGATGCCGAACGCGTGTTCGGATTGCTGGAATACTTCGCCGGCTACGGTTTCAATAAGAGCCACTCCGCGGCCTATGCGCTTATCACGTATCAAACCGCCTGGCTGAAAGCACATTTTCCGGTGGAGCTCCTCTGCGCGATTCTGACGAGCGACCGCGATCGCATCGAGAAGGTCGTGCGGACGATCGCCGACGCCCGCGCCATGGGGGTGTCGATACTGCCACCCGACGTCAACGAGAGCGATACCGACTTCAAAGTAGTCTATACCCATCCCGAAGGCGACAAACGCTTCTCTCGATCCGATCGGATCCGTGACCCGCTCGGGCCGCAGATCCGTTTCGGACTAGGTGCGGTCCGCGGGCTCGGCGGTGCGGCGCTCGACGCGGTATTTGACTCGCGTCAATCTGGCCCATTTGGCGACCTATTCGATCTCGCGGCTCGCGTCGATGCCAAACGAGTGAATAAGGCCGTATTCGAAGCGCTGGTGCAATGCGGAGCGTTCGATGTCTCACTTGGCAAGCAGGGCGTCTCGAGGGCGCGAGCGTTTGCTTCGATCGATGTCGCGCTCGAGCGGTCGCGCGCGGCGAGTCGTGATCGAGCCGCAGGCCAGACCTCGCTGTTTGGCCTGTTCGACGCGCCGAGCCCCAGCGTATCTGAGCGAGCCGTTTCGCCCAGTGCAGGAGGGTACGCTGCCGCCGACTCCTGGGATCAGCGTGAGATGCTCGTGAGGGAGCGCCAGTCGCTCGGGTTCTACGTGTCTGGTCACCCGCTCGAACGGTATCTGCAAGGCGCCGGAGGCCTCAACAAGATAGGTGTGAGCGCCATTTCGGGGTGTCCAAAAATGGAGGATTGGGCGCAAGTCCGGCTTGCTGGCATGGCCGAGGGCTATCGCGAGCGAGTATTCAAGGACGGGGGAGGGAAGGCGGCGTTTTTCGAGCTCGAAGACCTGACTGGCAGGGTCGGTGTTCGGGTCCGAGGGCGGGAGCTCGAACAGTACGGTGCGCTTCTTACCAGCGGAGAACCGGTGCTCGTCGTCGGCAAGGTGAGTTTCCCGCAGCGCGCCGACGATGCGGACGACGACACGGATTCGTCACGCGAGCCGACGATCCTGCTCAACGAGGCGAGGCTGCTCGCTGATGTTGTGCGCTCCGAGACGCGGGCCGTCACCATTCGATTGAACGGGGATCGGACCCATCAGGAAGATCTCGTGAAACTCTCGCATGTGCTCGAGTCCGCGCGAGGTAACTGCCCCGTGACGATATGTGTGACTCTGTCGGACGGCGCCGAGGCCATCCTTTCGCTGGGCGCGCAGTGGAGTGTAGAGGTAAACGATGGCTTTCTGTCCGGCGTCGAACGTGTCTTTGGTGGACAGATTGCCGAACTACGATAGCGCAGTAGCGTGTACCCTGTACGAGGCCCGAGGGTGATCCGATGTCCGAATTGAACGATCTGGCCCAGCAGAGGCCGCGCAAAGAAGAAATCCTGGACGTGGCTACATCCTTGTTCGCCGAGCGCGGCTACGACGGAACGAGCGTGAACGACGTGGCCGAACGTGTCGGAATGCGGAAAGCTTCTCTATTTTATCACTTCGCCACGAAGGACTCTCTCTACGAGGCTGTTCTCGGCCGAATCGTTCTCGTGATGGAGACTGCTCTCGAAAGTGCATTCGTCTCGAATGGCTCGTTCGCGGAGCGAACCGTCGAGGCTGCGGACGCTGTGACTCGGGTGTTCGCCGCAAATCCAGCCGCGGCGCGGTTGCTTGTCCGAGAGGCCATGAGTTGGGGAGACGTCGCAAGGGATACTCTGCTCGAGTCGATGGTCCGACTGCTTCGGTCTGTTTCGACGTTCATACGTGCCGGACAGGACGCCGGGGAGCTCGTCGAAGGAAATCCCGAACAGCTTGTGCTGACGACCGTTGGAATGCACGTGCTGCCGTTTTTGGTCGGTCGCGTAGTCCATTCCTATATGGACATGACGCCGTTTTCAGCGGAGTTTATCGAGGCGCGCCGAGTGGCGGTTTGCGAGCACGCGCGAGCCCTGCTCGTGAAGCGCTAGGGCGAGTGCATGGTCCGCACTGGATTGATTGTCGCTCTCGATGTTCCGACGCTCGATGACGCGCGTCGGCTCGCGGAGACGGTTCGCGAGTCCGCCGAGATGCTCAAGGTCGGACTTGAGCTGTTCATCGAATCCGGGCCTCGCTCGGTTGCGATGTGTGGGGAAATCGGTCTTCCCGTGATGCTCGATCTCAAGCTCCACGATATCCCGGAGACGGTGGAGCGGGGCGTAGCGCGAGCCTCCGCGTTGGGCGCACGTCTGATCACAGTGCACGCGGGGGGTGGCCCGACGATGTTGAGACGGGCGGTCGTTCGAGCCGAGCGAGAAGGCAATCGAACGGAGATCGCCGCAGTCACGGTGCTCACGTCATTCGACAACGCCGACCTCGCTCGGATTGGAGTGCAGGACAGCGTGGCGGAGCAGGTTGGGAGACTGGCCAAGATGGCGTGGAACGAAGGCGTTCGGACGTTCGTGTGCTCTCCGCACGAAGCGGCGATGTTGCGCGCATTGCTCGGGGAGGGTGTTTCGCTCATAACGCCCGGAGTGCGTGCGGGTACCGCGTCGGGTGGCGACGATCAAAAGCGAATCATGACGGCATCCGAGGCCATTCGAGCGGGTGCGCGATGGGTCGTGGTAGGGCGGCCCATTCGGGATGCTGATGACCCAGCGGCCGCTGCGAGGACGATCGTGAATGAGATCACGGCTTCGGCCGGGGGGAGTTCGTGTGAGCGATTCTGAGTTGGTGGCGGACGGCATTCGAGGGCGCTTGATATGTGGCCTCCAACCCGTTCGAGAGGCGATTCGCGCCCACGGTCCGAAGCTCGAACGCATCGTCGTCGAAAGCGAGACGGACGCGCTGCAGCTGCAGGCGTTGGCGAGGTTTGCTCGAGATCAGGGAATTCGCGTGGAGCGTCAACCGAGAGCCTACCTCGATCACATGGCGAGAGGCGTAAGACACCAGGGGGCGATCGCATGGGCGCCGGCTCTAGCCCTCACAGCACTCGAGGAGTTGGCCCTTGGGCCGTCAACGCTGATTGTTGCGCTCGATGAGGTCCAGGACCCGCAGAACTTCGGCGCTGTCGTTCGTTCAGCTGTGGCTCTTGGCGCGACAGCCGTCATGTGGCCAGAGCACCGATCTGCACCCCTGACCCCGTCGATGTTTCGAGCGTCGGCGGGGGGCATCGAGCACGCTACCCTATGTCGGGTCGCATCCTTGACGGCAGCTCTTGATTACCTGCGTTCCCGAGATGTCTGCGTAATCGGGCTCGACATGGACGGTCCTTATGCCATCGACTCGGTCGACTTGAAGAGCGAGGCGTGCCTCGTCGTCGGTGCCGAAGGAAAAGGTCTGCGAAAGACCATCAAGAGTCGCTGCGACTCGCTCGCTCGCTTGCCCATGTCCGGTCCGCTCGGGTCTCTCAACGCCTCGGTTGCAGTGGCGATCGGGCTATACGAAGCCGTTCGCCAGCGTGGCTAGAAGGCCAGTGTCTTTCGGTCGATCCCTTCGCGATCCCGGAGTCGAGCGTCCTCGCCTACGGGAGTAGGCTCCGGGCGCTCGCCGCCGGCCTCGCTTGGTTTCGACCGAAATACGCTGGCCTTCTCCGGTGAACTCCGATGGATCAATCGCTTTTCCCCCACCTTTGCGGCTTTGCGGCTCTCCCCTCACCTCATTTGGTTTCGACCGAAATACGCGGGCCTTCACGGGGGGAATTTGGGTGGGAGCCTGGAGCGGCGCTCCCTTCCGAGTCGCACGGGTCCTATTTTGTCTCTTACCGGGATCGGCGCGCACGCCATGCACGACTCGAGACGAATATAGCGCTAAGGTCATCAGATCGAGTGCGCCAAAGTCGCCTGGTCTGTATTGCATTCATCGTGTCGATCGCCGCGTTGGCGATGATGGTGCTGCCTGACGCGATCCTGTCGCCTCCGCCCGAGCCCAAAGACGGCATCGTCGCTCTCGTAAAGAGTCTGTGGGGTAGCCGCACCGAGCCCGCTCTCGTCGCGTTCGAAACACAACTTTACTATTTTCATATCGCGGCCATTTCAGCGGCAATCGTTGCTGCTGCGGCCAGTCTTATAGGATTGGCGAAGCGCGAGAATTGGGTATTGGGGGTGTCAGCGCTTGCCATTGCAGCGACGGTCATACTTTGGAAATACTTGGTGATTGGAATCGTTGTGGCACTTGTGATTGTGGTCTTGCTGGGTAGCGGCTACTGAGCCGTCCAAAACTCGTCCGATGGTGTCGGTGGCGATCCTTTCGATGAAAGGCGCGCGATCGTGGCCTAGACGTGTTCGGGGCGTTCGCGTTGTTCCCGCAAGCATTGACGATGGCTTGATCCGGGGTCTCGATCGGCGACGAGGGAGTTCTGAGCCCCGGTGGCTTCGCCGACTCATCGGTGCAGGACTCGTTTTGCACCGGCACGACGTGCACCATTTCGATCATTTACGATCAGTCGCCTCAAGGCAATCACCTCAAAGCCTCATCTCCGGCGCATTGGTTGCCGAACGGAGGCGAAGAAGCGAGTGCCACCGCTGCCAAGAACAAGGTGGGCGGCCATACCGTCTACGGTGTCTACGTCCCCGCCTCCGCGTTAAACTCCGGCGTGGGGATTGCGTACAGAAACAACATATGGGCACTGAGCCCCGTGCGCTCTGTCGAGCCCAATTCCCGGACGAGGCCGTGAGAGTCTAAGTCTTCGTCGTCGAGTGGCGAATCACCGATTCGCCACTCGATATCATGATCGCCCGTTCAAACGGGATGGATCGCTATTCCGGCTGTCGGCGACGGCTGCGGAGGGCGATTCCGAGGAGGCCCGCCACCATGAGCGCTCCAGCATTCAGCGGAGCGTGACTGGGCGACATGCTGCACCCGCTTCCCGAACTCCCAGAAGAAGTGTCGGCATTCCCCGATCCGCCGGTCCCCTGGCCACTGCTCGAACCAGAGCCTCCACTGCTGCTTCCGGTCGAGCCCTGACTGGATCCACTGCTCGATGTGCCGCCGGTCGGGCCCTTGCTTCCGCCACCGTTCGAGCCGCTGGAGCTCGATGAACCGCTCGAGCTGCTCGAGCTGCTAGTGGCCGATCCACCGCTGCTAGAACCGCTGGAGCTCGTGCTCGGCGACGTACCCGAGGATGCGCCGCTCGATCCGGCGGATCCCGAGGAGCTGCCCGTCGATGCGCCGCTCGAGCTGGTGGAGCCCGAGGAGCTACCGGTGGATGCACCGCTCGACCCACTCTTGCCCGAAGAGCTGCCGGAGCCTGAGGAACCGCTGGACCCCGAAGAGCTGCCAGAGCTAGACGAGCTGCTGGAGCCCGAAGAGCTACTCGAACTCGATGGTCCGGTATCACCTCCGCTCGATCCGCCTGCGTCCGACGGGCTCACGCCTCCATCGGAGTTTCCCGTCGTGCCGCATTTTGCCACTTCGGGATCCGTTGCACCGGTTTGGTCCAGCGCCAAGAACGGGATGACATAGGTGGCATTCAGATTTGAGTCCGTGCCGTGCGGACCATTCGTCTCGGACCACTCATCGAGAACCGTATATCCGCAGGAGCTCGTCCAACTCTGGTGGGTCCACGAGTGGCTCTCGAACGTCAGCGTGGTAGACGTCGTCGGCGTGCTGCTAAGGCCAAGTATGTTGGTCCATTCTTTGACGGCTTCGAGCTGGTTTTGGTAGTTGATGGTTCCGTCCGCAGTGCCATGCCAAAGCTGGACGCGCGGGCGGTATCCCGAATATCCCGGGTACATCGCGCGAACTCTGTCGCCCCACTGCTGTGCCGTCTGGGCAGCCTCCCCACAAAGGCCCGCTCCATCGAAGACATTCGAGCAACCGGCCGGCACCCCGGAGAACTCGGCGCCGCCCTTGAACACGTCGGGATACACGGCGAGGAGGAGTTCCGTCATCATGGCGCCGGAAGACGTTCCCGTCGCATAGACCCGGTTCGCATTCGCGTTGTATTTGGAGATTGTGTACTTCACCATCTCCGCGATCGCCTGCGAATCACCGCCGCCATCGTGCGTCTGGGTGGCTTTTGAACTGACATCCCAGCAATTTTGGGATGTCTGCGGAAAGACCATGATGAAGCCGTACTTGTCCGCTGCCGCTATGATGCCGCCGCCCTGTGACTCACCAAACACTCCTGATGCAGTCCCACCGCAATAGTGAGCATCTACTAGAATCGGAGGATCCGTGGCGACAGCGTCCGGTACGTAAATATACATACTGATGTAGGTCGGTACGCCACTGGAGCCCCAGCTGCTCACCTGTTGAAGCGAAGCCGCCTGCGCTGGCGTCGCAATAAGCAATCCGAGAGCAACCACGAACGCCGCGACGAACCGCGCGAGCGGAGCGGTTAGATGCGCGCAAGCGCTATTTCGACATTGGGACATGAGCTCTGTACCTCCGAATCCGGTAAGAAAATTGGGTCACCGTCTCATCAATGCTCGTGCGACTGGCATCCAGCGGCGATGGGGTCACAGATCGAGCACATTTCGTGGCCTCCACGCGCAGTCGCATTCCCTGCTACGCTGGTGTGGCTTGATGGGTCCGTTCGGACGAGCTGGGGGCGCGGGAGAAGTGACGAATTCCACACCGCTATTCCAATACCATATCCGAACAGAGCGCGCACGGATGGGGGGCCGTATGATCTGGGACGATCTGTTTCATCGTCATGCGGCCAGGTTTCCACAGGAACCCTTCCCCAGCAGGTGTGCGTGCTCAAACTGGGTCCGCCAGATGCTGAGGGGCATCGGTCAGCCTGGGGCGAGCGGCGTTCCGACCTCGATACCATCATCTCGGTGCTCGGAACCATGACGATCGTTCGCATAGGGACGTTCAAGGTCGATCGGACTTGCGATCGCTCCGAGTTGGCTGTTCGGAGTCCAGTTGCATGAGAGGACGCGGCCAGTCGATCCACCACACACGGTCAGTGGCAGCGGCCTACGGAATCCGTCTACGAAAACCGTCGCCATCGCGCTTGGCCGTTGGATCTATTTCGCGGATGGATTGACTTGGATTCAGTTGTATTTGCAAATAAGGCGGCAGACTGTACGCACCATGGCCAGCAAACCATCAGCGCCGATTGCCTTCACCTCTACCCAGAGGCCTACATCTCGCAATGACGATTCCGTGGGCACGGTGGACGAAGTGATCTTATTGCGATGCAATGTTGCAGTCGAGCTGGAGTCTTCGTCGATCGCATCGAGGTCATGTGATCGGGATGATCTGCGATTCGCAGGAGTGTTAATGCCTTGAACGGCTCCGAACGCGATTCGGTGACGGAACATCGTCCCGAGCGCCACTGCGGATCTACGATGGGTGTTCTTCATTTGGCATGCGATTCCCCGGTGTTGTGGGAGGGTCATGTTCCTGTGCTGGAACGAGACTCCGCGCGACGTGTGGCTGCAATCCAGCGCTAGAGCGCGAAAGACTGTGCAATGGGACGAGTTTTAGAGGAGTTGCCGTGTACTCATCGATGAAATCTCAGAGTTCGGTCTTTAGTCTCACAGTGCTGGTGAGTGCGTTCATGTTCGCCTGCGGTCAGTCCTCCGACTCGGGACAAGACATCGGGGCGTCGCAATCCTCAGGGGGTGGAACGTCCGGGTCTAGCAGCTCTGGGTCGACCGGCAGTTCGAGCAGCTCTGGCTCGAAAGGGAGCTCGACCAGCTCTGGGTCGAGCGGGAGTTCGAGCAGCTCGGGGTCCAGCAGTGGATCGAGCAGTGGGTCGAGCGGAAGTTCGAGCAGCTCGGGGTCGAGCAGTGGGTCGAGCGGTGGCTCAAGTACGGGCTCGAGCGGAGGATCGGGCGGCGGGTCGAGCACGGGATCGAGCGGGGGCAGCTCAGGCACAGCAGCGGACGCAGGGTCTGGAGGCGACGCGGGCCCCATTAACAACGCCGGCGCGCAAGCCTCGTATTACGTTTCCACTACCGGCAGCGATACCAATCCCGGGACCTACGGCTCGCCGTTCCTAACTATCGCTCATGCGCGCGATGTCGTCCGCACTATCAATACCAAAATGACGGGCGACATTTACGTATACGTGATGGGCGGTACGTATGGTATCACGAGCACGATTACGTTCGGAGTCCAGGACTCGGGAACGAATGGGCACAGAATATACTACGAAGCGTATCCAGGCTCGACTGCCATTTTGAACGGCGCGACGAAAGTGACCGGTTGGACGCTTTCAACGGGGAATATCTACAAGGCGACACTGAACCGTACGACCAAGTTGAGGAACCTCTACGTAAACGACGCTAGGGCTTCCATGACGAGCAAGACCGTAAACTCAGGTGGGGGTTACAATACTTACTCGGTCACTTCAGGCCAAGCCAGTTGGGCCTGGGCTAGCGGTAGCGGTAGCGACGGAATCAAGTACAGCGCCAACGATGTTCCGGCTATCACAAGCAATAAAGACGATCTAGAGGTCGTAAACAGCACGACGTGGAACGAGAACATTGTTTGTACCCGAGACGTTACGACCGCCTCCGACGGTTCTCGGGTCCTTCTTCTGCAGCAACCGTACGGTGTCATCGCGCAGTTACCTGGATGGAGTTCCGGCTTCAGTGTTACGGGAAGTCATACGATTTATAACGCTTACGAGTTCCTGAACTCTCCCGGCCAGTTCTTTTTCGACAAGACCACGGGCACACTTTATTATTATCCACGAGCCGGCGAGAATATGGCCACGGCAGATGTGGAAGCTCCCGTCGTCGACACGCTCGTGGCCATAGCCGGCACGTCTACGACGGCTAGGGCTGGGAACCTGACCTTCCAAGGGCTCACTTTCGAGAATACGGACTACAGCCTATATTCCGTGGCAAATTCGAGTGGTAAAGCGTCGGTTCAGGGCGCGACCGTCTACATTGCCTACGGCGATGGCAATTGGCACAATAGTCAATACGAGATCGTCGACACGTTGCCGGGTATGATCACCGTAAACAGCAGCGATTCGATTGCCTTCGTCGGTAACGTCGTCAAGCACAGCGGCAGCGAAGGCATTTCGATGATAAACGACGTTGTCAATTCGAGCATCGTCGGAAATTACATCACGGACACGGCAGGCAGCGGGATCACCATCGGGCACCCGCAACACGTGTCCGCGACGGACACCGGGACTCATGAGAAATATCCGAATGGAGTCAAGGGTGTCTGCACGAAGAATTCGATCGACAATAATCTGATCTACAACGTGAGTATGCAGCCGGGGTTCGGTGGGCATGCTGGCATTACGGCGTTCTTTGTGGATACTCTGTCCATTACGCACACCCACGTGGAGCTGACCGCTTACAACGGAATCAACCTGGGCTGGGGATGGAGCAATTTCCCCAATTCGACGACATGTAAGAACAATACGGTCAACGGCAATCGGCTGATCAACACGGTGCATCGCCTCCACGATACAGGAGCGATTTACACGATCGGTCAAATGCCTACCACGACTATTAATCAGAACTACGTCAAGGGGATTCCGCCCGCTACGACGGGGCCGACGTATGGTTTGCACAACGATGAGGGAAGCGCCTATATCACCGAAAATGACAACGTGCTCAATATCGATCCCAACGTAAAGTACACGATTAACTCAGAGCTCTATGGCAGCAAGCACGACCTGACGATATTGAGGACGTACGCCACGGTAAACAAGATGGGCGTCACCCCACCCAATAGCACGATCGATCCGCCGATCGCGGTATCCGATAACGTGTGGCCGCTGACGCAGTACACGGCGTGCGTGAATTCGGGCCTTCAGGATACATACAGCGGTATCATTCCGGCCGGATTCGTTTCGACTCAAGATTACGTATTTCCGGCGAGCTGCGCTGTGCCGAGCGGAACGGCTACGATCCCGATACGGAGCGCGGGCAGCGCGTCAAGCACCGTGTGGCTCGCCCCGAGTGGAGCGACTTCGCTTGTCGCGGGTGCCACGATGACCAAGGCCGCGGGGAATGCGACAACCATCGCTGTTCCTTCCACTGCGGGCTCGTATAAGGTGTACGTCGTTGACCCGCAGGGCAATCGCTCCGCAGCGTCTACCGAACTGCTGAGGGTAAACTAGTGCAGCGAATGCGAGATAGCGTCAACGGTTAGGACGCTGCACTAGTCGCTCGCGATGCGAGCGGGGGTTCTGGGACAAAGCCCCGGCGGGATAAGACACAGTGCACCGACGGGCCGCGGAGCGGCAACCATCGCTTGCGATGGTTGATGTCATATCGACGGCGGTGCACTAGTGTCCTGTCTCCGAAATAGGATAAATTGTCGTTGTCGTGGTCGTCTGACGATGGGTCACTTGTTGCGCTGCGTTGCGCATCAACCGGCGGCTCTTGCCGCCGGTTCAGTACCGCGACCGTCAGGGAGCGGTCAGGGCTCGATGAGCATCCAGGGTGTCGTGGAAGGATGACCAGCTCCTCGACGCGC
>Ga0182030_10010334_pt1 | contig 18974 bp, 15 predicted proteins | sample 812S3MmetaG_FD_121299 | JGI IMG/M metagenome (GOLD analysis project Ga0182030, IMG submission 121299) | Permafrost microbial communities from Stordalen Mire, Sweden - 812S3M metaG (Illumina Assembly) | ecosystem: Environmental > Terrestrial > Soil > Wetlands > Permafrost | place: Sweden...
CGTAAGATTCTCCGCAAGGACGAGAAAGGAGGAAACGTTGCGCTCGATTCCACGACCGCGTCGATACATAGCTCCGCCACTGCTGTTCGCGTTGAGACCGGTGCTTCGCTACAGCGCCACCCGAGACGCATTCGTGCTGCGCGGCGTCGGCAGTCACCGCGGCCCGGTGCTGCGACCCGATCGCCGTCGCCGGACGGAAGGCGCCTTCGAAGGCATCGACCGTCGCGCCCGCGCCGTTTCCTGAACGTTTTGGCCGCGCGGCCCCCGGGTAACCGCGGCGTATGTGCTCGACCACTACTTTGCGCCGGCGGAACGGTTAGGTTGGGTGTATGGAGATGAATAGCTTCCCAACGCACCCCACGAATCCGAGACGTCCACGTAGCGGCAGAGTCACGCTGCTCGTGCTGGCGCTCATGCTCGCCGCGCTGGCCCTGCCCGCCGCCGGCCAGGCCGCGCAGGCGCTGCCCACCGCCGACACCTCAGGCGTCTCCAACGTGAGCTACTCCTCGGCGGTTCTCTACGGCTACATCGACGCCAAAGGGGCGGGCACCAACTATCTCTTCCAGTACGGCACCACCACCGCCTACGGCGCCCAGTCTCCGCTCTCCCCGGGCGGCAACGCGGGGAGCTCGGTGAAGGTCAGCCAGGCGATCACGGGTCTGCGGCCGACGACGCTCTACCACTACCGGGTGGTGGCCTTCGGCCCGACCGGGATGGCGGTGGGCAAAGATCGCACCTTCACGACCACGAAGATCCCGCTCTCGCTCCAGCTGATCGGCTCTCCCAACCCGGTGGTGTTCGGCAGCCCGTTCTATGTCGAGGGCACGCTCTCGGGAACCGGCGGCGCGAACCACGCGATCGTGCTGCAGGCCAACCCCTTCCCCTATACGGGCGGCTTCAAAACGGTCGGCAATCCGGAGCTCACGAACTCCACAGGCGGTTTCTCCTTTCCCTACCTGGGCCTGACCGAAAACGCCCAGCTGCGCGTGGTCACGGTCGGCCTGCCGGTCGTGGTCAGCCCGGAAGTGCTGGAGAAAGTCGCGGTGCGCGCAACGGTCCACGTGCGCGCAACCGACCGCCGCGGTTACGTGCGTCTGTATGGGACGGTCACCCCGGCGGAGATCGGTGCGCAGGTTGGCTTCCAGCTGTTGAAGCCCGGCCACGCCTCGATCAACCAGGGCGGCACCGTCGTGAAAGCCGCGACAACGACCTATTCGAGCTTCAGCGGTGTGATGCGTCTGCGCAAGGCCGGGCTGTACCGCGTGCTGATCAAGGTTACGAACGACGGCGCGCACTTCTCGAACTACAGCGCGCCGATCCTGATTCGCTGAAAGGCTGGGGGAGGGCAGGCCTGGGAGGGCGGGCGTCAATCCCCCTCCCGCTGTGCCGGGTTCCAGCGCCGGGCCGGCAAAGCCGGCCCTCGTGGCAAAATGAGAAGGCGGCTGTTACGTGTTCTCTTCGAGCGAATGCTGCAGCCGCTCTAGGACACGCACGACGCGGAGTCCGGAGTGGCCGTCCGAGCGTGGCGTGGCGCCGTCCCGGATGCACTGAACGAAGTGCTCGCACTCGATTCGCAAGGGCTCGGCGTTGGCGATTCGCGGGGAGAAGCTCTCGCCCGAGCGCGCGATGTACTCGCCCCACGAGCGCACGTCCTCGTCGAAGCCCTTGTCGTAGACCGTGAGCTTGCCCTCGACGGCCATGTCGTCGAAGGTCGCCATCCGCTTTGCGCCGACGACCGTCAGGCGGCGCTCCTTGTGGGGATCCAACCACGAGAGATGCAGGTGGGCGACGACCCCGGAGGGGAAGCGCAGGTAGCAGAAGACGACGTCCTGCACGCCCTCGCGCACGTAGGACTCGCCGTGCGCCGAGCACTCGACCGGCTCCTCGCCGATCAGATGCAGTACGACCGAGACGTCGTGCGCGCCGAGGCTCCACAGCGCGTTCTCCTCCGCCCGCAGCTTGCCGAGGTTGAGGCGATTGCCGTAGATGTAGTAGAGCCCACCGAGCTCCCCCTGCTCGAGCAGCTCCTTGAGGCGGTGGACCGCAGGATGGTACTCGAGCAGGTGGCCGACCATCAGGATCTTCCCCGCCTGCTCCGCCGCCGCGACCGCCGCCTCGGCGTCGGCGGCGGTGGTCGCGAGCGGCTTCTCCACGAAGCAGTGCTTGCCGGCCTGCGCCACCCGGATCGCGAGCGCCGCGTGGGTGGGCACGGGCGTGGCCAGCACCACGGCGTCCAGGTCCGGGTCGTTCAGCAGGTCGTCCAGCTCGGCGGTCGCGCGCGCGGCGGGGAACGAGAGGGCCAGCTTGGCGCGGGCCTCGGGCGAGGCGTCGCACAGCCACGTCAGCTCGCAGCCGTCGATCGCGGCGAAGTTCCGCGCGAGGTTCGGCCCCCAGTAGCCGAGCCCGACGACGCCGATCCGCACGGGTTTGCGCCCCCCGCTCACAGGGCCCCGATCGCCGCGACGCAGCGCTCGGCGGCGTGGCCGTCGCCGTAGAGCTGAGGATGTTCGGCTGGGGGCTTGCGCTCCAGCGCGGCAAGCGCCGCGGCGGCATCGAGATCCACGAGCGTGTTCCAGCCGGCGTCGACGGTCTCGACCCACTCGGTGTTGGCTCGCAACGTGATGCAGGGCACCCCGGCAAGGTACGCCTCCTTCTGGACGCCTCCGGAATCGGTCAGCATCGCGCGCGCCCCGCAGAGCAGCGCCGTGAACTCGGCGTAGCCCAGCGGCTCCGTCACGTGCATCCCCTCGATTCCCTCTGTCAGCTGCTCCCAAGATCCCATTGCCTGCAAACGCGCTCGCGTGCGCGGGTGTACGGGGAACACCACGGGGGGTGGCAGGGCCTGGAGTAGGTCCATCAGCTTGGCCAGTCGCACGGGGTCGTCGACGTTACCTGCGCGGTGTGCCGTCAGGAGGAGATACCGATGAGGTTCTACGCCCAGGTTTTTGGCCAGGTCAGCCGTCCTCTCCCGCGCCCGCGGTTGCCAGCGGAGCGCTACGTCGACCATTACGTCGCCGACGACCTCCACCTTGCCGGAGATCCCCTCGTTACGGAGGTGCTCAGCCGAGGTGTCCGAGGAACAGAGCAACAGATCGCTCAATCGGTCGGTCGCGATCCGGTTGCGCTCCTCCGGCATCGTCAGGTCGAACGAGCGCATGCCCGCCTCGATGTGGACCACCGGGATCTGTGCCTGCGCTCCCGCCTGGGCTCCGGCGAGGGTTGAGTTTGTATCTCCATAAACCAACACCGCGTCGGGTTGGACCTCGGTCATCAGCCCCTCCAACGCGCCGAGCATCCGGGTCCTCTGCGACTCGTTCGACCCGCCGCCGATGTTCAGTTCCCGGTCCGGTTTCGCGAGGCCGAGCTCGGTGAAGAACACCTTCGACAGGGTGTCGTCGTAATGCTGCCCAGTGTGCACGAGCACCTCGGTGTGCTCTTTCCTTAAAAGCCCCGAGACGGCGGCCGCCTTGACGAACTGGGGTCGGTTGCCGACTACCGTCAGGATCTTCACGGATGCAGCCTAGTGATCTGATCGGGTCAAAAAGGCTCGATCGCGGCGACGTCCAGGTTCAGGGGGCGGGCGGGCAACGGGTCCGGCTCGGCGCGGCAGCTGAGCAGACGCACCTCGCGCAGCCGCAGGTCGTCGAGCGCGCGACGCAGCGGGCGCAGCGTCTCCTCGGCGGGCGCGTCCGCCGGGCGTCCGGCGGCGAAGTCCTCGACGCAGCAGCCGGCGAAGGGGGAGGTATCGTCGCGGTGGTAGACGACGACGCCCGTCCCCTCCGCGCGGATTCGCGCCAGCGCTGCTCGCAAGGCCTGGCCGCGGCGGCAATGTAGATGGCCGAGCGCGTCGCCGAGGAAGCACCCGCGGTGCAGGTAGACGAGCGCGCCGCTGGACCCGCGTGGCCGGCCGACGAGCGCGATCACGCTCGTCGCGGCGTGGCGCTGCTCTTCGACCGGGACGAGGCTGACGTCGCCGTCGCGTGTCGGGATGAAGACCTCTGGCAGGTTTGCCGGCAGGGGCGGGTGGTCCGTCTCTCCTGGAGCGTGCAAGCCTGAGAACGCTCCGCGGTAGAAGACGAGCGGCGGGATGTGTGCCTCGGGGTGCTGCACGTCGAGCACCCGCCCGATCACGATCCTGTGATCGCCGCCGTCGGCGACGTCGTGCAGGACGCACTCGATCCTTGCCAAGGCGCCGTCGAGCAGCGGCACGCCATGCGCGCTCTTACGGTGGCCAACGCCCTCCCACGTGTCGTGCCCCGAACGGCTGGCGAAGCGCTCGGCGAGCGTGAGCTGGTCGTCCGCGAGCACGTTGATCGCGAAGCGCCCGTGCTCGAGCAGCGCACCGAGCGTCTCGGACTCCTCACGCAGGCAGACGAGCACGAGCGGAGGATCCAGCGAGACGGAGGAGAGGGCGTTGGCGGTGCTGCCGATCGGCCGCCCGTCGTGCGTCGCCGAGGTGACGACGCTCACACCGGTTGCGAAGTGGCCGATCGCCGCCCGCAGTTCGGCGGCGCTCACCTGTCTTTGGCTGTCGGTGCGCATCGAGACCGCCATCTCCGCCTCTCCTCTCAGACCCTCTGCCGGCGGCGGGCGACGAGCGGCCGGAGCGCCGGCGGCGAGGAGCGCCCGCGCAGCACGAGCGCCAGCTCGGCCGTGTCCGACAGCAGCTCGTCGAGCTCCTCAGACGCGCGCCGGCCGGGGACGCCGTCGGCGAAGTCCTCGGCGGTCAGATAGGACGCGACCGGCGCGAGCACGGCGCCGAAGAAGGCGAGCACGTCGCGCAGATGGCGCTCGGCGCCGAGGAAGTGGTGCTGGGTCTGCCCCATCGCGACGATCGCCGTCGCCTTGCCCTCCAGCGTCTCGACCGGAAGCTGATCGAGCAGGTTCTTCAGCGCGCCCGTGAGCGAGCCGCGGTAGACCGGGGTGGCGAAGAGCACGACGTCCGCCGCGGCGAGCAGCTCGATGACCGCGGCCGTATCGTCCCCGAGCTCTCCCGGCGAGCGCCCGTCGGCGAACGCGATCCTGGTCTCGGCGAGGTCGATGAGATGCGTTTGGGTCCCGGTGCGCTCGGTGAGTCGCTCGAGTGCCTGCTCGAGCGCATGGCGCAGCCGTCCCGGCGGGGTGACGCTGCCGAGCACCGCGACGATGCTGACCGTGTCGTTTGGTTGTGCGGTCGTGTCGGTCATCGGCTCATGGGTGGCTGTGTCGACTCGTGCCCTGACTTCAATGGGCGGCGGCGGTCGCGATGGCCGGCGCGAAGGCGCCGCGGTAGCGCGCCGCCGGGTGACGCTCGCTGAGGCGGTCGTTGCCGAATAGCTTGCGGCGCAGCGTGCCGGGCTCGTACTCGTGCCGTGCCAACCCGCGCTCGCGCAGGACGGGTAGGACGTGGTCGATGAACTCGTCGTATGAGCCGGGGATGGTCGCGTTGATGACGTTGATGCCGTCGACGCCGGCGTCTCGCCACAGCTCGAGCCGGTCGGCGATCTGCTCGGGCGTGCCGACGACGCGCCGGCCCTTGGCGCGTAGCGCCGTGACGTCCCTGAGCGTCGGTGTGCGCCCGTCGGTGCTCTCACGCAGCCATGCGAGCCCGCTCTGCCCACCCTCGGTGTGCACCAGGTCGATCGGCGTGTCGGGGTCGTAGGTGCCGAGATCGATTCCGAGGCTGCCACCGAAGTGGGCGATCATGCCGTCGACGTCGACCTTCTGGTCGAGCTCGTCGGACTTGCGCTGCGCCTCCTGCACTGTGGAGCCGACGACGAACTGCAGGCCCTGGAAGAACTTCAGATCATCGCGGTGGCGGCCGTGGCTCTCAACCAGCCGGCGCGTGTCCTCGATCAGCGTGCGCGCGTTCTCAGGATCGGGGCTGACGATGAACTGCGCCTCGGCGTTGCGCGCGGCGAAGTTTCGTCCCGCCTTCGAGGAGCCCGCCTGGAACAGCAGCGGGGTGCGCTGCGGGGAGGGGGAGACCAGGTGCGGACCCTCCACGCGGTAGTGCTCGCTCGAGTGGTGGATCTTGTGGATCTTCGACGGGTCGGCGTGCACGCCGGACTCGCGGTCCTGAAGCAGCGCGTCCTCCTCCCACGAGCCCTCCCACAGCTTGTACAGCACGTCGACGTACTCCTCCGCCAGGACGTAGCGGTCGTCGTGGTCGAGCCGTCCGTCATGGCCGAAGTTGCGCCAGCCGTTCTCGAGCGTGCTGGTGACGATGTTCCACGCGATCCGTCCCTTGCTGGCGTGGTCGAGCGTCGAAAGACGTCGCGCGAAGTTGAACGGCGGCTCCTGGATCGGCCCGGCGGTAAACGCGAGCCCCAGGTGCTCGGTGTGTGACGCCAGCGCCGAGAGAATCACGAGCGGGTCGTTGCTCGGGATCTGCAGACCGAGCTCGGCGTGGAAGTCCCAACCGCCGCGGTAGTCGCCGTACAGTCCGACGACGTCGGCAAAGAAGATCGCGTCAAAGCCGCCCTGCTCCAGGCGCTTGGCAAGCGATACCCAGAGGTCGAGGTCGTTGTAACGGATCTGCTCCCCGGCTGGGTCGCGCCACAGTCCGTGGGTGATGTGCGAGGGGGTGTTCATCACGAACGCCGCGAAGTGCAGTGGGCGAGTCATTGGGCCGGTCCTCCTTGGAGAGGGTTCGTAGAGAGGTGGGGGTTCGTTGAGAGGTTCTTGACACTCGGTTTGAACTATGTACTATACTATTTTGATCCACAAAGTCCACTAAGATCTGTGAGGCGCCGAAACCTATGAATCAGAAGCTGCCCGAGAAGACCACCACCGCGCACCTGGACGTCGCCATCCGGCCACGCAGGAAGGCTTGGCTGGGCCTTGCGCTTGCACTGCTCGTGCCCGCATTTGCGCTGTCAGCCTGCGGTGGATCCTCCAGCTCGAGCTCCAACGCCACGCAGGCGGCGTCCACGGGCGCGAGCGGCTCGACCCCGACTCAGGGCGGCACGATCTACTACGCGCACGACCTCGAAGTTCCGTGCCTGCAGGGCGGCTGGGTGGAGGAGGCGTACATCGAGCGCCAGTACACCGATTCGCTCGTATCGCAGGCCAGCAGCGGTCACATCGTCCCCTGGCTAGCCACCTCCTGGTCGGTCTCGGCAAACCAGCTGACGTATACGTTCCATCTGAAACCGAACGTCAAGTTCAGTGACGGCACCCCGCTGAACGCGCAGGCAGTCGCGGACAACTTCGACTTCTGGACCGACCCCAAGACCGGCAATAGCGACGTCGACGCCTACATAGGGCCCTACTTCAAGTCGGCCGTCGCGACCGGCCCACTCACGGTGCAGGTCAACCTGAAGAAGCCGTACTCGCCGCTCTTGTCATCGCTGTCACAGGGCTACGACGGCATCCTCTCGCCAAAGGGACTCGCGCGCGGTGTGAACGCCAACTGCGATGACCCGATCGGCAGCGGCCCATTCATCCTGCAGAAGTGGAACCACGGTCAGAACCTCGTGTTCGTGCGCAACCCTAACTACAACTCGTGGCCGGCCAATGCGCTGCACCAAGGTCCTGCTTATGTGAGCAAGCTCGTTTGGAGCTTTGTCTCCGATCCGACCACACGCTGGGGGTCGCTCACGAGCGGTGAGTCAGACGTGATCGAGGATGTCCCGACGATCGACTGGCCGCAGGCAAAATCAGAATACAACCTCGCTGAGTACATTACGCCCGGGCGGCCGCAGACGCTGAGCCTGAATACCGACCATGGCGTCTTTACCGACGTGAAGGTCCGTCAAGCATTCGCCTATGCGATCAATCGCCAGGCCGCGGTGAAGAGCGCCTTCAACGGTGAGATTCCCTTCGACGGCAACGGCGCGCTCAGCCCCTCGACGCCCGACTACGACGCGGCGCTCAACTCCAGCGACGCCTACAGTCCGGCGACGGCGAACGCGTTGCTGAACGCAGCCGGCTGGACGGGCCGCAACGCCGCGGGCTACCGCACGAAGAACGGCCAGGAGCTCAACGTCAAGCTGGTGTATGGCCTTGGCTCGATCGTCAATGACGAGGGCGCCACGTTGCTTGAGGATCTCCAGCAGCAGTGGAAGGCAGTTGGTTTCAACGTCCAGCTGGTCCCGGCGACGCTGACCCAGCTGTTCGCCGGAACCTACTCGACGCCGACGGCGTCCGACGCGACGATCGGCTACTGGACAAGTCCGACACCGGGCGTTCTGTACATCGTCTGGCAACCCTGGAACGCGCCGGGCGACCCGGATTTCAGCAACAGCGCGTTCTACGACAACCCGAAGCTCGTCAACATCATCGCGGCGGCCAACTCGTCACTGAGCCCGTCCGTCCAGCAGGCGGACTACTACCAGGCGCAGAAGATCATCGTCAAGGAAGCGGCGGTAGTGGGCTTGTACACCAAGACGACCACGCTGGCCTGGACGAAGAAGCTCCACGACGTGTGGATCGAGGACTCGCAGGGCGAGCCCGTGTTCTCCGACGCCTACTTCACCAAGTGAGAAGGGGGGCGATCACATGAGCACGCCGATGCCTGATGCGGTACTCGTGCCCCACGGCGAGGGACACGACGGGGGCCTGTCGTCGGAGGTTGGCGGCGGCGCCCCCGGCGCGCCGCCGGCGAGCTCGCGCGCCGAGGACGCACGCCGCAGACGGTGGGTGCTGGCACGGCGTGTGGCCGGCCGGGTGCTCGGCGCCATCTTCGTGCTCTGGGCGGCGGCGAGCTTCACGTTCTTCGTGCAGACGCTGCTGCCCGGCAGTCGCGCCACCCTGCTGCTCAACGAGTCGAGTGGCCAGCAGAAGAATTACACAGCCGCGGAACTGGCCCCAATCAACCACGAGTACGGCTTCAGCAAGCCCGTGCTCACCCAGTACGTCGACTATATCGGCGGCCTGGTTCACGGCAACTTCGGGACGTCCTATGAGCAGCACCAGCCAGTGCTGAGCATCATCTCCAGAGAGGTCGGGCCGACGCTCGTGCTGACGCTCACCTCGCTGCTGCTCGCCTGGGTGATGGCGCTCCTGTTCACGATTGCAACAGCCAAGCGCGGGCGCGTGGTCTCGGCGATCGGATCGGGCCTGGAGATCGTCACCGCCGGTCTGCCCTACTACTGGCTCGGGGTGATCCTGCTGGTCGTCTTTGCGATCGACCTGGATGTCTTCCCAGTGCAGGGCGGCACGAGCCTGTCTGGGCTCGTCCTGCCGGCTCTGACATTGGGGATTCCCCTTGCCGGCTTCATCGGACAGGTCACACGCGACGAGTTCGAGAAGGTTCTCGAGCAGCCATTTGTGACTTCGGCGAGAGCCCGGGGCATGGGCGATCTGGAGGTGCGCTTGCGCCATGTCCTGCGACATGCGGTGCTGCCGGCGATCACGCTCTCTGGCTGGGCGCTGGGTGCATTGATCTCCGGTGCGGTGATTGTCGAGACGGTCTTCGCCCGTCCCGGCATCGGGCAGGTGATCGTGACCGCCGCCGAGTCGCGCGATGTGCCGCTCGTTTCCGGGGTCGTGATGCTCGTCGCGACGGTTTACGTGGTGGCGAACTTACTCGTGGATATCGCCTACACGCTGATCGACCCGAGGCTGCGTGCCCGATGAGCAGTATCTCCTCGGCCCCGCCCCTCGGCCCCGCCGTCGCTCGCCCGCTGTCGTTGCCCAGGTGGCTGGCGCGGCTGCGTCCCGGCGTGATCCTCGCCGGCCTGGTGATCGCGTTCTTCGCCGTAGCGGTGATCGTGCCCTCGTTGCTCGCGGCCGACAATCCACTCTCGATCAACCTCGCGGCGACATTGCAGGCCCCGTCGCTACATCACATCCTTGGGACCGACGCGTCCGGACGCGACCTGTACTCGCGCGTGATCTACGGAGCGCGGCAGTCGGTGCTGATCGGTCTCGGCGCCACCGCACTGAGCATGGCCATCGCGATCGCGCTCGGGGGTCTCGCCGGCCTGGCCGGCGGCTTCGTCGATGCAATCATCAACCGCGGCATCGAGGTGCTGTTCGCCTTTCCAGTCCTGTTGCTCGCGCTGTTGTTCGTGGCGGTCTTCGGGCCCAGCGCCACGACGGAGATCATCGCCGTCGGGCTCGGCACCGCGCCCGGGTATGCCCGCATGATTCGCGGACAGGTACTCGCCGTGCGGGACTCCGGCTATGTCGAGTCGGCGCGAGCGCTGGGGCACCCCTACCACCGGATCGTGCGTCGGCACATCTTTCCCAACGCGATGCGCCCACTCGTGGTGATCATGACGCTTGGCGTCGCACAGTCGATCGTGTGGGCCGCGGGACTGGCGTTCCTCGGGCTGGGTGTGCCGCCGCCGGCTTCGGAGTGGGGGGCTCTGCTGGACGCTGGACGGGACTTCGTCACTCAAGCATGGTGGCTGGAGGTCATGCCGGGCCTGGCGATCGTCCTTTTGGCCCTTTCGATTACCACCATTGGCCGCTACATCCAACAACAGCTGGAAGGAGGAATTGCCCGATGAGCATCCACCACTCCCCCGGTGCCGGCGATTTGCTGCGCGTGGAGAATCTCAGGGTCAGCTTCGGCGACCACGAGCATCAGCGGTCCGTGGTCAAGGGCGTGTCGTTCTCGCTCGCGCCTGGGAAGTGCCTGGCGATCGTTGGGGAGTCCGGCTCGGGTAAGAGCGTTACGGCGCGCACACTGGTTGGGTTGACTGGAGGCCGCTCGCACGTGTGGGCCGATCGGCTGGAGTTTGATGGACGCGGGCTGTTGGGTCTTTCAGACCGTCAGTGGCGAGCGATACGCGGCAAGGACATCGGCTTCATTCTGCAGGACGCACTCGTCTCACTGGACCAGCTGCGACCGGTTGGCAAGGAGATCGAGGAGGCTTTGCGTCTGCACGGCTGGGGCACGCGGGCGAGCAGGCACGAGCGCGCCGTCGAGCTGCTCGAGCTGGTCGGTGTCCCCGAGCCCGAGGTGCGTGCACGGCAGCGACCGTATGAGCTCTCCGGAGGCCTGCGCCAGCGGGCGCTGATCGCCTCGGCTCTCTCTCTCGATCCGAAGCTCGTGATCGCCGATGAGCCAACCACCGCCCTGGATGTAACCGTGCAGGCGCAGGTTCTCGATCAGCTGGAGGCGACCAAGCGACGCGGCAAGGCGCTGATCCTGATCAGCCACGACCTCGCGGTCGTCTCGCGTCTTGCCGACACCGTCGCCGTTATGAGCGACGGCGAGATCCTCGAGTATGGGCCGGCCCGCGAGCTGTTCAACCGACCCAAGCACGAGTACACCCAGGCGCTGATCGACGCGATCCCCTCGGCCGAGTCGCGTGGCGCGCGCCTGTCGCCGGTCTCCCGCCGAGTGGCGCTCGGGCAGTCCAAGCCATTCCAGCGCAGCGCAACCCCGGTTCTCCAAGCCGAGCAGCTCACCAAGCGCTTCCGCGGTCCCGATGGTGTGCATCGCACCGTCGTCGATGAGGTCTCCTTCACGCTCGAGCAGGGCGAGACGCTCGGAATCGTCGGCGAGTCGGGATCGGGCAAGACGACTACCGCGCGGCTGGCGTTGGCCCTCGCTGAGCCGGACGGAGGTGAAGTCCGTCTCGCCGGTGAGCGCTGGACTGGCCTGCCCGAGCGGGGGCGTCGCGAGCGCCGCCGCCAGATCACCGTCGTCTATCAGGATCCGCTCAGCTCGTTTGACCCGCGCTGGAGCGTCGAGCAGGTGCTGCTCGACTCGCTCTCCAGGGACGAGCACCCCTCGGCGCCACGGCGCCGGGCCCGCATCCGCGAGCTGCTCGAGCTCGTCGGCCTCGAGCAGGAGCACCTGACTCGCCGCCCGCTGCAGCTGTCCGGCGGGCAGCGCCAGCGCGTCGCGATCGCTCGTGCGCTCGGCCCTGAGCCGCGGGTGATCGTCTGCGACGAGCCGGTGTCGGCGCTGGACGTCTCGATCCAGGCTCAGGTGCTCGACCTGCTCAGCGATCTGCAATCGGAGCTCGGCGTGAGCTACCTGTTCATCTCCCACGATCTCGGCGTGATCCATCACATCTCAGACCGTGTGCTCGTGATGAGCGAGGGCAAGGTCGTGGAGCACGGCTCGGCCGACGACGTGCTGATCCGCCCGCAGCACCCCTACACCCAGAGCCTCGTCGCCTCGTTGCCCGCGCTCGAGCGGCCGGCCGCGGCCGAATACACACCGGCGCCGGTACCGGCGCCGCGGTCGAAGCCGGCGATCCCCGTACCGGTTGCCTGATCCACGTAATCCTCCTCAACACGAAAGAGCTCACAAATGTCCCAGCGCCGCCTTCGTTTCAACGCCTTCGCCATGAACTGCGTCTCCCACATCCACCACGGCCAGTGGGTGCGCGAGGACACCCGCCAGCGCGACTACGCGAGCCTCGACCCGTGGATCGAGCTCGCGCAGATCCTCGAGCGCGGGAAGTTCGACGCGCTGTTCCTGGCCGACGTGATCGGCACCTATGACAGCTACGGCGGCAGTCGCGACGCGGCCGTCGAGGAGGGGTTGCAGATCCCGCTCAACGATCCCTCGCTGCTGATCCCGGCGATGGCCTACGCGACCGAGAACCTCGGCTTCGCGTTCACGCACTCGGTGCTGCAGGAGCACCCGTTCAACTTCGCGCGCAGGGTCTCTACGCTCGACCACCTGACGCAGGGACGCGTCGCGTGGAACATCGTCACCTCCTACCTGGAGAACGCCGCCCGCAACCTCGGCTACGGCGGCCTGCCCATCCACGACGACCGTTACCGGCGCGCGGAGGAGTACGTCACCGTGCTCTACAAGCTGCTCGAGGGCAGCTGGGAGGACGACGCTGTGATCCGCGACGTCGAGCGTGGTATCTACGCGGACCCGGCCAAGATCCACGACATCGACCACGTCGGGGAGTTCTACCCAGATGTCGTCGGGCCGCACCTGTCAGAGCCCTCGCCGCAGCGCACGCCGGTGCTGTTCCAGGCCGGCTCCTCCGAGCAGGGACGCGAGTTCGCCGCGCGCAATGCCGAGGCGATCTTCATCATCGGCCGCGACGTCGAGGCCGTGCGCCACAACATCGATGACGTGCGCGCCCGCGCCGTGCGCGCCGGGCGCGACCCGGAGGACCTGCTCTTCTATCAGGGGCTGTCGTTTGTCGTGGGCGGCACCGAGGAGGAGGCCCAGCGCAAGGCACGCGAGCTGGAGGAGACCGCCAGCGCGCGTGGCTATGCCGCACACATGGGCGGCGGCATGGGCATCGACCTTGCGGATATCGACCTCGAGACCCCGATCGGCGAGCTCGAGCAGTACAACGTCCAGGGCATCGTCAAGGGGCTGATCGAGTCCGCGCCCAACAAGACGTGGACGTTCGGCGATCTGTTGCGCTACCGCTCGGCGATGCAGATCGTCGGCACGCCCGAGCAGATTGCCGATGAGTTGCAGCTATGGGCCGACGCGGGCGTCGACGGGGTCAACGTCTCCTACTACACGACCCCGGGCTCGTTCGAGGAGTTCATCGAGGGCGTTACGCCGGTGCTCCAGGAGCGTGGCCTGCAGCAGCGCGACTACGCGCCGGGCACGCTGCGCGAGAAACTCACCGACGGGCGCTCCGGTCCGCTGTTGAACGAGCGCCACCCGGCCGCGGCGATCCGCCGCGAGCGCCTCGTGGGAGTCCCGGCATGAGCTTGCGTTTGTGCTCGCACGCGATCGGGATGAGGGCTGACGGCAGATTGCGGTCGTGCGCTGTGACGAGCCGCCGCGTTCTGGAGGCCGCATGAGCGCCACCCCGATCGATCTGGAGATCCCGCGCGCACGCGCGCACGCGCACGTAATCCCCGATGGGGAGGAGGCGCTCGAGGTCGCGCGGCATCTGTCGGACGAGTTCGCCGCGGGCGCCGCCGAGCGCGACGCCGAGCGGCGCCTGCCGGTCGCCGAGGTGCAGCGCATGTCGGCGAGCGGGCTGCTCGGGATCACCGTGCCGCGGGAGCACGGCGGGGCCGGCGTCGGCGCGGTCACGTGGGTCGAGGTGTTCCGGCTGCTGGCGGCGGGCGACCCGAACCTCGCGCAGATTCCCCAGAGCCACTTCGTCTACATCAACGTGCTCAAGCAGCAGGGCACCCCCGCGCAGCAGGCGTTCTTCTTTGCCGAGGTGCTCGCCGGCCGGCGGTTCGGCAACGCTCAGTCGGAGGCCGGCACCAAGCACCTGCAGGACATCCGCACGCGCCTCTCCCGCGCGGAGGGGGGCGACTATCTGCTCTCGGGCGTCAAGAGCTACAGCACCGGCGCGCTGTTCGCCGATTGGATTCCGGTGCTCGCGCGCGGGGAGGACGACGAGCTGTACGTCGCCTACGTCCCCGCGGACGCGCCCGGCGTGGAGGTGGTCGACGACTGGGACGGCATGGGTCAGCGCACGACCGCGAGCGGCACCGTGCGCCTGGAGCAGGTGCCGGTCGCGCGCGACCGGGTCGTGCCCCATCACCTCACGTTCCGCGGACCCCAGCTGCACGGGGCGCAGGCGCAGCTGATGCACGCGGCGATCGATGTCGGGATCGCCGGCGCGGCGCTCGTCGAGGCGGTCGCGTTCGTGCGCGAGAAGAGCCGGCCGTGGTTCGAGGCCGATGTCGAGCGCGCCGCCGAAGACCCGCTGCTGATCCAGCGCTTCGGCGAGCTGTCGGTGCGCCTGCGCGGCGCCGAGGCGCTCTTGAGGCAGGCGGCCGAGACGATCGATCGCGCGCTCGGAGAGCTCACCGAGGAGAGCGCCGCGGAGGCGTCGATCGCCGTGGCGAGCGCCAAGGTCGCGGCCGACGGCGCCGCCGTGGAGCTGGCGGGCGCGCTGTTCGAGGTCTCCGGCACGCGCTCGGCGCTGGACTCGCTCAACCTGCACCGGCACTGGCGCAACGCGCGCACGCACACGCTGCACGACCCGGTTCGCTGGAAGGTTCAACACATCGGCCGCTACGTGCTCAACGGAACCCCACCCCCTCGTCACGGGCTGCTCTGAGAGATGACGCTCAGCTTCCACTGGTTCCTGCCGACCTACGGCGACAGCCGGCACATCGTCGGGGGCGGGCACGGCCTGCATACCGGCACCGCCTCCGGCGCGCGACCGGCGACGCTCGCCTACCTCGGGCAGATCGCGCGCTCGGCCGAGCAGCTCGGCTTCGTCGGCGCGTTGACGCCGACCGGCGCGTGGTGCGACGACGCCTGGCTGGCGACGGCGATGCTCGCCGAGGTGACCGAGCGCCTGAAGTTCCTGATCGCCTTCCGGCCCGGGTTGCTCTCGCCGACGCTCGCCGCGCAGATGGCGGCGACCTACCAGCGCCACTCCCGCGGGCGGCTGCTGCTGAACGTCGTGGTCGGGGGCGAGCCGCACGAGCAGCGCGCGTACGGTGACTTCCTCGACAAGGACGCCCGCTACGCCCGCGCCGAGGAGTTCCTCACCGTCGTCGAGGATCTGTGGGCGGGGGAGACGGTGGACTACGCCGGCGAGCACGTGCGCGTCGAGGGCGCGACTCTGAATCGCACGCCCGACCCGCGGCCGCCGATCTACTTCGGCGGCTCCTCACCGGCGGCCGGGCCGGTGGCGGCGCGTCACGCCGACGTCTACCTCACCTGGGGCGAGCCGCCGGAGCAGGTCGCGCCCAAGCTCGAGTGGATCCAGGAGCTCGCCGCCGAGCAGGGGCGCGCGCCGCGGTTCGGGATCCGCCTGCACGTGATCGCGCGCGACAGCGCCGAGCAGGCCTGGGCCGAGGCGCGGCGCCTGCTCGACGGGCTCGACCCGGAGATGATCCGCACCGTCCAGGACGGGCTCGCGCGCAGCGAGTCGGTCGGCCAGAAGCGGATGCTCGCGCTCCACGGCGGCTCGACCGAGCGGCTGGAGATCTCACCCAACCTGTGGGCGGGCATCGGCCTGGCACGCGGCGGCGCGGGCACCGCGCTGGTGGGCAGCCACACCGAGGTGGCCGACCGGATCGAGGAGTACCACGCGCTGGGCATCGACGAGTTCATCCTCTCCGGCCACCCGCATCTGGAGGAGGCCTACTGGTTCGGCGAGGGCGTGCTGCCGCTGTTGCGCGAGCGGGGACTGTGGCGCCATCCGTTCGGTGAGGACGAGGTGGAGCCCGGCACGGCCGTCCCGTTTGCCTCCACCGCCGGCAGCGCCTTGTCCGCGCGCTGACGCACGCGCGACCACGGGTACGCGAGGTCGCATGAGCGCCTCGGGTGGCGAGGATGCTCGAGCGCCCCGGCCGGAGGACGATGTTCAAAGGACCGGCGTTTCAGCGACAATGCGCATATGAGGGTCTCTGCGAAGGCGGATTACGCGGTGCGGGCGGCGGTCGATCTTGCGGCCGCCGAGCATCTTCCGGTGCGGGCTGAAGAGCTCGCCGAGCGTCAGCAGATACCGCTCAACTTCCTCGTCAAGATCCTCCACGAGATGCGCCTCGCGGGCATCGTCACCAGCCATCGCGGGCCCGATGGAGGCCACCAGCTCGCGCGGCCCGCGGCGAAGATCTCGATCGCCGACATCCTCCGTGCCGTCGAGGGCCCGCTGGCCGACGTGCGCGGCACGCCGCCGGAGGCGGTGGAGTACGTCGGCAGCGCCCTGCCGTTGCAGCGGGTGTGGGTGGCGCTGCGAACGAACATCCGGGGAGTGCTCGAGACGGTGACGCTCGCGGATGTCGCGGAGGACAAGCTACCCGCCGAGGTCAAGGCACTCGCGAAAAAGCGAGACTCGTGGGTCACCCGCTGAGGGCAACCGTCGCAGGTGGACGATCTGGCCCACGCCGAGCCCCAGCCACTCGAGCTCGTCGTCTCTCAGACTCGCGCAGGCTGGCGTCCCGTCATCCAGCACCAGCCTGATCTCGGCGCAGCCGAGCCGGTGGGAGATGCGCTCGACCCACCCCTCGCTCGTGGCGTCGGAGCGGTGCGCGATGATCTCAAATCCCCACAAAGTAGGTAGAGATTATCGTGTTTATGTCTCGATGCCATCCCGGCCACCGCAGGCCGGCGGTCACGCGCCCTGCGGCCGCCGGACGCCAGCCTCTATGCGGCTGCTGCGGCGCCCACGACCGACGTCGACCAGTCGATCACCGAGGAGGGCCGAACCATGTGGCGGTTGAGGCCGAGCTCCTTCGGATCGAGCCCCAGCGCGAGCCCGACCAACTGGGGGAGATGCAGGATCGGCATCTCGAGCTGGCGGCCGACGACGCCTTCGGCGAGGGGCTGCTGGAAGTCGAGGTTCAGGTGGCAGAGCGGGCACGGCGTCACGAGGCAGTCGGCGTCGGCGTCGACCGCGTCGCCGAGGTGGCGGCCGGCCTGCTTGAGCGAGGCCTCCTTGTTCATCGTGATGATCGGGAAGCCGCAGCACTTGCGCATCCCGGCGTACTCGATCACGGTGCCGCCGAGCGCGTCGATCACCTGGTGCAGGTAGTGGTCGCGAGGGCGGTCGGCGTCGATCCCGAGGCGATCGCGGGGCCGGACGATGTAGCAGCCGTAAAAGGGGCCGACCTTCAGGTTCGTCAACGGCCGCCTGACTTTCTCGCGCAGCGCATCGAGGCCGATCTCCTCGACGAGCAGCCACAGAAAGTTCTTGTTCGTCAGGCCGAGCTCGTAGGAGAGGCCCTCGGCGGCGAGCGTCTCGTTGACCTGGCCCCTGTACTCGGCGTTCGCGTCCAGGCGCTCCTGGCACTCCGACTGGGCGCCCTGGCAGGTCGAGCAGATGTTCATCATCAGCTCCGCCCCCTCGACCTGCTGGGCCAAAGCGAACGTGCGCGCGTTCAAAGTGTCGGCGAGCTCTTGGTTGTGCTCGGCGATCACGCCCGCGCCGGTGCAGCAGGCGCGGTCGAGCTCGACCAGCTCGATGTCGAGCAGCGGCGCGACCTGTGCCATCGAGCCGTGCAGCTCGGGGGTGAAGCCGCGGCTGACGCAGCCGGGCCAGTAGGCGACCTTCATGCGGCGCTCCCTTCGGTATCGGGCGCGGTGGGGCTCTCGCCACCACCATCCGTTGCCGTGGCGCCGACGGGCACGGGGGTCTCCTCGACCTCGTCGTAGCCGGTGATGTAGAGGTTCAGCTCGTAGCGCTCGGGGCGGGACTCGACCTTGTCGTAGATCCGCTGCACGTTCTTCAGATCGGCCGCGGGGATCTTGTGGCCGAAGATCGCGATCTTCGGGTTGATTTTCCCGCGCAGCAGGCCCTTGATCGCGACCGGCAGCGAGGCGAGCAGCTCTTTCCCGGCGGCGGGGTGGAACTTGCCGAACCACGAGTTGCCTCCATAGGAGCGCGGCACCATCTCGGCCTCGTGCAGCAGGCCGTAGTCCTTGATCAGGCCGACCATCGTGGCCTCGTGGCGCTGGCCATTGTTTTTATCGACGATCTTCTGATCGTCGATCGCTATCCGGCGCAGGCGCATGATCTGGCCCATCGGGTTGACGTCCTTGGGACAGGCCTCGACGCACTTGAAGCAGTGCGTGCAGTCGAAGATCCCCTGCGGGTCTTCCGCGAGGTCCTTGAGGCGGATGTCCTGCTCGTCGTCGCGCGGGTCGCCGACGAAGCGGTAGGCCTTCGCGAGCGCCGCTGGGCCGATGAAGCCGGGGTCGACCTCCATCGCCAGGCAGTCCGACACGCAGGCGCCGCACTGGATGCAGGCCATCGACTGGGTGATGTCGACCATCGCCTCTTTCTCGACCAGGTACTCGCGCTCGGGCACCGGCTGCTTGGCGATCAGCCACGGCGTGACGCGCTGCACCTTCTTCCAGTGCACGGCGTCCATGTCGACGATCAGGTCCTTGATCACCGGCATGTTGCCCATCGGCTCGACCTCGATCACGCCGTCGGCGCCGGCGGAGGCGCGCGCATGATCCAGGTGGGTGTGGCAGGCGAGGCCGGGTTCGCCGTTGATCCGTACCCCGCAGGAGCCGCAGATCGCCGCCCGGCAGGAGCAGCGGATCCCGATCGAGCCGTCGGCGTCGGCTTTCGCCTGCAGGATCCCCTCCAAAACCGAGCGGTGGGGCTCGAGCTCGATCGTGTGCTCGTCCCAGTAGGGCGCGTTGCCGGACTCGGGATCGAAGCGGCGCA
>Ga0182030_10010337_pt1 | contig 18972 bp, 18 predicted proteins | sample 812S3MmetaG_FD_121299 | JGI IMG/M metagenome (GOLD analysis project Ga0182030, IMG submission 121299) | Permafrost microbial communities from Stordalen Mire, Sweden - 812S3M metaG (Illumina Assembly) | ecosystem: Environmental > Terrestrial > Soil > Wetlands > Permafrost | place: Sweden...
ATGTCGGGGTAGACGGGACGCGCCCACTGCGGCTTGCCGTGGGGGGTGTTGCGGTACATGCGCGCCTGAATGAAGGTGACCTTGCCCATGAGATCGGGCTGGAGGAAACGGGCGGCGTCGGCGATGTGGCCGCTGGAGGTGAACTGGTGGCCGATCTGGACGGCGCGCTTGCCCGCGCGTTCATAAGCGGCGCGCATTTGCTTGGCGTGGTCCACCGTGAAGGCCATAGCCTTCTCGACGTAGACATGCTTGCCGGCGTCGAGCGCGGCGATGAAGTGCTCGGCGTGGAGGTGTTGGGGCGTGGCGATGAGGACGGCGTCCACCGCGGGATCTTCCAACAGGCGGCGATAGTCGAGGTGCTGGCGGGCGGCGGGTGCGATGGCGCGCGCTTCTTCCAGGCGGCGGGAGTAGATGTCGGCCACGCCGGTGCACTCGCTGTTGGCGCAGGTGAGGGCGTCGCGAAGGAGCTCGCTGCCGCGCGCGCCGGCGCCGATGACGCCGAAGCGTACGCGATTGTTGGCGCCGAGGACGTTGGGCGCGGCGAGGGTGCCGGCGAGTCCGGTGGCCATGTTGCCGATGAAATTACGGCGAGACTGCATGCTGCTCCTTATTGGTGTGCTTCCAGGGGGTCGGCTAAGACGATTATAGCGTTGCGCGAGGCATTTCACCGAACGAACCCACCGTTTGGGGTTAAAGGCTTTGGGGTCAAGAGTTTCGCGATTTGAGGACGAACCCATGGACGGACCCATTGATGCTTACCGACTTTCCCTGGCGTTTAGGATGGCATATCGGCGCTGGGTTGGTCTGGCGGGTGCGGGGGAAATGGCTCATGGGATTGACGTTAGAGGTTTGGGATTTATGAACTGGAGGGGGAGACTTCCGAAGCTCTCCGTTCCCACTCGCGGGCGCGGTCCTCCTGGCCGAGCTTTCGCAGGCAAGCTGCCCCGGCGAGGAGGCTGTCCCTCAGGCTTTCGTGGTCGATGCGTCCGTGCACGTTGCCTTTCTCTTTCTGCGCCACGGCGCGTTCGAGCCATGGTCGCGCGTCCTCGTACTGCTCCGTGCTCGCCAGGCAAATGCCCACCTCGTGCAGACTGCTCCCGAGGCTCGCGTGGTCGATGCGTCCGTGCACGTCCCCTTTCTCTTTCGCTGCTACTGCGCGTTCGAACCGCGGTCGAGCTTCCACATACTGCCCCGTCCTCGTGAGGCAGTCGCCCACCAGATGTAGGCTGACGCCCAGGCTCTCGTGGTGGATGCGCCCGTGCACGTCCCCTTTCTCCGCCTCCGCTACCGCGCGTTCGAACCATTGTCGCGCCTCCGCATACCACCCCGTTCTCGACAAGCAGATGCCCACCTGATGCAGGCTGATGCCCAGGTTCGCGTGGTCGATGCGTCCGTGCACATCCCCTCTCTCTTTCTCCGCCGCGGCACGTTCGAACCACGGTCGCGCGTCCGCATATTGCCCCGTGCTCGCCAGGCAGTAGCCTACCTGGTGCAAGCTGCGGCCGAGGCTCTCGTGGTCGATGCGCCCGTGTACATCCCCTTTCTCCGCCTCCTCCACCGCACGTTCGAACCACGGCCGCACTGCCAGATATTGCCCCGTGCTCGACAGGCAGTAGCCTACCTGGTGCAGGCTGCGCCCCAAGCTCGCGTGGTCGATGTGCCCGCGTACATCCCCTTTCTCAGCCTCCTCTACCGCACGTTCGAACCACGGCCGCGCTTCCTCGTGCTGCCCAGTTCTCGACAGGCAGTTGCCCACTTCGTGCAGGCTGCTGCCCAGACTCTCGTGGTCGATGCGTCCCGCCACATTGCCTTTCTCCGCCTCCCTTACAGCGCGTTCGAACCACGGCTGCGCTTCCTCATACTGCCCCGTGCTCGACAGGCAGTAGCCCACCTGGTGCAGGCTGCGGCCCAGGTTCGCGTGATCGATGCGTCCGTGCACATCCCCTTTCTCCGCCTCCGCTACCGAGCGTTCGAACCAGGGCCGCGCTTCGGCATACTGCCCAGTGCTCGACAGGCAGTAGCCAACTTGGTGCAGGCTGCTGCCCAGGCTCGCGTGATCGATGCGTCCGTGCACATCCCCTTTCTCTTTTTCCGCCACTGCCCGTTCGAACCACGGTCGCGCTTCCGCGAACCTGCCAATGGTACTCAGAGCGTCGCCAATCGATTCACCCTGTTCCATCGAGACTGTCTGACCAGCCTCCTCCCATGCCTCTCCGATGAGTGGAAAGGAAATGAAGCGAGCGGCTGCCTCTGTGTCCGCCGGGTTCGCCACAACCTCCTCGGCAAGCTCTACGAAACGTTCGCGTTGCGCGGACCGAATCCGCGCCACCGCGGTCTGTTCTTCGGCCGTCAGTGCGACCCCCCGCAGAAAAGCGGCAAACAACTGATGCATGCTCAACTCGGTAGTTCCTTGCAGAAGATGCAGATCCAAGCATGCATCGCGCGCCTGCTGCATCTCCGTATCGTCCCACCCGATGCCTTTCCGCAGATGCCTGTCCAGTTCTTCCGCCGGAATCTGCTGCGAATTGAGGAACGCAGCAGTGTGCAGGAGCAGCCTGGCGGGCGTATCGAGCCGCCGGTACGCGTTGGAGAAGCTTTGTGCGGCCTTAGGCGTCACGCCGAGTGTTGCTGAAGGGGCGCGTCCGCGCCGCTGCTCGTAAGCAAGCGCCATGGTTTCCGGAACGATCTGCACCGGCAGGCCATCGCCATGGGCGACGATCGTCGCTCCGTGGCGTGCGGCAAACGCGCCATCGGTGAGCTTCTCCACCAGCTCCAGCGACTCGTCGTGCGACAGCCTTTCCACTTCCAGGCAGGGCCATGCAACCGTCGCGACATCCTCTAAGGTCGTCACCAAGACATGCAAGGGCATGCCGCTCAATGGTAACCAGGGTTGGATGGCGTCGAACGATACCACCTTGTCGTAGATCAAAAGCGCCTGCGTTGTTCCGAGACTGCGGAATGACATCTGCCCCTGATCATCGATTGGCAGAGTTGCAGGGAACTCGATGCCGAGGATGGCCTTGGCGATGTTGGCGAGGTGAATCGCGATGGCATCGGTGGAAGCATCCACCCAGAACGTTCCCCCGCTGTAATGCTCGCGGCGCCGGCGGGCGAATTCCCGCGCGAGTTCGCTCTTGCCCACCCCCGGTGCGCCGTGCAGCACGACCACCGCCTCCGTGTCCGGATCCGCGAGAATGGTTTCCATTCGGTCGATCAGTTGGTCGCGGCCGACAAACGGAAGCTTGCCGCGCGACGGGACATTGCTGCGGAATTGCACCGGCGGTGCAGGGCTTTTGGGCGGAGCGGTGGAAGCCGTCCTGATAATTGACGGCTTGGCCCGGCCTGGAATCTCGAAGCTGCGCTCGTGGTTTGCATCGTGGGGAAATACGCTGGAGTCGGTGGTCCAGGTGGGACGCGGCGCATCTTCGTACCGGATGGGGAATATGGTGACGCGATCGTTGTCCCACGTTGCGTAGAGAGCGCGATTCGGCCACTTGCGAGTTTGATAAGCGGCGCCGGCCGCGAATCGCAGCAGTTCGCCTTCGGCCGAGGCTACTACATCGATGCGTGTTTTGTGCAGGTGGCCGCGGAGCAGAATCTGGACTGAGGCCTCGATCTCCGCTTCTATGTTCTCCGACTCCATGGGGTTCAGCCAATCGAGAGGATGGTGAACCAGAGCGATCTTCAGCGCGTCTTCGTACGTTCTCAGATCAGCGAGGGACGCGTCCAGGCAGCGCCGGCCGATGCAGAGATTGCCGTGATCGTGGTCGTCCTGGCAAAAGAGGGCGCTATTTATGGGGAGGATCGCGAGCCGGTCACCATTGAGGTCGACGGGTACTACCGGGCCGCAAGTGGAGTTACGCGGTGCAACTCGGGTCGAGCCGAAGTAACGGTTGTGCCAGTCGAGATACGCGCGGAGCTTGAGATTAAGGTGTGGCTGGGGACGATCTGAACGGAAGTATTTATCGGCTTGCTCGCGCGAATCGAGAGTTCTTGCCAGCCCTTCGCCAAGGTCGCGATCTACGTCGTGATTGCCGGGGATGACGAACAGGCGGCTCTTGTCGAGACCGGCGGCGCTCAGTAATTCATCGAAAAAACGGCCGGCGATTTCATACTCGGCTGCCTTGCCCGAATGCGCGATATCGCCCGTGGCAAAAATGAGGTCCGGCTTCCGGCCCTGCTCCGCATAGCGGCGCACCGATTCCACCAACGCCCGCAAGACGACGTCGCTATCGTAGGTGTCTCCGCTCTTGATGTGGAAGTCGGAGACATGGAGCCACGTCAAGCTCATGGGGACTAAGATAACGCGAATAGGACCCCCGCGAACATTCGCTAAACTTATCGAAAGAAACGCGAAACCGAATCGCCGCAGAGCCATCTACGGATTTGGGCCCGGTCAGGCGGATCGGAATTGGCGTGCTGCGTTTCTAGAGGAGGGTTGATGCGACTTTCGTACTGATGTGCTCTACTGGCGGTGTCCGCGGCGATGCTGCCGGCCCAGGATGACACTCCCGATAAGAGACTGCGAAGCGCGACCGACACGCTGCGCGAAATCATGGCGACGCCCGATAAGAGCATCCCGCGCGGTCTTCTCACTCGCGCGCGCTGCCTGGTGGTGGTGCCGGGAATGAAGAAAGCGGCCTTCGTGGTGGGCGGGCAGTACGGTCGTGGATTTGCGCTTTGCCGCAGTACCAGCGAATCGCCCAGCCCTGCCCCAAGTCCACCCGAACCCGCGCCGACGCCCTGCGCAATGGCCGCACCTCCGTAGTCGACACCTCCGAGTTCCAAGCCGTTGAGCAGCGCCCGATAGCCATCGCACACTAGGCGATTTCTCCGTCTCCTCCGTGCTCTGGAAACCTTGGGAAGACGTCGCCCCCACAGCCTTGCTGACGAGCCTCTAAGCCGTTCTCTGTACTACTAAGCCTGATAATCTTCGGGCGCCGCGACGATTCTGTCCGAGAGCGCCAAGCTGACCGCTGAAAGCCGATAGCTGACAGCTTTGCGGCGAAGCCGCACTGTGCCTCCAAGTCTCTGTGGTGAACGTCCCTTTCCGCCGGCCATGAAAATCACCCGGCCGAGTAATTACTAGCCGTCCCCAGCCTCATCTGGTATTCGCACCGCCCTCCCCGAACTTCCCGGACCGTGCGAAACTGGCCGCGCCGATCGTCTTCGGCGAGCATTTCCTTGGTGAGGTATGAGTCCCCCGCGAACTGCACGGCTTCAGCCCACTGTATCGGATAGCCGCCGCCCCACAATTCGAAGTGGACATGCGCCGGTACGCGCATATTCGGATAATGGCCCGGATAGACGGTCCGCAGTTCGAACCGCCCTGCGGCGCCGGATTTCATCCAGCCGTAAATCCGTGGCGGATATTCGATGCGGTTCGCCCCGTAGTAGCCCTCGGCGTCGGTATTGTAAGCGTAAACCGTTACGCCCGCGGCCGGTGTGCGGCCATCCGGTGCGAACACCTGTCCCGCAACCACCAGCGGATCGCCGGGCTCTCCGGGTGCAGCGATCTGCGCGTGCGAAAAGAGCTCGCTCGGAGTCTCGCGGTGGATCATGATCAGGCCGTTCCGGCGCGCGTTCTTCCACACGCCGGCGGGCAAGCTATCGAAAGGCTGTTGGGCTTTGAGTCGGCTGGCCAGCGCCAGTCCGGCGGATCTCAGTAGAAAGCTGCGTCTGCTGTCCATGCCCCTAAGACGGCGGAAAGCGTGGCAGTGTTAACCCGACTTTCACGGCGCAGGGTCTTGGTATCCTGAACTCGAAACCAAACGTGCCTGTAAGGAACCCATCATCCAAACGGCGGCGCACCGGGCGGAGTTTTTCGCTGCGCTGGCTCAGACTCCTGAAGTTGCTCCTGCCGGCGACGGCCATTGTTGGCATGGCAACCGTGGCGATCCTCGCCGAGTATACCGTTACCTTGCGCTCGCCGCTGCGCCTGCATTGGCAATGGCCGGTGGTCTTCGCGCCCCGCACGTCTGAGGAAGCCAGCGGGGCTCAGGCCGACCAGTTCGGGCACCGGCTCACTGCTTTCCAGCAGTACGCCTGCAATAAATTCGGTTCCGGCTGCCGCATCGCCCTCGCCGTCCAGCGCGCCGAAAATCCGCGCGGGGACTGTGAGATTTATCACTACAACACCGACGGCACGCTGGACTGGGGCTACTTCCAGATCAACACCATCCATTTGAAGCGCGTCGGCGTGAATCTTCGCGGCCTCCTGGATTGCAAAGCCAACATCGACTTCGCATACCAGCTTTATACGGAACGGGGATTCGAGCCGTGGACCACCTACCGCGACGGCGCGTACCGCAAATTCCTTCGAAATTTCTAGCTCTCATTTGGCACACCAGTTCGTAGCGAGGTGCGTGAGAGTCCGTAGATACGAGGCGCACGACGCTCGGCGCGCGGAAGCGCACTTGGATGGTACGTTAAGCACGGTGAGCCAGCGCAAAGAAGTAGACACAGCCTTATCGCGCGCCGCAGCAGAAGGGACGGGAGAACTGCGGGCTTGAGGCGCAGCCGCCAGAGAGCGTCCACTAAAATGCGAAAGGCGTGACTCCTCACCTTCGAGGAGTCACGCCCGCCGGGGTTATCTTACTTCTGACTCTGCAAGTTGGCGATGGAGGCCTGCAACAGCCCCACCGTGTAGTCGAGATTGTGGACCCCCTTGCTGCCGTCGCGGGTGACGAACAGCCAGTTGTAGGCCGCTTCCAACTGCGGCTTGGTCCACGTGGAGTCGATGGTGAGCGAAGATTTCACCAGTTTGTTGGGCGGAAGCAAGGCGGAAAGTTGATCGAGCAGCGCCTGCACCTGGGTCTGTACGCCAGCTTCGCCGCCGGTGCCAGAGAAGTTGAACATCGGGATGTTGAACGTCGTAAGGTCCGTTCCGTGGCAGGTCTGGCAGGCGCCGACCAGATCCTCAGGCGTCTGTCCCGCCGGAGCATAGGTGGTGCTGAAAGTGTGGTCCCCGGCCTTCAGGAACGCCGGATCGGTGCCGGCCACGGTCTGCATGTGGCAGTCCACGCAGGTGTTCGTGGTCACGTATTGGTGTGCCGAACTGGGGATCGTTTGGCCGTATGTGTAGCCGTTGGTGCCCATCAGCATGTCAGCCTGCGGGCCTTCGTGCGGTCCGAAATAGGTGCTTCCTGGCGTTGTGTCCACAGCTGATGCGGCCATGCGGCTCTGGTGGCACTGCATGCACAGGATGCCTTCTCCGGCCTGCGCGTTCGTCACCTTGGTTCCATCGATCAGCGTCACCGACGCCATGTTCCGGATCAAGTGCGCAGCGCTAGTTGGCTGAGTGACTCCATGCGGTTCATGGCAGGTGTAGCAATCGATGGAGTGGTATGTCGTGTCCGTGATGGTGGTGGCGCCGTTCATCCTGGCGATGAAACCCGTGCCTGTGTGGCAACCTACGCAGGAAGCTTCGCCCACTGGAATCCGCGTGGTCACTGCGTGTACGGAATTGGCCCATGCGGCGCTCTTGATATGATGCGAAGGTTCGTCGTGGCACTGGCTGCAGGCGCCTGAGTTAGTCGGTATCGCCACCGCGATGACGTCGCCGCCATAATTGGCGTGCTCGCTACCCGGTCCATGGCAGTTTTCGCACTGGATATTGGCTACGTTCTGCAACGCAGCCGGCATACCCTGGAAATTGCCGGCTTGGCCGGTGGTCGGAAACGCCCAGCTCAACTGCTTGGCCAGGTACGAGAAGCCGCCGTCATTGACGCTGGAATTGGCGTCATAGCCCACGCTATGGCAGGGAGCGCAAGACGCGCTTTCGGTGTAGCCCGCGATGGCCGTGCCGTTGATGACGTTCGTAAAGATGCTGGCGTGAGCCGTCTTCGACCACGGCGTCACCATAGCCTGTGCCAAGCCGCCGCCATGGCACTGCGTGCATGTGGCTACACCCACATAGGTTCCCGCGATGTACGATTGAGCGAGCGTCGTCGCCGTGCCCCCCACCGTCACTGTGGCAGTCACTACATAAAGTCCGTGAAGATCCGGCTGCAGTAACTGCCGGCCAGCCACCTGATAGATCAGGCGGTCCGACGGCTCTGCAACCGGCACACTCGCTCCCAGCGGGCTCGCGGCTAGTTTGGCCGCCGACCCCGAAGGCGCTTCTGTGATCGCCCAGGTCACGCCGCCTAAGCTGCTGGCGGCAAGACTCGCGTCAACTTGTACTTCCAAATACAGCGGCTCACCGAGCCCCACTGTCCCCAGTCCACCCGAAACCTGCGTAGTAGATGGTAGTTTGTACGTCGCGATGTCGCCGTTCGTTACTGCACGCTGGGCTAAACGTGGCGCCAGCGTCGTGGTTTGCGCACTCAATGTGGTCGTTGCGGCCACAGCCATTAGCGCCACTGCGGAAAGACCAGCTAGCGCTCTAGGAAGTCGGTTCATATTGACCCCCATCTTGGGACTCCAATCTAAAATCCAAAAATTCTAAAAAGCAGATGATTCAGACAACATTATATTCGGAGTGTGCTGTCTTTTAATATAGTTTTTTCATTTTGTAGCTATGCCGCCTGTGGGATTTCTGGACCATGTATCATTACCCAGCACGGATTGCCGTAAATGTCTACAGTTCTTCGCTCATCTGCCACTTAATCTACAATTAAGGTCCTATTAGTATGATATGTGCCGGAATTGTGGGGAGGATGGCATCCCGATTGGTATCCGGCCTTCTGCGGGTTTTCGTCCCTACGGTGGCCCGGTCTCCTGACTTCACTTTTCGCTAGAATGACTGAGTATGAAGTGGGCTGCCGCTTTGCTCCTGTCGACTGTTCTTGTTCCGCCCCTGCAAGCAGCGGACTGGATCAAGATCAGTTCCGCTAACTTCCAACTCCTCACCAATGCCCCCGAGCGCGAAGCGCGCAAGACATTGTGGATCTTCGAGGAGGCCCGCGATTTCTTCCTACGCGAGCAGCCATCCTTAGCCGGCTCGCCACCGCCGGCCATGATCGTAGGGTTCAACAGTTTCAAGGACTACAGGCCGTATAGCCCCAAGAGCTCCGTTTTGGCCTATTTCATGAACCATGAACAGGGCGACTACATCGTGCTCAGCGACCTGGAACTGGAGCGCATGCGCGTGGCCGTCCACGAGTATGTGCACCTCTTAGTAAGTCACTCGGGATTGTCGATCCCGCTCTGGCTGAATGAGGGCATGGCTGAGGTCTATTCCACCCTGGAGGAGCAGGACGGAAAGCTCCTGCTCGGTGAAATGAAGCGCGACCGGGTGCTTTCGCTTGGCGGGGGTAATTGGATGCGGCTGCCGGAACTGCTTCGGGCGGATTACAACTCCCCGGAATACAATGAGGCGAACCTGGAGACGATGTTCTACGCCCAGAGCTGCCTCCTGGTGCACATGCTCATGCTGGGCGACGGATATTCGGATAAGTTCTCCCGGTTCCTGGAGCGCGTCTCAGCCACCGGCTCTTCGCAAGCCGCCTTCGCGGAGGTCTATGGGATGAGCACGGCTGAGATCGAAAAGCAGATGACCTTGTACTTCCGCCAGCACGTGCAGAGCGGTGCGGTCTATCGGGCCGGGTCCACGAAGCTGGAGATTACCGAAGTGAGGCCTGCCACCGGAGTGGAAGTGGGGGTCACACTGGCGGATTTGACGGCCAGCCTCGGCCGGACGGCGGAAGCCCGAAAGCAACTCAAGCAACTGGCGGCGCAGTATCCCAAGAGCGCGCAGATCGAAGGATCGCTCGCCTACCTGGAAGAACAAAGCGGCGAAAACGATGCCGCGCTGGCACATTACCGTGCGGCCCTGGCGCTCAATCCAGCCGGGTGGAGCACTTATTGGAACTACGCGCGCCTGCTGGACGACAACGGCGGCGGCCTCGAGCCTCGAGTACAGGCCTTGCAGGACGCATTGCAACGGAGAGCCGGCCTGAGTGAGGCGCGCTTCCGATTGGGGCGGGATCTTTGCGCGGGGGGCCGGTTTGCGGACGCCCTGGAACAACTTCAGCAAATCAAGAACGTGGAGCCGGAACACGCCGTGGCCATGTTCACTCAGATGGCGATCGCGGCTTTTGGGTTGAAGCGCGGCGCTGATGCTCGCCGCTACGCGGAGCAGGCGAAAAGCGCGGTGCGTACGCCGGAAGAGAAAGCGGCAGTGGCCCAACTACTTGCCCAGATGCAAATGAGCTCAACCGATAAGACGGAAACGCGCCCGGCTTCGGAACCGGATCCGGACCGCCCCACTCTGCGGCGTACCCCAGCGCCAGTCCAGAAGAAGGGCGGGGGCGGTGGTTCGCCGCTGCCTTAGGGCGCGCACATGATCCAGGAAAAGCAAGTCTTTTTAGCCACGGATGAACACGGATGAACACGGATAAAACAAGGCGCTTTCTTATCCGTGTTCATCCGTGGCTGATAAGATGTGCTTTTTCGTGGGTCAGTGGCTCAGTCTGATTCCTCATCGCGCCAAAACTCGCGGGGACGTCAGGAGTTTCAAGTCTCGACCCGGCAGGCTAAAGTGCCTGAGCCACATCGCCACCTCCTGACAATGTGAAGTTATTTTTGTGCGGCCGCTTAGAAGGTGAGCCGCAGAGCCCTCCCAGGTCACGGCTCGGATAGACAAGGTGCCGGTGCTGAGCCGTGACCTCACTTCGGCGAAGCCGGCGCAACTCCCCACAGGAGCTCGGTGACGGCAGCCGAGCCGGGCAGCACTCCAATAGATATTGCAAGACGCAGGGAGCAGATGTGCTTAGCACGTCGCTTCAGAAATACGGTCTTGTATTCCAGAGCACCCGATTCTGATGGTATGGCCGGAACAGAGTCGCGCGCGTCAGCAAGCAATTCTTGAATGCGTTGGCGAACTTCTGAAACGGCGTGCTCAGTTTATCCCGGCCCGACTATTTGAAGGGTACAGAGAGCGGTCCGCGGTTGCGGAATTGGCAGGTGCCGGCAGGAGATGCCGACCATCGGAAGTTCGCCCTGAGCGTACGATAGAATGTCCGGGAGGGACGTCGATGGACGAGGAAGAATTCGATTCGGCCATGCGCGGGCGGCCTTACGTGCTGGAGGATCTAACGCTGGCGGAGGCTCGTTCGCGCCGCATCGCGACGCTCGGTGTCGCGTTATGGGGTACATCTTCTGCCGACCTGCAGCGGCAACTGCTTGCGAAGTATCCTGTAATACCCTCGGGCTATGAGTCGGCCGATTTCCATGCTCTGCTCCGCACCGCTCAGACAGTTGCGGGGCATCCTTGGGGCCGCCTCTCCGCGACCATTTTCGTCGGCGCCCAGGAGTTCACCCAGTGGGAAGCGCGCTGCGAAATCGTCCGCCGCGCGATCGACTATCTGGACAGCCGCTGATCGCCCCACCAGCCCTCACCCCACCAAAGCCCGCCACACGATCCACGACTTCTCCCACAGCGGCAGCCGCACGCGCCGCCGGAACACATCGTAATTACTCAGCTCGATGAGTTCCAGCAAGCGCGAATAAATCGAAATCAGAGCCCACAACGACGCTCTACTCCGCGGGTGGATCAAATCGAGCAGCGTCCGCGACTCATTGTAGTAGGCCCGCGCGCGCTCCGCTTCGAACCCCATCAGCTGCAGGAACGCCTGGTTGCGATGGCCAGAGCAAAGATCCTCTTCGGTAACTCCGAAGCGGCGCAAATCTTCCATCGGCAAATAAATGCGGCCGCGTTCGGCATCTTCGCGAATATCGCGCAGGATATTCGTCAGCTGAAACGCCACCCCGCATTTCTCCGCCAGCGGCAGAGCGCTCTTGGTGTCGAAACCGAAAATGTGAACGATCGTCAGCCCCACCACCGACGCCACCTGGTAGCAGTAGCGGTAGAGCTGATCGAATGTCTCAAAGCGGCGCGGCTCCAAGTCTGACAGCACCCCGTCGATGATCTCGCGGAAGTACTGATGCGGAATGCAGAAACGCCGCACCGTGTGATAAAAGGCCGGCCACACGGGGTGACTGCTGAAGCGGCCTTCGAGCGCCGCTTCCATCTCGCCGCGCCACTGGTCGATGGCCGCGCGGTTGGCGCCGGGTTCGTCGCTCAGGTCGTCGCAGTAGCGCATGAAGGCGTAGATGGCGCACATGGCATTGCGCTGCGGACGCGACAGCAGAACGAACGAGTAGTAGAAATTCTTGGCGCGGCGGCGGGCCACGCGGCGGCAATAGTCGTACGATCGTTCGGTCGCGTTCATTATGCCGCCCGTATAAACGCCAGGCGGCCCAGCGACCCCAATAGCAGACCCACGCGCTCGGCTTTCGAAATCGACGGCCGCGACGCCAGCACGTTGTAATCCCGCTGCACGATCTTGTCGAGCACGCGCAGCCCGCCGCGGCTGAAGAGATCGAGATCGAGCGAGAGGCGCCGGTTCACCATTCCGATGAGCGGCATGCCTTCCAGGAAAAGCGCGCGCGCCTTTTCCACGATCTCGCGCATCACCTCACGGAAAGCCGGCGTGAAGCGGTGCGCGAACAGGTCGTCCACCGTATACCCGTGGCGCTCCATGATGTCGAGCGGGATGTAGACGCGATCCTTCAACTGGTCCACCGTCACGTCCTGCCAGAAATTGGCCAGTTGCAGGCCGGTGCAGGTGGCGTCGGAAAGGTATTGCCGGGGCGGGTCGGAGTAGCCGCAGAGATACAGCACCAGGCGGCCCACCGGATTGGCGGAGTTCTGGCAATAGCCAAAGAGGTCATCCCAATTGCGATAGCGCGTCACAGTCTGGTCCTGTACGAACGCCTCGATCAGATTGGCGAACGGCTCGCGCGGAATGGCGTGCCGCTCCACGGTCGGACGGAGCGCGGCAAACACCGGGTGGGTGGCGCGCCCGGCGTACATAGCGTCCAGTTCGCCGCGCCACCAGGCGAGCAGGCGAAGACTCTCGTCGCGATTGCCGGTTTCGTCACCCAAATCGTCGGCCCAGCGGCAGTAGGCGTACACGTTATAGAAATCCTGATGGAGCCGCTTGGGCAGCAGGAAGCTCACCACGTGAAAATTCTCGTAATGGTGAGTGGCCAGCCAGCGGGTGTACGCGCGGCCTTCCTCCGGCGAATAAGCCTTGGCCATGGCCTCAGGCGACCGGACAAACTGAATGGGCGGAAGAGGCATGCGTCCCTATCCTAACAACCCTTGGCGGCAGTAACGGCAGGCTGCATGCCCGTGCGTGCTTATCCGATTTGGGGGAACCCGTTCCCGACGACCGCTTGCTGACGCGCGCGGCTCAGTAACTGCCGTCAAATCAGCGGCTATCTTCCGAGCCACGACCGTACTCGCGCTTTGGCGAGCAAGGGAGTGGTTCTCCCCAAATCGGATAAGCACCGCATGCCTATCGCACCGGCTCCGCGACCGTAGCAGATTCTGAGCCACTTCTGCCACGGACTCCTAAGGGACAATCGCCGTCTTGAGGTGCCCGTTGTGGCTCATGAGGTGGCGCATCACTTCCAGCAGATTGGCCAGAGGCTCCTCGCGGTTGACGAAGAACGAGGCGGTAATGTGGCCGGCGCAAACCAGGTCCAACGCTTTCTGGATGTACGCGGGGGTGTGGTGGAAGGTCGCCTTGCAGGTGATCTCGGAGTAGTGCAGCAGCGCGGTATCCAGATGCACCCGGCTGTCATTGGGACACCCGCCGAAGAAATTGACGGTGCCGCCACGGCGCGCCATATTGGCCGCCCACTCCCAGGTCTGCGGTTTGCCGACCGCTTCAATGGCGATGTCTACACCGCGATTGTGCGTCAGTCCGCGGACTACTGCGACCGGGTCCTGGTGGTCGCCGCCGATGACGATTTCATCGGCGCCCAGCGCCGCGGCGCGATCCAGTTGCGTCTTGCGCCGGCCGATGGCGATCACGCGGCAGCCGTACAGCTTGGCCAGCTTCACGAACATCAGGCCGATGGGTCCCAGCCCGATCACCGCGACGGTATCGCCGGCCCGCGGCGCCGTCTCTTCGAAGCCGCGCACGACGCAGGCTAGCGGTTCCACCAGCGCGGCATCCTGATAGCCCACGTGCTGTGGGATGACATAGGTGTTGCGCTCCACAATGCGCGCCGGGATGCGAATGTATTCCGCATAGGCGCCGTTATTGAACAGCAAGTCTTCGCACAGGTTCTGCAGCCCACGCTTGCAGAAGAAGCACTCTTCGCATGGCGCTGAATTGGCCGCCACCACGCGCTGTCCAACAGAGAACCGTTTGACGTCATCCCCCACCGCTACGATATCGCCGGCGAGTTCGTGTCCGAACACTGCGGGGGGCACGATCATGCGAGCGTGGTATCCGCGGCGAAAGACCTTAACGTCGGTCCCGCAGGTCAAGGCTACCTTTACTCGTACGAGGATGTCGCCGCTTCCGAGTGTCGGAACGGCCACCGGCTCCACTTGCAGGTGCTCTTTTCCGTAAAGCACCGCAGCCATCATCTGGTTATTCACTATCTGACCACCTCTGTGGCTGAACGATTATTTTCAACGATTTAGGTCCCGGATGTAATGCCAAATCAATCCCTGAGCCGATTTTGCCCAAGGGCAACCGGTGGGAAATCAGCTCTTCCACCGGCAGCTCACCGCCGAATACCAGACTTGCAGATTCTTTTTGCAGCTCTACAGATGCACTATAGCACCCGAAGAGTGTACGTTCACCTACACAGATGTCCGCACCGGAGGCTTCGATTCGCTCCGTAGCCGATGTTTGGGCAAAAAGCAACACGCGCGCCCCCGGCCGCGAGCATGCCATGGCTTGGTCCACAATGCCAGGAACCGAAGCCGCCACAATTACGAGGTCGGCGCCGCGCCCCTGGGTGAGCTTCTTGATTTCACCGGCGACATCGGTCTGCCGCGGGTTCCAGGTGAAGTCCGCGCCGCACCGCGCCGCCACTGCGAGGCGTTCGGGGATAGCGTCGCTAGCGGCGATGCGCGCTCCCGAGCGGTGGACCAGCATGGTGAACGTCAGACCGATCGGCCCTTGCCCCAGGATGGCCACGAATTCGCCGGGTTGCGGGTCGCACTGCACCACCGCCTTCAAACACGTATTGAGCGGCTCCACCAGAGTGGCGCGCTCGAACGAAATGCCCTCGGGAATGCGCTCCACACCGCGCGCCACAATCCAATCCATTACCCGAACGTATTGCGCGAATCCGCCGCCCGCCGGTTCGAATCCGGCGGTAATGCCAACCTTCTTGTATACCGGGCATTGCGCGAAGAGCTTGTGATGGCAATAGAAGCAGTCGAGGCAGGGAATATGATGGAAGGCCACCACGCGATCGCCCGGCTGGTACTTGGTGACGCCGCTGCCCACCGCGGCCACCACGCCGGCGGTCTCGTGGCCGTAGATCCGCGGAGGCGCCAGCAGGTTGTGCTCGATCTTCTTGAGGTCGGTATGGCAGATCCCGCAGGCTTCCACGCGAATGAGAATCTCGCCGGGGGCGATTGCAGGGGTTGGGATCTCCTCTACGCCGATGGTACTCTGGCCGCGATAGACTGCCGCATGCATGGTCGCAGGCACAGTAATCGGTTCAGAATCGACAGTCGGCAATGAACTCCCCCAGGGACCGTGCGGCCAGCACACAGCGACTTCGCAGCCGAATCAGCTCCGGAAGCCTGACCCACGGACGGCGCAAACTTGAAACTAAGACTTTCATTGTATCGAAACGCCCGTCGGAACGCAGTACTGCATTGAAATCATTAGCCATGGTCTCATCCGCCAGGTCGGTTACAGATTTGATACAAAAGAACGGCACTCCCAGCTTTTGGGCTCGCTGGGCCACGCCGGCAGCCTCCATTTCGACGGCGATCGCGCCGCTGGCATGGAGCTTCCGCTTCTCTTCGGCAGTGCCGGCCACGTGGTCGATGGAACAAATGGGCCCAGTGCGATGCGGCGCGGCGGTCATGGGCGGCTCCGCGGCGAAGGCCCGGTCGCCCGCGAAAATGGTGGTGCCGACCACGACATCGCCGATGGCGAGCGAGGGATCGAGCGCCCCGCAGAATCCCATGCTGACGATCGCGTCGGGGTGGAAGGTGGCGAGGGCGTTGTCGATGGCGGCCGCGGCACGATGAGCGCCGGCTCCGTTGGCGGCGAGGCGGACTTCATCGTCGCGCGGACGCATGCCGCGGAATTCCATGACGTCGGATGCTACTAGAAGGAGCTTCATGCGGAAGAGTACAGATTGATCGTAGCCCAAGGGCGGGGACAAGATCGATTATTCGCCTGCCAGTTTGAGAACCGCCGCGCGTGTTTTCAGAGACAGGCGAAACCCCAGACGATCGAGGTGCGCGATGAAATGAAAGGTTCCATCCGAAGAATCTTCCCGTCTTCTTTCGCGCGCAAGAGGATTCCCAGCGTGCCAGTGATAGTCAACCGCAACGCCGCAGCGTGCACTCGCCCCAGTCGCTCATCCAGGATTACCACGGCCTCTGGAAACTGCATACCCAGAGCCAGCACTTCCTTCTCGCCGGCGCCCAGTCCCGCCACCGTGGGAGCCTTGTCTGACTCTTGCGGGGCCTGAATCTTCGCCCAGGGCAGTGTGTGCACATTAGGCAGATCCACGCCCAACGTCCTGCCGCGATCTAACTCACTGACGACTGCCGGCGGAATCAGGACTTGGGCGTAGAACCCGGACAGCAGATGCAGGCAATCGATCTGGTGCAGATACTGGAGAGGGGAAGTATCGCAGATCGCCTCACGCACCTTTGAGATCGTGGATCGGCTCCTCTTCGCTGAGGTCGAACGTGTTCACGCCAAATTCGGCCAGATGGCCGAGAAAATATGGCTTTGGCAGGTCCGCGAGCTGGGCTGCCGCCCCTGAAGAGAGTTGGCCCATCTCGTACAGCTTAACGGCCGCGGCAAGGCGGATTGTGGCCGCAAGGATCTCCGGCGTGGCCTTCAAAGCGAGCAGAATCTCATCCGGTACGGAAAGAGTGACCTGACTCATGGCTGACCGACGCTCTTATTCTACCGCGGCATCACCGGGCCAAACTCAATTTCGGCGGATCGAGATCAGCTCGGGGAATCCGGAAACCCATGGACGACACGCTTCCACTCGACTTTAGGCTTCTGGAAATTGACGAGAAGACAGACGGTTCGGCCGGAGGCTCGCAGATAGTTGATACACTGCGCGGTGTGCTCGCTGGACAGCCGTTCCACGCATTTCAGCTCGACCACTAACACGTCTTCGACGAGCAGGTCGGCGAAGTACTCCCCGACAGAGTGACTCTTGTAGGTGACAGTAAATGAAGCTTCGGCGGTAGCCCGGATGCCGCGAAGGCCGAGTTCTCTCAGCAGTGCCCGCAAGTAGACCTTCTCGAGGAATCCTGCGCCCAGGGTATCGGTAACCTCAAAGACGGCGCCCAGCACGCGCTCGGTCAGCGCATCCAATTGATCTTTATCGGCGTTCATCGGCGTTCATCGGCGGCTAAAATCGATGTGCCGTCCTCCCGCGAGAACTCTCAAGAAGATTCCTCAGCCGCCGATGAACACCGATGAACGCCGATTTTGGCAGGAAAATGCTGGATTCAACTTGTCCAGTCAAATTCGTGGACCTACACCAGAAGGGCCTTCGTGCGGGAGGGTACATACCGCCGAGTCATTCCGACTTGGCTTTTTGTTCGGCCAGGTATGCGTCCAGTTGGTCTTCCGGTATGCCTTCACCGCGATCGAGTTGCTCGATGCCGCGACGGATCTTGGCATTCATCGTTTCCCGGCCCTCCAAAAGCCAGCGGTCCTGTTCCTCCTGGGTTTCGAGAAGGTGGAGCAGGGCTTCCTCAGGAGTCGAAGCGCCGGTCGCCTGAATCTGCCGTCTCATCCTCGCTTCCAAGGCCGCATCGTGAATTTCGATCTGCATAGCAATCCCTTTCCTGACTGTCCCGTCTCAATCGTATCAAGGCGAGGGTCTTCTACGCGACATCTACCCGGCGGTCTCTGCCCGCAACTCCTCCCGACTTCGACGCCGCTTCGCGCAATGCGCGAGAATAAGCATCTTCAGGGTGTGGTGTCCCAAGTTTGGCGCGCGCCCCGTAAGCAGATAACCATGGCCTTCAAGAAATCGGAACTCTACAGCTCTCTCTGGTCCAGTTGCGACGAACTTCGCGGCGGCATGGACGCCAGCCAGTACAAAGACTATATTCTCGTCCTCCTATTCATCAAGTACGTCAGCGATAAATATGCCGGGATGGCCTACGCACCCATCACCGTTCCGCCCAGCGCCGGGTTCCGCGACATGGTCGCGCTCAAGGGCAAGTCCGACATCGGCGACCAGATCAACAAGAAGATCATCGCTCTCTTCATGCCCGGATGGCGATACCATCGCGAAGTGCTGAATCGCCTGCCCGTACGGCATGAAAGATGGGAGTATTGATCGCGGGCCTACGCCACGCGGGGAAAGCCGCCCGATCCGCTCAACCGCGACCCAATGCTACGATAAGACAGGCGGCGCATGACTATCTCAGCAAAGTACGAACACGGCGTCTTCAAGCCTCTTGCAGAAGTGCAAATTGAAGAAGGGACGCTTGTCGAAGTACATGTGCCTACGTCCCGGCTCGCCAAGCCAAGGTCCATCCGTGACATGGGGTTTGTTGGAATGTGGGCCGATCGCGACGACATTCCCGACGGCGTTACCTACGTGAATGAACTGCGTGACAAACCTCGCGGGTAGAGCGCACCGGAGCCGCTGCGTTCGATGGCCCACCTTGTCGACACCGACGTTCTGATCGACCTGACGCGAAATAATCAGGGCGCCATCGATTTCATTGACGGATTGAAGAACGAGTGGCGATTTGCACGGTTACGGGACTTGAACTCATCGTCGGCGCCAAGAACCAACGGGAAGTTGCCGAGATCGAGCAACTCCTGGCAACCTTCGAGACAATCCATCTGACCGGGCCGAATCGCAAGATCAGGATTGATGCTCCTACGCAGATCGCAAAGCTGCCGATGGCGCGCCGCGAAGGAATGAGAAGAACCGCCAGCAGTCCCAGCGGCAGGAAGAGCGTGTACTGAAAGCCCAGGG
>Ga0182030_10010338_pt1 | contig 18972 bp, 17 predicted proteins | sample 812S3MmetaG_FD_121299 | JGI IMG/M metagenome (GOLD analysis project Ga0182030, IMG submission 121299) | Permafrost microbial communities from Stordalen Mire, Sweden - 812S3M metaG (Illumina Assembly) | ecosystem: Environmental > Terrestrial > Soil > Wetlands > Permafrost | place: Sweden...
GCCAACCGCAAACTGGGCAATTACGAGCAATCCAAGATCTGGTACGAGGCCGCCCTCAAGGCTGATCCGAACCACACCCGCACCTGGTCCTATTACGGCATGTGGCACATGGAACAGGGCAACCGCCTCAAGGCCGAGGATTACCTCGCCAAGGTCAACGCGCTCTGCGGCAATACCAGTTGCAAGGAATATACCGAGCTCAAGGCCGTGATCGACGGCAAAGCCAGCTACTAGCCTGGCGCCCACGCTCCGCTAACGCCGACGCAACGAGAGCCCCGCACCCGTGCCAACGGGATGCGGCGCTTTCCCGTTTTACCGGCAATGGAACCTGCGCTCTTTCGATCCAATTCTTCACGCCGTTTTTACGTTCGCGAAACGGCGACGTCATAGTCTCGACACGACTCCTGCGCAACTTCGCCAGCGGGGGCGAGCGTCGCGGTTCGAAGTATTGAACGCGAAGATTGGGCGCAATGGCCACCGATTCCGCCGCAATGGAACCTAAGGCGCAAGCAGCGCTCGCGCTGCACCGCTTCGGCTTTGGCCCGCGTCCCGGCGGCATTTCGGCCATCGCCTCCGACCCGCGCGGCGCTGTGCTGGCCGACCTCAAAGCCGGCGCCGGCCTGATCGACAATCCCGATTTATTGAGCGGCAGCGAAGCGGCGCGGGCGGCCTTCGATTTTCGCCAGGAACGCAAAGCCGCGCGGCTGGTGGCGCAAATCGACGCGCAGGAAGCCGCCAAAGCGCCGCAAGCCAGCGAGATGGCTAACAAGGAGATGGCAGGCGAAATGGCCAACAAGGACATGGCCAAGCCCGAAGAAGCCAATAAGCCGCCGCGCCAGCAGCCTGGCGTGCCGCAGCAGATTTATCTCGAAGAGGCCAAAGCCCGCTACGACGCGGCCCTCAACGCCAATATCGGTCTGGCCGAGCGCCTAGTGTGGTTCTGGTCGAATCATTTTTGTGTCTCGGCCGACAAGGGCCCGACGCGGCCCCTCTGTGGCGCCTATGAACGCGAGGCGATCCGCCCGCATATACTGGGCAAATTTTCCGACATGCTGATCGCGGCCGAAAGCCATCCGGCCATGTTGCTTTATCTCGACAATGCACGCTCGATTGGCCCCTCTTCGATCGCGGGGTTGCGCCAGGGTAAAGGCCTTAACGAGAATCTGGCGCGCGAAATTCTGGAACTGCATACGCTCGGCGTTCGCACGGTCTACAACCAGACCGACGTCACCAATTTCGCCAAGGTCATCACTGGCTGGTCCATCGTGCCACCCAAGCGCGATCCCGAGCATGGCGGCGAATTCACTTTCAATCCGCGCATGCATGAACCGGGCGCGCAGACGGTCATCGGTAACAACTATCCCGACATCGGCTTCGAACAAGGCCGCGCTGTGCTGCACGATGTTGCACGCCACCCGGCGACCGCAAGACACATCGCAACCAAGCTCGCACGCCATTTCGTCGCCGACGAGCCGCCGCCGCTTTTGGTCGATAAATTGACTAAGCGCTTCCTCGATACCCAAGGCGATCTGATGGAAGTCACCAACACATTGGTGAGCGCACCGGAATCATGGGAAGCTCCGCGCGCCAAACTGAAAAAGCCCGGCGAATGGGCCATGGCCGCCATGCGTACCACCGGCCTTGCGGCGCAAGACGTGCGCCGGGTTGTAAATGTGCAGAATCTTCTGGGTGAGCCACTGTGGCGACCGTCGGCGCCAAAAGGGTTCTCCGACAACAGCGCGGCCTGGCTCGATGGCATGGCGCAGCGCCTCGATATCGCCAATCAGGTCGGCCGCATCGTCGGCAACAAAGGCCAGGAGCCGGACGAGATGGTGGACCTTGCGCTCGGGCCGCTGGCTTCGCGCGACACGCGCGAAGCCGTCAAACGCGCCGAAAGCCGTCCGCAGGCGCTAGCACTTCTGCTGATGGCGCCAGAATTCCAGAGACGGTGATGACATGACAACGCTCCTTCATGCGCCTTCCCGCCGCCAACTCCTGCTCGCATCCGGCGTGCTGTTTGCCTGGGCGCACATGCCGCGAGCGGCGCTCGCCGAAGGCCGCGATCCGCGCCTCCTGGTGATCGTCCTGCGCGGCGCGCTCGACGGCTTGGCCGCGGTGGCGCCGGTCGGCGATCCCGATTGGTTGCGGCTGCGCGGCGATGCGGCGCTAACGCTCGATGGCGCAACGCCGGCATTGCCGCTCAATGATTTCTTCGCGCTCAACCCGGCCATGCCGAACCTGCACCGCATGTACAAGGCAAACCAGGCCAGCATTGTGCATGCGGTCGCCTCGCCCTATCGCGAACGGTCGCATTTCGACGGCCAGGACGTGCTGGAAAGCGGACTGACCAAACCCGGTGCCGTCGATACCGGCTGGCTCAACCGCGCGCTCGCTTCATTGGCGCCCGCGGGACAGGTCAACGGCCAAGCCAACAGCCGTGCCGGCAGCAATCAGGCTTTCGCCGTCGGCCCAGTGACGCCGCTGGTCGTGCGCGGCTCCGCGCCGGTCATGTCCTGGACGCCGCCGAAACTGCCGCCCGCCACCGACGATACGATGATGCGGCTACTCGACCTCTACCGCCATACCGATCCGGCATTGGCGCACGCACTTGAAGAACACGCAGGCCTGACCGCGATCGCGCGCGAAGGCGGCTTGGACATGAACCCGCATAAGGACAACGGCCCGCGTTCGACCGTGCCCGGCGCCGCGGTGCGCGCCTATTTCGCCGAATCCGCCGGCGCCGCCGCCAAGTTCATGTCGCGCGGCGATGGCCCGCGTATCGGCGCGCTCGCCTTCGATGGCTGGGATACCCATGCCGACGAAGGCGCGGCCAGTGGACGCCTTGCCGCATTGCTGGGCGCGCTCGATGGCGCGCTCGGCGCCGTCGAAAGCGGCATGGGCGATGCCTGGAAGGAAACCGCGGTCGCCGTCATCACCGAATTCGGCCGCACCGCACGCATCAACGGTACCCAAGGCACCGACCATGGCACCGCGACGGTCGCATTGCTGGCGGGTGGCGCCGTCAAAGGCGGCCGCGTCATTGCCGATTGGCCGGGCTTGAGCGAGGCGCGCCTCTACGAGGCCCGCGACCTCAATCCGACCACGGATCTGCGCGCCATTCTCAAAGGCGTCCTGCGCGACCATTTGCGCGTCGATGAACGCGCGCTGGCGACGAGCATCTTCCCTGGCAGCGCTATGTTGAAGGGCATGAATGGGCTGGTAGCGTCGGCTTAACGGGCGTCCGTCCACCTAGCCTCGACAATCGAGGCCCAGGTCGTATACACGGTGCCCGCCCGGCAGCCCCGACCTAGAGCCCCGAATGAGCCCGAAGGCCCAGAGTTTCCAGAAAATCGCCTTTGTCGCCAGCAGCACGCCGGAGGCGCGCGAGGCCTGTGCGCTGTTGGAAAAGCGCTACGGTAAGGCCGAACCTGCCGCCGCCGATGTCGTTGTCGCGCTTGGCGGCGACGGGCTGATGCTGCAAACCCTGCACACGTTCATGAACTCGGGCAAACCGATCTACGGCATGCACCGCGGCACCGTCGGCTTCCTGATGAACGAATTCGTCGTCGATGGCCTGATCGAGCGCCTGAGTGCGGCGCATAAGACGATCATCCATCCGCTGGTCATGCAGGCGCGCGACCTCGAAGGCCGCGTGCACGAGCACCGTGCCATCAACGAAGTTTCGATGTTCCGCCAGAGCGCCCAGGCAGCCCATTTGCGCATTTTGATCGACGGCCAGGAGCGGCTCTCCGAATTGGTCGCCGACGGCGTGTTGGTGGCGACGCCCGCGGGCTCCACAGCCTATAATCTTTCGGTGCAAGGCCCGATAATCCCGATCAACGCGCCCTTGCTCGCGCTCACCGCCATCAGCCCGTTCCGGCCGCGGCGCTGGCGCGGCGCGCTATTGCCCGACAAGGCCAAAGTCACCATCGAGGTGCAGGACGCCGACAAGCGCCCGGTGGCCGCCGTCGCCGACCACGACGAAGTGCGCTCGGTGCGCAGCGTCGATGTGCGCATGGACCATAGCGTGTCGCTCAACATGCTGTTCGATCCCGGCCATAATCTCGACGAGCGGATTTTGAGCGAACAGTTTGGCTTCTAATGACGAAGCCAATCGATTTCACCGTCAACGGAAAATATGTCAGCGCTTCTCCTTCAAACGAGGACACGCCGCTGCTCAATGTCTTGCGCAACGAGTTCGGTCTGATGGGCACGCGTTTCGGCTGCGGCCTCGAGCAATGCGGCTGCTGCATGGTGCTGATCGACGGCCAGCCCGAGAAATGCTGCACCAAGCCGATCTCGAGCGTGGCCGGAAAATCGATCACCACGGTTGAAGGCCTCGGCACAGCCGAATATCCGCACCCGCTGCAGCAGGCCTTTATCGACGAACAGGCCGGCCAATGCGGCTATTGCCTGGCGGGTATTTTGATTTCCGCAAAGGCGCTTCTCGCAAAAAGTCCATCGCCGACGCGCAAAGAAATCGCCTTGGCGCTCGATGGCAATATTTGCCGCTGCGGCTCGCATAACCGGATCATGCGCGCGGTGGAAAAAGCCGCCGCCGTCATGCGAGCGGGAGCGGCTTCATGAACGCGCCCCTTCCCGGCCCGCTCAACGACAATCCGAGCCTCGACAGATGGGTGGCGTTTCCCGCGCCCGGCAAGGTCACCATCAATACCGGCCGCGTCGAAATCGGCCAAGGCGTGCTCACCGCGATGGCGCAGATCGCGTCGGATGAACTCGATGTCGCCATGGGTCGCATCGCCATCCATTCCGGCGACACCGAACGCGCACCCAACGAGGGCTACACCGCCGGCAGCCAATCGATTCAGTTCGGCGGCGTCGCCATGCGTCAGGCTTGCGCCGACGTGCGCGCGCTGTTTCTCGATCAGGCGGCGAAAATTATCGGCTGCAAGGCTGGCGAACTCAGCATTCGCGACGGCAGCATTCTGCGCGATGGCGCCAGCAGCGGCCAGGATTACTGGACGCTCGCCGGCGCTGTCGATCTCGCGGTCAAGGCGACTGGAACCGGCCCACGCAAAGCGGTGGCGGACTTCAAGACGATCGGCGCGAACAGCGCGCGGCTCGATCTGCCGGGCAAGATATTTGGCGATGCGGTCTTCATCCACGATATGAAGTTTGACGGCATGCTGCATGCCCGCGTCGTGCGCCAACCCAACCGCGGCGCCACCATCGGCGCCATCGACGAAGCCGCCATCACACATGCCGCCAAGGGCGACGTCAGCTTCGTGCGCCATGGCGATTTCCTCGCCATCGTCGGCGACAGTGAAACCGCGGTCGATCTGGCCGGTGCCGCCGCCGTCAACCATGTCACCTGGCATAATGTCGAGGCGCCGACGGCGCTTCAACAGGAAGCCGCTTGGCTATTGCAACGCCCCGCTATCGATCGCGTCATCGGCGCGCCGGAGCCTTCCGATGCCCAAGGTAAGGAGCGCTTCGAGGCCACCTATTCGCGCGGCCATCTGGCGCATGCCTCGATCTCGCCGTCTTGCGGGCTCGCCGAGTTTCACGACGGCCATCTGACGGTCTGGACCCATTGCCAAGGCGTGTTTCCGTTGCGCGGCATGCTGGCCAAGACTCTAGGATTGGACGCTTCCGCCATCACGGTGCATCACGCGCAAGGTTCGGGCTGTTATGGCCATAACGGCGCCGACGATGCCGCCGCCGACGCCGCTATCATTGCTATGCAGATGCCGGGCAAACCGATCCGCGTACGCTGGCGGCGCGAGGAAGAATTCGTCTACGAGCCGAAGAGTCCGGCCATGGTGGTGAAAGTGCGCGCGCTGCTCGATGACGATGGCAAGCCGGCCGATTGGACGCAGGAAATCTGGAGCGGCACGCACAACAAACGGCCCGGCGCCGGCGGCATTTTGCTGGGCGCGCAGGCGCTGCCCAATCCGCTGCCCGAGCCGCCGCCCGCTTGCGTGCCGGAATCCAGTGGCGGCGGCGGCACCCGCAATGGCGAACCGCTCTACGACATCGCGGCCAAGCGCATCGTCCACCACCTTGTCACCGAAACTCCGGTGCGGACCTCGGCGCTGCGCGGGCTTGGCGCCATGCCCAACGTGTTCGCAATAGAGTGCGCCATTGATGAATTGGCCGAGCGCGCCGGCCAAGACCCGGTCGCCTACCGGCTCTCGATCATTGCCGATAAACGCGCGCGTGCCGTGATCGAAAAAGTGGCCGCGATGGCCAAGTGGCAATCGGGCGCGCCCAGCGGCGGCGGCCATGGCCGCGGCATTGCGTTCTCACGCTACAAAAACCGCGCTGCCTATTGCGCCGTCGTGGTCGAACTCGACGTCGACGAGGAAATCCGCGTTCGTCACGTATGGTGCGCGACCGATGCCGGCCTGGTGGTCAATCCCGACGGCGCCATCAACCAGATCGAGGGCGGCATCGTCCAGTCAATAAGCTGGGTGCTCAAGGAGCAGGTCCGCTTCGACAATGCGGTGGCGTCGTTCGATTGGGAGACCTACCCGGTGCTCAAATTTAGCGAAGTGCCGGAAATAGATTGCGAGTTGATCAACACCAAGGACGAAGTGCCGCTCGGCGTCGGCGAAGTCACCGCCGGACCCACAGCCGCGGCGATCGGCAACGCGGTCTCGCATGCCCTTGGCGCGCGCATCAGAGATTTGCCGCTCACGCGCGAGCGCATCATGGCGGCGCTGCTCAAGAACTGAATGCTAGATGCGCCGTAGCGGATTGGAGAGTGCGAGCAGGCAGCCGGCGCTGGTGAACATCGCCATCATCAGAAACGCGGCACGGAAGGCCAGCACGATGTCGTCCTGAATGACGGCACGTTGCGCCGCCGGCAGCGGCGCCCCGGCATGCGTGACGTGCTCGACCAGCGACGCAAAGACTCGGGCGGCTTCCGGATTCGTGATCGCCAATGTTGCAAACAACACCGTCGCCACCATCGCGGTACCGAAGGCCGCACCGATCGAACGCGAGAATTGCACCGATGCCGCCGCTTCACCCAGCCGCAATGGCCCGGCTGCGCTCTGCACCGAGACCTGCACGACGCCCATCACCGTGCCCATGAACATGCCGATCAGCAGCAGCAGGCCCGCAAGGGCGGCGTTGCCGAACAACGGCGCGCCCAATGCGAGAACAACGAGACAGAGCGTGGCCACGGCCAGACCGGTCACGGGGAACACTGTGGTCAATCCGGTCTTGCTGACCAGCCGGCCCGTCACCAGCGAGCCCGTGCCGATTCCGATGGTGAGCGGCACCAGCAGGAAGCCGGTCTCTGACGGCGATGTCCCCCGCACCACTTCCAAATAGACCGGCAAAAACGTAATCAGCGATACCAAAGCGGCGCCGTGGCACGCCGCCAGCGCATCGCTGTGCCAGATCGCGGGCTGACGCAGCAGGCTGAGCGGAATGAGCGGCGAAGGCGCGCGGTTCTCGTGCCGCACCAGCCACACCAGCGCGACCAGGGCAGCCGCCAGCAGCGCGCCCCCGAGCGGCAGCGAACTGAAATCGGCGTGCTCGACTTGCTCGAGCGAGAGCAGCGCGGTCACAACAAATATTGTGAACAGAACGAGCCCGCCGGGATCGGCCTTCCACGGCAGCCGTTCACGCACCGGGTTGGGCAGTCGCGTCGTGAGCAGCAACGCGCCCAGCCCAATCGGCACATTGACTAGAAATATCGATTGCCAGCCGAAATGCTCGGTCAGATAGCCGCCGGCGATCGGGCCAAACGTGTTGGCGCAAACCGCGACCGCCGCAAGATAGCCTTGATAACGTGCCCGCTCGCGCGGCGGGATGGCTTCGCCGACCAGCGCCTGCGACAACGTCATCAGGCCGCCGCCGCCAAGGCCTTGCAGAACGCGGGCGAGCGTCAGCCATTCGACGGTGGGCGACGCCGCGCATAAAAGCGACGCCAGAATGAACAGCGTAAGCGCGCCAAACATCAAGCGCCGGCGGCCGAAGGCATCGCCGAGCCGGCCATAGATCGGCGCGGCGATCGTGGCCGCGATCAGATAGGACACGACCACCCATGACGCGCGCTCGACATGGCCGGTGGACGCCACGATTGCCGGCAGCGCGGTAGCGACGATCGTCTGATCCACCACCGCCAGAAACATCGGCAGCATAATCGACGGGAACACCGTCAGGAATGCCGGATATTTATGTCCGGCGGGACCGGACGGAGATTTGGGCTGATCGGGCTCGGGCGTCATTCGTCTTAATGCGCCATGAACACGGGCAGCATGGCGTTGCCCAGGATATGACGCGTGGCGCCGCCGAAAATCATTTGTCGCAATCGGCTCTGGGTATAGGCGCTCTTGACCAAAAGATCGCAGCCGAGTTTGGCCGCCTGCTCGAGGGTAATCACGCCAGTTGCCTCGCCGGAATGGCGCGCGCCGGATTTGATCACCAAGGCAGTGGCCTTGACGCCGTTGCGCCGCAAATGAAGCGCCGCCCTCTCGCAAGACGCCGCCGAAGCCGAGCCACCTTCGACCGTCAACACAGTTACCTTGTCGGCGCCGCGCAACAGCGGAATAGCAAGTGCGTTGGTATGGCCCTGCTCGGTGCTGTCGTTCCAGGCAACCAGCACGTTCTTGCCGATCGATTGCGGGACAGACGGCGGCACGATCAGAACCGGACGGCCGCTTTCGAACAATGCGGCCTCCAATGCCGCCATGCGCGGATGTTGCGGCTCGGGTCCCGGCTTGCCCAGCACGATCAGATCGAAGACGCGGCCACGGCGCCCGATAAATTCGTCCTCGGCCGGTTCGTCGCGCGGCCAGTCGTAGGAATAGGCCGCAAGGCCCTCGCCGCCCGCCAGGCGCGGCACGCCATGCGACTGCATGAAGGTTTCGAATTCGCCGCGCACCTGCTTGGCGGTGTCGCCCTCGAAAGCGCCGGAAATGGCGATGCCGCTCACCGGCTCGACCGTCACATAGGTTCCGAACGACGGGCGGACCGCGAAGCCTTCCATATAGCTGTCGAACTGCTGCGCAATCAGCCGGGCGGCCTCGAGAACCGCCGGCATAGCGTCGTGATCCTCGGCCGGGATCAGGATGGTTTTCATGGAGCACCCTGCGAAATAGAGCCGCGCGAAAAGCCTACCAGTAGCTTGATGGCGCAAGATCGGACCCGTTTCAACAAGGACCGGCCTTTATCCAGGCCTGCGGGCCGAAATCAGCCGCCAAAGGCCCTAAAAACGGGTCCTAACATCCTAAACCCTTCCTTAATGGGCGCTCAGTAGTTTGCCTTACGGTATCGGGCGCGCTTCGCCCGAGGCCTGGGGTACTCATGGTCCGTATCGACTTCAACCGCCTGCGTTTCCTCGTCATCGACGATAACGCCCATATGCGCAGAATATTGCGCACGCTGCTGCACGGCTTCGGCGCGCGCGAAGTCTATGAGGCGGAAGACGGCGCGGCCGGCCTGGAAGCCTTTACCCATTACATCCCCGACATCGTGATCACCGACTGGGCGATGCCGATTTTCGACGGACTCGAACTCACGCAGATGATCCGCCAGCCCGGCGCCAACGCCAATCCCTATGTGGCGATCATCATGCTCACCGGACATTCCGAGAAAAAGCGCGTCACCGCGGCGCGCGATGCCGGCGTCACCGAATTTCTCGCCAAGCCGATCTCGGCTAAGGGCCTCTATCAGCGCATCGTCAATGTGGTCGCCAATCCGCGCCCGTTCATCAAGACCAAGACCTATTTCGGGCCCGACCGGCGCCGCAACGTCAATCCGAACTATGTCGGCGCCGAGCGCCGCAAAGGCGGCAAAGCCGATGTCATACGCCAAGCACCCTTGCTCGAAAAAGTCCGCACCCCAGGCTAAAGGCAACGACCATGGCCCCCCCGAAAATCACGGCGGCGTCCGCCACTTACGGTGATCACGAGGTCATTACGCCGGAAGAAAGGCTGCGCAAGGCTGTCTCCAACAAGCCCTATTTGCCCGGCGAGGAGGATCCGGTGACCCGCGCCGAAAAGGCGCTGGCGGCGCTCGCCCCGGAATTCGCTTCCTGGATGGATTCCGAATGCGACCGGCTCGATCAAGCGCGCCACGGCGTCATCAAAATCGGTTTTACCAAAAGCAGCAAGGAAGCGCTGTTCCATGCCGCCCACGACATCAAGGGCGAAGCCGCGACATTCGGGTTTCCGCTGGTCGCGGCGGCGGCCGACAGCCTGTGCAGGCTGCTCGAATACACGCCCGATGCCACCCGCATTCCCATCAAACTGGTCGATCAGCATGTCGATGCGGTGCGCGCCATCTATCGCGAATATTCCCAATCGGATGCCCAGGAATTGGCTGCGTCGCTGACCGGCCGGCTACGCGAAGTCACCGACGAATTCCTGATTTTCGAAAATCGCGACCGGCCCGAAGTGCTTGAGCAGATATCGGGCCCCTCGATCGTGCCGGAATAGGCCTTGTCCCGGGCGTAGACCCGGGACCTTAGCAAATTCAATATTTGGAACGGCGCCCCGGTTCAGCGGCCAGGGCAAGCGTGGCTTAGGCCACCAGCCGCCGCTCGCCTGCCATTTGATCGTTGGCCACCAGATCGTCGCAGAACATGCGGGCTTCCTCGCGCGCGGCTTCCACCGCAAAGCGCCGGAGCAAAGCCAGCAGCGATGCCGTATCGGCCCCGCGTTCATGGGCGCAACGCGCCAGCACGCGCTCGACCATGCGCCGCTTGAGCCTCGCCACCCCACCCTGCTCGCCGACCATGACGCCGTCGCGCATCGCCGCGATTGCCTCGCGAAAGGCCGGATAGGCGACGTCCGGCAGCCCGGATTTGCTGTAAAGCGCGTGGAAGCCGGAAATATTCTTGTCGTGGATATAACTGGTGACGCGATCGAGCGGCAGGCCGGACAATTCGGTCAGCGCTTCCTCGAACAACACGACATTGCCGCACAAAAGCGCGCGCAAGATCATGCCGGCGGTGAGCTGGCCGCTTTGGCGCAAATGCCGCATCAATTCGGCGATCTCGTCGTAAGGCGTCTCTGCGGCGAGCGCGAGTGTCGCCTTTTCGCAGGCCTCGCGCGCCGCGTATTGTGCATGTTCCGGCCCCAGCCATTGGCGCGCGGCGACGAAGCCCGCCAACGTATGCGAGAGCTTGCTGAGCAACGCCTGGCGCGTGGCCATCGGCAGGTCTTCGCGCGCCGCCAGGTTTTCGCGGATCGCCGCGAGATGGCCGAAACGATCTACCATGCGGTCGATCGAGAACGGGGCAATGTCGGCGTCGGCATTTTCCAAGAGCGCGAGACAGGCTTGCGCCGATCCGACTTCGGCGATGGCCGCCGCGAGCGGGCGCGACAGCATCGCACGGCCGGCAATCGCGACTTGCGCCGGCGGCTGACCGGTGGCGATCAAATCGACCAGGTCTTCGTCAAGCAGCAGCGGCGAGCACGACAACACCGGCAGCGCGACATCGGGCTGATCGTTGGCAAGCGCGCGCACTACGACCAGCGGCGCCTTCTGGGCTGACGCAAAAACTTCCGCGAGCGCGCTGCGCACCAGCGGCGAGGGATCGTCCAGCAACATGATCATCGCGCCTTCGGCGGCGGCAAGATCGTCGGACGATAAATCGGAATGCAGATAGGCGCGTGCCAGTGCGGATGTGGCCTCGGCGCGATCGCCGGGCGACGCATGGCGGATCCACTGCAGGAACTGACGTACAATCATGACACGACCAGACGCTTACGAAACTGCCATCCATACTGACGGCGCTCGCAAAGCCTAGCCGAGGAGGCTTAACAAAGCGTTCACCATAGAAATTGATGCAACGTTAACGACGATCGAGCGCCGCGGGCCCGGTCTAGGAAGCGTTGCCGAGCAGTTTTTTCGTATTGGGCCGGATGTCGGTGAAAAGCTCTAACGGGCGCGCGGCGTCGGACGCGGCCGGTGTGGTGTCAGCCGGCGCCCACAGGCTGCTCACGGTTTGCGTCACCGCCTTGCGCGCGCGGTCAGTGAACATGCTCTGAAATAACGGTTTGCTGTCGGGCAAAGGCGGCAAATTGGTATTGGCCTGCGCGAAAGCCTGAGTGACACCCGCGGTGTCGGGCGATAGTGCGCGCGTATCGGCGTTGAGCGCCACGCGCGTCTCCGGCGCGAAGCTGGAGGCGCGGGCGAGTTCGAACCGGCCGGTCAGTTTGCCATAGACCTCGCCGGCGGTTCGCGGCCGCCCGGTGCCGTCGAAGAAAATACTGCGGTTTGCCGCCGCCGCTTGCGGAAACATATCGGCGGCATTGGCCTGCGGCTCATTCAAGGCCGCCGATATCAATTTACCGGCGCCGTCGGAGCCCAGGAAATGCGCGATGTAGAGCTCGCCTTCGGTGGGTGCACGCCCGATCGCCGATTGTAGCTGCGTGGCATTGGCGCGGGTGAAGGCGCCGGCCATCATCGCGCTCGCGGCCGGATCGCTACGCAACTGCATGATCGCGGCCCGCATGGTCGGATCGGCGACGTCGTAGTGTCCGTCCGGCGTGCGCGAAATGGCGTCGGCATATTGGCCATAGCCGTTGGCCGCCCCGCTGGTCTTGAGCGTGCCAAGCCAGGTCTGGTCGATGAACTGGTAGAGGCCCTTGGCCGACGAGGTCGCGGCCTGAGCCGCCGGATTGAGGTTGGATTCGATCTGCGCCGTGGTGATCAGATATTCGAAGCTGATGCCGCTCGAGCGCGCGGCCTGGCGGATCGCGCCAGCGATCTGCGGCGCGGCATTGGCGGTGGTTGAATTGACGGCCATCGGGTTGCCCTTGGGCGCGAACGACTGCTATGGGCCTCACGCGACTGGCATGCCTGTAGACCATGGGTAATTATGGTAAATGAAGTGTAAACGCCGGTAGCAGGCTCCTGCCCGGCATAGGTATTTCTACGGAGGGAAGCGATGGCCGACACGATCCAGCGCCATAAGCGCGGCGGGCTCTATTTCGAGGATTTCGAGGTCGCCAAGCTCTATGAGCACCGCTACACCCGCACCGTGACCCAGATGGACAACATGTTGTTCTCCAACATGACTCTCAACCCGCAGCCGTTGCATATCGACCGCCATTTCTGCGAGACCGAGACCGAATGGGGTCAGCCGCTGATGAACTCGCTGTTCACGCTCGGCCTCATGATCGGCATTCAGGTCTCGGACATGACCGTCGGCACGACCATCGCCAATCTCGGCATGACCGACGTAAAATTCCCCAATCCGCTGTTCGAGGGCGACACGGTCAACTGCACCACCGTGGTCGTCAGCAAGCGCCCGTCGAAATCGCGGCCCGGCGCCGGCATCGTCGAATTCCACCACAAGGCTTTCAAGCAGGACGGCACCCTGGTTGCCGAATGCCACCGCAACGCTTTCATGGTCATGCGGCCCAAATGATTCGAAAGTGAATCGAAAAAACTAATGCGCTCCCTTCTGTTCGTCCCCGCCGACGGCGGCAATAGACTCGACAAAGCGATGGCGAGCGGCGCCGACGCCGTCATCGTCGATCTCGAAGATTCGATCCTGCCTGAGCGCAAGCAACATGCGCGCGCCGCGGCATTGGAATTTCTCAAAAACAACGCCGCCAAAAAAGACCGGCCGCGTATCCTGGTGCGCATCAACGGTTTTGAAACCGGCATGACCGACGCCGATCTCGACGCGATCGTGGCGGGCAAGCCGGACGCTGTCGTGTTTCCCAAGGCCGAAGGCGGCGCCAGCGTGATCCATCTCGACGCCAAGCTGACCGCGCGCGAAGCGCTCGCCGGTTTGCCGGAAGGCTCGATCATGATTTTGGCGCAGGCCGTGGAATCGGCTGCCGGGCTGTTCGCCGCCGGAACCTTCCGCGACGCCAGCGCCAGGCTGATCGGCATAACCTGGGGCCCGGAGGATCTTTCCGCCGAACTGGGCGCGCAAGCCAACCGCGACGAGGCAGGCTTCCTCACCGAACCCTACCGGCTGGCCCGCAACATGTGCCTGTTTGGCGCCGCCGCGGCCAAGCTGGCGGCGATCGAGACGGTCTATGTCGATTTCCGCAATTCAGAAGGGCTGCGCCGCGATACGCAAGAGGGCCGCCGCGACGGCTTCTCCGGGCGGCTCGCCATTCATCCCGCACAGGTGCCGGTGATCAACGAGGTGTTCACGCCAACACCGCAAGAAATCGAAAATGCCAAACGGCTGATCGCGGCTTTCGCGGCCAAGCCAGACGCCGGCGCGGTCGGCATCGACGGCAAGATGTTCGATCGCCCGCACCTCATTCGCGCGCAGCGCTTGCTGGCGAACGTGAAGGCCTGACCGCGCGGACTATTTGTAAACCTTGCCCGGATCGAAAGTCTTGTCGCCGTCGCGGAATTCGAGCGTGACCGCGCCGGTCTGGCCGACCGGCACAGCGCGATAGAAACACGAGCGCCGCCCGGTGTGGCAGGCGCCCTCGCCGGACTGCTCAACCTTGAGCCAGAGCGCATCCTGGTCGCAATCGACGCGCAATTCGACCACGCGCTGGACATGGCCCGACGTTTCGCCTTTTTTCCAAAGGCGTTTACGCGAGCGGCTGTAATACCAGGCCTCGCCGCTTTCGATTGTTTTCGCAACCGCCTGGGCATTCATATGCGCGACCATCAGCACGTCGCCCGACTTGTAGTCGGTTGCGACCGCGGTGATCAGCCCGTCGGCGTCGAATTTCGGAAGAAAGTTCAGGCCTTCTTCAATGTCGGATTTATCGGCCACATACGCCTCGCAGTTATTGCGGGGCGCGCCGCTTAGCGTTGCGCCCCACGCAGCATGGTCATGAAACGAACCTGCTCGTTCGCATCCTCACGAAACGCCCCGGTGAAATGCGTGGTCACCGTCAGCGCGCCGGGCTTGGTCACGCCGCGCAGCGACATGCACATATGCTCGGCCTCGATCATCACCGCGACGCCGCGCGGCTTGAGAATCTCGTCGATTGCAGTCGCCACTTGCGAGGTGAGATGCTCCTGCGTCTGCAGGCGCAGCGCATAGACATCGAGCAAACGCGCCAGCTTCGAGAGCCCCACCACCCGCTCGGTCGGCATATAGGCGATATGCGCTTTGCCGAAGAACGGCATCATGTGATGTTCGCAATGCGAGTTGAAGCCGATGTCTTTGACCAGCACGAAATCGTCATAGCCGCCGGTCTCGCTGAAGGTGCGGTCGAGCACCTCCACCGGGGATTCGCGGTAGCCCTGGTAGATTTCTTTATAGGCGTCGATTACGCGCTTAGGCGTTTCCAGCACACCTTCGCGCTTGGGATCGTCGCCGGTATAGGCGATCAGCGTGCGCACGGCCTCTTCCGCGGCTTCGCGCGAGGGGCGCGGACCGGCAGGCGCGGGTGCGGCCCGCACATGTTCGGACAGGCCCTGCTTGGGCCATGGCTTGACGACGGCAGATTTAGCGTCCGAAAACTTGGCGTCCATAGCGGTCTCTCCGTTCGACCGGCACTCACCCTTTGGGAGGCTGCACCGGGAGTGTCACCGGGGTGGCCGCGTCAGTAGCCCGCTTCGACCGTTTTGGTCCACTGCGGGGCGTCTGGACGCCGCATTCCCATTTCGCATGGCTGCCGAAGCCATGCTTGGCGCGAAAACCCCTTCTCGCGCCGGGGGTGTCACACCTATATATTCGATTGTTAGCCGGAGGCAATCGGCGGAACCGGTAAAATCAGCAAAAGTTCAATGCTTAACGAGGTTTACAACGCAAAAATCCTTAATCTAGCGGGCAATATCCCCCGCTTGGGCCGGCTTGCCGCGCCTGACGCCTCCGCAACCGCCTTGTCCAAACTGTGCGGCTCCACCGTCACTGTGGACGTCAAAATGGACGGGCCGCTGGTGTCGGATTTCGCCCATGACGTGAAGGCCTGCGCGCTAGGCCAGGCCTCGTCCTCGATCATGGCCCATCATGTGGTTGGCTCTTCGCCAAGCGAATTGCGCGAGTTGCGCGAAACCGTGCGCAAAATGCTCAAAGAAAATGGCCCGCCGCCGTCCGGCAAATGGGCCGATGTCGCCGTGCTTGAGCCGGTGCGCGACTACAAGGCGCGCCACGCCTCCACCATGCTGACCTTCGACGCAGTGGTGGACGCGCTCGATCAGATCGAAAAGAAGCGCAAGCAGGCGGTGGGCTAAACTACCCTTGTGTCCTGGACGCGGCGCAGTTATTGCGCCGCTGCCATTCCGCCGGTTTTCTTGATCAGCGCCAAATCCGCGCGATCGCCGGACGCCTTCCCGCAGCCAGCCGTGAGCCGCGGCAGATTGATCTGCACGCCGGTATTGCCAAGACGGATGGTCGTGACCACGGCGCCGGCTTCGGTTTCGATCACCATCGAATGATTGCCGGCCGAGGCGAAAGAACCGATCAGCGACGCCGGTAGCGTTCCGGCGGCATAAGTGACGAGTTCGCCCTGTTCGCTGCCATGCTGGGACGAGGCCACCTTGAGCGCCGCCATGGTGCCGCCAATGCGCAGCTTGACCGAGCCAACACCGGCGGGCAGCGGCACGGCATCGCCGGCATGTCGGCGTTCGACATAGGTTACGTCATAGCTCGCCGCCCCTGCGCCACAGGCAACGACCAGATCGAAGCTGCCAATGTCCTCGCCTTCGACGGTGAGTGGATGATGGCGCGCCAGCGCGGCACTGCCGGCGCGATCGATCATGGACCAGCGCCGCTCGCTGATCGGGGTCGCCCGCCAATCGGCTTTCACGTCGCTTTTCAAACCATTGCTCAAGCCGTCGGTCGCGGGCGGAGCCGGTGCAGCCGTTGCGGACGGCGCGGCCGCAAACGTTGCCGCGGCAGGCGCTTCCACCTCCTCGGTCACCAGTTTGGTGTGACGCAATTCGTCGCGCGTCATAGCGTGCATCGGTTCCCAGGGCGGAATCCGCAGCGCCAGATCGAGCAGGTCGATCGAGGCGCCCATGTCGGCCGTGTATTGCGCCAAGCGTCCGATGTCGCGCTGCACCAGCACGAGATCCTCGGCGGAATAATTCGCGGCGGTCGGATCGTCGCGGCGGTCACCAAGCCAAATCTGGTGCACCATCACGCGCGACTGAGGCGGCACGAAACGATGCACGCCGCCGAGCACCACGAAAGCGCACATCGACTCGCAATCGGCCAGCGGCGAGAGCAGCGCACGGCCGCGCTCACGTCCATTGCTGGCAATATCGGTGGTGTGCCCGACCGTGGTGGTGAGCGCTAGGCGGCGGATTTCACGCCCGAGCGCGATGGCGCCCAGCACCGAGCCGCCATCGGAATCGAGCACCACAGTGGCATTGGAAAGATCGTGCGCTTGCGCGAAGTCCAGGAAATCGCGCGCGGTATCGGCGGTAATGGCGCCGCTAGCCGAGATCAACGCCGCGCATTTTGCGCCGCATGCATCCGCCGGTCCTTGCAGGCGCAAATCGAAGCGCATCGGCAAGGTGCGGTCGCCCGCTTGCGTGGGTCCTGGCAATAGCAAAGCCGGCGCGGCCAATGCCAGCGCAACGGCAAAACCAAGGGAGTGACGCATTCTTCCCCCTACTTAGCGCCTAGCCCTTCCGTATCTTCGACGTGCGCTGCACGCCTTTGGGCCCGGCAACTTCAAGTACCCCGAACATGTCAAATTTAAATCAGCGGGAAGATTCGGACCAGTGTAAAAAGGTCGCTCTCGTCCGCCGAATTTGGTCAAACAATGGGCAGTTCCTTGATTGGGAACTTTTGCGTCGGTCATGCTGCGTCGATGCAGAAAATGAGCAAACAATCCCAATCTCGCGGCTTTGCGCGATTGCCGCGGCTCATCGGGCACGCATTGGTCGTGCTTTATCGCTTTACGCTGGCGCCCTTGATCGGCCCGCGCTGCCGGCATTTGCCAAGCTGTTCGGAATATGCCGACGAATCGATCATACGATTTGGTATGTGGGCGGGCGGATGGATGGCGCTGGCGCGCATCCTGCGCTGCCAGCCGTGGGGCACGCATGGGCTCGATTTCGTGCCGGCGCGTGTGCCGCCAAGCGCCCGATGGTGGGCGCCTTGGCGCTATGGGCTATGGCGCGGCACGAACGCGACCCCGACACAATAGTTGCGTCTATAGAACCGGCTGTTATATCAACGGCCGAATACGCTTACCTGCATTCGTAGGCAGCGAGTGAGCAACAGGAGACCCCTATGGCGCAAAATGTCGCGCTGACCTTTCCCGACGGCGTACGCCGGGATTATCCGCAAGGCACCACCGGCCTCGATATCGCCAAGGGTATTTCGCCCTCATTGGCCAAACGCACCGTGGCCATGGCGCTCGACGGCACCGTCACCGACCTCGCCGACCCGATCGAGCGCGATTCGAAAATCGAATTCCTCAACCGCGACGATCCGCGCGCACTTGAGTTGATCCGGCACGACGCCGCGCATGTGCTTGCCGAGGCAGTGCAGTCGCTTTGGCCTGGCACGCAAGTGACCATCGGCCCGGTGATCGAGAACGGCTTTTATTACGACTTCGCACGCAACCAGCCGTTCACGCTGGAAGACCTCCCCGTCATCGAAAAAAAGATGAAGGAGATCGTGGCGCGCGACAAACCCTTTACAAAGGAAATCTGGTCGCGCGACGAGGCCAAGAAGGTTTTCAGCGACAAGGGTGAGAATTTCAAGGTCGAGTTGATCGACGCCATTCCGGCGGATCAATCGCTGAAGATTTACAAGCAAGGCGACTGGTTCGATCTGTGCCGCGGCCCGCACATGACCTCGACCGGCAAAGTCGGCAACGCCTTCAAACTGATGAAGGTGGCCGGCGCCTATTGGCGCGGCGATTCTAATAATCCGATGCTGACTCGCATCTACGGCACCGCCTTTGCCAAGCAGGAAGAACTCGACGCTTATTTGAAGCAGCTCGAGGAAGCCGAGAAGCGCGACCATCGCCGCGTCGGCCGCGAGATGGACCTGTTCCATTTCCAGGAAGAGGCGCCGGGCTCTGTGTTCTGGCATCCCAAGGGCTGGACGCTGTTCCAGGCGCTGGAGAATTACATCCGCCGCCAGCAGCAGCA
>Ga0182030_10010339_pt1 | contig 18969 bp, 15 predicted proteins | sample 812S3MmetaG_FD_121299 | JGI IMG/M metagenome (GOLD analysis project Ga0182030, IMG submission 121299) | Permafrost microbial communities from Stordalen Mire, Sweden - 812S3M metaG (Illumina Assembly) | ecosystem: Environmental > Terrestrial > Soil > Wetlands > Permafrost | place: Sweden...
CTCTTGCCAGTGCGCGTGGTACACGCGGTCGTTGAACTCGGGTATGTGGTTGCCGAGCGGACAGCCCTGCATGCAAAAGGGGATCCCGCAGTCCATGCAGCGCGCCGCCTGGCGCACGATGGCCTCGTCCTCCTGGGGCTCGTACACCTCGCGCCAGTCGCGCAGTCGCACGCTCACCGGCCGGTAGGCCGGGCCCTGGCGTTGGAACTCGAGGAAACCGGTGGGCTTAGCCATTTCGCAGCTCGTCGCGCATTCTCTGGTACTCCGAGGTCTCGACGCGCACGAAGACCATGCGCGCCTCGCGCCAGCTCTGCAGCAGGGCCTGCGCCTTGCGCGAGCCGGTCTCCTCGTGGAAGCGAGTGATCAGGGTGAGCAGCTTCTCGTCGTCCTCGTACTCGAGGGGGTCGATCTCGTAGACGCCCGCGCTCAGGTGGTCGTAGATCGTCTGGTCGGGATCGTAGAGGTAGAGGGTGCCGCCCGACATGCCCGCGGCCAGGTTTCGCCCGACGTCGCCCAGGATGACCACGACGCCGCCGGTCATGTACTCGCACGCGTGGTCGCCCGTGCCCTCGACCACGATCGTCGCGCCCGAGTTGCGCACGCCGCAGCGCTCGCCCACGACGCCGCTGATGAAGATCTCGCCGCCGGTCGCGCCGTAACCGATGACGTTGCCCGCGATGATGTTCTCGTCGCTGCGAAACGTGGACTGCTCGAAGGGGCGGATGATGATTCGCCCGCCCGAGAGTCCCTTGCCCGCGTAATCGTTGGCGTCACCCGTCAGGCGAAGGGTGAGACCGGCGGGCATGAAGGCACCCAGGCTCTGGCCCGAGGAGCCTTCAAGGAATACCTGCACGTGGTCGTCGGCCAGGACGCGCGAGCCGAGGGCCCGGGTGATGGCGCTGCCGGTGAGGGTGCCGACCGTGCGATGCACGTTGCGGATCTTGGTGTGCAGCGTGAGCGGCGTCCCCTTGTTGGCGGCGGACACGGCGGCATCGAGGAACGTCCAGTCGAGCGCGCCATCGAGGCCGTGGTCCTGCTTCACGCTCTGACGGCGCTGGTCGGGCGCCACCATGTGCAGCAGGGCGCTCAGGTCGAGATCGTTGTTGGCGTCACTCGGCTCCTCGACCACGATTCGTGCCGTGTCGCCGATGATCTCGTCGAGGGTGCGCGCGCCGAAGGCCGCCAGGTACTCGCGCACCTCCTGGGCGATGAACTCGAAGAAGTTCTCGACGAACTCCGGCTGGCCGGTGAATCGCTCGCGCAGCACCGGGTTCTGGGTGGCGATGCCCACGGGACAGGTGTCGAGGTGGCAGACGCGCATCATCACGCAGCCCGACACCACCAGCGGCGCCGTGGCGAAGCCGTACTCCTCGGCGCCGAGCAGCGCCGCGATGACGACGTCGCGTCCGGTCTTGAGCTGGCCGTCGACCTGCAGCACGACGCGGCTGCGCAGTCCGTTGGCGGCCAGGGTCTGATGGGTCTCGGCCAGCCCGATCTCCCAGGGCGTGCCGGCGTGCTTGAGCGACGACAGGGGTGCGGCTCCCGTGCCGCCGTCGTGGCCCGAGATGAGGATCACGTCCGCGTGGGCCTTGGCGACGCCGGCCGCGATGGTCCCCACCCCCTGCTCGCTCACCAGCTTCACGTGGATGCGCGCCTGGTCGTTGGCGCACTTGAGGTCGTAGATGAGCTGGGCCAGGTCCTCGATGGAGTAGATGTCGTGGTGCGGCGGCGGCGAGATGAGGCCCACGCCGGGCGTCGAGTGGCGCGTCTTGGCGATCCAGGGATACACCTTCGTGCCCGGCAACTGGCCGCCTTCGCCCGGCTTGGCGCCCTGGGCGATCTTGATCTGCAGGTCGTCGGCGTTGACCAGGAAGCGGCTCGTCACACCGAAGCGGCCCGAGGCCACCTGCTTGATGGCCGAGCGGCGGTTGTGACGCGGATCGGACGTGTCGAAGCGATCCTCGTCCTCGCCGCCCTCGCCGGTGTTGGACTTGGCGCCCAGGCGGTTCATCGCGACGGCCAGCGTGCTGTGCGCCTCCTCGGAGATCGAGCCGTAGGACATCGCGCCCGTCGAGAAGCGTTTGACGATCGAGGACACGCTCTCCACCTCGTCGATGGGAATGGGCGTCACGCCGGGTACCAGTTGGAAGAGCCCGCGCAGCGTCACCTTGCCCGGGGACTGCTCGTCAACGAGCGCGGTGTACTGCTTGAAGATGTCGAAGCGCTTCTCACGGGTGGCGTGCTGGAGCTTCTGCACGGTGCGCGGGTTGAAGAGGTGCAGTTCGCCGTCGCGGCGCCACTGGTACTCGCCGCGGTTGCGTAGGGCCACGTGCTCGCTCTCGGGCGCACCGAAGGCCTCGGCGTGCAGGGTGAGGACGCTGCGAGCGATGTGCTCCAACGTGATGCCGCCCAGGCGCGAGTGGAAGCCGGGAAAGTACCGGCTGAGGACCTCGTGCGAGACCCCCACGGCTTCGAAGAGCTGGGAGCCGATGTAGCTCGCCACCGTGCTCACACCCATCTTGGACATGGTCTTGACGATTCCCTTGTTGAGCGCCTTGCCGTACTGGTAGCGGGCCTCAAAGGCGCTCAGGTCGTTCAGTTCGCCCTCGGCCACCAGGGAGTCGATCGACTCGTAGGCCAGGTAGGGGCAGACGGCGGAGGCGCCGAAGCCGATCAGCAGTGCCACGTGGTGCACCTCTCGCGCGTCGCCTGACTCGATGACGAGGGCGGCGCTCGTGCGCAGGTGCTGGGCGACGAGGTGGTGGTGCACGGCGCTGACGATGAGCAGGCTCGGTATGGCCGCCTGGGTGGTAGAGGTATTGCGGTCCGACAGGATGACGACGTTGGCGCCGTCGCGCACGTGTTGGGCCGCCTCCTCGCAGACCCGCTCGAGCGCCGCGGCGAGGGAGGCTCCTGAGAGTGCCGGTTCGACGACCTCGAAGAGCCCGTCGACGACCACGGTGCGAAAGCCGCTCACCCGCTCGTTCTCTTCGATGTAGCGGATCTTGGCCAGCTCCTGCACGCTCACGATCGGCGAAGGCAACACGATCTGGTGACAGTGCTGAGGTGTCTCGCTCAGCAGGTTCTCCTCTCCCCCGATGGCCACGCGCGTCGACGTGACCAGCTCTTCCCTGATCGCGTCGAGGGGCGGGTTCGTCACCTGGGCGAAGAGCTGCGTGAAGTAGTCGTAGAGCACGCGCGGTTGGCGCGAGAGAACGGGCAACGTGGCGTCAGAGCCCATCGACCCGATGGGCTCTTCGCTGACCTGGGCCATGTGGCGAACGATGAGGCGCATGTCCTCTTCGCTGTAGCCGAAGCTCTTCTGCTGGCGAACGATCGAGGCGTGACTGGGCGTGAGCATCGGCGGGGCGTCGATCTCGTCGAGGGACACCTGCTGGGCGTCGAGCCATCCGCCGTAGGGCGCGTGCCGGGCGAGGTCGTTCTTGAGCTCGCCGTCGTCGATGATGCGTCCCTGGGCGACGTCGACCAGGAACATGCGTCCGGGCTGGAGCCGGCCCTTGCGCTCGACGTTGGCGGGGTCGATCTCCAGCACGCCGACCTCGCTGGCGAAGATGACGCGCTGGTCCTTGGTGACCCAGTAGCGCGCCGGACGCAGCCCGTTGCGGTCGAGCACTGCTCCCACCACTCGTCCGTCGCAGAACGTGATGGAGGCGGGTCCGTCCCAGGGCTCCATGAGCGCCGCGTGATAGCGGTAGAAATCGCGCCGGTCGGCGCTCATGAAGGTGGAACGCTCCCACGCCTCGGGAATCATCATCAGGACCGCGTGGGGCAGCGAACGTCCGGATTGCACGAGCAGCTCGACGACCTCGTCGAAACTGGCCGAGTCGCTCATCGCGTCGGTGACGATGGGAGTCAGCTCGCTCACCTCGAGGGGCAGCGTGTCACTGCGCAACGTCGTCTCGCGAGCCGTTATCCAGTTGCGATTGCCCCGGACCGTGTTGATCTCGCCGTTGTGCGCGATGTAACGAAAGGGCTGGGCGAGACTCCAGCGAGGCAGCGTATTGGTCGAGAACCGGCTGTGCACGACGGCGATCGCCGAGGCCATCCGCTCGTCGCGCAGGTCCGTGAAGTACTGGCGGAGCTGCGGCGACGACAGCATTCCCTTGTAGATGAGCACGTTGCTCGAGCACGAGGACGCGTAGACGTCGAGGCGGTGCTCGATCACCTTTCGCGCGCAGTAGAGCGCCCGCTCGAGGTTGGGCACCACAGCGTTGGCCTCACAGGCGATGAGCTGCTGCTCGAAGTGCGGCTCGGTGGCACTCGAACTGGGCCCCAGGAGGCCCGACTCCACGGGCACGTCGCGCCAGGCGAGCGACACGAGGCCCACGCGGGCCAGTTCGAAGTCGATGGTGGAGCGAATGAGGTCGCGTTCCATTGACTTGGGGACCATCCAGTGAGCGAGGCCGTACTCGCCTAGTGGTGGCACGACGCCGCCGAAGACCGACCGCACGAAGGCGTCGGGCATCGATACGAGCAGGCCGGCGCCGTCGCCCGACTCGACGTCGGCTCCCGTCGCGCCGCGATGCTCGAGGTTCTCCAGGATCGTCAGGGCGTCGCTCACCGTGGCGTGCGTGGGCTGGGCGGTCAGGTCCGCGACCATACCCACGCCGCAGGCGTCGTGTTCGAAAGTGGAGTCGTAGAGTGAGTTCTTCATGGCGTTGCCTATTGGGGCGACGCTGACCCGTCACAAGCATACCGAATTCCACGAGCGAAAGGGCGCGTACGCTGGACGCGTGAACGTGATGCCGCCTTCGACGCTCGTTGTTGGTGCGGGCATCATCGGACTGATGAGCGCTTTTCGCCTCGCGACGAGCGGATACGGCGTGACCATTTTCGACCCGACGCCGGCGCGCGGCGCGACGTGGGCCGCGGCGGGAATGCTTGCTCCCCTGGGTGAGATTGCGCCTGGCGAACGGGACAACTACGTGTTCCAAAACGACGCACTCGCCCTGTGGCGCGTCGTCGGCGACGACCTCTTCGCCCTGACCGGGAGGAGACTGGCGATTCATGACGCGGGGACCTTGATGGTGGGCTTCGACGCCAGCGACCGTCGACTGGTTGACCAGTATCGAGAGACCGCCACGTCATTTGGCGCGCAGTGTCGCCACGTGCATCGCGACACGTCGCCCGATCTCTTCGCCAACCTCTCCGCTCGAATCACCGACGGACTTCTTCTCCTGGGCGATGCGTGGCTCGATCCCGATGAGGCGGTCGGGTTGCTGCTCGACGCACTGGAGAGGCTGAAGGTTCGCGTCGTGACCGAGGAGGTCGTGAGCATCGCCAGCGACGACGCGGGCGTCGTCGCGACGACGACGTCGCGCTCCTTTTCGGGCGGCGCCGGCATCCTCGCCACGGGCGCGACGGGGCTGCCGCGCGACGCAATCGCGTCCGGTGAGCACACCGTGCGCCCCGTGCACGGGGTGACGCTACGCGTGAGGGGCGTGGATCGCGGCACGCTTCCCACGGTGCGGGCCTTCGTGCGTGGTCACACCTTCTACATGGTGAGCCGTCCCGGTGGCTACAACGTGCTCGGCGCGACGTCCGAGGAGCGGTCCGAGCGCGTCCTGCAAGCAGGTGAACTGCAGCGCCTTCTGCGCGACGCCCTCGACGTGGTGCCCGAACTTGAAACCGCCACGATTCTCGAGCACCGCATCGGTCTGCGCCCGGCGAGCACCGATCTTCGTCCCTTCTTCGAACCGCTGCAGACCAAGGGCTGGGCCTGGTCCAGCGGCCACTATCGCCACGGCGTCACGCTGGCTCCCCTGGCTGCGCAGTGGGCCGTGAGCTTCGTGGAGTCGCTCGCGTGATCAAAGTCAACGGAGAGGATCATGACGCGAGCTTCGACTCGGTGCAGGCCCTGATGACCCAGTTGGGGATCGACCCCCGCGGCGTTGCGGTGGCGGTCAATGGAGAGATCGTGCGTCGTGGTGCGTGGGGCGCGACGCACCTCGGTGACGGCGACGTGATTGAAGTAGTGAGCGCCGCCGCCGGTGGCTAGAACGTAGGGTGACCCCATGACATTGAGTGACTTGATCGCCGAGCTCGACGAGCGGATCCACCAGGCCCTGATCGCCAAGGCGACGGGCGAAACGATCGCGCACCTGTGCGAGGCGCGGGCGTGGCTCACGAATCCCGACCAGCCGCACGGCGTGTTCCGCCAGGGCTGATACGTCTCCTAACGGCTAGGATTTGACGTTCGCGGGCTGTGGCTTAGTTTGGTCTAGAGCGCTCGGCTGGGGGCCGAGAGATCGGGAGTTCAAATCTCCCCAGCCCGACCAAGGCGTGTTCGCGCCGCGTCGTGATGCGTTCGTGCTCGCTTTGGAGTTACGCCCGGAGCGAGGTCAACGTGACGAGGCCGGCGTTCTTTCTATCCCCTGACACCACACCCCTCCCCCGCTGTGGACTTCCCCCTTACTCTTCCCCGACCGGCAGATTCCCGTCATCGAGTTGACGAGGATCATCTTCAGTAGTAGCTGGCGGGCCGACTCGCTTGGTCCGCCGTCAAGCGGTCGAGAATCCGCCAAGCTGATCCGCAATGCCGCCGCGAGGCGGTAGGGCGACTGAATGCACGACCGACGGCCAAAGTCCGGTTCACCCAAAGTTCGAAGAACGCCGTGACTACAACCCTAATGTTGACGGGTTTGCGACACTCCTGGGCATGTGTAGTGGTGATGAGAAGATACTGGGCGCTGTACGAACGGGGATCCGGGTGAGCGATCAGAGGCAGGCGGATTTTGAGCGGGCGTACTCGCTCCATCTTCGCGACATCACCGCGTACGTGGCACGTCGAGTTGCGAGGGATGAGGTCGACGACGTCGTGGCCAAGGTCTTCGTTGTCGCCTGGCGGCGCTTCGAGGACGTACCGGCGCCGCCCGAGGACCGGCTTTGGCTTTTTGGCGTCGCGCGTCGCTGCGTGTCCCATCATCTTCGTAGCGGCTTGCGCCAGGGCCGCCTGCGCATGCGCTTGGCCAACGAAATCAGGATCGTCCAGATTCCTTCGTCGCAGAGAGTTGACCACCGCTACGACCTTGTGCTCAGGGCCATGGAACGACTCAAACCGCTCGACCGCGAGGCGCTACGACTCGTGCTCTGGGACGAACTCTCCCACGCGGACGCCGCCATCGTCATGGACTGCAGCGTCAATGCCTTCGAGCTGCGCTACCGGCGAGCCCGTAACAGCGTGCGCCACGAGGTGGTGGGCGAGCCCGCTGTCGCACCGAGACCGGAGCGCTCGTCGCTCGCCAACGATCCACTCCTTAAGGAAGGACAAACGCCGTGACCATAACTATTGAGGACCTCATACGACAAGCCGACCCCGTCGACCGCTTCGGCGTTCCGACCGTCGCCGCGGAGATGTCACGTCGTCGCCTCGACCGGATCCTGGCGACACCGCCGGCTGCATCTAGAGTTCGGCGCCGTCGCGTGGTCGCCGGGGGCGTAGTTGCGGCGGTGGCAATCACCCTGGTCGTACTCCAGGTCCTGCCGGGTCCCGTTGGTCGACCGTCGCCGGCCGCCGCCCTCCTCAACCTTTCGCACGCCGCCTCCAAACTGCCGAGGGTCGACGCACCAGTATCCGGGCAGTACGAATACACCAAGTCGGTGTCGCTCAACTCCATTGAGTACGTGGACCTGGCGCAGTATCCATTCTTCGTGAACTACAACGAACAACGCCAGGATTGGGTCAGCGCGAACGGCTCCGGACGATTTGTCGAGTCCTGGTCCGACCCGACGTTCCCCACTGCTCACGATCAATCCAACTGGCTCCGGTCCGGATCGCCCTCGTTGGCCCAGGCACCCGTCGTCGACACGATGACGCCGGGAACGGGGGCCACTGCACCAATCGACCTTTGGGCCCTGCCAACCAACCCGACGCAGTTGGCGAGTTTGGTCACCAATCGAAGCATCGAGGCAGGGCCGCCCGGACCGCTCGAGGACTTCACACAGGTTGGTGACCTGCTGCGGGCGACGTTTGCGCCCCCGGCGCTTCGCGCCGCACTCTTCACGGTTGCTTCAGACATCCCCGGCGTGCTGCTTATCGGACCGACGACCGATCACCTCGGTCGTAGGGGCATCGGACTCGCCATTGCTCAGACCCCTAGCGATCCGGCCCAGGGCACTTCCGGCCTCTATGAGCTCATCTTCGATCCGACCACGAGCGCACTGCTGGGCGAGCAGACGCTCGCCGGCGCGCCCCCAGCAGCAACTTCGACGGGCGGCACCACGTTGCTGGCCGGATTCGTGGTCACCAGTTGGACGTCGTATCAAGCGAGCGGCGTCGTTGACTCGTCGACCGCGGTCACCCATACTCAGTTATTGGGTCAATAGAGTGAAGTCCGGACCGCGCCAGAAGTTCGATTCCAGGGCCCGACGTGACAGCTCCACAACCTTGCACGGAGACCGAAGGAGTGATGAGTTGGTAGTTATGCAACCACAGATCTACTTCAAGTACGTCGAGTCTCTGGGATGACAGTTCCAGTCGTCAGTCGAAGGACGAGACACCTTGGTCTTTGCGTGATGATCGCGGCCGTCTCGACAATTGCCCTCAGCGGCTGCGCAAGGACCACTGGGGCGGACACCACCTTGTTGACCGCTGTGACGTCAGCGTCACTACCCGTGCAGTCCGGGTTCGATCATAACGAACAGTTCTGCGGAGCACTCGGCACTATTCAATATCTGGTGACCAAGAATCAGTTCAAGCTCCGTCTCCATCTCGCTGCAGCGAAAGCCACTCGCCAGTACGAGATTGTCTGGCGCAACAACGATGTCAGGGGCTATACGGTTGGCGCCTTCTCAACCGACGCTTCGGGCGACGTTCGTCAAGCATCGCTGAAGATTTTCCGCCCCGGCGAAGTCCGCGGCGTAGGACTGAGGATCTACTACCTGGTTAACTACCAGGCAGTGGGGGTGCGGAACTTCAAGCCCTGCTAGTGGTACTTGCTCGGACTTGGTGTCAAGAGGTGCGTTGGACACCTCGATTGGTGGCGGAGGCCCGACGTGACTCTCATACCGCCATCCACTGGCTTCCCACCTGGACCCTTTTAGTAACGACGAACCGGTTCATCCCGGATTAGCGGACGCCCTCGACTCCGTGCATCCTGGTTCGTGAAGACGCTTATTCGACACGCGAAAGAGATCAGGGTTTATTCCGGCGTGCTCTACCGCACCTCCTGGCGTCCTGGTAAATCGCTGATCGGAAACTACGCTCTGCTCACCCGGTTGGCATTCGAACCATCGACTTCGCTTCCCTCTTGAGATTCCTGGATTTTTCCAGTCGCACCATGCGATCGTGCAACCGAGCTGCCCGTCGCGATTCATCGTCGCCGAAGAATGGGAGTAGGAGGTCCTGCATCTTATAAAGACCTGGCCGCAATCCCTCAAGCCTCTCGGCTGCGAACATTGCACCGTCTCCGAAGGCATCGCGAGAAATTGATTCGTGGCGAAGCCGGACTGTTTGGGAGGGGAATCCGAACAGGACCTCGTGAACTCCGATAATGCCACCGGCCCGAATGGATTTAACGTGTGAGTCATCAACCCCAAGGGAGTTGGCTATTATTCTCGCGGTTCCCGAGACCTCCGCCTTCGTCTTGAAGTGCTCTTCGACGATTTCGATGTCGATACCGGGGGCAATCCGCCTGAGGGTCTGAGCGGCCAGGATGAGAAAATTAATTCCCACGGTGATATTTGGCGACCACAGAATGGCGCTTTGGGTGCTGAGTTCTCGAAGCTTGAGTTGCTTCAAGGCTGAATAGTGTGAAATCGCGCTTACAATGTTGATCTTTCTTGCCGCCGCCGCATTGCCGTAGTAGTCGATTCCTTCCTCCGAAGAAAAGTCAATAATGGTGTCCACGGGATGCGTATCAAGGAGCCTCGCGATGGGAAATTCCGATACCGAGTAGATGACTCCAGGGGACGCGGACTGAATTCCCAAGAACTCAGAGGCCGATCGGTGCCCCAAGGTGTCGCTCTTCCTAATTATCCATTCGAGACGCATCGACGGGTTATTCGCAATCACCGCGGCAACTGCCGTTCCGGCTTTACCAAAACCAATCAGGCCAACCTTCATAGTTGAACCTCCAGATTTAGTGTTCGTCATTCGATGAACTTTTGCAGACTACGCGAGCTCGAAACCTCCGATGTAAGGCGCCCATAAGTTAATTATGAATTGCAAGGTTGTAGTTAACAAGCCGGAACCACGTTGACTCATAATTTCAACGAATGCATGCCATGTCGCGCTGCCAACAGTATTCAAAACGTAGCCCTAACCTTCACATCAGAAGTCGGAAAAATCAGGCAGAGACTCGGTGAGGGGTCTGATTGTTTCAGCGGAGGCCTCGAGGTGCAACAAGCCTCGCTGCAGGCACTGAGTGAAATCTTGACAGGAAATTACACGCTGCGGATTCGTGTCGAAGGTCCGAGGCGTCAGGTCTGCAACCTAATGGCGTACTGGTCGGCTGGGTGGCGCAATTTGTCAGCGTTAGGCTTTCGAAGTGACCCCCACAGACCAATCTCGAATCAAGAGTGCGTCAATCGCGGGCCGGGTCATGTCGCCCGACGAGGCAGCCGAATTCATACGACCGGGCGACAATGTCGGGATGAGCGGCTTTACGGGGGCGGGCTATCCGAAGAAGGTGCCCGGGGCGCTCGTACGACGAGTCGAAGACGCGGCCAAACGAGGTGACCGTTTCGCGGTGAGCGTCTGGACGGGGGCGTCGACGGCTCCCGAGCTTGACGGTGCGCTCGCAGCGGTCGACGCGATCGACATGCGCATGCCGTATCAGTCTGACCCGGTGAGTCGCGCCAAAATCAATGCCGGGCTGCTCGACTACCTCGATATGCATCTCTCGCACGTGGCGCAGATGGTCTGGGAGGGCGCCTTCGGACACCTCGACGTCGCGGTCGTGGAGGTGTCCGGTATCACCGAGGACGGCGAACTGATTCCGTCGTCCTCGGTTGGCAACAACAAGACGTGGATTGACATGGCCGACCGCATCATCCTCGAGGTGAACGCGTGGCAGCCCGCTGCGTTCGAGGGGATGCACGACATCTACTACGGCACCGCGCTACCACCATTTCGCAAGCCCATCCAAATTCTCCAAGCGTCCGACCGCATCGGCGTTCCCTACCTGCATTGCGCACCAGAGAAGATAGTGGCCGTCGTCGAGACGAACTCCCCCGATCGCAACACAGCGTTCAAACCGGTCGACGACACCTCGCGGCGAATCGCCGAACACCTCTTGGAGTTCCTGGCCCACGAGGTGAAGGGAGGGCGCCTGCCCGCGTCACTCCTGCCCCTGCAGTCGGGCGTCGGCAACATCGCCAACGCCGTCCTTCACGGACTCGATGGCGGGCCATTCCGCCCGCTGACCGCGTATACGGAGGTCATCCAGGACGGCATGCTGGCGTTGCTTAACTCGGGCACGATGAGCACCGTCTCGGCCACCGCCTTCTCGCTCAGTGAGGAGGGAGCGGCCGACTTGCACGCCAACATCGCCGAGTACCACGACCGGATCATCCTTCGACCCCAGGAGATCAGCAATCACCCCGAGGTGATACGCCGGCTCGGGTGCTTGGCGATGAACGGCGCCATTGAGGCTGACATCTATGGCAACATCAACTCCACTCACATCATGGGCTCGAGCATCATGAACGGCATCGGCGGCTCGGGTGACTTCGCACGCAACGCCTACATTGCGATGTTCCTCACACCCTCGACCGCCAAGAACGGCGCGATCTCCTCAATCGTGCCGATGGTCAGTCACGTGGACCACACCGAGCACGACGTGCACGTCGTTATCACCGAATGGGGCGTCGCGGACCTGCGCGGCCTGGCGCCGCGCCGGCGCGCTCAGAAGATCATCGACAACTGCGCGCACCCCGACTACCGGCCGATGCTGCAGGACTACTTCGACCGCGCGAACGCCACAGCCCCCGGCAAGCACACCCCGCACTTGATCGAGGAGGCGCTCTCATGGCACGCCCGCTACCTGCGCGAAGGAACCATGCGACCGTCCTGAGACTCGCGCCTCGACGTCCAATCTGTGTGAGTGCGTCCGACCTGGCGCGACTTCGTTGTTGTGAAGTGAGTATTGCTTTGACGCAGTTTCTCCCGCTAGTGAAACTTTACGACTGACTCGCTAATTCGCCTCCCCACACGTATCAGAAGCATCAGTGGCGCTGCTCACTGACAATCCATGACTTAGTCACCTCTTGTGTCGAAGGTCCGATCCCAACATTCTGCGATAGGCGAATCGCCGACTGGCGGACCACGGCGTGGACTCGATGTTCGAACCCTTGCAATCGATCGGGACTGAAGTCGATGTAGTTGACGGTTCCTTCCATAGTGATAGGCCGCGACGCCCTGTCGCCTAGTTCAGGTTGATGTTCAATGGTCGATGGAAAGAGCCCCTGATCGCCAGTCGTCGTATCCGATCACGATCCATCAGTAGGTGAAGGCGTTTGTGTGCAATCGGTTAGATGATCTTGCGTGCGTAAGCGATCATTCTCGACAACGGCGTGCCAGCGGCCCCGAAAACAAGCCACGTGTCATCCTTTACCACCTCTAAGAGGTGGGTTTTCGGGTAGCCAAGAGCGTTGCTTCCAAGCTGAGGGACGTTGATTACAGGTGGTGCAAGAGTACTCCGGATGCTTGCAACGCTCTTCAGCGTCGAGGGGTGCTGAAAATCAAAAGCGATCACGATAGGGGCTCCGCCGCTTTCTTCCGTGGTCGTGTAGAAACAATCGTTGTCAAAGTACTTACCCCCTCCACTAGCTGGAAAGTACTGCAACGTGCGGTGGAAACTAGCTATCTTCACTCCCAAACCTGCAGCCACAGCCAATACCTTCGGGCAATTCTTGGGATCGATCGCCTGTGCCTCGGCGCGCTTCAGTGCTCCTGCCATTGGCTCGACAACGGTGAGGGACGTCGCGAAAATTGCGAAGGCCACGGCTGCCGCCCAAGCGCGCGTCGACCTCACCAGATTATTTGAAATGGCCACTCTCTCCCCTTCTCATCTGATGCGCAGGACCTTGGCAGGATTCAGGGTACAAAAGAACACCCTATCGGTGCAATCCAAGATCAGGTTCGTGCGTATCTTTGTCCACACACCCGACATCTGAAGGTTCAAATAAGCAGACGCGGCCGCAATCCATTGGATCACCAACTTTATGGCATTGTTGGTGTCGAAGGCCCGACGCAACAGATCTGCCACCCTGTGCCGGTGGCTTGAGCTAGCCAAGTCGTGGTTGTTGTTCAAGTTTCGACGTGGCCTCTTCGACGGGCAACCTTGCATTGCGAACTGGCCCGGGAACGCCGAGCGCCGTGTCCCTTAGGAATGCAGTGGTCCTCCAGCAATCCAAACAGCGCAACATGAAGATTAGAAAGGGACCGGGAACCAGTTGTATCCGCCGTCAAATGTCATGATGAGCTGATTGGGACCTTTGGACGGCTGAACAAGGGCGACTCCTTCGGTCGAGCTAACGAAGTGCATGAAGGATACATTGCCGAAGTGGACAGCCGTCCAGTGGCGGCCCCCGTCGAAGCTCGCCACCAGTTCTTGATGCGGCGAGATGTTTCGAGTGATAAGAATCGTTGTCGGCTTGGGTGACGCAAGAACCGAACCAAAATACACGTTGCCCCGCCCTAATTCGGGGCCCGCCGTGAAAGTGCGCCCCTCATTGTCAGACACGTAGAGCCAGGTCGAGCCGAGGATTGCCCCGCGCGGAGCCGTGCTTGACAGCGGGGACGCGAAACCTCCCATCACGCACGCCACAATGAGATGGCTCGAATTTGAAACGGCCGGCACGGCCAGACTGTCCCCGACAGACCCACACGGCGCAGTCCACGGCACCCACTGACCAGAGGCGTTCAATTCGGCGCTCCCCGTGATGCCTCGATCGTTGCCTTCGACGAGCCAACCGTGGGAACCCGACAGGACAATTGCTCCCGAGAAGGGTCCGCCTCCAGCTGGCGTCAAGAGCCCTTTGGAGTACGACGGGTGCCAACTATCTCGACCAACGGGTGAACTCTCAATAGTGACATTGAACGATTTGTTGACTGCCATTAGGTAGACGGTGCTCGACGAGGCTTCGAGGTCAAGGACCGGCCCTTGAGAATATATCCACGACTGCGGCTGGTGTTTCCACGTGAGTCCTCCATCGTGGGTGGACCAGAACACCGGCTTGAACGTGGCCGATGGTTGGCCGTTCACCTTGGTCGCGATTGCGAGCGAGCCGTAGATCCACCCGTCATCGGCGTTGGCAAAGCGAACGTTCAAGTTTGAAGTGACGTTGCCATCAAGCGCACCGTAGAGAACGGCTGGCGAACCTAAGACCCGGCGGCTAGCGAGGCGAAGAAGCGCCTGCGGGAGCGGGCTTACGGCCCAGGTTCGGCCCGCATTCGTGGACTTGCTAAGAGTCAGGCAGGCCGTACTCGCGTGACAGGAGGCCGTGCCGAGCGCCCACCCTCTCTCCAATGAACTGAAATCGACCGAGACTGGACTGAACGAACTCTTGACGACGCTCGACGTGGAAGACGCTGCAGTGGCGACTGGGGTGTTCGACACGCTGGCCCGTCCCACGAGGAACAACCCAGCTCCCACGACAACGGTTGCCAAGACGACAACAGACTTGCGAGCGCGCATGGGGCCAACGTAGTCCGCTGAGCCACCTGTTGTTCCATCAGTCAATATCGGCGACGCGATGTAACAGTTGTGAATGCAACCTAATGGCGACTCGAAAAGCCTTTGCCGTCATATCTGTTTTGGCGCAGTGGATTCTGATTCATGTTTCGGCTCAATGATGCCGCTCTCCCTCAGTGTTTACAATGGGATCCGTGACCTTGTCGATTTCGCTAATGCTCGCTGTTGAGGATGCGCCGACTGCTTCCGAGTGGTACATCGCCGCACTCGGAGCTAAGGAGTTGTGGAGCCTTGGCTCCGTGAGAGGTTTGGAAATCGGTGGAGCACCATTCTTTCTTCACGAACCCACCGATAAAGGTTTTGCCAGTCCTTCTGTCATTGGTCAGACCACGGTCCGTGTTGAAGTCTTTGCTGAGGATCCTGACGCCTTCATTCAGAGGGCCATCGCCGCTGGAGCAACAATTTCCGGTGATGGTGTCCAGGATCACCACACTCCTTGGGGGGTTCACCATCAAGGTGGCTTCACCGATCCTTTCGGTCATGTCTGGCTCGTCGGGGACAGGTCGCCGCTGCAGCCGTTTCCGAGATAGACACACACGTCATTTCTCAAACGAAAGTTACCAAATCAAAAACTTTTCGTAGACGGCGTAATGCCAGGCAATCGCGACCCCCCTGAGTTGTCTTGGTTGGCGTCGAAGGGCCGACGTGAACCCCAACGCCGCAGCCATTGGGTTACGCCGTGAGTTGACTTTGTGGACTCACGGCCCGTTAATTTGTGGAGCCCTCGAAAAAGACTCAAAGTGCTCCTTGATCATAAGGAACTGCGAACGCGCCACCAAGCAGCACCGCTTCGTCGTTTCTGCCCGATCCCCTGCGAACCCGCAGCGACACGCTCTCACCCACCATGAGATTGAGTCGCTGGGCCTCGTCGTGGGTCAGCTGCACCCACGACGAAATGTTGTTGGTGCTCCTCACCACCACTCGCACCTCGAAACCCAGCCGGATGATGTCGGTCACGATTGCGGTGACGCCCTGTCCCGGTTCGCACAACTCGATGTCGTGGGGACGACAGGCCACGCCGTTGAGCGTCGTGATGGGACCGAGGAAGCCCTGAACGAAGTCGTTGGCCGGCTTGTCATACATCGAGTCGGGCGTGCCCACCTGCTCAATGCGGCCCTCGTTGAGGATCACCAGACGGTCGGCGATCTCCATCGCCTCGGCCTGATCGTGGGTTACGAGGATGGTCGTGATGCCCAGTTCTCGCTGCAGCGAGCGCACCCAACTTCGTAGTTCTCCGCGCACCTGGGCGTCGAGGGCAGCGAACGGCTCGTCGAGCAGTAACACCTCGGGCTTGATGGCGAGGGCTCGCGCCAACGCCATGCGCTGGCGCTGCCCTCCCGAGAGCTGGCGCGGGTAGCGATCGGCGAACGATTCAAGGCGAACGAGGCTCAAGAGGTCGTCGACTTCCTTTCGGATGCGGGCCTTGTCGAGGCGCTGGACCTTGAGACCGTAGGCGACGTTGTCGAAGACGGTCATTTGGCGAAAGGGAGCGTAGTCCTGGAAGCAGAAGCCGATATGGCGATCACGGGCGGGCACGTTGGTCACGTCGTGACCGTCAAGCTCGATGTGGCCCTGGTTGAGTGGCTCCAGGCCGGCGACGATGCGCAGTAGTGTCGACTTGCCCGATCCCGAAGGGCCGAGAAGCGCGGTGAGGGACCCCTGGGGCACCTCGTCGGTCACGTTGTCCAGGACAAGATCTCTACCGAAGTACTTGGTCACCTCATTAAGCAAGATACTCATTACGTCTCCTTTCACGGTGGCGAGCCACTCCCAGTATGAGTAGCAGGACAATGGAGGACAGTGCCAGGAGCACGGCACCCACGAAGCCCTGATAGTTGTTGAAGTTGTCGAAGTTCGCCCCAATATTTAACGTCAGGGTCTGGGTGACCAGCGCGATGTTGCCCGACACGATGAGAACCGCCCCGTACTCGCCGATGACGCGCGCGAGCGTGAGCGACACGCCGTAGGCGGCCGCCCACGTGATCGAACGCAGGGTGATCGAGAAGAAGATCCGAACTGGGCCGGCACCGAGGGTGGAGGCGGTCTGCTCCTGGTGGTCGCCGATCTCGCGCAGCAGGGGAATCACCTGGCGTGACACCAGGGGCAGCGACACGAAGATCGAGGCCATCACGATGCCGGGGAACGAGAACATCACCTGCCAACCCAACTTCGCGAGAGCCGCACCGAACCATCCGCCTTGGGCGTAGACGAGCTCGAGGACAAGTCCCACGATGATCGGCGAGATGGCAAGCGGAACGTCGATCACGGTATCGAGCACCCGGGTAAAGCGAGAGGGATGGCGCACTATCCACAGCGACGCTCCCACACCGAAGAGCACGTTCAAAGGAACCGCCACCACGGCGACGAGCGCGGTGAGAAGGATGGAGTGGTCCATCGCCGGATCACGCAACGCCGAGAAGAATGCTCCAAATCCGTGGAGGAAGGCCTGCTGGAAGACGAAGATCAACGGCACGCCGATGAGCGCGGCGATGTAGAACAGCACCACACAGCGAAGGATCAGCCTGGAGCGAGTCACGTGCGCTTCTTCGCGAGCCGCTGGGCCGTCACGTTGAAGAAGATCAGCAGAATGAGCGCGATGATCAGCAGCGCCACCGCCACCGACGCCGCGCTGTTGGTCTGATCGGAGACGGCCAAGGAATAGATGTACGAGCTCGCCACTTCCGAACGGTACGGCAGGTTGTTCGATATGAAGACGACCGAACCGTACTCCCCTATCGCTCGTGCGAAGGCCAGCCCCGTGCCGATGAGCAGGGCCGGCATGAGCGCCGGCAGGGTGATGGTGCGAAAGATGCGGGCAGGTGACGCGCCGAGCGTCGCCGCGGCCGACTCCGCGTTGAAGGTGAGCGATTCGAGAACGGGCTGGACCGAACGCACGGTGAAGGGAAGGGTGACGAACATGATCGCCACGGTGACGCCAATCCAGGTGCCGGTGATGTTGACGTGGAACGGCGACAGGGGCCCGTAGAGCGTGTAGAACGTCACACCAGCCACGACGGTGGGCAGGGCGAAGGGCAGGTCGATGAGGGCGTTGATAATGGCCTGGCCCGCAAAACGGTCGCGTACCAGCACCCAGGCCGTCGCGAGCCCAGCCATGGCGTTGATCGCGGACGCCACGAATGCGCAGAGCAACGTCAAGCGCAACGCGTCGATTGATTCTGTCTGCGTGACGGCCCTCCAAAATGATCCAAGACCCTTATTGAACGCGTTGGTCACGAGGGCCGCGAGCGGAATGAGCACGATCAGGCTGAGGTACGTGATGGCGAGGCCCTTCGCCGCACCGCGGCTCAGGGTCGAGGTCGCCCGGACGTCACGAAACTGCCGCCCTGTTGCGGGCGGCAGTTTCGCCCCTTCGGCTTGGGTCTGTTTACGCGGTGCTGCCAGCAAATTTCTCCAAATAGGTCACGATGCCCAAACTGGGATTTGTCGTGTTGCCGCTGGGAAAGACGACGGTGTTCGAGAAGAACTCAGGGTTGACCGCCGGCCACCCGCCCAAACTCCCCACGGTCAAGAGGTCGGTCGCCTTCTTGAACGACGCGAACTTGCTCTCGGTGCTCGTCCACACGCTCTTGAGCACCGAACGGTACCCGAGGTTCGCGAACGCGGTCTGGCCGGCCACGGAGAAGAGGTACTGGTAGAAGGCCACGGCCGCCGGATTGGATGAGCCGCTGTAGGTGAGGGCAATCGGATTCTCGATGAGCAGCGTCTCGGGCGGCGTGACGATCTGCAACTTGTCGCCCGCGGCGATCGCGGCGTCGATGTCGTCTTCGTAGTCGATCAACACGTTGCCGGTGCCGCCAACGAAGGCAGCCAAGGCGGCCGATCCACTGGTCGGCTGGGCCACCGTATTCGAGATGAGCGCCTGCAAATAGCTCTGGCCCTGGTTGGGCGTTCTGCCGAGGGAGATCTGCGCCGCGTACCCGGCCAAGAGGTTCCAACGTGCGCTGCCCGACGTCACGGGGTTCGGGGTCACGACTTGCACGCCGCTCTTTACGAGGTCGCCCCAGTTCTTGATCCCGAGCGGATTGCCGGGTCGTACCGCGAAGGCCACCACCGAGTCCGTCACGATGCCGGGCGTGCGATACGTCGTCTGTTGCTTCTTGAAGCGAGCTGCCGGGTTCACGCCACCGATCGTGCTCTCCTGGAGGGCCCAGTTTGGTGAAATGCGCCCGTCACCGACGAGCGTCGCCATGTTGGGCTCGTAGGACAAGTTCACGATGTTGGCGGCCTGTCC